>Ga0209686_1001137_pt1 | contig 13298 bp, 10 predicted proteins | sample GraSoiAngelo_126_FD_185883 | JGI IMG/M metagenome (GOLD analysis project Ga0209686, IMG submission 185883) | Grasslands soil microbial communities from the Angelo Coastal Reserve, California, USA - 14_0927_09_20cm (SPAdes) (version 2) | ecosystem: Environmental > Terrestrial > Soil > Grasslands ...
AGTATCGCGGCACCACCGTCGTCATGGAATTCCACGAAAAGGTGAAGATCGAGATGGTCTGCTCCGAGCCATTCGTGGAGCCGTGCATCAAGGCCATCCTCTCGTCCGCCCGCACGGGCGACGTGGGCGACGGCAAGATCTTCGTGCAGGCCATCGAGCGCGTGATCCGCATCCGCACTGGAGAGGCCGACAATGCGGCGCTCACGGCGGTGAACGCGGATCAGGTGCAGCGCGCCGCGCTCGAAAGCGCGCAGCACGCCGGCGCCGTCGCCGGTGAGGAGGACGAATGATGCCCGCCCCCGTGCTGGCCGACGCCGCCGTCGTGTCGGCAGGCGATACCGCCTGGGTGCTCGCCTCGACCGCGTTGGTGATGGTGATGACGGTGGGACTCGCGTTCTTCTACGGCGGGCTGGTGCGGCCCAAGAACGCGCTCAATACGATGATGATGAGCATGGTCGCGTTGGGCTTGATCAGCGTGCAATGGGTCCTGGTGGGTTACTCGATCGGCTTCGGGCACGGAACGCCGTGGTGGGGCGGCCTCGCGTGGGCGGGGTTCAAGGGCGTCGGGCTCGACCCGGATCCGGCGTACGCGGCGACGATTCCGCTGCAGGCGCACGCGATGTTCCAGGCCATGTTCGCGATCATCACCCCGGCCCTCATCTCGGGCGCGATCGTGGAGCGCATGCACTTCCGCGCCTATGTCGTCTTCATCCTCCTCTGGGCCACGCTGGTCTACGACCCGCTCGCACACTGGGTGTGGGGGGCGGGCGGGTGGCTCCAGAAGCTCGGTGCACTCGACTTCGCCGGCGGCACCGTCGTGCACATCAGTGCCGGCGTTTCGGCGCTGGTGGCGGCGCGTATGCTGGGCCCGAGGAAAGACTTCAAGCGCTCCCCGATCGTGCCGCACAACGTGCCGCTGGTGCTGTTGGGGGCCGGGCTCCTGTGGTTCGGCTGGTTCGGCTTCAACGCCGGCTCGGCGCTCGCCGCCAACGGCCTCGCCGCGCTGGCGTTCACGAACACCAACACCGCGGCCGCCGCGGCGCTCGTCACCTGGGTCTGCCTCGACCTGGCGCGCACCGGCAAGGCCACAGCCGTCGGTGCCGCGACCGGTCTGGTGGTGGGCCTCGTCGGGATCACCCCCGCCGCAGGCTACATCACGGTGCCGGCGTCCATCGCGGTCGGCGTGCTGGCGGCGATCGTGAGCTACACCGCGATCCAGATCCGTGCCACCACCCGGCTCGACGATTCCCTCGACGTGTTCTCCTGCCACGGTCTTGCAGGAGTGGCTGGGGCGCTGCTGACGGGTGTCTTCGCCACGAAAGTGGCGAACCCGGCCGGTGGCGACGGCTGGCTCGCCGGCAACTTCGCCCAGATGGGCGTCCAGCTCGTGGCCGTGCTCGCGGCCATCGCGATCGCCGCGGTGGGCACGGCCCTGATCATGACGTTCGTGAACGCCACCCTCGGCGCCAAGGCGGGGGTAAAGGAGCAGCTCAGCGGGCTCGACTTGAGCGAGCACGGCGAGGAGGCGTACTTCGGCGAGCAAGGCGCGACGCCCACCCCGGGCCTGTCGCTCGGCGCCGGCGTGATCGTCTCGTCCGCCGTACCGGCGAACGTCGAAGCCGCCTGACGCGGAAGCCTCGACTGACCCCGGGCGCAAGCCCGGGGTGAAGGGGAAATACGGCCCTTAGCGGGACCGGCGGCTCACGAGAGTGTTCTCGAGGAACAGGAACTCGATCCCCGTCCCGAGGAAGGTGTCGAGCGCCTCGCGCGGCGTGTTCACGATCGGCTGCCCCTTGACGTTGAAGCTCGTGTTCAGCACCATCTCCCGCCCCGTGACCCGGCCGACGGCCCGCAACAGCGCGTGAAATTCCGGATTGTCGCGGGCGGCCACCGTCTGCACCCGGGCCGAGCCGTTGACGTGGGTGATGGCCGGCAAGGCGCCCCGGAACTCCGGCCGCACATCCACGGTCATGATCATGAACGGCAGCTCGGTCGCGGGCGCCACCTCGAACCAGCGGTCCACTTCCTCGAGCGAGACGGCGGGCGCGAACGGCCGGAACGCCTCGCGCATCTTCACCATGGCGTTGATGCGATCCCGCATGTCGGGGTGGCCCGGGTCGGCGAGGATGCTGCGGTGCCCCAGGGCGCGCGGCCCGAACTCCATGCGGCCGCGGTACCAGGCCACCACCCGCCCGCCGGCGATCAAGCGTGCCGCCTCCGCGCAGGCGTCTCCCAGGGTGGCGAAGCGCTGCACCGCGATGCGATCGCCATAGGCCGCCAGCGCGGCGTCGATGTCGCGGGTCGAATACCCGGGTCCGAGGAACGGGACCGGGAAACGCTCGTTCTTGACCTCCCCCACCTCGGCGGCGCGCCACAGCGCGGCGCCGAGCGCGCTGCCGTCGTCGCCCGCCGCGGGCTGCACGTAGATGTCGTCGAAGGTGCCCGAGCAGAGCAGCTTGCCGTTGGCGGTGCAGTTGAGCGCCACGCCCCCGGCCAGCGCCAGCCGGCGCAGCCCGGTCGTCTCCGCAAAGCGCCCGCACAGGTGCAACATGGCCCGATCAAGACACGCCTGCAGCCCGGCGGCCACGTCCCGATGCACGTCGCCGATCTCGGCGTCGGGATGGCGTGGCGCCACCAGCGCCTCGGTGAGACGGGCGCGGGTCGCGAGGTAGTGCTCGCGCTCCTCCCGCGTCCGGTTGGCCCGGAGCAGCGGGATGCGGATCCCCCCGTCGGGCTCGAGCTCGACCGCCTCCTCGAAGAACTGGCAAAACCGCTCCGCGTCCCCGTAGGGCGCGAGTCCCATGATCTTGTACTCGTCGGCGTTGAAGTCGAACCCCAGGTGCAGCGTCACCACGGAGTACAGAATGCCGATCGAGTCGTGCGCGCCGATCTGGAAGATCCGGTCGAGGTTCCCGTCACGCGCGTGATACACGCTCGCGCTCTGGGCTTCGCCCATGCCGTCGATCACGATGACGAGACACTCGTCCCATCCCGACGTGTAGTAGGCGCTGGCCGCGTGCGCCGCGTGGTGAGCCACGTGGCGCACCCGCTCGGCGGGGAACCCCGGAACATCGCGCGCCACGAGCGCGAGCAGGGCCTCGCGCGAGTACACGTCGCGATACAGATCGCGCGACGCGGGGTCCAGCGCATAGACCCCGCGGTAGGGAGCATAGTCGAAGCCATGCACCAGCTCGTCGATATCGCCGATGGCGAGACCGGCCTCGTCGAGGCAGTACGCGATCGCTCCCTTGGGAAAGTCCCCCGTATGCTTGCGCCGGCTGATCCGCTCTTCCGCCACGGCCGCGACGACCGTCCCGTCCACGATCAGCGCAGCCGCCGAGTCGTGCCCCTGCGAGATGCGGTACTCGCGTTCGTCGAGGTTCTGCCAGTGCGCCCGTTTGAAGGGGATGGAGCCTTCGAACCCGCTGATCCCGAGGATTTTCAACCGAGGGTCCTTCGGTGACCGTTGGAAGTGAAGCAGCCGGGAGGGGAGCCGCAAAAACCGTACGCGATAGCTGGTAGGGGTTCTCGCACGACGCAGCGTGGCGCTCACGCCACACGGCGGCGCCAGGCACCCGGGGGAGAAAAACAGCCCGCTTCTTGCACAGGGTCCGGGCGACCGCCGCAGGCTTCCCGTCAGTCCCGTGAGGTGGCATGACTGCTCGACTCATCGAGTCCGGATTGAAGGTGTTCGCGACCTGCCCGCCGTCCTACACGGCGTCCCCGCTCGTGTACCGGCGCGAGGTGCTGGAGATCGCCCGTTGGAGCGACGCCGCTGGGTGCGAGGGGATCCTGGTGTACACGGACAACGGGCTCGTCGACCCGTGGCTCATCGCCCAGGACATCATCACCCACACGCACCGCCTCTGCCCCCTGGTGGCGGTCCAGCCGGTGTACATGCATCCCTACAGCGTGGCCAAGATGGTCGCGACCCTGGGATTCCTGCATGGGCGCCGCATCTATCTCAACATGGTGGCGGGCGGCTTCAAGAACGACCTGGAGGCGCTGGACGACCCGACGCCCCACGACGAGCGCTACACCCGGCTGGTCGAGTACACGGCGCTCATCATGGACCTGCTCGGCGGCACCAAGCCCGTGACGCTGGACGGGCGCTACTACCGCGTCACCAACGTGAAGATGACGCCGCCCCTCGATCCCGCCCTCAAGCCGGGCGTGTTCGTCTCGGGGTCGTCGGAAGCGGGGCTGGCGGCGGCCCGGGAGCTGGGCGCGCTCGCCGTCCGCTACCCGAAACCGGTAGCCGAATATGAGGCGGGGCCGCCGATCGACGCCGCCGCGCTAGGGATCCGCATTGGGATCATCGCGCGCGAGAACGCGAGCGAAGCCTGGGCGGTGGCGCGCGCCCGCTTTCCGGAGGATCGCAAGGGTCAACTCACCCACCAGCTGGCGATGAAGGTCTCCGATTCAGAATGGCACAAGCAGCTGTCGAAAATCGGCGAGACCGCAACAGGTGAGGAGAGCGAGCAACCCTACTGGATGGTGCCGTTCGAGAACTACAAGACCTTCTGTCCGTACCTGGTGGGAAGCTACGAGCGGGTGGCCGACGAAGTGGCGCGCTATGTCGGCGTGGGCTACCGCACGATCATTCTCGACGTGCCGGCCAGCCCGGAAGAGCTGGAGCACATCGGTGTGGTGTGCGAGCGTGCCGCCGCTCGCGTGGCGTCGTGAGTCGCCTGCTGCAGCATTGGGTGGCCGAGCAGGCGCGCCGGCGCCCCGACGCCGGCGCGCTGGTGTTCCAGCAGCGGCGGCTCACCTACGGCGACCTCGAGGCCCAAAGCAACAGGCTGGCGCGCCTCCTCAGGGAAGCGGGGTGCGCGCGGGGCGATCGGGTGTGCCTGCTGAGCCCCAAGTCGCCGGAGACGATCGTCGCGATCCTCGGCGTGCTCAAGGCCGATGCGATGTACGTGCCGCTCGACCCGGGGAGTCCCGTCGCCCGCGCCGAAAAGATGATCGCCGCGTGCGACAACCGCTGGATCCTGGCGGGCGGCGCCGTCGGCCCGACACTCGCCGGACTGTTCGCCAGCCCCGAGTTCGCGCGGACGCACGCCGTCGGGTGGCTCGACGCCACGCCCCCGCCGCGGGGGGTGGACCCCCGGTTCTCGGCCGTCGACCTCGCGACCTACTCCGCCGAGCCTCCGGCCTGCCGGAACAGCGAGGCCGACGGCGCGCACATCCTCTTCACGTCGGGATCGACCGGCACGCCCAAGGGCGTGATGATCACGCACGCCAACGTGCGCCGATTCATCGAGTGGGCGGTGCCCTACTTCGGCACGACGTCGACGGACCGGATCTCCGGTCATCCGCCGCTCCACTTCGACCTGTCCACGTTCGACATATTCGGGACGTTCGCCGCAGGCGCCGAACTGCACCTCGTGCCGCCCGAGCTGAACCTGCTGCCGCACAAGCTCGCGGAGCTGATCCGCCGGGCGCAGCTGACGCAATGGTTCTCGGTCCCGTCCGCCCTCAACTACATGGCGAAATTCGACGTCGTGAAGCAGGGCGACTTCCCGTCGCTCAAGCGCGTGCTGTGGTGCGGGGAGGTGTTCCCCACGCCGGCGCTGATCTACTGGATGCAGCGCGTGCCGCACGCCTCCTTCACCAACTTGTATGGCCCCACGGAAGCCACCATCGCCAGCAGCTATTACACGGTCCCGACGTGCCCTACGAGCGAAGACGAAGTGATCCCCATCGGCCGCGCGTGCGACGGCGAGGAGCTGCTCGTGCTGGACGAGGCGTTCCGGCCGGTGCCGCCGGGCGAGGTGGGGGAGCTCTACATCCGCGGTGCGGGGCTCAGCCCGGGCTACTGGCGCGATCCCGAGAAGACGCAGGGGGCGTTCCTGCCGTATCCGGGGAGCGCGACGCCGGGCGACCGGATCTACCGCACCGGCGACCTCGCGAGCGTCGGGGCGGACGGGCTGGTCCGGTTCCTCGGTCGCGCCGATTCGCAGGTCAAGACGCGCGGTTACCGGGTGGAGCTGGGCGAGATCGAGACGGCCCTGCACGCGCTCGGGACGCTGCGGGAGTGCGCCGTCGTCGGCGTCGCCACTCAGGACTTCGACGGCGTCGCCATCTGCTGCGCGTACGTGCCGCTCGCCGACGTGGCGGTCACGCCGGCGTCCCTGCGCGAGGCGGTGGCCCACGCACTCCCGTCCTACATGCTTCCGTCGCGCTGGCTCGCGTTCGACGAGCTGCCCAAGACCAGCAACGGCAAGATCGATCGCCGCAAACTCAAGGAGCTGTTCGCACCGGAGGCGGTGAGCGCGCCATGACCATGGTGACCGATTCCCTGCAGGCCGAGCTGACCACGTTGTTCACCAAGCGCCTCGGTGTCGAAGTCCCGTCGCCCGACACGGACCTGTTGGCGACCGGGCGCCTCGACTCGGTCGGGTTCGTCGAGCTGCTCGTGCAGCTCGAGAAGCGCTTCGGGCTCCGGGTCGAGCTGGACGACGTGGAAGTCGAGCACTTCCGTTCCCTCGCGGCGATCGCCGCATTCATCACGGAACGACGGGCCGCCCGGAGTACCTGACCCGGTCCTTTTCCTGCCCCGCGTCGATGCATCGCGCCGCGAGGCGCCGACACAGGTTGGTGCGTCGCCTATGTTGCCGCGCCGCCACATAAGCTGCGTCGTGCAAGCGCGTGGCGCACTTACGACGTGTGGCGCACACTGACAGCATGGCCCGAACCCTGCGGTAACGCGCGTGGTATGAAGCTGTTGCCCCTCGACAACCCCGAGCTGATCGAGCTCGTGGCGGGTTGGCTCGGCCAGGAGGAAAACTACAAGTGGTTGGACTTCGGGAACGGCATCCTGGCGCCGACGGCGGTGTCGCTCAGGGTCATGACGCAGCGGGATCTCCACGTGCTGCGGGTGTTCACGCCGGACGACAGCGACTTGCCGATCGGCGTGGTGGCGTTGTCGAACGTGGATCGCCGCTTCAAGACGGCGGGCTCGCTGTGGGCCGTGCTCGGACGCAAACGCTACGGCGGCTTCGCCCGCCGCGCGGCGTCGCGGATCCTGACGTACGGTTTCCAGGAGCTGGGGCTGGAAGTGGTCGGCGCGTGGACCGTGGAGATCAACGTGCCGTCCCGTCGCGCGCTGGAGCAGCTGAACTTCCACTACGTCGGGCGCCAGCGACGCTGCCATTGGATCGATGGCAAGCCGTACGACCGCCTGCTCTACGACCTGCTGGCGACGGAGCACGTGCCGGATGACTGAAGCGCGAGACCTCGAAACCAGGATCGCGCACCTGTTCGCCGAGCGGCTCGAAGTCCAGGTGCCGTCGCCGGACCTCGACCTGTTTCAGGCCGGCGTGCTCGACTCGCTGATGTTCGTCAAGCTGCTCGCGACCCTCGAGGAGGAGTTCGGCTTCCGACTCGCGGTCGAGGAGCTCGAGATCGACGACTTTCGCACGGTGCGTCACATCGCCCGCTTCGTGGCGGCGAAGCGCCGCTCCGCCGAGCCGGGCCGCGTGAACGCCTCGGGTTAGGCCGACCGAAGCAAGGTCGCGACCAGCTCCAGCAGCTCGGCCGCCTCGAACGGCTTCGTAATGAACCGATCGGCCCCGAGCGAGGTGGCGTGCCCCGCGACATCGAGCGCCCCGGCGCTCTTGACTCCGGACATCGCCAGAATCTTCACGGCCGGCCACTCGCGCCGCAGCCGTCCGATCGTCTGTAACCCGCCCTGCACCGGCATGAAGATGTCGACGATCACGAGGTCGGCGGCGCGTCGCTCGTAGGCCCGCACACCCGCGTCGCCGTCGGCGGCCTGGCGCACGTCGTGGCCGGCGTGCTCCAGATGCTTGGTGAGCGCCTGCCGGAGCGTGACGTCGTCGTCGATGATCAGGACTCGGGCCATGTCGTACTCACGCGTCAACCCGAATTGTATGGCATGCCCGGGCATTGCGACAGCTACACAGGTGTTGCCGCGCAGCGGCACACGCCGAGGGCCTTTTGAGGGTTCGAAGCCGGTGCGGCGATTGCAGTCGTCACCGCGCATCGATGAGGAGCTTTGCCGTTCTGGCGCTGATCGCCCTGGTAGCGAGCTGCCGCCTCGACACCTTTTTCAGCGGGTCGGGCGGTGGAGCGCCGCCCGTCGCCGGCCCACCCGCCAACCTGCGTTTCGCGGATCAGCCGAAGACCACGCGGGCCCGGAAAACCCTTCCCCCGGTGCGGGTCGCCGTCCGGGACGATCAGGGTAATGTGGTCGCCGCCTTCGGCGGTCTCGTCGCGCTCACGATCGACTCGAACCTAAGCGGGGTCTCGCTCGGCGACACGACAACCGTCGCCGCGGCCAACGGCATCGCCACGTTCCGCCACCTGCGGATCGACCAGGCGGGGACCGGCTATCGGCTCGTCGCGTCCGCGCCCGGGACGGCCCTCGCTCCGGTGAAAAGCCAGGCGTTCGCCATCCTCGCGCCGTTGACGGGGAACATCACCGTGACGACGACCACCCAAGGCGGCGACGTACCGGGCGGTTACACCGTCAGCGTGGACGACAGCATCTCCCAGCCGATCGGCATCAACGCCGTCGTGACGTTCATCGGCGTTGCCGCAGGCAGCCACGTGGTTACACTCGCCGGCGTCACACCCAGTTGCAGCGTCGGCGGGACAAATCCCGAGACGGTGAGCGTGTCCGGCGGGGAGACCGCGCAGGCGAGCTTCGCGATCAGTTGCGCGGGGCCACCGCCGGCCACCGGCAACGTCGTCGTCACAACCGCGACCAGCGGCTCGAGCCTGCCGAGCGGCTATACCACGAGCATGGACGGCGGCCCGGCGACCCCCATCGGCGTCAACGACAGCGTCACCGCGACGGGGATCAACCCCGGCGTCCACACGGTGGCAATCGGCGGCGTGCCCGCCAATTGCAACGTCGCGAGCCCCAACCCGCAGACCGTCACGGTAGCGGCTGGGAATACGGCCCGAGCCGCCTTCACGATCAGCTGCGTCTTGGCGACCGGCAGCCTCACGGTCACGACCACGACTACCGGGTCGAGCCTTCCTGCCGGCTACACCGTGACTCTGGAGAACGGCCAGTCAGGCACTATCGGCATCAACGACAGCCTCACCGCGACCGACATCGCCGCCGGCGATCACACGGTGACGCTCGGCGGCGTGCCCGGCAATTGCACCCTCGCGACCCCCAACCCGCTGGCCGTCACGGTAACGGCCGGGGCGACGAGCCAAGCGAGCTTTACGATCAGCTGCACCGCGGCGGGACCATAGCGTGGCACGGCGACTCTGGCGCCTCGGACCGCTCGCCACGCTCGCCTGCGTGGCCGTTATGGTCCCCCGCACCGCGGCCGGCCAGGTCGGCGCGACGACCGATATCATCGTCGGCAGGGTAACCGGGCCCGACAGCCAGCCGCTCGCCGGTGCCACGGTCGAGGTGACATCGCGCGAGACGCAGGGCTCGCGCCAGGTCACGAGCGACGCGCGGGGGCGCTTCACGCTGCTGTTTCCGGACGGCGGGGGGCGCTACGAGCTGGTGGTGCGCTACATCGGCATGGCGCCCGCGCACCTCACCCTGGCGCGTCAGGGAGACGAAGATCGCATCGTCGCGAACGTACAGATGGGCGCCGCCGCCGTCGCCCTCGAGGCCGTCACGGTCACGGCGCGACGCGGCGGGCGCGCCGAGAGCGTGGGGCGGGGCGCCACCGGCCAGGCCTTGAGTGGGGACGAAGTCGCGCGGCTCCCGACCGATGCGTCGGACCTGAACACCGTGGCCACGCTCGCCCCCGGCGTGCTCGCGATCGGGGGCGGCGATACCAGCACCGCCAGTTTCTCCGTCGCGGGCCAGCGGCCCACGGCCAACACCGTCACGCTCGACGGCATGTCGCTCGGCTCGGGCGACGTCCCGCAGGACGCCGTGCGCGCGATCCGTGTGGTGACGAACAACTACGACGTGGCCCGCGGCCAGTTTTCCGGCGGCCTGGTCGCGTCCACCACGCGCAGCGGCACCAACACGCCGCAGGGGTCGTTCACCGCGACGCTGCGGGACCGCACTGCCGCCTGGGGCGAGGCCACTTCCACGCCGTTCGGCCAGGGGATGACCCAAACCCAGGTCGGTGGCGGCATGGGCGGGCCGATCGTGCCCAACCGGGTGTTCGTGTTCGCCGCCCTGCAGGGACGCTGGCGCACGCAGGGCCTGCCCTCGCTCACCAGCGCCGACGCCGCGACCCTCGATCGCCTGGGCGTGAGTCCCGATTCCGCGTCACGCTTCCGCGCTCTCGCCAGCGCCACCGGCATGCCCGCCGTGCTGCCCGGCTCCGACGACCGCGCCGGCTACAATACGCTCGGCCTGCTGCGCCTCGACTGGCAGCTCTCCCCGGTCCACACCGTCACGCTGCGCTTCGACGGGCACTGGATCTCGCAGGAGCCCACCCACGTGAGCACGCTCGCCTTGCCCGCCACCGGCGCCTGGCGTTCGGAGCGGAGCGGCGGCGTCATGGCGTCGCTCACCTCATACCTCGGCGGGAGTTTCATCAACGAGGCCCGCGGATACGTGGCGGCCCTTCGCAAGGACGTGAGCCCCCTGCTCGCGCTGCCCACGGCGAAGGTCGACGTCGCGTCTCCCCTGGGGAACGGCGGCCAGGACGTCGCGACCCTCACCTTCGGCGGTAACAGCGGCGCAGCGCAGCGCACCGACGACCGGACCGTCGAGCTCACCGACGAGCTCTCGTGGCTGTCGGGCGACACGAAGCACCGGGTCAAGCTCGGCAGCTACCTGAACCGTATCCGGGGCCACGACGACCAGACCCCGAACCAGCTCGGCACATTCACCTTCCCCTCGCTCGCGGCGCTCGCCGCCGACAGCCCATCCTCGTTCACCCGTACCCTCGCCTCCCAGGATGTGGACGGGACCGCCTGGAACGCCGCGTTGTACGCCGGCGACACCTGGCACGCGGCTCCGGGTCTCCACGTCATGTACGGTGTCCGGATCGAGACCGCCGGGTTCGACGGCGCGCCCGCCGCGAACGGGACGGTGGACTCGCTCTTCGGCGTGCGGGTCGATCGGCTGCCGCGCGAACGGCACGTCTCGCCGCGGATCGGCTTCACGTGGGGACTGGGGAGTGGGGAAGGGGACGTGCGGCACACGACCTACGTGCGCGGCGGTGTCGGCGACTTCCGCAGCCCCGCCCCCGAGGGCCTGTACAGCACGGTGCTCAAGGCGCCCGGAACGATCACCGCGCAGACGCAGCTCGCGTGCGTGGGTGCGGGCGTCCCGAGGCCCGACTGGGCGGCCTACGAGGGGAGCCCGGCCGCCATCCCGGCGCGCTGCGCAGACTCGACGAATGGTACCTCCGCCGCCGCCCGGCCCGACGTTACCACGTTCGATCCCCGGTTCACGGCGCCCCACGCCTGGCGGGCGTCGCTCGGCGTGATGCGGCGGGTCGGCGACTTCTCGGTGACGGTGGACGCGAGCTATGCCCGCGGCAAGAGCCAATACGGATTCCGGGACCTGAACCTGGTGGGGGCACCGGGCTTCACGCTCTCGAACGAAGCTCATCGTCCCGTCTACGTCCCCGCGGACTCGATCGTTCCGTCCACCGGAGCGGTGAGCCTCGCGGCGTCACGCGCGCATCCCGAATTCGGGCGCGTCATGTTGATTCGCTCCGACTTGGAATCCGACACCAAGCAGCTGACCGTAACGCTCGCCGGCAGCACGAAGCGGGGCGCGACGGTACGCCTGTCTTACACGCTCACGCGCTCCGTGGATCAGTCGTCGTTCGCGTGCTGCTCCGCGTCGCAGGGGTTCGCGGCCCCCACCACCGCGGGAGATCCCAATGTGCGGGAATGGGCGACGAGCGACCTGGAGCGACGCCATGCCGTGCTCGCGACGGTGAACTACCCGCTGAGCGACGCGCTCGAGATCGGAATGATCGGACGGCTCGTCTCGGGAGCGCCGTTCACACCACTCGTCGGATCGGACGTGAACGGCGACGGCGCGCGCAACGACCGCGCGTTCCTGTTCGACCCCGCGACGGCGAGCGACACGGCGGTGGCAAACGGCATGCGGACCTTGCTCACCGCGGCCCCGGCTGGCGTGCGGCGTTGCCTCGAGCGCCAGCTTGGAGGGGTGGCGGGGCGCAACTCGTGCAGGGGCGCGTGGCAGCCGGCGCTCGATCTTCAGATCAATTGGTATCCTACCTGGTTCGGCGGTGACCGCCGGCTCACCGTCTCGTTGCTGACGGTCAACCTGCTCGGCGGCCTCGACGAGTGGTGGCACGGCGCGGCGCACCGGCTGGGCTGGGGATACGCCTCGACCCCGGACCCCGTGCTGTTGTACGTGCGCGGCTTCGACCAGGCGACGCGAGCGTTCCGCTACGCGGTCAACGGCCGGTTCGGCTCGCTCGAGAGCGCCGGCGGCGGGATCATCGTCCCGTTCCAGATCGCCCTGCAGGGGCGACTCACGTTGGGGCCGAGCGCCGTGGGCGAGCGCTCGCGCAAGGCGAACGCTCAGACGCCGGACGACTGAGCGGGACGGTGGGGTCCTGGGGGTCAGAGGCGCCGGTCGGAATCGAACCGACGAATAGAGGTTTTGCAGACCTCTGCCTTACCACTTGGCTACGGCGCCAACTAGTTGCTGCAGCTGGAACCTAAGGGGGGACTAACTGTTACAGAAGGGTCCGATGCTTGTACAGCATGGAAAAGGTCAGCGACGAGCAATACCGCCGATGATCCTCAGTCATCCGAATGATCGCGATAGCCGCCCTTTTTCATCCAGCTCGGCACTGCCGGCGTCGGCAGCGCCTTGGGAGCGACTCGCTGGGCCGGAGTCGACGCCGGAATCGACGTAGGGGCTTTGGAGCTCGCCGGATAGCTCGCCGGATTTTTGAGAACGCTATCGAGATTGCCGACCTTCATCGGATGCTGCTGCACCATGGCCACCAGGGCAGCGGTGAGTTGATCGATTTCCCGCGATCCGATACGACGTAATTGCTGCCAAATCGCCGATCGACCCGACTGCTGGAAATCTTCCCGCACGAAGATCAGATTGTCGCCGGTATGAAAACGTTCCCACAGGGTGACATCCCTCTCCAGCGCCGCCAGCGACAGATAAATGACGAGAGCTGAAAAACGATCAATCTCTTGGCCGTAGTCTTGCCCGCTACGTTCGGGATGTTGGTAGGCACGGTGGCCGATTTCCGTGGCGTGACGGCCGCTTAACGCCGGCACCCACATGCCGTCGTAGTCCACCAACTGGATCGATCCGCCGCGCACCAGGATATTACCGTGCTGTAAATCGCCGTGCGCAACCTGGGCGGCTTCGAGGTGGCGAACGA
>Ga0209686_1001145_pt1 | contig 13253 bp, 8 predicted proteins | sample GraSoiAngelo_126_FD_185883 | JGI IMG/M metagenome (GOLD analysis project Ga0209686, IMG submission 185883) | Grasslands soil microbial communities from the Angelo Coastal Reserve, California, USA - 14_0927_09_20cm (SPAdes) (version 2) | ecosystem: Environmental > Terrestrial > Soil > Grasslands ...
CATCGTGGACCCGAAGGGCGGCTGGCCAGGCAAGGTGGACAAGGAATTCGTCATCGTGCAGAGCGAGTTCTACGTGCAGGGCGGCGACAGCGCGCTCCCGGGGCAGGCCGACTGGAAGCAGGCGCTCGATCGCGAAGCGAGCTATGTCGTGTTCAACGGGCGGGCATTCCAGTACCAGGAGCATCCGCTCCAGGTTGACGTCGGCGACCGGGTCCGCTTGTTCGTGGTGAGCGCGGGGCCGAGCTTCACGAGCGACTTCCATATCGTGGGCACCGTGTTCGACAAGGTGTATCCGGACGGAAACCCGCAGCATGCGCTGTCGAGCGTGCAAACCTATGGGATCCCGGCGGGTGGTGGGGCGGTGTTCGAGACCCTGTTCGACAAGGACGCAAGTGGTGAGGGCGTATACGCGTTTGTGACGCACGCCTTCGCCGACGCGGCCAAGGGCGCGGTCGGTCTGATCCGGGTGGGGGCGCCGCAGGTCGCGGCGATGGCGCACTAGCACCGCTCAGTCAACCAGGGCGGCGCCCGAGGCTCCTCGGGCGTCGCTTCGTTTTACATCGGGGGCCGCCGACTCTTCGAACCCTCCGAAGTCGGCTTCCGAGTGCGAGCCCTCCCCCTTACTGTACAGTCTTCCCGGCCAGCGGGTCACTCATCACGTAGCGAGGCTCGGTTGCCGAAGAAACGACCCTCTCAGCCATCCCGACGAGGGGCCACGGAAGCCTCGCGGGTGCGCCGTCGCTTCGAGACCCTTCTCTCCGCAGGGGTCGCGATCTTCACGAAGCACTCGCTCGAGCGCGTGCTGCAGCAGATTGTGGACTCAGCGCGAGAGGTCGTGGGGGCGCGCTATGCGGCGCTTGGGGTGCTCGGTCCAGACCGCCAGTCGCTAAGTCAGTTCGTGACTTCCGGCCTTTCAGAGGTGGAGCGCGAGCGCATCGGCGAGCTGCCCCGTGGCCGCGGTCTGCTCGGCCTGGTCATCCGGGAGCCAAAGCCGATCCGCTCGGCGGACATCAATCGCCACCCCAAGCGCTATGGCTTCCCGCCCCACCATCCGCCTATGAAATCGTTCCTCGGGGTTCCGATCCGGAGCCGGGGGGAGGTGTTCGGCAACCTGTACCTCACCGAAAAGATCGGCGCCAAAGAGTTCGATCGAGAAGACGAGGCGATCACGGTGCTGCTCGCGGCGCACGCGGCGGTCGCGGTCGAGAATGCACGTCTGCACGATGAAAGCCAGCGGCTGGTCGGCCAGGTGAAGGCGATGCAGCGGCAGCGGGATCTATTCTCCGCCATGATGAACCACGAGCTGCGGAACGCCCTCACGGGGGTGTATGGCTGGGCGGAGCGCCTGGTGCGGGGCAAGTCGCCCGAGCAGCACTCGCGGGCGGCGCGCGAGGTGTATGAGGGCGCCGAACGCACGATCACGCTGCTGAACAACTTCCTCGACTTGGCGCGCCTCGACGCCGGGAAGGTCCGGCCGGTCTGGCGCGACGTCGAAATCGCTGCCGCGGTCGACCGTGCCATTGCGGGGCTAGAGCCCGCGGCCGAGGCGAAGCGGGTCCGGCTACTGACCGAGTATACCAACGGCGCCGCGACGCTGCGGACCGACCCCGTGCGGCTTGAGCAGATCCTCGTCAACCTGCTCTCCAACGCGGTGCGACACAGCCCCGACGGGGACACGGTCGCGGTGCAGGTCGAGCAGGGTAGCTCGGACGTGCGGTTCAGGGTGGTCGACCATGGGCCCGGCGTCCCACCCGAGCTGCGGGCGGGCATCTTCGAGCCGTTCGAGCGCTTCGACCCGCACTCGGGGCTCGGCACTGGGCTCGGGCTCCCCGTGTCGCGCCGTTTGGCCGAGGTGATGGGGGGACGGCTGGCCGTCGAAAATACGGTCGGGCCGGGCGCCACCTTCACCCTGGCCTTACCGCACCGGCCACCGGACGCCGTCTGAAGATTCCTTCATCGATTCTTTAGAATGAGTTCAACGCGCGCTACATAGTCTCCGACCTATGAAAATCCTTGTCGTGGAAGACGATCGGAAGGTCGCGGGCTTCATCGAACAGGGGCTGCGCGAAGAGGGGTATGCGGTGGACGTCGCGCCCGATGGCGACGAAGCCACCACCCTGGCGCACGTGTACGACTACGACCTGGTGGTCCTGGACGTGATGCTGCCGAAGAAGAACGGGCTTCAGGTCGCGGCGGAGCTGCGGCGCGAGGGACGCAAGACCCCCATCCTGATGCTCACCGCGCGCGACACCACGGAGGACGTGGTGCGCGGGCTCGACGCCGGCGCCGACGATTATCTCGCCAAGCCATTCAAGTTCGACGAGTTGTTGGCGCGGGTGCGCGCACTGATCCGGCGGGGCGGCGCGAGCCGCACGGAACTCCTGAGCTATGGACCGGTCGAGCTCGACCGCCTGAAGCACAAGGTCAAGGTCAAGGGCAAGAAGCTCGAGCTCACGCCCAAGGAATTCCAGCTGCTCGAGCATTTCCTCTTGCGGCCGGAGGAGGTGATCCGGCGCACCGAGCTGCTCGAGAAGGTGTGGGATCTCCACTTCGACCCCGAGAGCAACGTGGTGGACGTCCATGTGGGCAATCTTCGCCGCAAACTCCAGGAGGCCGCGGAGCTCGAGTTGCTCCACACCGTGCGGGGCGTCGGGTTCCGGCTCGTGTCCCCGGATCGGGAAGAGGCGTGAGTCGGTCGTTGCGACGCGCGCTCGCTGTAAGGTTCGCGGCCACCATGGGTGTAGGCTTGGTGGTGGCGGCAGCGGCGGCGTACGCCGTGGCGCTCGGCCCCGCAGCGGGAATGCACCGGGAGTTGTTGCTGGTGCTGGCGGGCGTCGTGGTGGTGGGGACCGGGGCCACCCTGGTTGGAGCGTGGTGGCTCGCGGGCTCGGCCGTGCGGCCCGTATATGAGATCACCGAGCAGGCGACCCGCATTGAAGCGGGCACGCTCGGCCAGCGGATCATGGCGCACGCCGACACTGACGAGTACCGAGGCCTGGTCGCGGTCTTGAACCGCATGCTCGAGCGCATCGATGCGGCATTCGAGAACCAGCGGCGGCTGACGGCCGACGTCAGCCACGAGCTGCGCTCGCCGCTGACGGCCCTCCGGGGCGAGATCGAGGTGGCGCTGCGCGCGGAGCGGAGCCCACGTGACTACCGGCGCGTGTTGCGCAGCGGTCTCGAGGAGATCGACCGCCTGACGGCGATGAGCGAGGACTTGTTGCTCATCACACGTGCGGCGGCCGGCCTGCTGGCCGCGCGTTGGGTTCCCACCGACGTGAACGCGCTCATCCACCGCGAGCTCGACGGGATCCGTGGACGGATCGAAGAAAAGAAACTTACCGTGCGCACCGAACTCGCTGTCGGGCTCGGCAGTCTGGTGCTCGATTCTGGGCTCACCCGCCGGCTCGTCGAGGAGCTGCTCGATAACGCCGTCAAGTTCGCGCCTCACGGCGGCGTGGTGGTGGTCGCCACCACGGCCACAGGGGGAGGCCTGCGTCTCGCGGTTGAGAACTCCGGCCTGCCGCTGGCCGAGGATGACCTGGCGCATCTGTTCGAGCCGTTTTACCGCGCGGACCAGGCCCGCACCCGGGGGACGGGGACCGGGCTCGGGCTCGCGGTCGCCGCCGCGGTCACGAGCGTCCATGGCGGTTTGATTCGGGGGGTCAATGTCCCGAGCGGCGGCGTGCGGCTCGAGTGCGAGTTGGTCGGTATGAGTCATGCGAGGCACGCGGCGTGAGCACGGGCGGCGAAGCCGTGGACCGGGAGACGATGGCGGCAGCGAGGGCGAGCTGCGACCGCTGCTGCGCCGTCCCCCGCTTCTTCGAGGACTTCTACAACAACTTCTTTGCCCGCTGCCCGCAGGCGAGGGCGATGTTCGCGCGAACGGACTTCGAGCGCCAGCATAAGCTCTTACGACATGCGTTCGGTCTGCTGCTCAACTTCCCGAAGCAGCCGGCGTGGGAACCCACGATCCTGGCCCGGGTCGCCGAACGACACAGTCGGCGGGACCTCGGCGTGGATCCCTCGCTCTATGCGCCATTCATCGACGCGCTGATCGAGACGGTGCGCCACTGCGACCCGGAGTTTACGCCGGCCGTCGAAGATGCGTGGCGGAAGACGGTGCGGAGGGGCGTGGAATACATGCAGGCGAAGTACTGAACCCGGTCACGTGCTTCGAATCGGATCACGACTCCGCGGCACCACCTGAAGGTTTCTTCATCGCGTCTTCACATCGACAAGGCCATGCGGCGTGCAAACTCCCTCTCACGGGCGGAGCTCAGTGAGACACTCCCGCCCTGCCGCGAACCTTCGTACAGGGAGCGCTTATGTCACGTCGAGCTGGGATGGTCGTCCTCATTGGCGCCCTGATCACAGGCGCCCCACGCGCTGCCCTCGCGGACCGTGGCGCCGGAGAACGAGACAGGGAAACCGCGGCTCGGGCGCTGCGGGCCTACGCCACGCGCTACGTGCTCGCCGCCGCTCACCTCACGCCAACCTACGCCCGCCAGACCGGCCTGGCGTGCAGCGCGTGCCATACGCATTTCCCGGAGCTGACCGCCACAGGACGGGCGTTCAAGCTCAACGGCTACGTGTTCCGGAGAAGCGAGTCCCTCGAGGGCAAGAGCCCCGAGGGCCAACAGAGCCTGCTGCTCAACCTGGTGGCGCCGGTGTCCTTGATGTTCCAGACATCGTACACCAGCACGAAGAAGGCGCTGCCCGGCACGCAGAACGGCACGGTGCTGTTTCCCGACCAGTTGAGCCTCTTCACCGGCGGCGAGATCACGCCGCACGTGGGTGGTTTCCTGCAAGTGACCTTCGATCCGCAGAGCGGTCAAATCGGCGTCGACAACGCGGACTTCCGCTTCGCGACCCATGGAAGCGTCCTCTCCAAGCGTGCGACCTTCGGCCTCAGCGTGAACAACAACCCCACCGTACAGGACGTCTGGAACAGCACGCCCGCCTGGGGCTTCCCGTACGGCAGCTCGGCGGTGGCTCCTGCGCCGGGCGCAGCCACGCTCATCGACGGCACACTCGGGCAGCAAGTGGCTGGGCTGACGGCGTACACGATGTGGAACGATCGAGTGTACGGGGAGTTCGGTGCGTACCGCTCCGCACCTCTGGGCATACAACGTCCATTGGACTCGACGGCCACGGGGGTGATCAGTGGCGCCGCGCCGTACTGGCGGGTCGCGTTCCCGAACGTGTGGGGCCAAAACTACCTCTCCGTTGGGACGTACGGCATCGCGGCCAGCGTCTACCCGGCCGGCGTCACAGGGCCGACCAATCGATTCACCGATGTGGCGCTGGACATCGCGTACATGCACTCGTTCGGGTCGAACAGCTTCACACTCGACGGCACGTGGATCCACGAGAAGCAGACCTGGACCGCGGGGGGCGCCGCGAACCCGACGAACACACTGCGCACGTTCCGAATGGACGCCATGTACCACATCGGCACGCGGTACGCGCTCACCCTCGCGCCGTTCGTCACGACCGGCACGAGCGACACGCTGCTCTACGCTCCGGCGCCGGTCTCGGGGAGTCGTACCGGCAGCCCAAAGAATGACGGCCTGATTGCCGAGGTCGACGTGATGCCCTGGCAGAACCTGCGGCTGCAATTCCAGTACGTTGCGTATGATCAGTTCAACGGCAGCTCGAGTAATTACGACGGCTTCGGGCGCCGGGCGAGCGACAACAACACCCTGTACATCCTGACGTGGCTGCTGTACTAGCGGCGAGCGTCCTCATCACAGAGGGAGATTCTCGATTATGCGACGGCTAACGCGCTTGACGGTGCGGGTGCAACGCGCCCTACTCCTCACCGGGGTGCTGCTCCTCGGGGCCGTCGGCGCTCGAGCGCAGAGCGCGAAAGGCGGCAAGATCGATCCGACGTGGCTACGCGCGGATGCGGCGAGTAAGACGGTCGATTTCAAGCTGGTCGCGGGCCTCACCGACGCCAATGGCGGCATGAACTTCAACGGATTCGGCCGCGGCGGCCTGGTGCTGACGGTGCCGCAGGGATGGAACGTGGTCCTCCGTTTCAAGAACGAGGACCCGAACCTGCCGCACTCGGTGGAGGTGATTCCTGAGGCGGCGGCGCTCCCTATGGGTCCAGTGCCTCCGCCGTTCGAGCACGCTGCGAGTGGCCGCCTTGAGCAGGGGTTCTCGACCGGACAGGGTGCCGACGTCCGTTTCGTGCCCGGGAAGGCCGGTCCCTTCCTCCTCTTCTGCGCCGTGCCGGGTCACGGTGCCGCTGGGATGTGGATCCGACTGGTGGTGTCAGAGGCGGTCGATAAACCAGCGGTTGCGACTGCGGCTGAGCGGTAACTGCACCGGGGCTCTCGCTTCGCGGAGAGCGACGGCGCCGACGCGCGTGATGGTTCCGGGGTCGGATTTCGGCGTTTTCCGTCCTTTCCCGCGAGAACGGCCGTCAGCTAAGTCGTTATCCTTGGGCGAGACGCGCTTGACGGGCGGAGCGGTCGCCTGAGGAAGTTGGAGGTTCGAGTCCTCCCGCCCCAGTTCACCTAGTTCAGTGCGCCGTTCGTCAATTCCGCTTGGCGGCGTTGGCGGCTTTGCCCGCCGTATCGGCCAGCTCCGCGCGAAATCTCGCCGCCTTCTCAGGCTGGCCGAGCGCGTCGTACGCCGCCACCAGGTCCTTCCGTGCGTCTACCAGCCAGCTCACTCCCCGATCGGTCCGCTTCGCGAGTATCTCGTAGCCAGCGAGTGTCTCTCCCACCGCCTCTGCGTAACGATGCTGGCGCAACAGCGTCCGGCCCAGTTTGATTCGCGCAATGCCAGTGTTCAAATGCTCGGCTCCTTGAGTCTCTGTGAAGATGCCGATCGCCTCTCGAAACAGCGGCTCGGCTTGGGAGTACTGGTTGTGCTTCAGGTACACGCTCGCCAGATTGGCGACGCCGACGCCGGTAAACGCGTGTTTGCGACCGTACACCGTTCGATAGATGGCGAGCACGCGCTTGGCGAGCGCCTCCGCTTCGTCGAACCTGCCGCGGGCCAGCGCGACGCCTCCCAGGTCGTTGAGCGTCGAGGCAACCTGGGGATGCACCTTCCCGAAAACGCGCTCCCGTATGGCGAGCGCCTGTTGAAGCAGCCGCCCCGCCTCGTCGTTGCCGTGCGGCTCGAAACGGAGAGCCCGGCCCAGCACGGTCAGACCGGCGGCGGTCTTATAGTGATTCGGTCCGTAGAACGCTTGCGTGATGTCGAGCGCCTGGCGGTAGTAGCGCTCAGCTTCCTGGTAATGTCCCCACTCTTGCTGCACGGCACCGAGATTGATCAGGTCCTCGGCGACGAGCGGGTGGCGCTCACCGTTCAGCTGGCGGGTCATCCCCAAGATGAGCCGGTCCAGCGAATCGGCGACCGCTAGGTGTCCGGCGTAGTAGTGCGTGTTTGCCAGCTCACGCAGGCTGGACGCCAGCTCCGGTGTGGGCGGGCCTCCGGCCGCGCGGCGGAGTCGAACCGCCTCCTCGAGCACCTCGATCGCCTCGGCGTACCGGCCCCGATCCTCCAAGATTTGGCCGAGGGCGAGCGTGGCGCTGGCGATCGCCGGGTCGTTCGGCCGAAGCTGCCGCTTGCTCATCTCCAGGCCTTCGCGGGCCAATCGCTCGGCTTCCTCATCCTGGGCTTGGTCGACGCGCAGCCGGCCGAGCGCCACCAGGCTTCGGGCTACTTCGGCATTGTCGGGTCCGAAGAGCGAGCGCCGTTGGTCGAGGGCCGCCCCGAGCAGCGAATCCGCCCGCTCGAGTTTTCCTAGCTTCTGGTAGATGCTTCCCAGCGTCTCGCGCAGCTCGGCCTGCACCGCGGGCTCCCCATCGAGGGCCTGCGCCTCCTGCACTCCCCGGTCGAGCAGCGTCACGACGCGCAGGCTGTCCGCCGGGCCGACGGCCTCGTCGCCGCCCTGGAACAGGTTGAGCATGAAGCGCTGGATGCGCTGCGTCCGACCCGCCTCGGCAACGGCGGCATTCCGAGCCGTCGCGAGGCGCACCGTATAGAAGACGACCAGGCTCACGACGACGAGCAGCGAGGTGGCCGCGGCAGACACGGGCTGCCAATTGCGCCGGACGAACTTGCCAATCCGGTAGCCGAAGGTGTCGGGCCGGGCCTCGAGCGGCTCGCCCGCGAGGTAGTGATCGATATCCCGGATCAGCGCCTCGACGGTTCGATACCTCCGCTGAGGCTCGATATGCATCGCGGTGAGGCAGAGCACGTCGAGATCCGCCCATGCTCGCCTGCTGATGGACTTCTCCTTGGCGGCTGCCGACGGCCGCTCCCGGCCCTGCTTGATAATGGCCGTCTCGGCCTCGCCCGGCGTCCGGTTCGACAAATCGAACGGCAGCCGCCCCGTGAGCAACTCATACAGCACAACGCCGAGGGTGTAGATGTCAGTATGAATGCCGACAGGGTCGCCCAAAATCTGCTCGGGCGCGGCGTAGGCCGGTGTCATCAGCCGCAGTCCGGTGCGGGTCCGATCCACAGGCCCTTCAAGGCTATCGAGCTGCTTGGCGATGCCGAAGTCGAGCAGCTTCACGCTTCCATCCGGCTTGACCAGGATGTTCGAGGGCTTCAGGTCGCGATGGACGATCAGGTGACGGTGGGCGTGCTCGACCGCCTCGCATACCGCGCGGAAAAGACGCAGCCGCTCGGGAATCGAGGAAGCATGCTGCTCGCAGAACTCGGTCAACGGGACACCTTCGACGTACTCCATGACGAACCAGGGAGTCCCGTCGGGGAGAGTGTCGGCGTCGTACAGCCGCGCGATCGCGGGATGATTGAGCTGGGCGAGGGTCCGCTGCTCGCTGGCGAAGCGTTCCCGGCGATCCGGTGACAGCCAAGCGTCGCGCAGGATCTTGATGGCCGCGACGCTACCGAGGTCTTCCCGTTCGGCGAGGTACACCACACCCATCCCTCCCTGGCCCAGCGCCTGCTTCAGCCGGTAGGGCCCGAACGTCTGGTCCAGGAGCGCGGGGGGGATTCCTTCATCGAGCACCTCGGCAGCCACGTGGGCGGCGTCGCGGTCGAGCAGCGAGTCGCCCCGGGCATCCTGCTCGAGGAGGCTCAGCACCTCCGTCATGAGCGTTGGGTCCTCGGCGCATTGCGCTTCGAGCGAGGCCCGTTGGGCGGGGTCCGGTAGGTCCGCCACTTCATGAAAGAGAGCCTGGATCTGTTCCCAGCGGGCGGCATTCATCGACGGGTATCAGCTCGCTCGCCGCAGCTCACGGGCCAGCCACGCCTTGGCGGATCGCCAATCGCGCAGGACGGTGGCCTCGGATACGCCGAGCAGCTCGGCGCTCTCCGCCACGTCGAAGCCGCCGAAGAACCGGCTCTCGACCACCAGTGCCTGACGCGGCTCGAGGCGGGCGAGCGCCTCGAGGGCGGCCTCGAGACCGAGCAATTGATCCGCGCCGCTGGGCGGCTCCGCGACGGCGTCGTCGAAGGTGGCGATGGCCAGTCCACCGCCACGTTTTTGCGCCTTCCGTCTCCGGGCGGCCTCGACCAGGACCTGCCGCATGGCGCGCGCCGCGATCCGTTTGAAGTGCAGCCGGGAGACCCCGGCGAGCCGTGGCGAGTTCCGGAGCTTGAGCCAGGCTTCGTTGACCAGGGTGGTGGGACTGAGTGAAGCGTTGGGGTCGCTGCGCCGTACGCTCGAGGCGAGGTGCCGCAGCTCCTCGTAGGTCACGCTGAACAAGTGGTCCAGGGCGCTCCGATCGCCCAGCAGCGCTTCCAGCTCGCCGCCCTCGAGACCGTGCTCCGTTCGGATGCCTCGAAGCGCCATGACGCTAATTCCTGCGGACCCGCGCAATGCAGGATGGAGGCCCCACTCGGTTTCAGAAGGCAGGTGGGGCCGAGACTGTAACCCCTGACGGCGTAACAGTATCACCTCGGGAGGCGCCGTTGCAACCAGCGAGTATGGACCGAGTAAAGACGCCCGCCGGCAGGAAGTCGGGGCGGTGCCCTACCGGACCGCCGTCCGGGCTGCATCTTGGAGCGCAACTTAGATGCTGTGATCCCCGAGGCGCGATGTCGTGTGGCTCGCCAATGCCTCGAGGGGAGCGAATCGCGAAACCGGCTAAGTGGGGGACACCCACGTGGCCGGTTTTTTGTGTGCTTAAGGCGAAAGAGCAGCGGGCGTCAGGCCCCCTTTGCCCATCCCACCAAGTCAGACTTTCCGAGGAATCATGCGCGACTCCGTTCTGAAACATTGGATGCGCTCCGGCCTCGTTCTGGTGGCCGGTTTGGCCGTGGTGACTGGTTGTGGCAAAGACGGCGGCACCGGGCCTGCCGCGGACTACACACTGTCGCTCGCGCCCGCGGCGCTCACGATCGTCCAGGGGGCGACCGGCAACACGACCGTCACCATCACCCGCACCAACTTCACCGACGCCGTGACACTGAGTCTAGGCGGCGCGCCCACTGGCGTCACCGGGTCGTTCAATCCAGCGGCACCCACCGGGACCAGCGCGACGCTCACGGTGAGTGTGGGAGCCACGGTAGTGCCCGGGGTCTACAACCTGACGGTGAATGGCAGCGGGAGCCCGGGCAACCGCTCGACGCCGCTCACGCTGACCGTCAGCGCCGCGCCGGACTACTCGCTCTCGCTCGCGCCGGCGGCGCTCACGATTGCCCAGGGCGCGACCGGCACCACGACCGTCACGATCACCCGCACCAATTTCACCGGCGCGGTGACGCTGAGTCTGGGCGGCGCGCCCACTGGGCTCACTGGCGCGTTCGACCCGGCGGCCCCCACGGGAAACACCTCTACGCTCACCGTGAGCGTCGGGGCGGCGGTAGCGCCCGGGGTCTACAACCTCACGGGCGACGGGACCGGCGCCCCGGGTAATCGGTCGACGCCGCTCGCGCTCACGGTGAGCGCGGCTCCGGATTACACGCTGTCGCTCGCGCCGGCGGCGCTCACGATTGCCCAGGGCGCGACCGGCACCACGACCCTCACGATCACCCGCACCAATTTCACCGGCGCGGTGACCTTGAGTCTGGGTAACGCGCCCACCGGGGTCACGGGGTCGTTCAACCCGGCGGCCCCCACCGGGACGAGCTCGACGCTCACGGTGAGCGTCGGAGCGGCGGTGTTGCCCGGGACCTACAACCTGACGGTGGCTGGGATCGGCACGCCGGGCAACCGCTCCACGCCGCTCACCCTCACGGTGAGCGAGGCTCCGGACTACACGCTGTCTCTCTCGCCGGCGGCGCTCACGGTCGATCCGGGCGCGACCGGCACCACGACTGTCACGATTGCGCGCACGAATTTCACCGGCGCCGTGACGCTGAGTCTCGGCAACGCGCCCACCGGGGTCACTGGATCGTTCAATCCGGCAGCTCCCACTGGGACCAGCTCCACACTGACGGTGAGCGTGGGAGCAGCGGTGGCAGCCGGGACCTACAACCTCACTGTGGACGGGACCGGCGCACCGGGGAACCGCTCGACACCGCTCACCCTCACGGTGAGCGCGCCCGGGGACTACACGCTGTCGCTGACACCGGCCGAGCTCACCGTTGAGCAGGGCGCGATGGGCACCGCAACCGTCACGATCACGCGCACGAATTTCACCGGCGCGGTGACGTTGAGTTTGGGCAACGCGTCCAGCGGCGTCACCGGGTCGTTCAACCCGGCGGCCCCGACGGGGACCAATTCCACGCTCACGATGGTCGTCGGTGCGGCCGTGACGCCCGGGGTCTACAACTTGACGGTGGACGGGACGGGCACACCGGGCACGCGATCGACGCCGCTCACGTTGACCGTGAGCGCAGCCCCGGGCTACGCGCTGGCGGTCGCCCCCGCGGCGCTCACGATCGGCCAGGGCGCGACCGGCAGTACGACCGTCACCATCACCCGCACGAATTTCAGCGGGGCAGTGACGTTGAGTGTGGGCGGTGCGCCCGCCGGGGTCACGGGCTCGTTCGATCCTGCGGCGCCGACCGGGACCAGCTCGACGCTCACCCTGAGCGTCGGAGCCGCGGTGGCGCCCGGGGTCTACAACCTCACGGTGGACGGCACCGGCACCGCAGGCAACCGCTCGACGTCGCTCACGCTCACGGTGAGCGCGACGCCGGACTATGCGCTGTCGCTCTCGCCGGCGGCGCTCACCATCGTCCAGGGCATGACCGGCACAACGACCGTCACCATCACGCGCACGAATTTCACCGGCGCGGTGACGTTGAGTTTGGGCAGCGCGCCGTCCGGGGTCACGGGGTCGTTCAACCCGACCGCGCCCACCGGAACCAGCTCCACACTCACGGTGAGCGTTGGGGCTGCCGTGGCGTCTGGGGTCTACGACCTGACGGTGGATGGAAGCGCGACGGTGGGAGCCCGCTCGACACCGCTCACGCTCACCGTAGGCGCGCACGCAACCGGGTCCCTGGTCAACGGACGGACTTACAGCGGTACAATCTCGGTTCCAGGCGACCTGGATACGTGGACGTTCACGGCCACACAGGGCGACTACATCGCGCTGAGCGTGGGCACGGTAACCCAAACAACGGCGCACTTCGCTCCCTGGATCCGGCTGCTATCCCCGACCGGCGTGCTCCTCGGGAACAGTTCTACTCAGACCGGGGCGTCGAACGTCGCCGCAACCGCGCCAACGAGCGGCACGTACACCGTGATCATCGGGAGCTACCTCGGTGGGTTCTATGACGGCACCGGGAGCTACCTGCTCACGCTCGCGCAGGGGCCGGGCGCGGTCGTCGTCTCGACGGGTGACGAAGGCGGTCCCATGACGAACGGGGCCACAAATGCCGGCAGCATCTACCAGGGCGACTTTGATACGTGGACGTTCACGGCCACGCAGGGCGACTACATCGCGCTGAGCGTAGGCACGGTAACCCAGGCAACGGCGCACTTCGCTCCCTGGATCCGGCTCGTGTCGCCGAGCGGCGCGCTCCTCGGGAACAGTTCTACTCAGACCGGGGCGTCGAACATCGCCGCGACCGCGCCAACGAGCGGCACGTACACTGTGATCATCGGGAGCTACCTCAGTGGGTTCTATGACGGCACCGGGAGCTACCTGCTCACGCTCGCGCAGGGGCCGGGTGCGGTCGAGGTCTCGACGGGTGACCAAGGCGGTCCCATGACGAACGGGGCCACGAATGCCGGCAGCATCTACCAGGGCGACTTTGATACGTGGACGTTCACAGCCACGCAGGGTGACTACATCGCGCTGAGCGTGGGCACGGAAACCCAGGCAACGGCGCACTTCGATCCCTGGATCCGGCTGGTGTCG
>Ga0209686_1001146_pt1 | contig 13251 bp, 11 predicted proteins | sample GraSoiAngelo_126_FD_185883 | JGI IMG/M metagenome (GOLD analysis project Ga0209686, IMG submission 185883) | Grasslands soil microbial communities from the Angelo Coastal Reserve, California, USA - 14_0927_09_20cm (SPAdes) (version 2) | ecosystem: Environmental > Terrestrial > Soil > Grasslands ...
GCCGCGAAGGGATCCTCTGCCGCAGGCGGTGCCGTCTGCGCGCGCGCGCGCGCCGCAATGAGCAGGACTACGCAGAGGGCCAGTGCTCGCTGGGATATCGTATGCAGCATGCGGGATCTCGGAAGGCGGTCGGTCGCGCTCGTCGCATGTGCCGCGACGCTCGGTGGTGCCGCGGTCGCACAGGAGCACGTGACGCCTCGAGCGGATGTCCTCTTGTACGGTGACAACACTGAATTCCGCAACCCTTTTCGCGAGGGCGAGACGATCCTCGGGGCCGCGGCTCGCATCGGCGCGGACCTCGAGGTCAGCCCGCGCGTCACGCTGTCGCTGGGTGTGTTCGGCAACCAGCGGTTCGGCTCCGAGAAGGCGTTCGAACAGGTGCGCCCCGTCATCTCGCTGCGCGTCCACGGACGCCGCTCGGACTTCGTGTTTGGCACTCTGCCGGCGCAACGCGTCGACATCCCGCCGGGGCCCGACCGCATGGGTCCGCACGCGCTCCTGCCGCCGCTGCAGCGTGAGACGCTGACGTTCGACCGTCCGTACGAGGCGGGCCTGCAATGGGATGTCGCCGGCGGCCTGCTGCGGCATTCCGTCTGGCTCGAATGGCAGCGTGTGAACACGCCCGAACACCGGGAGCGATTCGATGGTGGCCTGAACCTGGAGGTCCGCGCGAAGAGCGCGCTGTCTTTCCCAGCCCAGGTCCATGTCGTTCACGAAGGTGGGCAGTTGTTCTCGAAGGGCGCGGTCGCTGATAGTCCCGGCGCGGCTGCCGGCGTGGCGCTGTCGAAATCGATCGGACCGACGCGTACATCGGTTGACGTGTACGGTCTTCTCTCGCGCTACGTGCCGGATCGCAGCCGCCCCGCGTTGAGCCGCGACGGAGTCGCCTTCTTCGGCCGGGCTGCCGCGGAGCGGAACGGATGGCGTGGGCACGTGATCTTCTGGCGCGGCCGCAACTTCATCAAGGACGAAGGGGACCCCAACTACCTCTCGATCAGGCGCGACGGGTCGCGGTATCGTGGCACGCGCGACTACGCCGAAGCCGGTGTGTCGCGCCGGTTTTTCCTCGCGCCTGCGGCATCGCTCGATGTGTCGGGGCGAGTGCATCGCGTCGAGAATCACTACGAATACTCGTATCGGGTCGTGAGCGTCATCGGCGTCCGCTGGCGCGTGCGATGATGCGATGGCCGCGGTGATGAGATGGCCGCGCTTCGAGAGGAGTCCCATGACGGTGAGATCGTTCTTCCTCTTGTTCATCGCCGTGATCGGCGCGGCGGCGCCGGTTTCTGTGCAGGATCGCGCGCAGCCCTCGCAACAGGTGCGTCCGCAGCCGCCGATGGATTCGGAGCGTGCGCGACGCCTCTACGTCAGCGTCGACCCCAGGGACCACTCCACCGGTTACAACTTCCAGCGCGACCTCGATGCGAAAGCGGAGGCCGATCGCCGCTACGCGGAGATCACCAAAGGCGTGGTCGACTACCAGAAGGTCAAGTACCGCAGCAGCGTTGGCGATCTCGATATTCCGGCGTACCTCTTCCAGCCGGTGAACAAGCGCGGCCCGAAAGGGCATGCTGCGCTCGTATGGGTGCACGGCGGCGTCCATGGCAACTGGGATCTTCGACTCTGGCCCTTCGTCAAGGAAGCAGTGGACCGCGGCTACGTGGTGATCTGTCCCGACTACCGCGGCAGCACCGGCTACGGCGAGACGTTTCACAACGAAATCGATTACGGCGGCTACGAAGTCGACGATGTGATGAGCGCCGTGGAGTACTTGAAGACGCTGCCGCACGTGGACACGGATCGCCTCGGCATCATGGGCTGGAGCCACGGCGGCTACATCACGTTGTTCACTGTGTTTCGCGATCGCACGCCGTTCAGGGCGGCGGCGGCGATCGTGCCGGTCACCAACCTGGTGTTCAGGCTTTCGTACAAAGGACCATCGTACCAGCACAGCTTTGCGACGCAGAAGCGCATCGGAGGACTGCCATTCGAAAAGCCTGCTCTCTACATCCAGCGGTCTCCGCTTTACAGCGTCGACAAGCTGCAGGTTCCGCTGCTGGTCCACGCCGCGACGAACGACACAGACGTCGATTTCGTCGAGGACCAGCAGATGATTGATGCGTTGCGATCGCGCAAGCCGGATCTCGCCGAGACGAAGGTCTACGTGGACCCGCCCGTCGGCTACGGGGGCGGCGGTCACACGTTCAGCCGCCGGGTGAACATCGAGACGCTCCAGCGCGAAGACACGCCGGAGCAGATTGATTCGTGGAATCGGACGTGGGCCTTCTTTGAGTGGAATCTCAGAAAGCTTCCGCAGTAGGCCGGGGTTCGGGGTTCACGCCTAGTTCAAAATTCCAGCTGCCACTCAGCAGCGTAGTCCTCAGCGAGGCTGAGGCCCTGCGCACAAGGATGCGCTGCTACTTGATGGTGCCACCCTCGGCCGACTTGACGCCATTGACGATGAGGTCCACGAGCGCGGCAGGTGGCGTCGCATCGAGGACCGTCTGATCCGCGGTGCTCAGGCGGTGGCTGCGTATGATATTGACGAGGTGCCATCCGGAAAGCGCTGACAACTGCTTCCGGAGCATCACCTCACCTCGCCGATACACAGCGAAGGGATTCAGGATACTTTCCGCATTCGGATCGACCTCGGTGATGTTCGGTGTGGGCCCCTCAAAGAGCGGCGGCCCTATCTCGCGCGCGATTGGACGCACGAGCGGCTTCAACGCGCGTCGAAGCGCCCCCTCGAGGTAGATGGGCGTAAGGCCTGTCGCCCAATACAAAGTGTCGACCCGATTCGGCTGGGTCGTCTCGCGTCCGGAGCGGATCGGTTCGCCGATGCCGAGCGGCAGGAACTCGATCCACCCCTGCCATCCACTGTCCGGCATCTCAGCGCCGCACGCCCGCGCGGTGTAATTGTTTCCCTCGGGCGAGGCCACCGGGTCCATGAATTCGATTAAAACCTCCGCCACGACGACCTCCGCAGCATCCCTGTGCAAAAAGATTTCCATTCACGCGGCGGCCGACGCATAGAGCCGCGTGAGCGCCTCAACCGTCCGCCGGGATTCCGCGAGGGTCACGCGTGGAGCGCGGCCATCGAGCGCCGCAGCCGTCATGTCCTGGATCTCGCCGACGTAGGGTCCCTCATGGTCGAAACGGAGGGTTTCCGTGACGTCTCCGTTCGTGAGCAGCAGGCGACTGTCAGCACCGGCTTTGAAGGCGCGGTCCACCCGAAGCACGCCGGTTGTGCCGACGATCTCCATCTCGGCGCGAAACGCCGCGCGGAAACCGCAGTCGAACTGGGCCATGACGCCGCCCGGAAATCGAAGCATGCCGGAGAACGCGATATCAATGCCGGATTCGCTCTTCTCCTGCCAACCGAACACGTCCGACGGTCCATCGCCCGCGAGCAGACACGCGTAGCTCACCGGGTAGCAGCCGACATCCCACAACGATCCGCCGCCGAGAGCGGGATCGAAGCGGACGTCGGCCGGATGCGTCAGCGGAAACGTGAATGCACCGCGAATCAACCGGAGCTGTCCAATGGTCCCATCGAGGATCATCTTCTGGACCGCGTGGGTGAGCGGATGATGCCGATACATGAACGCCTCTGCCGCGACACGTCCCGCACGCCGCGCGGATCGTGCGATCTCGTCCACCTGCTCGACCGAGAGCGCGAGCGGTTTCTCGCAGAGGACGTGCTTGCCCGCGTCGAGCGCACGGATCGTCCATTCGGCGTGCAGGCTGTTCGGAATTGCGATGTAGATGGCGTCGATCGTGGAATCGTCGAGCAGCGCCTCATAGGATCCGATCGCCCTCGGAATGTTCCACTCCGAGGCATATTCGCGCGCACGATCGATCGTGCGACTCGCAACCGCCTCGAGCGTGCTGCGCGAAGACTCGCGTATTACGGGAATCACCGCCCGGTTGATCCGCGCAGTGCCGAGCAGTCCCCAGCGAAGGATGTGATTGGCTGCCATGTCAGCGGATTGCGACCTGACCGTCTCCGGTCGAGGGAAAGCGCGTGAACACAGCCGGATCGTGCCCGGGTACGATCAACCGCGGATCGGACGCGAGTGCCTTGATGCGATCCTGCGCCTTGAGGTTGCTCTCGGCATCGAGCGTCTGCGCAATCGGGACGTGCTTCTCCAGATTCTCGTACAGATAGACGTTGTCGGACGCGAAGATCGCCGTGCCCGCGGTCAGTTTTACAGAGACGTACTGCGACGCCCACGTGTGCTTGCCGCCCGTATAGCAGCGGATGCCGGGAATGATCTCCTGGTCGTCGCCATCGACGAAGCGCACACGCCCCTGCATGTTGATCTTCAGCAGCGCCTGCATGTCCTCTTCATCGACGCCTCCATGCGTGTTGCGCGCGTGCCACGCCTCGCCGGTGTAATAGCGATACTCGTCGCGCTGAATCCAGACGGTTGCGTTCGGGAAAAGATCGACGCCGTCGACGTGATCCCAATGCACGTGCGAAATGATGACGTCGGTGACGGCGTCCGGCTTCACGCCCGCGGCTTCTGACGCGGCGGCCGGCGTGCGGAACTCGCGCACCTTCCACCGGTCGACGAATTTCTGCCGGTAGAATCCCGAGTCGATCAGGACGCGGCGGCCGTTGCTGCCCTTCAGCAGCCACACCATCACCGGCACATCGATGGTCCGCGACTGGTCGGCGCCCGCGACAAGGCCGGAAACCGGGAAGGCAGGTAGTATGCCGAAGCGCAGCGCAAAGGCCTCGTACGTGACGGGAACCGGCTGTGGAGCCACGTCTGGCCGCGCCGCGAGCGCGCCCGCCAGGAGAAACAGCAGGAGACGCACCATGCGCGAGAGTATAGCGGTATGCCGGATTTCGTGATTCGGTCGACACGCGTGGTTCTGCCCGGAGGCATGTCGCCGGCCGCCATTCATTGCGAAGGCGGACGCATTCGACGGGTAGCCGCGTATGACGAACCGCTGCCGGCTTCGGCGCTCACCCGCGACAAGGGCGATTTCATCGTGATGCCGGGGCTCGTCGACACGCACGTGCACGTCAACGAGCCTGGCCGAACCGAATGGGAAGGATTCTCGACCGCAACGGCAGCGGCGGCCGCTGGCGGCATCACGACCCTCATCGACATGCCGCTGAACAGCATTCCCGCGACGACGACCGCCGCGGCGCTGGAAATCAAGCGCGCCTCCGCGCGGGGACGTGTGAGGGTCGACGTGGGATTCTGGGGCGGGGTAGTCCCGGGCAACACGCGTGAGCTCGACGCGTTATGCGACGCGGGCGTCTGCGGCTTCAAATGTTTCCTTGTGCCTTCGGGCGTGGACGAATTCCAGGCCGTCGATGAACAGGATCTGCGCGCCGCGATGGCAATCCTCGCATCGCGCGGGGTTCCACTTCTCGTGCACGCGGAATCGCCAGCGGCGCTCGCTCGGGTCACAAGTGCATCGCATCCTGAACGATACCGATCGTGGCTCGATTCGCGACCGCCTGCGGCCGAAGTCGATGCGATCGCGATGGTCATCGGCCTTTGCCTCGAATTCGGCACGCGCGTTCACATCGTGCATCTTTCGGCAGCCGAGGCACTGCCGATGCTCGAGGCCGCGCGCGCCCGCGGACTGCCGCTGACCGTCGAGACCTGCCCGCATTACCTGTCGTTCTCCGCCGAGGAGATCCGGGATGGTCAGACGATGTTCAAGTGCGCGCCGCCGATTCGCGGCCGCGCGAACGGCGAAGCGCTCTGGCGCGCCCTGAGGGCAGGCACGATCGATTCGATTGCGACCGATCATTCACCGTGCCCGCCGTCGATGAAGCCGGACGGTGATTTCTTCGCGGCGTGGGGAGGGATTGCGTCGCTCGAGCTCTCCCTTGCCGCCGTGTGGACGGGCGCTGCCGCACACGGACACGCGGTCACCGACGTCGTGCGATGGCTCTCGGCCGCGCCCGCGGCGCTGGCTGGTCTGGCGCACCGGAAGGGAGCGATCGCGGAGGAATTCGATGCCGACTTCGTCGTATGGAATCCGGATGCGACATTCATCGTTGACCCCTTGCGACTGCGGCAGCGGCACAAGCGAACGCCTTATGCGGGTCTATTGCTGAAGGGTGCGGTGTACGAAACATACGTTCGCGGCCGTCTCGTGTATGGTGAAGGCGCCGCGGGACCGGCGACTCCGCCAGCCGGCGAGTTGTTGGCGCGAACCTGACTGATGCAGCACTTTACACATCTCATCGATCTGGCATCTGTACGGCTTGGCGCGGAGGTCGTTGCCGCGAACGATGAGTTCTTCGCTCCGAAGGAGAACCTGATCAAGCCGGAGCCCGCGATTTTCATCCCTGACAAGTACACGGATCGCGGCAAATGGATGGACGGCTGGGAAACGCGCCGGCGCCGCACGCCGGGCCACGACTGGTGCATTCTGAAGCTTGGTCAGCCTGGCATCATTCGATCTCTCGTCGTCGACACCGCCTTTTTCCGCGGCAACTATCCATCACATTGTTCCCTTGATGCGTGTGGAATACCGGAGGGGACCGACCTGACGGCGCTGACCGACGGCAGCATCCGGTGGCATTCCGTCCTGCCCCAGTCGGAACTGCGCGGCGACGCGGAAAACCCGCTGACCATCGGTGATCCGCGACGGTTTACGCACGTCCGCCTCAACATCTTTCCCGACGGCGGCGTCGCGCGCCTGCGCGTGCTCGGCGAGGCGATGCCCGACTGGACGCGCGTGCTCGCGGACGCTGCGGAGATCGACCTCGCCGCCATCCTCAATGGCGCGCACCTCGTCGATACGAGCGACCGTTTCTTCGGCGAGCCCGCCAATATGTTGATGCCATACCCCCCGGCGAACATGGGCGAGGGATGGGAGACGAAGCGCCGGCGCGGTCCGGGTCACGACTGGTCCGTCGTGCACCTCGGGATCGAGGGGACCATCCGTCGCGTCGAGGGCAATTATCCGGAGAGCTGCTCGCTCGAAGCGGCGATCATGAAGGACGATCGCGGCGGCGTGTCCGCCGACTCGACGACGGTGAGGGCACATTGGAACACGGTGCTCGCGCGAACGCAGCTCGGGCCGGACGCTCACCACACCTTCGATACCGTGCTGACGCCTGGCGTGACGGCCACGCACGTGAAATTGAACATCTTTCCCGATGGCGGCATCAGCCGCATGCGCATCCGCGGTGTGCCGACGTCGACGGCTCGTCAGGGGGCGGTGTTGGGCCTGCTCAACGTCATGGACGAACCGGAATTGCGCGCCGCGCTGGCGAATTACCTCTCGGCGCCCGCATGGATCGATCGAATGATGGCATCGCGGCCGTTCGCCACACCAGCGGCGCTGTTCGCCGCGAGCGACGCCGCAGCGGATGCCTTGCGCGATGAACAGTGGCTCGAAGCGTTCCGCCATCATCCGCGAATCGGAGAACGGACGGCCGAGCGCGCGCAGTCAGACGTGTCGAGCGGTTGGTCGGCGCGGGAGCAATCGGCCGTTCACGGTGCCACGGCTGCCGATGTCGCGGCACTGGCGGAAGCGAATCGCGAGTACGAGCGCCGCTTCGGACACGTGTTCATTGTCTGCGCGTCAGGCAGGAGCGCGCGCGATATGCTGGCCGCTTTGCGCGCCAGGCTCGGGAATCATCCCTCGATGGAACTGAAGACAGCAGCAGCCGAACAACGCACGATCACGCGGCTGCGTTTCGAGAAGGTGCTCGGGTGACGCTTTCCACGCACGTACTCGATACGTCGATCGGGCGTCCGGCAAAGGGGATGAAAGTGCGCCTCGGTTACCGCAAGCCGGGTGATTCCTGGACCGAGCTCGGGACGTTCACGACCGATGCTGATGGCCGGGTTCAGGGACTTATCGCGCCTGGCGGAGCGGCTGGACCGGGCACATATCGCCTCACGTTCTCCGTTGACGCCTATTTCAACGCGCTCAGCATAGGGACGTTTTTCACGGACGTGACGATTGAGTTCGTTGTCCGCGACGACACGCACCATCACGTGCCGCTGCTCGTGAGTCCCTACAGCTACTCTACCTATCGCGGGAGCTGATGTTGGTCTTCAACGCTTCGGAATGGATCAATCTCATCGTGCGCTGGACGCATGTCTTCTCCGCGATTCTGTGGGTTGGGACCACCTACTATTTTACGTGGCTCGACGCGCAGCTCCGCCGCTCGCAGCGAACCGGAGGCGATGTATGGATGGTTCACAGCGGCGGTTTCTACACAGTTGTGAAGCAGAAGACGCTCGGCGTGCCGCCGTCCGACGTCCACTGGTTCCGCTGGGAAGCGATGGTCACGTGGGTCAGCGGCGTCACGTTGCTGCTCGTCGTCTACTATGCGGGAGGGCTGATCGTTGACGCGAGCAATCCGACCGTCTCGGAGCACGTTGCAAAGGCGATCGGCCTGAGCGCTCTCGTCGTGGGATGGATCGTCTACGATCTTCTTGTGCGGACGCCGCTGGTGCGGACGGGATGGGCGTTTGCCATCGTCGCGCTGGTGCTGATTGTCGCGCTCGCGTGGGGGCTTCGACAGGTGATGAGCGCACGCGCAGCCTACATCCATGTAGGGGCGCTGTTCGGCACGATTATGGCGTCAAACGTGTGGATGCGCATTTTGCCGCCGCAGCGGCGCATGATTGCCGCGGCGGCGCGTGGTGAGCCGATCGATCCCGCGCTCGGCGCCGGCGCGAAGGAACGCTCGATACACAACACGTTCATCGTGGTGCCGACGGTGTTCCTGATGATCAGCAATCACTTCCCGACGGCGACGTACGGCAATCGCTATGGACTGGCGACGATGGCGGTGCTGATCGTCGCGGGCTGGTCCGCGGCGGCGGTTCTGCGGCGCGCCTGAACGGGGACACTCACAGTTTTTCCCATAACCGACCACTCGTCACCCAGAAACGGTGACAGTCACACTTCCTGAAACCGGAAACAGTGACTGTCACCGTTTCCGGCGCCTCGGAACTGTGACTGTCACCGTTTCGGAGCCGCAGCTGTCCGACTATGGGACGAAGTGTGAGTGTCCCCGTTTCAAGTCCGGCCCTTGAGGATCGTCACGAACGATCCGGAGCCCAGCTCTTCGACCGTGAGGCCCGTGAGCGCTTCGATGTCCGGTTCGCGCACGGCGCCGCAGTTCAGCGCCTTCAGGAAAAAAGTCAGGAGTCCCTGGCCCGTCGCCGCATCGTCGAACACCTCACCCACCAGCGTGGCCTGCGCCGCCTTCGCGATGAAGTTGCGCAGCCGCTCCGACGCCGCCTCGAGGCTCTCGAGGAAGAATCCGTAGACCGCGGCGTAACGTGTGACGAGTTGTGCCGGATGAAGATCCCACCCCTGGTAATAACCGTTCATCAGCGAATGACGGATGTCGTCGTAGTGGTGCTTCCACGCGCGATGCACGGCGGCGCGATTCTCCGCCTGCTGAGCCGAGGAGAGCGTCGCGCCGGCCTCAGCACGATGCACCGGCACAGGCAAAACGTTTGTCGCGCCATCCGACAGCCACACGCCCGTGCCGGACAACGAAACCTGCATCACATGACGCGCGAAATCGCAGACCGGGTGTCGCATGTGCTGGTGCGCCGCGGTAATGCCCAGCGCCGCAGTGTAATCGTACGTGCCGAAGTGCGCGGCTACGATCCTGCCGTCACCGGCGCGGACGAAGGCCGGCAGCGCCGCCGCGCCGTGCTCGTCGAGGATCGACTGCGGCGTCTCGACCATCAGTTCCATGCGAAGCGAGCCCGCCTGGAGACGGCGTTCCGATTCGATCGTGGCGAACAGCCTTACCAGTGAGGTGACCTGCGCCTGCGATGTGATCTTCGGGAGCGTCACGACGAAGTTGGCGGGCAGCCTTCCGCCAGTCTCGTCCAGCAGCGTTTCGACGAACAGCTGCGCGGTCCTCAACGCGCGCTCGCGCAGTTCCTCGCTGAGAGACTTGATTCGGATGCCGATGAATGGCGGCAGTGTGTTTCCACGCAAACCTGCAGCGACCTCGCGCGCCGCTGAAGCCGCATGGCCGTCCTCTTCAGCGTCGGGTCGATTGCCATAGCCATCTTCGAAATCGAGTCGGAGGTCTTCCACGGCTTCGCGCTGAAGCTTCTCGACGATGCGGGGGTAGATCATCGCAGAGGAGGCTCGCCCGATTCCCACGGCTGCTCCGAGAGCGTCCGAGTCTCCGCCATACTCCTGCAGCACACGAAGCGCCGTCGCGCCGAGACGCGCCGCCGTGTCCGCCCGGAACAGATGCGCGCCGCCATAGACTGTGTGGATGGGCTGTCGACGATGGGGCAGCGGTTGCACGCGAGGGAGCGTACAAGACTAGAATCACCCTTTCAATGGAGGCACCCCAGATCGGCCGTTCCGTCCATCGCAAGGAGGGACGCGCGAAGGTCACCGGGCAGGCGCTGTACGTGGACGATGTTGCGCCGGCAGGCCTGCTGCACGGCGTCACCGTGCGCAGTCCAACTGCCCGCGGCATCATCAAGGGCATTCACTTTCATCCGACAGTTGACTGGGACGAGTTCACGATCGTCACCGCGGCAGACATTCCCGGTGTCAATCGTGTCAAGTTGATCCTCGACGATCAGCCGTATCTCGCGTCCGACGTCGTCAATCACCCGGAAGAACCGGTGCTGCTCATCGCGCACCGGGACCGCGCGCGCGCCGAAGACGCGCGCCGCAGGGTCACGATTGACATCGAGCCGCTGCCCGCCGTGTTCACGATTGACGACGCGCTCGCGCGGCGCGAGATCATCTGGGGCGAAGACAACACGTTCAAGCGGTACCGCGTCAACAAGGGAGATGTCGACGCCGCGCTCGCGGCGGCGGAGATCGTCGTCGAGGGTGAATACGAGACGGGCGCGCAGGAGCAGCTGTACATCGAGCCAAACGGCATGCTCGCCATCGCCGATCGGGCGCACGGCGTGACCGTCTGGGGCTCGATGCAGTGCCCGTACTACATTCACACGGCACTGGCTGCGCTCTTCGGCATTCCGGCGCAACGGATTCGTGTCGTGCAGATGGAGACAGGCGGCGGCTTCGGGGGAAAGGAAGAGTATCCGTCGATCATTGCCGGGCACACGGCGCTTCTCGCGTGGAAGTCGGGCCGACCCGTGAAGATGATCTACGGGCGTGTAGAGGACATGGCGTCCACGACAAAGCGTCACCCGTCCCGCACGCGGCATCGCACCGCGGTGGATCGCGATGGGCGGCTGCGCGCAATGGACATCGACTTCATCATCGACGGTGGCGCGTACTGCACGCTGTCGCCCGTGGTGCTGTCGCGCGGCACGATCCACGCTGCGGGACCGTACTCCTGCCCCAACGTTCGCGTGACCGGACGCGCGGTCGCGACCAGCGCCCCGCCGCACGGCGCCTTCCGGGGCTTCGGCGCGCCGCAGAGCATCTTCGCGCTCGAGCGTCACATGGATCGCGTCGCGGCGGCCGCCGGGCTTTCTCCAGAGGAGTTCCGCCGGCGCAACTTCATCTCTTCCGGCGAGACGCTTGCCGTCGGGCAAACGATTCGCGAGCCGGTCAATATGCCGGCATTGCTGGATCGCGCGCTTGCGCTCTCGCACTATCGCGAGAAACGGGAACGGTTCGCCCGCGAGAACGCGCGCGGCGGCAAATCGCGGAAGGGCATAGGGCTCGCGTCGTTCATGCACGGCGCAGGCTTCACCGGCTCGGGCGAAGTGCACCTGCGATCGCTCATCACCGTCGAAGTCTCGCGCGAAGGCGCCGTCCGCGTGCTCGCGGCGAGCACCGAGATCGGCCAGGGGACGAACACGATCTTCTCGCAGATTGCGGCGGACGCGCTCGGTATCGACTGCGACGACATCGAGGTGGCGCGCCCCGACACACTCGACGTGCCCAACAGCGGGCCCACCGTCGCGTCGCGCACCTGCATGGTCGTCGGGAAGCTGGTCGAGACAGCCGCACGTGGCATCCGTCACACGCTGGTCGACTCAGGGTACTTATCCGTCCTGTACGATCGCGAGCATTTTCGCGCCGCCTGCGAACGGTATGTCGACGCCTTCGGCGCGCTGCGGGCGACGAGCCAGTATCAGCCGCCGTCGGGCGTCACATGGGACGATGAGCAGTATGTGGGCGACGCGTACGGGACGTACGCGTGGGCTGTTTACGTCGCGGAAGTGACGGTCGATCTCACCACGTGGGAGACGCGCGTCGATGATTTCGTTGCCGTGCAGGAAGTCGGCAAAGTGATCAATCCGACGCTCGCAACGGGGCAAATCGAGGGCGGTGTCGCGCAGGGGATCGGATGGGCGCTGTACGAGGATGTCGTCTGGCGCGAAGGGCGCATGGCGAATGCGCAGATGACGAATTACATCATGCCCACCTCGATGGACCTGCCATCGATTCGCGTTTACTTCGAGGAGGTGCCGTATCCGAACGGACCCGCGGGCGCGAAGGGCATCGGCGAACTGCCGATGGACGGCGCGGCGCCAGCCATCTTCAACGCCGTCGCGGACGCAACCGGCGCACATCCCACCCACCTGCCGCTGACGCCCGAGCGCTTGATGTCGGCGATGGAGACGATCGGTGCCTGACCGGCGGTCCGTGCGCCTGACCTGCACGCTGAACGGCCGCCGGCTCTCGCTCGACGCGCACCCGATGGCGCGCCTGCTCGACGTGCTGCGCCAGCAGGCGGGGCTGACCGGCACGAAGGAGGGATGCGGAGAGGGGGAGTGCGGCGCGTGCTCCGTGCTGCTGAACGGCCGACTGGCCAACAGCTGTCTCACGCCTTTCGCGCACGCCGACAGGGCGACCATCGTCACGATTGAAGGGATCGCGAGTGGCGACGACCTGCACGCCGTCCAGGAAGCATTTCTCGAATGCGGGGGTGCGCAGTGCGGCATCTGCACGCCCGGCATCGTGCTCGCGGCCGTCGATCTCCTCGAGCGCACGCCGCATCCGACTGAACATGACGTGCGCGCGGCGCTGGCAGGTAACCTGTGCCGGTGCACGGGTTACATGCGGATCTTCGACTCCGTGCTCGAGGCGTGCCGCAGGCTTTCCGCTTCGCGCGCATGAGCACGTCGCTGGACGGATTCGATCTCGTCACGCCAGCGTCGCTGGAGGAGGCGCTCGGGCTGCTTGCGTCCGATCCTGCGGCGCGGCCATTTGCCGGTGGGACCGATCTCATGGTGCAGCTCGAAGCCGGCCGCCTTCGCGCCGGCCGTTACGTCAACCTCTGGGATCTCGCCGAGCTGCGCGGCATCACGGAATCACCCGAGAGCGTCGCGGTTGGCG
>Ga0209686_1001154_pt1 | contig 13197 bp, 9 predicted proteins | sample GraSoiAngelo_126_FD_185883 | JGI IMG/M metagenome (GOLD analysis project Ga0209686, IMG submission 185883) | Grasslands soil microbial communities from the Angelo Coastal Reserve, California, USA - 14_0927_09_20cm (SPAdes) (version 2) | ecosystem: Environmental > Terrestrial > Soil > Grasslands ...
GGCGCCGCGCCGTAATTGTTCTCGATCAGGGTGAAGTGGCGCGCGCGCCAGGGCTGGCTCGTGTCCACCGTCACGGCGTGGATGGCGGTGCCGAGCCGAGCGTTGACCGGCACGGTCAGCCACCGGGGCCCTTCGCGCGTCTTGATCCTGTTGCGGTTCTGCCAGCCGTTCTTCTCGTACTGCACGGTGTCGAGGACCACGAACAGGTCGGCGGCAGCCCATTTGGCGAAATAGCCGAGCCACGGCAGATAGTGCGGCTGATGGATGGCGACCTTCATGGCCACCTCGCCGGCATCATGAGCGCCTGACGAAGATCGGGTTACTCAGAAGGCGTCCGGGCCCGCGCACGTCGAGTCGATAGAAGGTCGGCGAGCCGTCGAACGTGTCGCGGTGGACCGTCCGGAAAGGCGGCGGCCCGGTCCAGGCTCTCACAACGGCCCCGTTTCGCACGAGCGTCACCCGGACATCGCGCGTCGCAGGGCCGGTCGACTCCACGGCGACGGTGATTTCCACCTGCGCCGCCTCGGGGGCGCGAAGCACATCGCCTGAGACCCCGGTCGACGCGCCGGTGCGAACGGAGAATTCCGCGAGCACCAGCTCGGCGCCGCCTTCCTGCTCCACGGCGTACAGCCGGCCGCGCTTGAGCGCGTCCACCAGGGCGCGCTCCGTCCGCTCCTCGACCAGGAACACGCTCCGTACCTTTCCGAGGCTCTTCCCCGCTGTGAATCCATGGAAGCCCGACTCGCCGACCGCCCACGCGGGCCGGCTCCGGTCGCCCGCGGCGAACTGACCGAGCAACCGGTCCCACGACCCGCCCGGCCGGTCGAGCCGCGTCGTGTCCTCGTACACGGCGCCGAAGGCCGTGTACCGCGCCGTCCGCATGAGGTCGTCGGGGTAAGGCGGCGTGTACCAGGAAACCTTGACCGGTCCCATCCACTGCTCGCCCGCGTCGCGCGCCTCGGGGAACGACCACACCGTCGCGCCGCCCAGCCGATCGACGTAGTCGATCAGATCCTGATGCGGCCCCAGACCGAGATCGCGGTAGGGCGGGTAGGGATCGACGGCGAAGGGCCACCCGCGCACGAGCGCGATCACCGCGACGGCGCAGAGAACCGAGCCGACGAGCCAGCGACGCTGCTTGACGACGACCACCACGCGGCCGAGCTTCTTGAGCCTGCGGCGCTTGAGCGTGAGCAGGTAGACGCCCGGAACGAGGAGAGTCCCGGGCAGCGCGTCGAGCACCGACGACCATCCGAACCCGCCGATCAGGTTGCCGGCGACCGGCAGCGCGCGAAGCGCCGCCTCGTCGAGGCCGAAGACGAGGATGTTCTTCTGCGTCTCGTGCACCTCCATGTCGAGCGCCAGCGGCGAGCCGGTCCAGTAGTAGTGCGGCAGCACCTCCACGCCGGGGACGATCAGGACGCGCGGGTTGGCGGCGCGCGCCTGCGAGACACGCGTCAGGTAGCGGTCGATCCCGAGGTCGAGAACCGAGCGCTCCTCGCGGACCGCTCGCGTCAGCGCCCGGAACGGCGGCAGGCCGTACTCGACGCGCAGGAGATAGTTCTCGGTGAGCAGGAGCGCGCCGATCCCCTGCTTCTCGGCCATCGCGGTGAGCTGCTCGAGGGCGAAATCGCCCGTGGACAGATCGGAATGCAGATGGAGCACCGCGGGCAGCCGCTCGAGCCCTTCCGCCACGCCGACGCACGGCGCGATGCCGACGAGGGCCACGCCGAGGACGAGCATCGACGCGACCACGACGAGCTGAGCGCGGCGAATCACCCGAGTCCCTTGTCGCGGACCAGCGCCGCGTAGACCGCGAGGAGCTTCTCGCTCGCCACCGCCGTCGAGAACGCCTCGGCCCGCTGCTCCGCGGCCTCGCCGAGCTTGCGCCGAAGTCCGGGGTCTCGTCCGAGCTCGATCAAGGCCTCCGCAAGCGCGTCCACGTCCTCGGGCCCGACCAGTCGGCCGCACTCGCCGTCGGTGACGACGGCGGGGATCCCGCCGACCGCGGTCGCGACGACCGGCAGCCCGAGGGCCATCGCCTCGACGATGACGCGGCCCATTCCCTCGTTCCGCGACGGCACCGCCACGACGTCCGCCGCCGCCAGATAGGTCGTGACGTCGGCGGTCGCGCCGGTCATCCGGAGCCGCTCGATCACGCCGAGCGACCGCGCGATCGCGTCCAGACGCGCCCGCTCGGCCCCATCGCCCACGAGCAGCACTCGCGCCGACGGGATCTGAGCGATGACGCTCGGCAACGCGCGCACCAGGAGATCGAAGCCCTTGATCGGAACGAGGCGGCCGAGCCCGAGCACGACAAGCTCGCCGGGATCGAGGCCGAGCCGCGCGCGCGCCTCGGCCCGCGGCGGCGCCGCCGCGCGCAGCTCGGCGGTCGGCACGCCGCTCGGCACCGCGACGTACTGCGCGGCTCGGCCGATGCCGTGCTCCAGGTGCTCGGCGCTGCCGCGATCGGTCAGCGTGATGATGCGATCGGTCCAGCGCGCCGCCTGCCGCTCGAGCGCGGTGAACACCGCGGTACGGCGCGGACTGTAGTAGCCGTAGAAGATGTGGCCGTGCGGCTGGTGGATCACCGCGGGGACGCGCGCGATCACCGCCGCGAGGCGGCCGATGAATCCGGCCTTCGAGGTGTGCGTGTGGACGATCGACGGCCGCTCGCGCTTGAGCAGGCGGACGAGCTGCGCGAGCGCGGTCAGGTCGGCGATCGGCGCGACCTCGCGCCCGAGCGCCGGAATGTCGACGAGCCGGCATCCGCGCCGGCGCGCGTCGGCCAGCGAAGACGCGTCCGACTCCCGGAAGGATGCGGCCAGGCTGCACTCGTAGCCGGCGCGAGCGAGCGTGACGCACGACGCGATCGTGTTCTCCGACGAGCCGCCCCGCGTGAGCCGAGTGATCGCGTGCAGGACGCGCACGCTCATCGCGGCCCCTTGCGCGCGTAGAGCTCGAGCGACGGCCCGACGAGCCAGTGGTCGCGCGAGAGCTCGGCCAGCGCCGCCGCGCCGGCGGCGAGCGTCGCGCGTCCCCACCGTGGGAGCGTTCCGACGGCCGCATGCTTCGCCACCGGCTCCCGCGAGGCCGGAGCCGAGTTCGAGAGCTCGAGCACCCGGAAGCCCGCGCGCTCGACGAGACGGCGCAGACCCGAGGGCGTGAACGCGAAGTGGTGGACCACTGGATAAGTGTCCCATCCGCGAGATCTGACGAGCGGGCCGAGCGCGCTCAGAAGGCGCGCCCATGGGCGGTGGAAGCGAGCGTTCGGAACACGGAGCGCGAGCAGCCCGCCGGCGACCAGCACACGGTGGGCCTCGCGTAGGATCGTGAGCGGCTCGTGAGCCTGGTCGACGACGTTGACCAGGGTCACCATGTCGACCGTCGCGCCGCGGAACGGCAGGAGCGCGCCGTCGGCCTGGATCGCGGGAGTCTCGCCGCCCCGACCGGCCACGGCGCATGCCGGGTGCGCGATATCGGTGCTCAGCGCGAGCCAGCGCCGCCTGCGCGCGAGCGCCGCCAGGTGCCCGCCGCCGCAGCCCACATCGATCAGCCGAGGTCGTTCGTCCGGAGCCTGACCGAGCGCCGCGAGCCGGTCGAGCAGCGAGCCGAACAGGCGCGTCCGCTCGGGTGTCACCTGCTCCGGCGCGAACAGCCGCGGATACTCCGTCTCGTACGTGTGCTGGAGCTCGACCGCGGTCGGCAGCTCCATCGAAAGCGAGCTGCGACAGGTCGGGCACCGCCGATAACGCACGCCGCGATAGACGAGCGCGCTCGGACGGGTCGGCCCGCCGCACCCGGGACAGGTTTCCCCGCCGACCTCGAGCGTCTCCGCGCGCCGCGCGGGCTTGCCGTTGCGCCCGGCCCCGGCCATGCGGTGCAGCGTCTGCTCGAGCTCGTCCGTCGCGCGCTCCCACGTGTAGTGACGCTCGACGTGCTCGCGGCATGCCTGCCGCAGGCGCGCGTAGCCCGCGGGATCGCGTTCCTTGTCGCCGAGAAAATGCTCGAGATCCTCGGCCATCAGCGCGGCGGTCGGCCCGCGGAAGACGAGCGTCGGACACAACGCTCGCAGGATCTCGGGGGTCGCGCCGACAGGAGTGCCCAGAACCGGCGTCCCGCACGCGAGCGCCTCGACGGTGACGAGCCCGAAACCCTCGAGCTCGCGAGTGGGCAGCACGAACACGTCAGCCGCCTGGTAGTAGCGAGGCAGCTCGGCGTCGGGTACGAAACCCAGGAATTTCACGTGCTCCGAGAGCCCGAGGGCCTGGCTCTGCGCCTCGAGCGCGCCGCGCAGCGAGCCGGCTCCGCCGATCAGCAGGAGCGCGCTCGGGCGTCGCACCTTCAAGACGGCCATCGCGCCGAGCAGGTTGTCGAGACCCATGCGGGCCTCGAGGTTCCGCACCGTCAACAAGATTGCCCGATCCGCAGAGAGCCCGAGCTCGCCCCGGATCGCGCCGCGGTCCGGGGCCGGCGTGAACCGGTCAGTCGCCGCCGCACCGCGGATCCTCACGATGCGCTCGCGCGGCACCGCGTAGAGCTTCCAGAGCTGGTCGGCCGAGAAGTCGCTGAGCACGTGGACGAGCCCGGCGCGCCTGAGGCACGCGCGCTCGATCGCCCAGAGCATCGCGGTGCCCGTCGCGCCCACGAAGCCCGCTCGATGGCGCGCCGTCATCCCCCGGCGCGAGCGGTACTCGAGCGGCGCCGGCGAGTAGAAGCTGTAGAGGCTGGGCAGGAGCGCGCCGGCCCGAGAGGCCAGGGCACCGTAGCCGGCGAGCGGCTGGTGGACGTGCAGCACGTCGGCAGGCTCTCGGGCGAGGACCTCCGACACGACGCGCCGCGCGCCATAGATCGAGCTCGTGATGAATCGCGTGGTCGAGCGCCGATCCGCGAGGAATTGATGGATCCGGACGCGCTCGCGTTCGACGGAGACGGGCGCAGTCGCGTCGGGATCGGCGCGGCTCACGACCCGTACGTCGTGACCGCGCGCGGCGAGGCGCCTGGCCTGCTCCCACAGCATCCGTTCGCTGCCACCCAGCGGATGCGACGGCGACACGTCGGAGACCATGAGGACTCGGAGCCGGGCGTTCACGTACGCCTCACCGGAGGCTCCAGCGACCGTGCTGGTCGAGATACTCGCGCATCCACTGCTCGGCCATCATCAGGGTCCACAGACGATCGGCGTGGGTCCGGGCCCCGGTCAGGTGCTCCAACTTCATCGTCTCCACCGTGTCGGCGTTGAAGAGACCGCGCATGCGGACGCAGTCGGGCGCCAGCAAGTCGTCCAGCGTCGGTCGAAGGTCGCGCCGAAGCCAGTCGCCCAGCGGAATCATGAAGCCTTGCTTCCGGTGGGCGAGCACCTCTTCGGGGAGGACGCCGGCGAACGCGGTCTTGAGGAGGCCCTTCAAGCGCCCGCCGGGCATCTTGGCGCGCGGCGAGAGGCGCAGACTTTCCTCGATGATCCGATGGTCGCAAAACGGCGCCCGCACCTCGAGCGAGCTGGCCATGCTCATCCGGTCGGCCATCGTGAGGAGATCGTCGGGAAGATAGGCGGCCAGATCGACGCGGAACGCCCCGTCTACCGGATCTCCGTGTCCGCCCGTGGCGAACGCGCGCTGCTGAAGCTCGTCCACGTTCGGCCCGAGGTGCGCGGCCAGCGCGGGCGTCGTCAAGGTCGCGAGCTGGGCGTCGCCGAAGAACCGGGTCCAGCTGACGTAGCGATCGCCGGGCGCGGCATCGGGCTCCGCCGTGAAGCGCCGAGCCCAGTCCGCCCAGTTGCGACTGGACGCGGAGTCGGGCAAGTGCGCGGCGAGCGACCGAGACGCGTGGCGAAGCCAGCGCGGGAGCCGGGCGTGGAGCGCCGAGACGCGAAGGCCGAGATAGCGCGGGTAGCCGCCGAAGGTCTCGTCGCCGCCGATGCCCGAGAGCGCGACCTTGACGTGACGCGCAGTCGCCTGGGCCACGACGTACGTGGGAATCGCCGACGAGTCCGCAAAGGGCTCGTCGAACCCCCGGACGATCTCCGGCAGGATCGCTTGCACGTCGGGCTCCAGGATCTCCTCGTGGTGCTCGGTCGCGAAGCGGCGCGCCACGAGCCTCGCATACGGCAGCTCGTCGTACGTGGGCGCCGCGCGACCGAAGCCCACCGAGAAGGTCGCGATCCGACCCGACGTCACCTCGCGCATGCTGGCGACCACCGCGCTCGAGTCGACGCCACCGGACAGGAACACGCCGAGCGGTACGTCGCTCTCGAGACGCAGCCGCACCGCCTCGCGCAGCCCCGCTCGCACCGCCGCGGCGCTCTCCTCACGCGTGACGCGAGGTCTCGGGGGCGTGACGCTCGGCGGCAGCTGCCAGTAGCGGCGCTGCGTGAGCCTCCCGTCGACGAGCGTCGCGGTGTGGGCCGGTGGGAGCTTTCGGATCTCGTCGAAGATCGAGCGAGTGGCGGGCGTGTAGCCGAAGGCGAGATAGTGATGGAAGGCCGACCAGTCGAGCCCTCGGGCGACCGCCGGATGGCAGAGGAGCGCCTTGGGCTCCGACGCGAAGAGGAACAGCCGACCGTGGTGCCAGTAGTAGAGCGGCTTTTTCCCGAGCCGGTCGCGCGCCACGAACAGACGCCGCTCCGCATCGTCCCAGATGGCGAAGGCGAACATCCCGGCGAGGCGCTCGACGCACGCCTCGCCGTAGACCGCGTACGCGTGCAGGATCACCTCGGTGTCGCTCCGCGTTCGGAACCGACGCCCCCCGGCCTCGAGCTCGGCGCGCAGCTGGCGGAAGTTGTAGATCTCGCCGTTGAAGACGATCCAGTACCGTCCGGTGGCGTCGCTCATCGGCTGCCGGCCGGTTACGAGATCGATGATCGCCAGCCGCGTCATCCCGAGACCGACATCGCCGGCGGCATGGATCCCCGAGTCGTCGGGCCCTCGGTGCTTGAGGAGCCCGAGCATCGCGGGCAGGAGCTCGCGCGCGGTCGGGCCGACGTGACCGGCGATGCCGCACATCAGGGTGTCCACACCGCAGATGGCGCAACCGCGACGGCGCCGTCGCTCACCTCGCGCAGGAGCGCCAGCACGCGCCCGGTCGTGCGCGCCGGCGTGTAGAGCCCGGCGCGCGCGAGCGCGCGGCGCCTGAGATCGTCGGCGAGCGTGGGGTCGGACAGCACGCGCGTGAGCAAGGAGGCGAGCTCGCGCTCGTGCTCGGGGTCGAACAGGAGACCGGCGTCGGCAACGACCTCGGGCAGCGCGGCGCGCTTCGAGGCGACCACCGGCGCCCCGCACGCCATCGCCTCGAGCGCGGTTGCGCCGAAGCCTTCCGCCAGGGACGGCACGACGTACACCGCGGCACCCGAATAGAGCGCGGGGAGATCCGCGTCATCGACGCGCCCGGCAAAGATTACCCGGTCCGCGAGTCCGAGCGTCTCGGCGAGCCGCGCCAGCTCCGGCCGGCCCTCACCGTAGCCGCCGGCCAGCACGAGCGAGTGGCGACTGCGGACGGAGCCTGGGAGCAGCGCGAAGGCGCGGATCAACCTCGGGATGTTCTTGTGCGGGTTGAAGTTGCCGACGTAGAGGACGTATGGCGACCCGATGGCGTAGCGAGCTTTCGCCGACGCCGTGAGCGACGCGGGTCTGAACTCGCCGCCCAGGGCGACCGGGATCACGCTGACCTTCGCGGCGTTCACGTTGAGCCGCGTGACGATCTCGCGCTTGGAATATTCGGAGTCGCTGATGATCGCCGTGGCGCGGGCGGCGTAGAGGCGTGCCGCCCGGGTGACGATGGCCTCGTAGACGGGCCGGCGGCGACCCGGATAGTTGATGAAGTAGAGATCGTGAATCGTCAGCACGACCGGACACGGAGCGCGGACCGGGCCCTTGTAGTACGGGGAGAGGAACACGGTGATGCCGTCGCGGGCGAGCGCGCGCGGCAAGGTCACCTGATCCCACCACTGGGTCCACGATGAGTCGAGGATGCTCGACGTGACGCCCGGGAGCGTTTCGTCCAGGCGCGCGCCGGCGTCGCCGTAGACGACGCAGGACGAGCCCTCCAGTGAAGCCGCGCGGAGGATCTCGAGCACATACCGTCCGATCCCCGTGCGCACGCCGGGCCGGAGCTCGCGCCCATCGACGCCGAGCCGCAACGGTCGGTGCTGATCCACAGCCGTCAACGCCTCGCCTCCGGCGCAACCCGCCCGAGCATCTCGTCGTACACGCGCTCGACGGCGTCCACGTGGGCCCCCAGGCTGAACGTCGCCTCCGCCCGCGCGCGGCCGGCGACGCCCAGAAGCGCCGTCCGCGCCGGATCGTCGAGGAGCGCGTGGACCGCCTCGGCGAGCGCGGCAGGGTCGGCCGGCGCGACCAGGACGCCCGTCTCGCCGGCGAGCACGATGTCGGGAACGCCGCCGACGGCCGTGGCAACGACCGCGCGGCTCATCGACATCGCCTCGACCAGCACGCGGCCGAATCCTTCACGCTCGGACGGCAGCACGAACACATCCGCGAGCGCGAGGACGTCGGCGACGTCGTCGCGCCACCCGGTGAAGTGCACCCGCGATCCGAGTCCGAGCCGTCGGGTCTGAGCTTCGAGCTCGCTCCTGAGCTCGCCGTTGCCGACGAGGACCCAGTGCAGGCCGGGCTTCGCGCGTTCGATCAGCGCGGCGGCGGCGATGAGGTGCCGATACCCCTTCTCGGGCACGTGTCGCCCGATCGACACCGCGACCGGCGCCGACGGCGGGACGCCGAGCTTCGCGCGGAACGCCGCGGACGGCGGCCGCGGCGCGAACTGCGCGAGATCGATCCCGTTCGGGACCAGCCGGATCTTCGCCGGCGCCCACGCGAACCGGCGCGCGACCGCCCGGGAGGTGGCGATCACGACGGTCGCGATCGCGCAGAGGGCGCGGTCCATGAGTCTGTCGCGATCGGCGATACGCACGTGCCAGAGCACCGGACGCGCGGCGAGCCGGCCCGCGACTCCCGCGTAGGCCATCGCCCGCGAGCCGTTGGCGTGGATCGCGCCCGCGTCGGTGGCCCGCGCGAGGCTCGTGAGAGCCCGCACGCTCCGGAGACTTCCCGGCCCCGGCCGGCGCACGGTCGGAAGTGGAATCACGTGGACCGGGAGGTCGAGACCTCGCCCTCGCGCCGCCACCGCGCCTTCCTCGGGAACGACGAGGACCGGCGCCCAGCGGTCACGGTCGAGACCGCGGAGCAGATCGAGCAAGCTCAGCTCGCCGCCGCCCACGATGGCGCCATGATTGGACACGACGAGGATCGACGTCGGGCGCGACGGCCGCTCACCCACGCTCGTTGACCACCAGAATCCGCAGCCGATCGGCCGGCGCGGCATCGAAATCGCGAAGCACGTCCAGCCCCGGGGGCGGCGGACCCCAGAGCAGCGGGATCAGTCCCGGTCGATCGAAGAAGAACTCGCGGCTGTCGAGCACGACCAGCCGGGCGCCGGCGTGGCGGGCGGCGGCAAGCAGCTCGTCCGGCCCGATGCGAGGCAGCGGCACCCAGCGGCGTTCGCTGTAGAAGGCGATGAGCGGCTTGCGGTCGAGCAAGACCGCGTCGCGCGGCTGGGTCTCGGCGACCCAGCGCGCCGCCTGGCGATAGAGCGCGGCGCCGGCATCGGGACGCAGGATCGGCTGGAAGGTCCACGGCACCAGGACCAGCGCGACGAGCAGCGCCATGGCCAGCGACCAGCGCCAGCCGCGGCGCGCGTCGGTGAGCGTGACGGCGGCCCAGAGCGTACCGACCGCGGCGAACGGAAGGATGAACGGCAAGATCGGGAGAAACACGCGCGGCTCGACGTGAAAGCCGAGCGACGCGAACGGCGGCAGCGCAGCGGCGAGCAGGATCCCGTCGCGGCCGAACCATCCGCTCGTGCGGCCCCGGGCCAGCAGCCCCGGCAGCACGAGCAGGAGCAACACCCACGGCAGGAGGTCGGGCACCGCATACTTCTGGAACAGGAGCACGTTCTCGAGCACGCGCATCGGCAGGGCGCTCGGCGCGGCGGTGACGCCGGTCGACAGCGGCAGGTTGTGGTCGATCTTGCCGCTGAGCGTGATGTGCCCCCAGACCTCCGCGAGGTACCAGACGTACGGCGCCACGACAACGACGAACACGAGCACGGCGGCGCCGACCCACGGCAGGAGGGCCCCGGCGCGATCCCGTCCGGTCCCGATCAGGAAGAGCGCGATCAGGACGAGGCCCACGAGATAGAGCGCGCCCTCGGGACGCACGAGGTACGAGAGCCCGAAGCAGACTCCCGCGAATGGGACCAGCGCCCGCGGGCCGCTCACCAGCCCCCGGCGCGCCGCCAGCACGCCGGAGACCAGCAGGAACGTGTACGTCGCCTCGCACAGCACCGACGCCGAGTTCTGCACGAGCCGTGGATGCACGGCGATGAACACCACGGACAAGAGCGCCGCCTGGCGTCCGACGATGCCCCGCGCCAGCGCGAACGCGGGAAGGATCACGAGCGCGCCGAAGAAGGCGGAGACCAGGCGTCCCGACATCTCCCAGTCGCCGACGAACGGCTGGGCGAGCGCGATCAAGATCGGATAGAGCGGATGGAACAAGGGATCGAAGGGCGAGCCCGTCGCCTGGAACTGCTTGGCCACCGCCACGTAGACGACCCCGTCGGGTTGAATGACCGGAAGGAACTCGGCGACGAGCACCCTGATGGCCAGCGCGAGCGCGGCGACCGCGAGGGCCAGGATCACGCGCCGCCTCGCGCGAGCGTCTCGTAGAGCTCGGCGGTCGCCTTGGCGCTCGCGGCCCACGACCACGTCGACGCCGCGAGCGCGCGCGCCGCCCGCGCCATGCGCGCCGCGCGCGCCGGCTCCCCCAGCACGTCGCCGAGCGCCGCCGCCAGCGCAGGCCCGTGACCCGGCTCGATCAGCCGCGCGGTCACGCCGTCGGTGAGGAACTCGCGAAAGCTCCCGACCGCGGTCGCGACCACCGGCGTGCCCAGGTCGCACGCCAGGCGCAGCGAGCCGCTGTCGGTGATGTCCCGGTAGTTGAACACGGCGACGTCGGCGGCGGCGAAGTAGGTCGCGACGTCTTCCGCGCGGACGTAGCCCGGTCGGAAGATCGCGGCCTCGTCCACGCCGGCGCGACGGATCGCCTCGCGATACTCCGCCTCGCTGCCGACCAGGAGCGGCCCGGCGATCACCAGTCGCGCGTCCGCGTGGCGGCGACGCAGCTCGGCCAGCGCCGCGATCACACCGTGGATGCCCTTATACGGGCGGATCGCGCCGAAGGCGAGCACGAGCTTCCCGTCGCTCGGCAGGCCGAGCGCCGCGCGCGCGGCCAGGCGATCGGGTCGCTGCTCGCCCTGGAGAAAGCCCGCGTCGCCGTGATGGATGAGCTCGATCCTGACGTCGGCCGACAGACGCTCCCGTGCGACCCCCGCGGCTCTCTTCGTGTGGACGACGACGGCGTCGGCGGCGGCGTAGCATCGCCAGAGCGTCCAGTCGTCCCAGCGAATGCGCTCGTGGGTGCGCACGTTGTGGAGCGTCATCACGACCCGCGCGCGCCGCCGGATCAGCGGCCACAGCAACGCGTCGAAGCGGGTCGAGATCACGCTCTGCACGTGGACGACGCCGGGGCGCACCCGAGCCACGCGCTCGCGCAGCGCCTTCACGTTACCGAGGTAGCCGGCGCCGGCGGAGAAGCAGCGGTCGACCTGGAATGCCGAGGACAGGTGCGCCAGCTCCCACTCGCGGTTGGTCAGGAGCGAGACCTCGACGCCACCGCCCGCGAGTGCTGCGCACAGATTCCAGGTGTAGTGGGCGATGCCACCCCACCCGCCGGTCTCGACCATGAGGACCTTCATCGCGTGCGCACCGCGGGAGCCGAGCCGAGCGAGCGCAGCAGCCGCACGCACGCCGCTTCCTTCGCGCGCAGGCTGGCGGTACGGCGTCGATCGACCGGCGGATACTTGACGACGAGCGCGCCCATCCGCGCGAGCGTGCTCGCGGCGACCGCGGCACGCAGGATCGCCGCCGAGCCCCGTCGGTGATGCTTGCGGAAATACCTCACGTAGCTCAGGTAGTACTCGACCTGGCGCACGGAGGTCTGCCGCGTGCTGGCGCCATGCTGGTGGATCGCCTGGGCGGCTGGACAGAGCGCGACGGTATGACCGCGATCCTGCAGCCGGCGGCAGAGGTCGGTCTCCTCGAAGTACATCCAGAAGCCCTCGTCGAATCGTCCGATCGCGTCGAACGCCTCGCGCCGGAGCAGCATCACCGCGCCGGAGACCGTGTCGACGAGCGCGTCGCGGGTGAGATCGCGGTCCTCGTAGTAGAACCGCCCGACCCACCGGTTGCGCGGCACCAGGCGGTGGAGCCCGACGACCTCGCCGAGGGCGAGCCCGAGCGTCGGGAACCGCTTGGCCGACGGCTGGGGCGTCCCGTCCGCGTAGACGAGCGCGGGCCCCACCAGGCCACACGTGCCGTTCGCGTCGAGGAAGCGTCGGAGCGTCAAGAGGCTCTCGGGCTCCAGCACGACGTCGGCGTTCATCGCGCAGACGTGCGTCGACGGCAGCGCCGCCGCGGCGCGGTTGACGGCCGCGCCGTATCCGGGATTATCGGCGTTCACGAGCACCGCGACCTCCGGATCGGCGGCGCGCACCGCCTCCGCCGTTCCGTCGGTCGAGCCGTTGTCGGCGACGAGGACGCGGGCGTCGAGGCCGGCGCTGGCCTTGCGAGCCGCCGCGACGGCCTGGAGCGTCAGCTCACGCGTATTGTAGCTGACGACGATCACGGCGGTGTCCGTCATGGCTCTCCGGCGCCCGGCGCTCTCACCGCGACCCCGTCGTCGGCTCGCTCGTGCGGGTCCGCGTCCCCGCCCGAACCAGGCTCAGACCCAGGAGCATCGGCGCCTGCCGTTGCCAGGGAACCGTCACGAGCGAGGCGGCAAACCGTCGCCGCGCCTCCGCCCAGTCGCCGCGCGCGTACGCTTCCTTGCCGAGCCAGTTGTGCGTGTCGGCGATGATGCGCCGCCCGGCGGCCCCGAGCCCTTCCACCGCCGCCGGACGAGTCCGGCAGAGCTTGTCGAGGACACGGAATCGGTTGCAGTCCATCCGCGATCGGTCCTCGCTCATGCCCCCGGGATGGACGCGGTAGCGCACGAGGACGGCGGGGCTGTAGCGCGCCTCGGCGATCAGCGCCAGGCGCAACCACAGATCCCAGTCCTCGAGCGC
>Ga0209686_1001155_pt1 | contig 13194 bp, 15 predicted proteins | sample GraSoiAngelo_126_FD_185883 | JGI IMG/M metagenome (GOLD analysis project Ga0209686, IMG submission 185883) | Grasslands soil microbial communities from the Angelo Coastal Reserve, California, USA - 14_0927_09_20cm (SPAdes) (version 2) | ecosystem: Environmental > Terrestrial > Soil > Grasslands ...
TAGGAACACCTGGCGCGCCTCGTCGAAGCGGTGCACGTCCTCCATCGCGATGGCCCATTCGCGGTACGGCGCCTCGGCGCGCGGCTGCTCGGCGGTCCAGCGCTGCGCCACGGCGCGCGCGCTATCCGGCTCGTTCAACGCTACGTAGGTCCGCAGCAGCACGGCCCGCAGAGCCGCGTTCCCGGGACTCGCCGCCACGGCGCGCTGCGCCGCGGGAAGCAGCTCCGGTAGCCGGCTGAGGGACGGCAGCACGCGTTCGAGCCCGAGCAGCGCCGCCAGGTTCGTGGGCTCCCCGCGCAGCGTCGTGAAGTACACGGTCGCGGCCCGCTGGTACTGACCTGCCCGCTCCAGCTCGAAGCCCTGGCCGATGGCCTGGCCACGGGCGCCGTGCGCCGAGACCAGCAGCAGCCCGAGAACCACGAGCTCAGCGCGGCTCGGGCGCATTCAATCTCCGGAAGTACTCGAGCACGAGCCGCCGCTGCTCCGGCGTGAGCCCCGACAGCTCTTCCCACGTCGGATAGCGCAGCCTGGGCCCCCCGCCCGTGGCGCCGGGCTTGAGCAGCGCGGGAAGGTGCACACTATCGCCGGTGGCCGGGCGACTGCTGCGTTCCTTGCTTTCGTCGGGCTCGCTCCCGGACAGGGTCCGGCCGGCGTCGAGCAGGCGGCGGTACAGCCGCTCCTGGCGCTGGATCGTCTGTTGGTCGAGACGGCCCGCGTCCAGTTGGCGCGCCAGCTCTCGCGCCTCTTGCGCCAGCGCGCCCGCCGCGCCGCTCCCACCCTCGGCTTGCAGCCGCTCGAGTTGCTGCGCGAGCGCGCGCTGGCGCGCGGCGATCGCGCGCAGCTGCTCGAGCACCGCCTGAGCGCTCGGCCCCATCATGGGAAGGAGTCCGCGCGCCGCGCCGTTCAGCCCTTGTTGGTCGCGCGCCATCCGCGCGAGCTGCTCGACCGCCTCGGCGAACCCGCTCCCCGACCGCGCTCCCGCGACCTGGCTGCGGCTCCGCGCGAGGGCGAGCGCGGTGGCGTTGAGCGCATCCACTGCCTGTTCCGCCAGCGCCGCGGCCTCACCGGTGTTCGGATCCCCCTGCTCGAGCTGCTCGCGCGCCGCGGCCATCTGGCGCTTGGCAAAGCCGAGCGCCCCCTCGAGCTGCGGCGAGACGAGCGCATGCTTCCCCGCCGCCTCGCGGATTTGCCCCTCCACTGCCGTCGTCCCCTCCTCGACAGACGCCTGGCGCGAGCGCGTCGCGGGACCGCCCTCCCCGCGGCGCAGCGCTGCGGCCACTTGTTGCTCGCGGTCCGCCAACGCCGCCGTCTCGGACAGCGCGCGGTCGAGCGCGCCGAGCGTCTCCTGGCGCCACGCGCCGGCCAGCGAGTCGCGTCGCGTCCGCAGTGCGTCGGGAAGTCCCGCCAGCTGCTGCTCCGCCGTCTCGCCGGACCGCTGCGCTCCAGCCTGGTCACCCTGCCCCGCCGACTCGGCGGCGCGCTGCATCGCGCTCTGCGCCTGCCGCGCGGCCTGCTGCGGCGCCGCGAGCGGGGCCTCGCTCCCGGACGGCAACCCGAGGTCCTTCCCCACCTGCTCGATGCCGTGCGCCAGCGAGTCGGCTCGCTCCTCGAGCGCGCGCTCCCGCGCCGCCGCCGCGCTGTCCGGGCGCCGCGCGTCCGTGTCGTTCCATTCGGCCTGGCGCCGCTTCAGGTCTTCCGCGTCGGCCGCGAGCGAGGCGAGCGCGCCCTCCGACGCGGCGCGCTGGAACAGCTCGCGGCTCCGCTCCAGCTCGGCCTTGAGCTGCTGCTGCGCTTCGGCAAGCCGCTGCAGCGCCTGCCGCGTGGCGTCCGGGTCGAGCTTGGCGAGCGCCTCCTGCAGCTCGCGGAGTCGCTGCTCGAGCTCGGGCGTGACCGCGCGCTGCAACAGCTGCTGCACCTCGCGCAGCCGCGCCTGGAATGCCGAGTCGTCGATCCCCGCGGCCTGCGCGGCCCGCGCGATCTCCTCCACGGCCTTGGACAGCTCCTGCACCCGCTGCTCCAGCGCCTCCTGCTCGTGCGCCACCGCCTGCGCCCGTTCGGTCGCCTGGAACGGCAGCGTGCCGGGCTGCACGCCCGGCGGCGGCCGCCGCCCCCCTCCCGCCGTCTCGTCACGGGAGCGCTGCTGCGCCAGATCGCCGGTGCGCTCACCCAGGTCGCGTTGCGAGCCCGCGATCGAATCCGCGGTCTCGACGAGGCCGCGCGTCGCGGCCCGCAGCGCCGCTCGCACCTCCTCGAGGCTCGGCAGCCGCAGGGCGATCTCCGCGCTCCGTCCCACGTGCGGCGCCGGTGCGTTATCCCACGCTTCCACACGAAGCCGCAACGTGTCGCCCGGCAGCAGGCCGCGCCGCGCCGCGTCCAGCTCGCCCTGCACGATGGCGCGGTCACCCACGCCGCTCACGTCGAGCGACTCGCGCACCCCGTCGCCGACCTTCCCGGTCCGGCTCACGCGCCAGCTCACGACTTGGAGGCGCGACAGCCCATGGTCGTCCCGCACATCGATCACCAGCGGCTGGCGCAGCGACATGGGGAGGGTCGTGTCGCGGCCGGGCACCGGCACGGTGACCACCGGGGCACCACACGCAGCGCCAGCTGCGGCGCCTCGCCCTCGAGCGCCCCCCCGTCGGCCGTCGCGACGTCGAGCCGCCACGTGCCGGAGACGATCGGCGCGAGCCGCCCGGCGAACCGCGCTCCCGTGACGGCGAGCCGCGACACGGCGCCGCCCTGCCGCCACGCGACCGTCGCGAGCGGCACGCTCGCGGCCCCGCTCGTCACAATCACCGTGCCCTCGGGCACCGGGATCGTGTCGCCGCCTGGGACGAGTGGCTCGTCGGGACGCGCCAGATATGCGGGATACCGCGCGGTCAACTCGAGGGCCGCCACGAAGGCGGGCAGTGCGACGGTGACCCGCCGCTCCGCGCTGGAGCGCCCGCCGCTCGACGCCCGCAGGAATACGTCGGCCTCGAGCGGGCCGATCCGGCGGACCGCGCGCCCCACCGAATCGAGCGCCAGGCTGGCGGCGCGCCACGGCTCGCCCGGCCCCCGGGTCCACAGCGTCGCGCGCGAAGCGGCGGGGACTTGGACCGTGACGGTAACGCTGTCGCCGCGCCGCACGGTCGCGCGATCGACCCACAGGCGTACCGGCATGCGTGCGGCGGCGAGCGTGCGCAGCGGGTGCCAGAACGCGGCAGCGCGACCCGCCGCCGGTGCCGAGGCGACGAATAACGCACCGCCCAGGGCCGCCGCGCCAAGCCCCACCACCACGCCGCGCCGCGTGCCACGCGCCAGCGCCCGCCGGATCCCCGGTGCGGCGCGCTCCACCACCGTCGCGGCGCGCGCGTCCGCCAACGCGAGCAAGCTCGCGCTCAGTCCCCCCAGGCGCGGCGGTGGGGCCAGCACGCCGACGACGCTGCCGGCTCGACCGCCGCCCTCTCGCTCCGCGAGGCGGCCGAGCTCTGGCGGGGCCGTCGCGCGCCGCACGCGGCGCGCGGCCCACGCGGCGACCGCCGCCACCCCGGCGATCGCGAGCCACGCCGCGATCACGCCGGCGACGCGCGGCGCGAGGCGCACGCCGAGCGCCGCCAGCGCAGCGGCGAGGCCCGCGCCGGCGAGCAGCACCGCCGTCGCGCGGGCGCGCGCGTGCGGCAGCCCGAGCCGCCCCAGCCGCGTGGCCGCGCCCCGTCCCGTCACCGGGTGGAGCTCACGGCGTACGTGAAGAGATTGACGCCCATGCGCAACGCGGCCTCGTGCAGTTCTGGGGTGTCGTGGTGGACCTCGGGGTCCTCCCACCCGTCGCCCAGGTCCGTTTGATAGGAATAGTATACGACCAAACGGTCACCCAAAAAAATGCCGAACCCTTGTGCCGGGAGGCCGTCGTGCTCGTGGATCTTGGGGAGGCCCTTCGGGAACTCATACGGTACGTGATAGATGGGGTGTGTCAACGGGACTTCAACGAGGGGACGGTCCGGAAACACACGCGCGATCTCGCGCCGGAACGACTTGTCCATGCCGTAGTCGTCGTCCGCATGGAGGAACCCGCCCTGCTCGAGGTAGCGACGCAGGATCGGCACTTCTTCGGCCGCGAAGCGCACGTTGCCGTGTCCCGTCATATAGAGGTAAGGGACGTCCCACAGGCCGGGGCTCGTCAGGGTCACGACCCGTTCCCGGTCGCCCACCGCGAGGCGGGTGCGTTGGCGGATCGCGCCGAGCAGATTCACGAGTTTGGAGGGACCGCTGTACCAATCGCCGCCGCCGTCGTAATGCAGGCGGCCGATCGTTAGCGATGCTACTTGCGAGCGGCCGGCGAGCGACAGCCCGAGCGCGCAGCATAGACACGTCAAGCGCTTCATAGTTCGTTGACGAGCCGATACGCGGTGTTGCGCGTGATCCCGGTCTCCTCCGCGAGGCGCTCGGCTGCATCTTTGCGCGTCATCCCCTGCGCGAGCAGCGCGCGGGCGCGGGCTCCCGGATCGGGGGGCCGCTCTTCCCGGACGGGTTTGCCGGTCCCCGAGACGACGACCGTGACTTCGCCGCGGGCGGGGGCCTCCGCGTAATAACCCGCGAGCTCGACCAGGGTCCCGGCGCGCGTCTCCTCGAATACTTTCGTCAGCTCGCGCGCCACGGCGGCGCGCCGCTCGCCGCCGCACGCCGCCGCGAGATCCTCGAGCAGCGCCGCCACGCGCGGCGGCGCCTCGAACAACACCACCGTCCACTCGCTCTTCGCGACCGTGTCGAGCAGCCGGCGCCGCTCGCTTCCCTTGCGAGGGAGAAACCCTAGGAAGAGATAGCGGTCGGCCGAGAGACCCGACACCGCGAGCGCGGCGGCGACCGCCGTCGGACCGGGCACGGTCACGATCGGGACGTCGCGCTCGCGCGCGGCGGCGACGAGGAACGCCCCGGGATCGCTCACGGTGGGGGTGCCCGCGTCGGTCACGAGCGCCACGTCCTTGCCCGTTCCCAGCAGGTGGAGGATGCGGCGCAGCGCCGAGTCGGGGGAGTGCGCGTGGAAGCTCACGAGCTCCGCGTCAGAGCCGACGTGGACGAGCAGTGTCTTCGTGTGCCGCGTGTCTTCAGCCGCGACCGCGGCCGCCTGCTTCAGGGTCAGTGCGGCGCGAGGGGAGAGGTCGTCGAGGTTGCCGAGCGGCGTCGCCACGACGTACAGGGTGCCGGACATGTCACCACGTCACCGGCCACGGCAGCTGCCCGTAAAACCCCGCGGATTGCAGCACGTAGCGATGCTCGCGCGTCGCCTCGCGCAGAATCTTGGGTGCGGTGCCGGGCATGATGACCTCGACGCCCTGGAGCAGCTGGCGTGACCAGTCCATCAGGGCGGCGGCGAGCTCCTCCGGCTGCACGACGGCGTCCGGCGTTTCGGCGCCGCGCGCCGCGGACAGGATCCCGATCGCCTTGTGCTGCTCGAGGATGCCGGCGCTGACTTTCTGAGCGCGCCGCTTCGCCTCGCCGGGGAACTCCTTCTCCACTTCGTCGACGATACGCCAATACAGCTCCCGGTAGGTGTTGATCAGCGCGTTCGGCGCCTGCTGCGGCAGCTCGGCGGCCGCCGGGAACAGCACCGCCGAGATGGCGGGCGCGGCGCCGCCCGACGCGGCGTGAAACTGCGTCTCGAAGAACTGCCCCACCGGCTGCTCGTCCGGCTTGTCGCAGTAGTAGCCGCCCACGAACCGTCCGTCCTCGAACCGCGCGTACGAGACCCGCCCGTCCGAGATCAGCTCCAGCACGCCGGTCACCTGCTCCTGCTGCAGCGCCGGGAACAGGGCGCCGGGGCTGCCGGCGTCTACGGCGCGGGGCTGGAGCGGCACGGCGCACGACTGATACATCCAGGCAAGCTGCTCCATCGGCGCGGCGCAGTATGCAAGATCGCCGCGCTCCACTTCCGCTCGCATGCGCTTGAGCGCCTCGGTGATCGTGACGACCTGGCGGCCCGCCGGGTGAAGCGTGGCGGCGTTGACCGCCTCCCCCTTGCGAAAGAACACGAGCAGGCATTCATCCGGGAGGTGGGCCGTGATGTATCCGTCCACGCGGCCGTCACGGTCGCGCTTGCCGAAAGCCAGCAGATTGTCGAGGTGGATGAAGGCGAGGCGGGTACGATGAATCAGCCGGTTCACCTGCGGGAAGGTCAGGTCCGCGAGGCGAACCGGCGAGTTCATCAGGCGAGCGGTGCTCGCGCGCATGGCCCTCCGGGGAGGATGCTACGACAAATGCTGCTGGATCTTCTGGACGAACACGGGCTTCGGATACGCCCCCACCAGCGTGTCGACGTGGCGCCCGTCCTTGAAGAATAGAATACTCGGAATCGAGCGTACGTTAAAGCGCATCGCCGTCTGCTGGTTCGCGTCGACGTCCAGCTTCGCGACCTTCAGCTTGCCCTGGTACTCTCCGGCAAGCTGCTCCAGGATGGGCGCCACCATGTGGCATGGGCCGCACCACGTCGCCCAAAAGTCCACGACGATGAGCCCCTTTTGTTGCTCGACCTCGTGGCCGAACGTGGCGTCGGTGACCGCCACGGGATGTAGATCTGGCATGACACTCCACTCCCTCTGATGCAATCGTTATGTTGACGGGCAGATGACAGACATCCCCGCCCGCGTCGCCCACGTCGGCATCGCCGTGCCGAGCATCGCCCACGCCCTGGCCTTCTACCAGGACATTCTCGGCCTGGAGCCGGGGCGTCCCGAAGCCGCCGATGGCGCGACGATCGTGGGCCTCACGCTGGGCGACGTGCAGATCGAGCTGCTCGAGCCCCGCGACCCCGCGAGCCCCGTGGCGCAGTTCCTCGCCCGGCGCGGCCCGGGGATCCATCACATCTGCTACCGCGTGCCCGATCTCGACCAAGCGCTCGAGCGTTGCCGGGCCGCCGGCTACCGGCTCGTCGATCAGCACCCGCGCCGCGGGGCCGGGGGCCGGCGCATCGCCTTCTTGCATCCGCAAACGACCGCCGGAATCCTGCTCGAGCTGACTGAGTAAATCTAACGCCGCCCGATGGTGGAACGTTCCGCGCCACTACGGCTTGCAGCCGGCCGCCGGATTGCCCGCGATGTCCAGGTGGACGTCGAGCACGAGCCACGTACCGCTCTTGGCGCGCACGAGGTCGATCGGCAGCACGACGTTGCAGCCGTTGGCGCGCTGCAGCTCGACGCGGAAGCTCCGCTGGTTCTCCTGCCCCGGCACCGACAATGGGCCCTCGACCACACGGTAGCCGGCATGGTTCAGATAGCGCTGGATGACCGCGACCCGCTGATTGAGCTCTTCGGCCTTCATCCAGTCGGCGGCGGGTCCGCGCTCCGTGCCCCACAGGGCGCCCATGCGCTTCGCGTCGTTCGCCTTCACGGCCGAGAGGAACTGAGCGAGCGTCTCGTTGAGCGACTGGGGTGCGGGCGTTCGGCTCCCGCCGCCTCCGCACGCGAGGGAGCCCAGCGCGACGAGCACGGCCAGTCGTGGTTTCACGGAGGATCCTGGGGCTGGACGAAGTGAACCGAAGGTAAGACGCCATGCGGCTGTACGTCAACATTGATCACGTCGCGACGCTGCGCGAAGCGCGCCAGACCGCCGAGCCCGACCCGGTGCGCGCGGCGGACCTGGCCGAGCGCGCCGGTGCCGACGGCATCACGGTACACCTGCGCGAAGACCGACGGCACATCCAGGACGCCGACGTGCGCGCCCTCAAGGCGTCGGTGCGCGGCGTGTTCAACCTCGAGCTCGGCGCCCACGACGAGATCGTGCGCATCGCGTGTCGCGTGAAGCCGTTTCAGGCGACGCTCGTCCCGGAGCGGCGCCGGGAGATCACGACCGAAGGCGGCCTCGCGCTGCGTAGCCCCGACCGTAAGGTCGGGGCGGCCGTGCGGCGCCTTACGGACGCCGGCATCCGCGTGAGCCTGTTCATCGACCCGGACCTGGCGACGATCGACCGCGCCGCCGAGCTCGGCGTGCCCGCGATCGAGCTGCACACCGGCCGGTACGCGCACACCTGGCGGAAGGGCGAAGCGGCACTGCGTGTGCTGCGGCGTGCCGCCGCGCACGCCAAGGCGCGCGGCCTCGCCGTGCACGCGGGTCACGGGCTCACCTACCAGAACGTACAGCCGGTCGCCGCGATCGCCGAGATCGAAGAGCTGAACATCGGGCACTCGATCGTGAGTAACGCGGTGTTCTGGGGGATGGAAGAGGCGGTGCGGCGCATGCGAAAGCTCGTGGACGAGGCGCCGCCGCTGACGGCCGAAAGCTGATGGCTTATGTTGTAGCTCCATGACCGAACCCAACAAGCCGCTTGGCATGTCGGACTTCTTCGCGCTCGAGGCGGGGGAGTACCTGGAGCGCCTCGACGGGCTGCTCGCCCAGAGCAACCAACCCGGCACGGACGAGCTGGTGCGGCTGGCGCGAGCGCTGCGCGGCAGCGCGCTGATGGCGAACCAGCAGGCGATCGCCCGGGCGGCGGCGGGCCTCGAGTCGCTGGCGCGCGCGGTGCATGACGGCCGGCGCAGCTGGGACGGGCAAACCAAGCAGCTGGGCGTGCGCGCGGTGGACGACCTCAAGATCTTCGTGCGCCGCGCGGGCGCGTGGACCGACGCGGACACGGCGAAGGCCGAGGCGCTGGGCCAGGAGCTCGACCAGGTGGCGGGACGGCCGTCGGCGCAGATCCGCGCCGCCGAGGCGCTGGGGCTCGACGCGGGCGCGCGGGCGTTCATCGCGCGCGAAGGAGCCGCCATCGCCAGCGCGCTGGACCGCGCCGCCCAGGCGCTGCGCGCCAACCCGCTCGCGCACGACCCGCTGCAGCACGTGCTGCGTGCCCTCCAGCCGTTGCGCGGGCTGGCCGCGCTCGCTGATCTGCCGCCGCTCCCCGATCTGCTCGACGGCATCGAGCGCACCATCGCCGACCTGTCGCGCTCGGGGCTCGAGCCCCCAGGCAACGTGGCCGAGCTGTTTCAGACGGCGGCGACGGCCATCGCGCGCTCGGCCCGCGACGTCGCCGAGCGCGGCCGTCCCGACCCGGAAGGCGCGGAGTTCCGCAAGTTCGCCGCGCTGCTGGTCCAGTCGATGGAGAGCGAGCCGGACGTCGTGTCGATCGGCGCGCTCTACTACAACGATTCGGGACCCCACCTCGTCTCGCGCGGCGTGCCCGTGGCCCGCCCGTCGACGCTCGGCCGGCTCGAGCTGGTGAGCCATGGCGAGCACCTGCGCCAGGCGGCGGATTCGCTCGAGCGGGCGCCGAGCACCACGCAACGGGAGCTGCGCGCGCACACGCTGGGGAGCACGTTTCGCGCGCTCGCGAACGCGGGGGGCGGCATTCTGGCGGACCGCGTCGCCGAGTTCGCCGTCGCGGCGCGCGACGCCGTCGCTAACGGCAGCGCGGTCGGCCACGCCGCGGCGTTCGCCGCCGAGCTGCGGCGCGTCGGGGACCTGCTTGTCGGCTCGAGCGCCGGCGACGAAGACGCGCTCGCCGCCGAGCTCGCTCCCGTGATCGAGCGGGTCAGGAGCCTCGGCGCGTCGGGGGCGACAGTCGCGCCGCCGGCCCCCGTCCCCGCGTCGCCGCCCCTGCACCGTCGGCCCGCGGCCGCACCGCCCCCTCGCGCCCCGGCCCCCGCCCCCGCCCCCGCTGTCGAGACGCTCGACCTCGCCGGCTCGTGGGCGGCGTACGAGCGGCTCGTGCAGGCCGGCATCGGATCCGCATCGCTCCAGGAGCTCGTTGCCGTGAAGGATGTCCCGCCGCAGGAGACCCTGCCGATCGTCGATATCCGGACCCTGCTCGTTGCCGCCGTCGACCGTCCCTAAACCTCCGAGCGCGTCTCACGCGTCCCGTTGGGCGTGGGTCGTGGGGCTCGTGGTCACGCTCGCCTTGCTCACGTGGGCGCTGCACGACATCGATCCACGTGAGCTGGTCGGCCACCTGCGGCGCGCCGATCCGCTGCTGCTGCTCGCCGCGGTCGCGCTGGCGACGCTCACCTTCCCGTTGCGCACGCTGCGCTGGCAGCTGATCCTCCGGGACGTCGGGGGCCAGCGCCTCCCGCTGCTGCCGCTGTGGCACGCGACGGCCATCGGCTTCATGGCGAACAACCTGCTGCCGGTGCGCGCCGGGGAGTTCGCGCGCGCTTACGCGGCGCAGCAACAGCTCCCGGTGCGGTTCAGCACCGCGCTCGCGTCGGTCGGCGTGGAGCGCGTGCTCGACGGGCTCTTGCTGGTCGGCCTGATGATGCTCGCCATCGCTTCCCCGGCGTTCCCCGGTCACGCCCAGATCGGCATGACCTCGGTCTCGCGAATCACGGTCGGCGCCGCCGTATTCTTCGGCGCCGTGCTCGTCGTCGCCGTGCTCGTCGTGCACCGGCCGGCGCCGTGGCTCACGCTGCTCCGCCGCGCCACCCACGCCGTGCTCCCCGAGCGCATTGCCGCGCGGCTCACCCGAATCGCTGAGGGGCTGATCGCGGGGCTCGAGGTGCTGAAGAGCCCGGCCCGCTTCTCGGGGGTGCTCGCGTGGTCGCTGCTGCAGTGGCTCGTCAACGCGGCGGCGTTCGCGGTGTGCTTCCGCGCCTTCGGTCTCGCCGTCCCGCCCGAGGGCGCGTTGTTGCTGCAGGGTATCATCGGGTTCGGGGTCGCGCTCCCGGCCTCCCCCGGGTTCGTCGGCGTCTTCGAAGCGGCCACGCGCGTCACGCTCGCCATCTACGGCATCGATGCGACTCGAGCGGTGAGCTACGCGTTGGCGTACCACGTGAGCACGTTCCTGCCGATCACGCTGCTCGGTCTGTACTCGTTGTCGCGCCTGCGGATCCACCTCGGCGAGCTGCGCGAGGCGGCCGCGACCGGAGTCTGACGTGGCGGTCGACCGGGTACGCATCGCGGCGCACGCGAAGCTCAACCTGCTGCTGCGTATCCTGGCGCGCGAAGCACCCTCAGGATATCACCAGATCGAGACCGCCTTCGCGCTGCTCGAGCTGGCAGACGAGCTCGTCGTCACCCGCGCGAGCTCCGGCGTCGCGCTCACGGTGCACGGCCCCGATCTGGGCCCCCCGGAGGCCAATCTCGCGGTGCGCGCCGCCCGCGCCGTGCTGGAAGCGAGCGCCGCCACGTTCGGTGTGACGATCGAGCTAACCAAACGGATCCCTGTGCGCGCCGGTCTGGGGGGCGGGTCGAGCGACGCGGCGGCCGCGCTGCACGCCGTGAACGCGCTCGCGGGCAATGTCGTCCCCCGCCACGAGCTGCTCCATTTCGGCGTTCGACTGGGCGCGGACGTCCCATTTCTCGCGAGCGGGGCGCCCGCGGCGGTCGCGTGGGGACGCGGCGAGCGGCTGTTCCGGCTTGATCCCCCACCCGCCGCGCCCGCGCTCGTGGCCGTGCCGCGGATCGCCATCGCCACCCCGGACGCCTACCGCTGGTGGGACGCGCTGTATCCCGAGCCCGCCGCGCGCGGGCCGGTCGTGCTCGACGCAGGGGCGTTCACGGCCTGGGGCAGCGTCGGCAGATTGGGGGGGAACGACTTCGAGATCCCCGTCTTCGGCAAACATCCGGCCCTCCGCGCACTGTATGAAAAGCTCGCGCAGACGCACCCTCTCTGGGTGCGGCTGTGTGGCTCGGGGAGCGCTGTCGCGGCAGTGTACTCGAGCGAGCGGCTGCGCGACGACGCGGCGCTGGTCCTGGGCGAGAAGCAGCAGCAGCTGCTCCGCGTCGCAACCCGAGCGGCGCCTGCTCCCGGTCCTGAACCGGCCTAGGCGTGATGGCGCCACCGGACGGCGCGTGGTAGCGTTGGCAAAGAATCCCCCGGAGGCCGGCATGCCCGAACAGCTCATCGGAACCGTGGTGCACTATTTCAAAGGGCCGAGCGTGGCCATCGTGCGTCTCACCGATGGCGAGCTCGCTCTGGGCGACCGCGTGCGGTTCCACGGCCATACCACCGAGTTCACCGCGCAGGTCGGCTCGATGGAGGTGAACCACACGAAGGTCGAGCGGGCCAAGGCCGGGGAGGAGGTCGCCATCCAGGTCACCGACCGCGCGCGTCAGCACGACCAGGTGTTCAAGGTGACCTAGCTGGCCCGCAAGTTGCGTCGTGGCCTGTAAGTTGCGTCACAGAACCGCGACCGATCATCGCACCATAAGTACTGCAATGATTCAACCCGTCGGTTGGGCTCGAGTCTGGGTGGCGGCGCCGCCCTACGTGAGCGACCCCATGCTCCGGCAGGGAGCGTGGTACCCCGTCGTCAGCAACGGCGCCACCCGCACCGTGCTCGAGGTCTCCGGCCGGCGTGTCGCGGTACCGAGCGACCTGGTCGAGATCAGACCGAAGCGACCCGACCGTTTCACCGTCGTGTACCGGCCGCGCGACAGCGGCAACCCGGCGCGCGGCACCCGTTCGGACCTGGGCCGGATGTATGCCGTGTGTCCGGCCTGCGGTGCGCGGGTGCGACTGGTCGGACACCCGCGCGAGACCAAGTGCCCCTGCAGCTTTCGGGGAGAGATCGCCTGGTGGGAGACAGGCTGACCCGGTCCCCACCAGCCCTGCTTGGCGTGGCGGTGATTCTGTCCGCCTGCGGATCGTCATCCGCCAAATCCGTCCCTCCCCCGGCCCCGGCGCCCGGCGCTGCGGCTTCCACGCCACAGGACCGTGTGTCCCTCGAAAGCCACGAGCAGTTCTACGACATCGACGGATCGAGCGCCGGGGCCCTGCGGGAGCAGATCCATCGTCTGGGTCCCAAGGATGGGGGCGCAGCGCGCGACGCCTTGACCGTGTGGACGATCGACTGGACTTACGCGGAGGCGCACCTACCCGACGGGTGCAGCCTGCGGAACGTGCAGGTCACGCTCACGCTCAATACGACTCTGCCACGCTGGGCGCCTCCGGCCGGCACGCCCGCACGGCTCATCGAGTCCTGGCGAACCTACCTGCGGAACGTGAGGGTCCACGAAGCCGGGCACCGGGCGATCGCCGAGCAAAACGCCCGCGACTTGTTGGCGGCCCTATTGGCGCTGCGGGGGTCTACGTGCCAGGAGGTTTGGGACGGCGCGTCGCGCACCGCGGAGCGGGTCGTGGCCGAGGGCCGTGCCCGGAACCGGGCCTATGATGTGGAGACCAAGCACGGCCAAACGCAGGGCGTGGAGCTCCCTCCGTAAAGCAGGCCCGGCACGACAAGCAGAAGCCCCCGAGAGGCCCTAGTCCCTCGGGGGCTTGGCGCTCACTCGCTG
>Ga0209686_1001165_pt1 | contig 13148 bp, 12 predicted proteins | sample GraSoiAngelo_126_FD_185883 | JGI IMG/M metagenome (GOLD analysis project Ga0209686, IMG submission 185883) | Grasslands soil microbial communities from the Angelo Coastal Reserve, California, USA - 14_0927_09_20cm (SPAdes) (version 2) | ecosystem: Environmental > Terrestrial > Soil > Grasslands ...
TCGCCCAGCCCCTGCTCAGCAGCCTGATTGGCGGGGGGCGCCCCGAGCTCATCCGCGACCGGCTGCTGGGTGGTCTGCTGCTCCTCGCGATCGGGGCGCGCGATTCGCTCGGGCTCGGTGATCTCGCGGTGGTCCTCCTTTTGATCGACCTCGCCATCGTCCGCGTCGATGGTCTGACACGGCCGGCGTCGGGCTGGAGCGGGCGGCTGATCCTCCTGGCGCGATCGAACTGGCCGCCATCGGCGACCTTCGCCGGGGCGACGCTGGCGGTGATCGGCGCGATCCAGGCCTCGCTGATGCTGGGCCTGCTGGCGGCCGGCATGCTCGCCGGTATGCAGCTCGCGCCATTGCTTGACCGGCCGGCGCTCGCGCCGGGACCCGAGCGACTCCGTTCCTCGCTGCGCTGGGTCGGCCCGATTCTCTCCATCGCCTGCGGCATCGCTCCGGCCCTGGTGCTCCGGATGCTCCGCCTCTGAGGCCGTGACGTCCCCACCGCGCAGCCTTGTGCTGGCCTCGTCATCCGCGCGACGCGTGGACATCCTCCGCCGGTCCGGCGTACGGTTCCGCGCGATGACTCCCGGCATCGCGGAACACCCGCCCCGGCCACTCAGCCCGGTCCGCCTCGTTCGGTGGGCGGCCGAGGCCAAAGCCGAGGCGGTCGCCGGCCGGGCCCGCGGCGCCGTGGTGGTGGCGGCCGACACCGAGGTGGTGCTCGATGGACGTGTCTTCGGCAAGCCCAGGGATCGCCGCCAGGCTGCCGAGTTCCTTCGCGCCCTCTCCGGTCGGACGCACCTCGTCTACACCGCAATCCAGGTTATCGATGGGCGTTCGGGTTGCCGGGCCCAAGGAATTTCGCGCACGTACGTCACGATGCGTGAACTGTCAGCCTCGGTGATCTCGACCTACGTGCGGTCGGGTGAGGCGCAGGATAAGGCCGGTGCCTACGCTATACAGGGCGAAGGTCGCCGCCTGGTCACCTCGATCCGGGGGCCCTACGACAACGTCGTCGGGATGCCGATGCGCCTGCTGACACGGTTGCTGGGCGAATGCGGGATCCCGCTTCCGGCGAAGAATCCGGATGGGTTGCAGCACTACGTCACCACAACAACCAGGCTCGCGCCGGGCCGCTCGGCGATTCGGCCGGCTGGCCATTAGCCTGCTGCTGATCCTGCCGGCTGCACTGGGCGCGTGCGGTCCGAGCCCTGACTCGCGCCTGGTCATCACCCAGAGCAGCGATGCCCCCAGCGGCGCGGACCATAAGGGCCACCTCTCGCCTGGATCCTTTACCGGCATCACCCTTTCGATCCGCAACACGGGCGCCGGGCCCGCCCGCGGCGTAACCGTCGAAGATCTGCTCCCGGCCGGCTTTCACTACTACGAGCTGACCACCCTGGGTGGCAACGCGATCCGCACGGCCACCAGCGAGCCGGCGGCGCAAGGGAACCCGACCTGGGGGACCTGGACCATCCCGGCCGGTAACGGCAATACCGTGAGCGCCCTGGTCCTCAACTTCAAAGTGCAGGCTGCGGTCAAGCCCGGCGATTACGTCAACCAGGTCAAGCTCACAACCCTGACCGCGGCGGAGATCGACCAGGGCACCGCGGTCGGGCTGGTGGTGGAGCCGCGCCCGTCGCTCGTCCTCGCGGTGGCGGCCGCCACCGGACAGGTCACCACGGGTAGCCTGGCGACGTACGTGATCTCGGTGAGCAATGTCGGCTCCGCGGTGGCGAAGGGGGTCGCGATTTCGGTCAGCCTGGCCCCCGGGTTCCTCTACAACACGACGGGTCGACCCGCCGGCCAACAGCCTGCTTCCACTGTGGTCCTCATGGGATATCCCGGGGGCTGTCAACGGAGCGCCCGGGCTGTTGCGGCTGACGTTTGCGGCCCGGGTTCTGCCGGCGGTGGCGCCCGGCCTCTACAACCTTACGGCGGCGATCACCGGTGTCAAAGACATTCCGGCGCAAACCATCGGCAACACGGCTCCCGTAGCCGTGGGCAAAAGCACCAAGGTGCCGATCACGATGACCGTCGCACCAACGTCTCCCTACGCGCCGCAGAACGGAGCGGTGACATACGTGATCACTGTCGAGAACGACAGCACCGACGCGGCCCAGGCGGTGATCGTCACCGACACCCTGCCACAGGGCTTCAGCTTCAAGTCGACCAACGGCATCGTCATCAACGGGAAGAATGCCGGTTCGCGGCTCCAGCCGGCGGCTGGCTCGGCGACGCCCCAGTGGGGCCCGTTCATCATCCCGGCGGGCGGTTTCAACGGCGCGACCCTGGTGATCACCTTCACCGCGAACGTCAACGGGGCCTCGCTCGGGCCCCATCCCAACGTGGTCTCCGGAAACAGCAGCAACGCGCAAATCACGGGCGGTTCGGACCAATCGCCGGTGACCATCACGGCCAGCTGAGCCGTGTTTGGGACAATGAGCTCCAGTGTCTAGAACGCAGAAGGAGCTGAAGGCACTGCGCCAGCAGCAGCGGGAGGAAGCGGCGGCCCGCCAGCGAGCGCGCGATCGCCGCAGCCTGTACATCATCGGCGGGATCCTGGGCACGGCGGCGATCGCCATCCTGGTGGTCGCGCTGGCTCTGCAACACCAGGCGCAGCAGCAGAATGCCAACCGGCTGGCCTTCCAGACCGTCAGCGGCACTGTCGGGCAGGCCGTTCCCGACGAAGGCCCGGCGACGCACGTCGATCCCTCGACCACTCCGACCTACAAGTTCTACCCGCCCACCTCCGGGCCGCACTACAACGTCCAGGGATACGCGCCGGTGCCCTGGAAGACGATCGACACCCTGGTGGAGGGCCAGTTCGTGCACAACCTGGAGCACGGCGGCATCGCCATCCTCTACAACTGCCCGAGCGGCAATGACTGCACCACGCTCAAGAACCAGCTGCAGAACTATGTAACCAACCTGGCTCCGGCCGAGCCGCAGTTTGGCAAGGTGAAGATCGTGATGACCCCCTACACGAAGGGCATGCAGAAGAAGATCGCGCTGGTCGCCTGGCATTACGTCGATTTCCTCGACGTCTACGACCAGAACGAGATCACCCGCTTCTACGAGAACCACGTCGACCAGGGGCCGGAACAGATCGCGTGATAAACTACGGTGTCGCGCCCGCGGGCGCTTTAGTCATGTTTGCCATTGTTGCCACGAGCGGAAAGCAGTTCAAGGTGTCGGAAGGTGACCGCATCCTGGTCGACCGCGTGCCGGCCAATGTCGGTCAGACCGTGCGCCTGGACTCCGTTCTGATGGTGGGGGGCGACAACAAGCCGATGATCGGCACGCCCTTCGTTCCCGGGGCGGCGGTGGAGGCGACCGTGGTTGCCCACCGGGCGGGGGACAAGATCATCGTCTTCAAGTTCGAGGCGAGAAAGCGGCACCGGCGCAAGACCGGGCACCGGCAACAGCTTTCCGAGCTGCGCATCGGCGCGATTCAGGCGCCCGACGGCGCGAGCGCGTCCCGACCGGCTCGACCCGGCAGGCGCAAGGCCGCATCGGCCGCGGAAACGACCACGCAGGAGTAAGAGATGGCACACAAGAAAGGCGCAGGCAGCTCACGCAACGGACGCGACAGCGTCGGCCAGCGTCTGGGGATGAAGACGGGAGCCGGGCAGGCGGTCAACGCCGGCACCATCCTTCTTCGCCAGCGCGGGACGGCGATCTTTCCGGGGACCAACGTCGGCATGGGGCGTGACCACACCCTGTTTGCTCTCGTCGACGGCGTGGTCCGCTTTGAGCGGACCGGCCACGGACGCAAGAAGGTGTCCGTGCTCGCCGAAGCGGTCTAGCACGCCAGGCGCTCCGGTCATGCCGGGGCGAGTCCATGATGCGGCGAAGGCCACGCTGATGGGGCACCGCTGATGTTTATCGACCGGGCCAAGATCTTCGTCAAGGCGGGGGACGGTGGCGCCGGCGCGTTGAGCTTCCGGCGCGAGAAGTACGTGCCACGCGGCGGCCCCGACGGCGGTAACGGCGGTCGCGGCGGCAATGTCATTCTCGAGGTTTCCCGGCAGCTCAACTCGCTGCAGGATTACCGCTTCAAACATCATTTCGTCGCCGGCAGCGGTGGCCGCGGTGGCGGCAGCCGGCGCCATGGGAAAGACGCGGCCGACCTCTTCCTGCAGGTCCCACCGGGCACGCTCGTCAAGGACGAGGAGGGGACGACGATCGCGGACCTGGTCGGTGCCAATCAGCGGCTGGTCGTCGGGCGGGGAGGACGCGGCGGGCGGGGGAATGCCAGCTTCAAGACCTCCACCCGACAGACTCCGCGCTTCGCCGAGCTCGGTGAGCCAGGCGAGTCTCGCTGGCTGTGGTTGGAACTGAAGCTGATCGCGGACGCCGGTCTTATCGGCCTTCCCAATGCCGGCAAATCGACGCTCCTGTCGGCCGCCAGCGCGGCCAAGCCCAAGATTGGCGATTACCCGTTCACCACGCTGGAGCCGGTGCTGGGGGTGGTCGAGCTGGCGGAGGATGCCACCTTCGTCATGGCCGACCTGCCCGGCCTGATCGAGGGCGCCCATGCCGGGGCCGGGCTTGGCTTGGAGTTCCTCCGCCACGTGGACCGAACACGAGTGTTGATCCATGTCATCGACGCCTCGGCGGGGGACCAGCACAAGCTCTGGAACGATTACCAGCAGGTGCGCGTGGAATTGAAGAAATACAGTGCCTCGCTGGCCCGCCGTCCCCAGTTGATCGCCCTGAACAAGATGGACGCCGTCAGCGAGCCGTCCGAGGTGCTCGCATTCCGGCAGCGGCTCGTCAAGCTTCGCCGGCGGTCATTTCCTATCTCCGCCGCCACCGGCGATGCGGTCCAGGACCTGCTCTGGGCGACCTGGCGGATGCTCGAGCGGCGGAAGCGTGCGGCTCCCGAGCCGGTGCCTGCCCTCAAGGTCTACCGCGGGCCGAGCTCGGCCGAGCCCTTCACCATCGAGGTGATCGATGGCGGCTTTCGCGTCTCGGGAAACCAGCTGGAGCGCTTGCTCGCCATGACGGACATCACCAATCCGGACGGACTCGCACACTTCCAGCGGATGCTCGACCGCTGGGGGCTGAACGATGCGCTGGCGCGGCATGGTGCCCGCGGCGGGGAGATGGTGCGGATTTCCGACGCGGAGTTTCTCTACGATCCCGAGCGCTGACCCGTCACCCCGACCCTCCGCCGCACGGCGCGAGGGAGATGCCAAAGCCGCAACCATCGGCATTCTGGGCGGGACCTTCGACCCGGTGCACAACGGCCACCTCGCGGCCGCCCGCCAGCTGCGAGATGAGGTCGGCCTGGAGCAGGTCTGGTTGGTACCGAACGCGCATCCGCCCCACCGCAGCGCCGCTCCGGTGGCGAGTCCCGAGGACCGGATGCGGATGGTCGAGCTCGCGGTGGCGGAGCAACCGGGATTGCTCGCTTCGCGGATTGAAGTCGATCGGAACGGAATCTCCTACACCATCGATACGGTGCGCGAGCTCGCCAGGACTTTCCCGGCGCAGCGGTTCGAGCTGCTGCTCGGGTCCGACGCCGCGCTGCAGATCCGCGGATGGCACGAAGCGGACGCGCTGCTCAAGGAGGGAAGCTTTACGATCTTCAATCGACCCGACACCAGCATCGCCCTCTCCACCCTGCAGGAGCTTGGCTTCAGCCCGGCCCGCACTCGGCTGGTGCACCTCGACACGCCGGCCATCGCGGCTCACCAGGTTCGCGACCGACTGCGGCGTGGGGCATCGATCGATGACCTGGTGCCCGCCCAGGTGGCCGGCTACATCCGGGTCCATGGGCTCTACCAGGCCTGACGGCTGATCCCGGCCAACTGGGATAATGAGGGCGGTGACCCCCCTTCAGCTCAGCCGGCTCATTGCGGATGCGGCTGCAGACAAGAAGGCGCGGGGGATCGTCCGCCTGGACATCCGGCAGAAGACGTCGATCGCCGATTACTTCGTGATCTGCGAAGGGGACACCGACCGGCAGGTCCGCGCCATCACCGATTCGATCATCGAGGCGTCAAAGAGCAAAGGGGTGCGGCCCCTGCGCATCGCCGGATACGACGACGGATCCTGGGTTGTCCTCGATTACGCGAGTGTCATCGTGCACGTCTTTCTCCCGGGCGAGCGGTCGTACTACGACCTGGAGTCGCTCTGGAAGGGTCCGGCAAAGGCCGACGCGGCAGCCGGGAATGGCTCGAAGAAGACGCCTGCTAAAGAGCGGGCCCGACCCGCCAGGAAGCCGGCGGGACCGAGCCGACGGCGCATCCGCTCCGCCTGAGGGTCTTGTGCGTCGCGTCTAAGGCCGCGGGGCGAGCCTGTGGGATAATGGCGACCGTCGCAGCTACTTAGGGCGCGGCGCACGAACCATGGGCTCCAAAACTCCGGCTGCCCCGCCACATCCCCACGTCACTGTCGACGACGTGTGGCACGGTGCCCTACCCAGGGAGACCCAGATGGCCGCCGGTGCCGCCGGGATGCGGCGCGAAGTGGTCTGGTGCACCTCGCTGCGCGCGCGGCCGCCGGCCTTCATGCCACTGCGCGGCGGCGAGCTGCTGCTGATCGATCCCCAGGTGCTGACCGCGGTCGACGGCCGCCTCACGCTGGCCAGTTTGCTGGAGTCGCTCGCCGGCCAGGGGGTCGCCGGCGCCGCGGTCTGCGGGCGCGTATCCGTCGACGCGCGGCGGGTTGCGGACGCCCACGGGCTGCCGCTGCTCGCCCTCCCGGTGGGGCTCGCCCTCGACCAGGTTGAGCAGCAGGTGCTGCGCTACATCGTCGACCGGCGCGCGGAGCTGCACGAGCGGGCGCAGGACCTTCACCGCCAGCTCAGCGAGCTGGCCCTGGCCGGCCGCGGCCTGCCAGCGTTGCTCGCCCGACTCCATGACCTGACCGGAATCCCGGTGGTGCTCGAGCACGATGCCCGCGTCGACTACGTTGGCGCGGGCGGGCGGCTTCCGGTGGAGGTGGCCGCCGCGATCGCGGCGGAGCGGCCGGCGCTCGACGAGTGGCTGCGGGAGGTGCCACTCAGCGCCTTCGATCCTCCGGTGGCGCTGCGATCGCTCGTCGGCGGCCGGGCGCGCTTGATTGCCCCGATCCTCGTCCAGGGCAGCATCGCCGGATTTCTCTCCTTGCTCGGGTCAGATGGTGAGCTGGGCGAGATGCACCGGCTGGCTGTTGGACGGGCGGCACATGCCTGCGCCATCGAGCTGGTGCGGGCCAGGGCCGCGCGCGACGCACGCGACGAGGCCGAGGAAGAATTGCTCGATGCGTTGACGGCCGGCCGGCCGGGTTCGCATGAGGCGGCGCGCGAACGGGCCAGGCGCAAAGGGCTCGATGTCGAGGCCCCGTACCTGGTCATGGCCGCCGATGCGACGGACGCCGGGAAAGGGGCGAGGATCCGGGGCGCGTGGGAGCGACAGCTTGCCACGATGCGAGTCAGCGCCCTGGTTCGAGCGCGCGCGGCGATCACCGTTGCCCTCATCAGCCTGGCCGGGCGCCGGGCACCGGAACCGAAGTCGCTGATCGAGCAGCTGCACCGGGCGGCGCGCGCCGCCACGGGGACGGCGGTGGCGGTCGGATACGGTGCCGTCCGATCGGGGGTAACCGAGGTGGCGTCGGCAGCCCGCGAGGCAGAGCAGGCGCTGAGCATGGGCCGCCGCCTGTTCGGTGCCGACAGCGCGACCGCCTTTTCCGAACTGGGCCTGTACCGGTTGCTCTACGCGCTGCAGCCGCTGCCGGAGTTGCGCGACTTCAGGGACCAGGCGCTGGCGAGGCTACGCGCCAAAGATCGCGGCGGGGTGCTGTTGCAGACGCTGGGCGCCTATCTCGCGACCAACGGGAGCCCGACCGACGCCGCCGATCGCCTCCACCTGCACCGCAACACGGTGCTCTACCGGCTGGGCCGGCTCGAGGACCTGCTACAGGTCGACCTGCGCGACGCTGAAGTGCGGCTTGCACTGCACCTGGCGCTCAAGATTGGTGAGGTGCTCGAGGGGTAAGGGAGGAGTGCTTTCTTACTTCGGGTGGGTGCGGATGACGTCCGGGAAACCTGACGGTGCTGGCAGCGGGCCGACGATGGGCGGCGGGGCGGCGCCCAGCGCCGAAAGGACGGCAGCGGCGATCGCGGCGTGCCCCTGGTCGCCGGGGTGGAACCAATCAGTGCGGCCCAGGTAGCTCGATCCGCCGTCCTGGGCGTGAAACGCGTTCACCTGGTAGAAGCCGGTGAGGCTGACGAACGTTCCACCATGGCGCTCGCAGGTGTCCGCGATGATCGCGTCAATGGAGGTCGATGGCAGCCAGCTGCCGATGCACAGCACCCGGGTGTGCGGCCCGCTGACGGCGTTCACGATGGCGTCGTACTGGGCGGCAAAGGTGGCTGCCGGCGTGTAGAAGCCGACGTCGTTGGTGCCGAGCTCGATCGTGACCAGGGCCGGCTGCGCCGCCTGGACGGTGCTGAGCTGCTGGAGACCCCAGGCGGCTTTCGCCCCGCTGCGCGCCACCAGGTCGAGGTTCATGCCGAGCTTCTCGGCCACCAGCCCCGGGAAAGTATCGTCCGGCGCGGTCGCGAAGCGGCCGGCACTGATGCTGTCCCCCAGGGCGACATAGACCTTGCCCTGCAAGGCGGCGTGATCGGCATTGGCATGCACGCCGAGGACCTCGCTGGGCGCCATCGCCGGACCTTTTGCCGCCGGCTGACCGACCGCGAGGACCACGAGCAAAATCCACATGAGATATGTCACGACCCGCGGGGCACGCGACGGAATCGCCGTTGACCCCAACCTCCTGGGACTATTGTGCCAGCCACGCCGTTACGGCGCCCCCCGCGAACGCAATACACGCGCTAAACCAGTCCTGACTCCAGGGTGGTGACCATCTCGGCGAGGGCCCGCACGGCCCAGTTTGGACGGTCGGTCATGCCAAAGAGTTGCAATCGCGCTTCGGCCAGATGCTCGGTCGCCTGCCGCCGGCAGATCGCCAGCGCGCTCGACTGAGTGATGATGGCCCGCGCGGTCTCCATCTCCGCCGCGTTGAACCGGGCGTGGGTGAGCAGCGATCGCAGCACCCGCCGGTTGCCGGCCGCGCCGCCCTTGAGCGCCACCAGCGTCGGCAGCGTCTTCTTCCCATTCTTCAGGTCGCTGCCGAGCGGCTTTCCGGTTTGGCTGGCCGAGCCCCAGACGCCGAGGATGTCGTCGATCACCTGGAAGGCCAGGCCGAGGTGGTGGCCGAACCGGCCGGCTTTCTCGAGTGACGCGTCGCCCACGCCGGCGGCGATGCCGCCGAGCCGCGCGGCGCACTCGAACAGCGCCGCGGTTTTGAGTCCGATCATTTCCATGTACTCGTCGACCCCCACGTCGACTCGCTGCTCGAACTGCAGGTCCAGCACCTGGCCCCGGCAGAGCCCGAGCATGGTCTCGGAAAGGAGTGCCAGCGCGGGCCTGGTGCGATCCGCGTAGCGCGCCGGCAGCAGATCGACCACCGCCCGGGTAACCAGCGCCTCGAGCGCCGCCCCGGCATTGATCGCCTGGCCGGTGCCCCAGACCTTCCAGACGGAAGGCCGCCCGCGTCGGAGCTCATCGTGGTCCTGGACGTCGTCGAAGACGAGTGAGAAGTTGTGCACCAGCTCGACGGCGACCGCCGCCCAGAGCGCATCGGCATAACGGCGGCCGAAGGCCTCACAGGTGAGCAACGCCAGGTTCGCCCGAAGCCGCTTGCCCGGCCGGTCGCCGGACTTGCGCAGGCCGAGGTGATACTGGACCATCTCGGTGAGCAGCGCGCTCTGGCTGGAGCCGACCTGCTGCGAGAGGCGTCCCAGCTCGCGGTCGAGGGCTGCGTTCATGGCCTGCAGCCGGTCGGTGCGGCTGGCGAAGGGCTTGGTCTTCGCCATCAGTGAACTTCGATCGGCGGGCTGATTTTGAGCGCGGCGATGGTGGGCGCACCGGCGCAGAACATGGCGACCCGAAGCTGCCAGGCAAAACCGTCCAGCAGACGCCGGACCGGTTCCTCGCCTTCCGATGCCGCCGCCAGGACGGCGTGGGCAAAGCCGGTCAGATCCGCTCCCAGCCCGATCGCCTTGGCGGCGTCGAGCCCGTGCCGCAGACCACCGCTGGCGACCAACGGCAGCTGTGGCGCCGCTCGATGGGTGGCGACCAGCGCGTCCGCCGTGGGGATGCCCCATTCGGAGAAGGCGAGGGCCAGCTCGACCTCCTCGGGCCGCTCCCGGCGGAAAGCCTCGACCCGCGCAAAGCTGGTGCCTCCCAGGCCGGCGACATCGATGGCGGCCACGCCAGCCTGCGCCAGCTGGGTTGCTACCTGCCCGGAGATCCCGCAGCCGACCTCTTTGACGATCACCGGTACCGGCATTTCTTTGCAGAGCACGGCGATCTTCTCGATCAACCCTCGGAAGTTGTGGTCACCCTCTGGTTGAAGCGCTTCCTGCAGCGGGTTGAGGTGGAGCACGAGCGCATCGGCGCCGATCATCTCGATCGCCTCCAGGCACTGTTCCTTGCGCATCCCATAGTTCAGCTGGACCGCGCCCAGGTTGGCGAAGAGCAACACGTCCGGCGCCACGCCGCGCACCTGGTAGGTCGCCCGCAGATCTTTGTGCGTCAACCCGGCTCGCTGGGAGCCGACTCCGAACGCGATCCCGACGCTTTGCGCAACCAGTGCCAGCCGGCGGTTGATGTCACCCGCGGCATGAGCGCCGCCGGTCATGCTCGAAATCAGGAAGGGCAGCTTGAGCGGCTTCTTCAGGAAGCTGGTCGACGGATCGATAGCGTCCAGGTCCAGCTCGGGGAGCGCCTGATGCGTGAAGGCAAAGCGCTCGAAGCCCGCGCTACGGGTGGACTGGACGGAGGCCTCGAGGGAAAGCCGCAGGTGCTCGAGCTTGCGCTGGGCGATCCGCGAGACGGGATGCCCGTTCGCGTCCAGCGCCATCAGCTCGCCGCCGCTTCGGCCTCCGGCGTGCCCGGATGGTCGTCGTGCACGTCGGCCTCGAGGGCCTCCGGATTTTCCGCCTGGCGCTTGCGCATCATCTGGATGAAGTAGTCGACGATGATCGGGTCGAACTGCGTCCCCTTCCCGGCATCGAGCTGGGCGAGCGCGAACTCCGGCGTCCGGCGCTGCCGGTAGGGCCGTGTCGACGTCATCGCGTGGTAGGCGTCGCAGACCGAGACGATGCGGGCATGCAGCGGGATGTTCTGGCCTGCCAGCCCATCCGGATAGCCGCTGCCGTCGTACCACTCGTGATGGTGCAGCACGACGTTGAGGATCTGGCGGAACGCCTTGATCGGCTGCAGGATGCGCGCACCCAGGATCGGGTGCATCCGCATGATCAGCTTCTCGTCCTCGTCGAGCTTGCCTTCCTTGAGCAGCACCTTATCGACCACGCCGATCTTGCCCACGTCGTGCAGGATGGCGGCCAGCCGGAGCTGGTTCTTGTGCGCCGCCGACAGCTGGAGCATGTCGCCCAGGTCCTCGGCGAGCTTGGCGACCGACTGCGAGTGGCCGCTGGTGTAGGGGTCCTTGGCGTCGATCGAGGCCGCCAGCGCGTTGAGCGCCTCGAGGGTGGCCTCGCTGTTCGGCGAGAGCATGCCCTCGGCGAGCTCTTCCAGGTGGCTCGAGTTGGCGATCTGGCCGAGCCGCTTTTCCAGGGTGGCCACCATGCCGGGGCCGACGGTGTCGGCGCTGGCCAGCTGGGCGACTACCTCGCTGAGCACCGAGTCGAGGGCCGCCACGCTTTCCAGCTCGCAGGCGCCGCAGATGCAGTTACGGCCGCGCTTCTTCGCCATGTACATCGCCAGGTCGGCGCGGTTGAGCAGCTCGTCGCGGTTTTTGGCGTCGACCGGGTAGGTGGCCCAGCCGACCGACGCGGTGAGCGGCGCGAAAATCGTCTTGGGGTTGTACATGAAGACCTTGGCCAGGGTGTCGCAGATCTCCTGGGCCCGGATGGGCGCGGTCTGGATGTCGACGCCCGGCAAGATGGCGACGAACTCCTCGCCGCCGTAGCGGGTCACGGTATCCTCGCGCCGCATGGTCGACGAGATGGTGCGCGCCGCGGCCTTGAGCGCGACGTCACCGGCGGCGTGGCCGAAGCTGTCGTTGTAGACCTTGAAGCGGTCGAGGTCGATCATCATCACGGTGATCGATCCGCCGGTATCTTTGGTTTTCTCGAGCTCTTCGTCGAACCTCGTGTGGAAATACCGGTGGTTGGGCAAGCCGGTGACGGAGTCTGTCACCGACAACTTCTGCGCCTGGTCGAGGGCGTGGGCGTTGCGCATCGCAATGCCGGCGCGCTCGGCGTAGGTCAGCATCAGTTCCTGTTCGGTTTGGCGCAGCGGCTCGATGCGACTCTGAAAACCGATGATCATGTCCGCGATCGCCCGGGCGCCGTGGAAGACCGGGACCCGGTACCACAGCCCGGCCGGCAACGGCTTGTGGTTGTCGGGCAGCACCACGTTCGGATCGCTGATGGGAATCACCTGCTCGCCCATCGCCGGTGTGAGTGTCAGTCGGGCCGCGGTCATGTCGACGCCCGCGTGCTGCGCTTTGAGCTCGGGATTCCAGTCGACATACAGCGTGGAGGCGGGCGGCGCCGACTCGTCCTGGCCGATCAGGGGCGGCATCTGGACCTGGAGCAGGAAGGCGTCCGCGTTGAGCAGCAGGCGGCCTTTTTCCGCCGTCAGCTGGCAGGTCTGCTCGAACTCCAGGTCGCGGTTGAGCTCGACGGTGACCTCCGAGAGCGAGGCATGGGCCCGCTCCAACTCTTCCTGCAGCGCCCGCTCCGCGCGCCGGGCGCGGTCGCCGACGAAACCGACGAAGATGCCGGTGAGGGCGACGAAGCCGGTGCGCATCGCCAGGTTGGTGAGGTCGTTCGGCGTCAGCGCCGTGCCCAGGACGGTGTTGCCGTAGTAGACGACCGCGGTATAGCTCAGCGCAATCGTGAGGACGGCGACGATTGCCGCGAGCCCACCGAATCGAACGGCCGTGGTGACGGTCACCACGAAGTAGGCGAGGAAGAAGGGTGAGGCCAGGGGGCCTGCGGTGCCGCCGGTGACGGCCACGCCGCCGGTCACGAGCAGGACGTCGCCGATGGCCGAGATATACCCGCTCGTCAGCCATTGCGGCTTGTGCGGCAGCAGCACGACCAGCAACGTCAGGTTGTAGATCGC
>Ga0209686_1001168_pt1 | contig 13139 bp, 9 predicted proteins | sample GraSoiAngelo_126_FD_185883 | JGI IMG/M metagenome (GOLD analysis project Ga0209686, IMG submission 185883) | Grasslands soil microbial communities from the Angelo Coastal Reserve, California, USA - 14_0927_09_20cm (SPAdes) (version 2) | ecosystem: Environmental > Terrestrial > Soil > Grasslands ...
CGGTTCAACGGGAACGTGCAGGTCACCTACCGGGTCGCCTCTCAGGTCAACACGTCGCTGACCCTGAGGGCGACGCACAACGTGAACGATGTGCAGCCCCGGGGCCCGGACTCGACGGGCACGCACTACAGGTTCGCGCATCTCGATCAGAAAGAGGTGTCGCTCACCGGCAGGGTCGACTACACGCTCTCGACCACGCTCACGTTGCAGCTGTACGCGCAGCCGTTCGTCAGCAAAGGGACCTATTCGAACCCACGTGAGCTCGCGGACCCGAACGCCGTCGCGTTCGACGATCGCTACCAACCGTTCACCTTTGCGCCCGGCGGATTCAACGACAAGGAGTTCAACTCGACCACCGTGCTGCGGTGGGAATACCGTCCCGGCTCCACGCTGTTCGTAGTGTGGACGCAGGGGCGGGGCGACTATGTCTCGCTCCAAGGGCCGCGCTCGCTCAGGGGCGATTTCCAGGACCTGTTCGGGCTGCATCCCAACAACACGTTTCTCGTGAAGGCGTCCTACTGGATCAACTGGTAGGGCTTCAGTGCGCCGCCACGCCGTCCAGCACCAACCTCACGGCAGCGTCCTTCCAGCGCTCGCGTAACGCTGGCTCGTCGGCACCGAGCGGCGGGGCGCTCGTCGCGATCAGCGACTCGAGGCGGAGGTAGGCGACCATCAACACGAGGGCTTGGGCGGCCGCGAGGTGGGGGTCGACGTCGTCGCGCACGCGCCCCCGCCCCTGGCCCTCGGCAAGGAGCACGACCAGCTGCTTGATGGCCGGAGCAAAGGGACGGGCGTCCGAGCGCCCCGCCGACGTGAGCAACAGGACGAGATCGGGATGCCGGGCGAGGAAGTCGAACTGCAGCGCGAGCGCGGCGCGAATGCGGTCGAGGGGATCCCGGCCGGGGACCGGGAGATCGCTCAACGCCCGCTCCAACTCGGCGGCACCCTGGCCGAGCACGGCGGAGAACAGCCCGCGCTTCGAGTGGAAGTAGTAAAACAGCAGCTGCTTGTTCACGCCCGCCCGGCGGGCGATCCGGGCAATCCGCGCGCCGTCAAAGCCGTACCGGGAAAACTCCTCGCCGGCCGCGGCGATAATGCGTAACGCTCTGCTATTACTCAACTTCGGCTTCAGGTGGAAAATTCCTCAACCGGACGGTTGATGAAATATACTCGCCACATCCCCCAGCGCCAAGTCGCCAGGAATCCGCGCCAACCCGTTCTTCAGGAACTCGATTACGAGGCGGTTTACTTCCTCGGGCGCTTCTTCCTGGACCGAATGCCCCGCCCGCGGCACACTCAGAAAGGCAGCGCGGGGAATCCCGGCCGCGAGCGCGCGTCCCAGGGTGAGCGGTATCAGGCGATCGGCTTCTCCCCACAGCACCAGCGTCGGAGCACCGATGTGGTCGAGTCTGCCCGCGAGCGCATCGAATCGGAACGAGCGCAACACGGCACGCAGGGCCCGCCCGTACTCGGGCTCCGCGACCGGGGCGTAGTACTGGTCCACGTCCGCTTCACTGACCCTGCCCGGGTCGGCGTACGTGGCCTTGAGGAGGCGCTCGGTGAACCCCCGGCCGCGGAACGCGAACAGCAGCGGACCGACGAGGGGCCAGCGACCGACTCGGAACAGCGGCGGCTCGCGCGCGCCGAGCCCCGCCGAGCCGATGAGCACCAGTCCGCGCACCCGCTCGGGGTGCGCGATCGCGACTTCTGCGGCGATGGCCCCGCCCATCGAGTGCCCGATGAGCACGGCATCGGGGAGATGCAGGGAGTCGAGCAGGGCCACGGTGAGGCGGGCGTAGGAGGCGTTGTCGTAGCCCGTGGCGGGCTTGTCGGAGAAGCCAAACCCGCGGTTGTCGAATGCGATCACCCGGAAGCCCGCGGCGGCGACCGGTTCGAGGTTCTTGCGCCACGCGTACATCGAGGCACCGAGGCCGTGCAGGAAGACGACGGCGGTGCCGCGCCCGCCGTCGATGTAGCGCAGCGTCGTGCCGCCGACAGTGAGGTGGCGGGCCGTGAAGCGCGTCCCGGCCGGAAATCGGCTCGCCTCGGGAATCGTGGGGGCGCGGCAGGCGGCAATTGCGAGCCCACACAAGACCAGTCGGCTCACGCGAGACTCCGGAGCGCCACACGCACCACCGCCAGGATCGCCGGGTGTGAGCTCCAGATCGCGGCTACGCCCTCGCCCACGCCGTCGGCGACGACCGCCTGGGCGTCGTCGATGAGCAGCATCGTGGGCGTGTCCACCGGGACGCCGGTCGCGACGAGCGTACCCGCCTCGACGGGCACGTCGCCCGCGACCCGGAGCTCCAGGGTCGCGCGCTCCCGGGCGCGGCGCCAGGCGGGCAGCGACGGCCGCAGCAGCTCGGCGGCGAGCACGCCCTCCACCCGGCGCTCCGCCCGCGCCACGAGCTGTAGGATCAGATTGGCGGCCGCCCGGGCCCCGGCGGCCGTCCGGCTCTCCGGCTCGACGGGCTCGCTTGCATCGCGCAGGGCCTGGCTCAACCGGTCGAGGGCCTGGCCCTGCTCTGCGGCCAGTTGAGCGATGAGCGCCCGGGGATCGACCGCGCGGTAGCGCGCGGGTCGCCCGGGGAGGCGGATCGCGGCGGCGCGCCCCGCCAGTCCCTCCAGCGCGCCATACGTGTTCGCACGCGCGATGCGCGCGGCGTGCGCGACCGCGTACCCGGTCGAGGGGCCCAGCCGGAGCAAGGCGCCGTACGCCTGCGACTCCGTGGCGGTGAAGCCGAAGGGCGTGAGATCGACCGATCCTGGCATCGTAGTAGTAGTATAAGCTACTACGTTATGCCGCTGCTAGACGATCTCGACGGCAAGCCCGAGCAGCCGGGCGATCAGTCCCAGCCGGAAGGTGGCGTCGGTCTGGCGCTGCGCCGGGCTCTTGCCGGCGCCCTCGAGCGGGAAGTAATGCGTCGTGAGGAGGCTCGTCGCCTTGGGCATGGTGCGCAGGCTCTTGGGGCTCCAGATGCCGCGATCGTCGCACTCGCTGAAGAGGCGCGCCAGCACGCGGTTCGCGCTCGGGATCTGCCGCACCAGGCCGAGCCGCGCGAGCAGCTCGAGCCAGTAGAGGGCGAAGGGGATGTCGTTGACGTGACCCTGCGCATCGGACCGCAGCGGGTCGCCCAGCAGCTCGAAGATCGGCTTCAGGGGCTTGCGTCCGGCGAGAACGAAGAACGCCCGGCGGGGCGCGGGCACCGAGAAATAGTGGCCCAGCCGCTCGATGAACCCCGCCCGCTCGCGCTGCACGGGGGGAAGGAACGCGAGCATTTCGACGGCGAAGATGGTCGGCGGATGGGCGAGCGGGTCGAGCACCGTCTTGCCCTGCGCCTTCTTGAACGGCTTCTCGGCGAGCTCGCTGCGCAGGTACTGCGAGATGTTGCTGGCGATCGTGTGGGCGGTGCCACGCACCCGCGGATCGTCGCTGTGACCGCCGCGCGCCAGCGTGCACGCGGCTGCCTCCCGGCCCAGGCGGCGCGCCCAGCGCGCGAGCCCGAGGTCCGTGCGGGCGGGCTTCTGAAACTCGCCGAGCAGCTCCAGCGCCCGCTGCGCAACGCTCTTATCGGGATCGTCCGGCTCGATGCGCGACAGCAGCTGAAACAGAAAGCGGTCCGCGTCCCGGAAGGCCCGCTCGCCGGGGGGCCAGCCCAGCTCGATCAGCCGCCGGTACTGGTACACCGTGCCCGGCTCTGTCCAGCCGTAGGGCTTGGACGCCGCCGGCGCCAACAAATTGCCGCCCCACAGGCCGCTGGCCTTCTGTTTCCGAGCGATCGCCTGGGCGGGCTTGTAATCCAGCACGGCCTGGCGCAACGCCGCCAGCCGCTCGGGATCCCGCTCCGCTTCGGGCACGACCTCGCCATAAGCCCGGTACACGAGCGGCGGGCTCGCCGCCTCCACCAACCAGGTCAGCGGCAGCCGATGGGACGCGGGGATTTCCAGGCGCTCGCTCCGAGGTGCCGGGGGGTGCGACCGTCAAAAAGCGGCGCAAACTTATGCAGGTATGTACCATTAGGCCAGAGGCAGCCGTGAGCGACCCAGCTGAATTCTGTATCGTCCTACACCTCATGACGTTATGGATATTACCCAGACTGCAATAGCTTGCACTCAAGGCTCCCCCGCCTGGGACCGCTGGAATTCCGAGTTCGGGAGCCATTGCGGCAGCGCCGACGCGTTCGCGACGGCGAGGGCTACGCGCAGCGCGACGCGCACCTCCTGCGCCATGCCGTCGTAGCGGAACGTGGGCCTGTATTCATCACCGGGCTGGTGATAACGCTCCCGGTTGTAGCGCTCGGCCTGGTCCTTGCCCCAGCCGGCGGGCCGGCCCACGAAGTCCACGCCCGGCTCGATCGACAGCGCCGGCACGCCGGCTCGGGCGAACGGGAAGTGGTCGGACCGGTAGAACGACCCGCGGACGTCGGGCTGGTGCACGACGCTGAGCGACTCCGCGCGCGCCGCCTGCTCGAACACGGGCCCCAGGGTCGAGCGGTCGATGCCCAGCGCGTCGATGTCACGGGTCGCCCCACGCACGTTCACGACGTCGAGGTTGAGCACGGCGGCGGTGCGCTCGAGTGGGACGAGCGGGTCGCGCACGTAGGCCTCGCTGCCGAGTAGGCCGCTCTCTTCGGCCGTGGTGGCGACGAACAGGACCGTGCGCCGCGGCCGCGCCTGGCTCTGCACCAGTGCCCCGGCGGCACCGAGCATCGCCGCCACGCCGGACGCATTGTCCTCCGCGCCGTTGTAGATCGAGTCGCCGTTTACGACCGGTCCGATGCCCTTGTGGTCCCAGTGCGCCGTGACCACGACGACGTCGCGACTCAGCGCGGGGTCGCTTCCCGGGAGCCTCGCGACGACGTTTTCCGACTGCACGTGACGCACGACACTCGTGAGCTCGAGCGCGACGTGCAGCCCGGTGGACGCCGGGCGGAAGTCGCGCCGGGCGGCTGCGCGCGTCAGCGAGTCGAGGCTCAGCCCGGCCTGCGCGAGGGCGGCCTGAGCGGCGTCGTGCGTCACCCACCCCGCGAAGGCGACGCTGCGCGCGGCCGGGCGATCGAGCTTGAACTGCTCCACCGACCAGGAGCCGCGTACCACGTCCCATCCGTAGGTGGCGCTCTCGTTGGTGTGCACCAGCAACGCCCCCAGGGCGCCGCGGCGCGCCGCCTCTTCCAGCTTGTAGGTCCAGCGCCCGTAGTAGGTCAGGGCGCGGCCGTTGAAAATCATGGAGTCCTGGAGACCGGGGTCGTTCACGAGCATGAGCAGCACTTTGCCCCGCACGTCCGTGTCCTTGTAGTCGTCCCAGTGCCACTCCGCTGCTTGGATCCCGTAACCCACGAACACGACTTCGCCGTCCGCCACGACATGGCCTTCGGGACGCTCCGCCCACGCGACGAAGTCGTCGAGGTACGTGAGCGCGCGCGGGGCCGCGCCCCTGCCCCACACCAGCGATGGATGCGGCGTCATCCCGACGAGCGCCACCGGCTGGAAGTACGATCCGTCGGCGGCGCCGGGCTCGAGCCCCATCGCCTCGAACTGCGCGGCGACGTACTTGACGGCCAGGCGTCCCCCGCGGGTCGCCGGCGCCCGCCCCTCGAGCAGGTCGTCGGCGAGATACTTCAAGTGCGCGTCCATGGCGGCCGCGCTCGGAGCGAACACGACAGGGGCGGGGGCGGGACTGGGGCGCGACGCCGTTGTGGCACACGCCACGACGGCGGCGGCGACGAGAGTGACGCTGCGCATCGGGTGCGATCCTTGTGACGGGGGCCCAAAGCAAATCCGCTTGATCCACCTTCGGCAAGGGGTCATCTTTCGCGCATGCTTCAGTCGTTGCGCTCCCGGCGCGTCGAGACACGGCCGGACCAGGTCCGGCTGGCGGGACGGGTGTTGCTCCTCACCGCGGACCCCGGGCTGGTGCGGCGGCAGCTCGAGGGCGAGGACCTCGCCTGGCGTCCCGGGATCGAGCTGCGGGACGATATATCGACCGATGAAATCACCCCCGCGTACATCTGCTATTACTACGACGAAACGCTGGGCGATTTCCCCTACCTGGGGCTCAAGTGCGGCGACGAGTTTCCCATCACCCGCGGCGCGGTGAAGCGCGGCGGGTTCGTCGCCTCGGTGAGCGGCAAGCGACGCGGCAAGGGCTCCTCCCGCGAGCAGTCCCCCTACGCCGAAATGTGTGCGGGGATCAAGCTCGTGGTCGCGGAAAACATCGAGCGTATCTACAAGGAGAACTGCCAGAACCTGGGCGTGCTCACCACGACCGACTTCTCGCTGCTCGACAAAGTGCGGCGCGGGGAGGCGATCCCGCTCAGCGCCTTTACCGCGGGCGAGGGTGAGATCACGCGGGGCATCATCGAGTACGGCGGGTTGTTCAACTTCAACGTCGCTCGCTTGCAGGGGAAGGTGGTGCTCACCCCTCCCACCACCAGGCCTCGTCCCATGACGCTGGGCGAAAAGATTCTCGCCCGCCACTGGGTGGTGGACGCCGCACGCGGCAAGGTGGGCGTGCCGGCCGTGAAGCCGGGGGACGAGGGATTCGTCGTCACCGACATCCGCTTCAGCCACGAATACGTGACGCCCATGGCCGCCATCTTCTTCGAGCAGCTCGTCGGTCAGGACGAAAAGGTGCACGATCCCGCCTCCATCCTCATGTTCCGCGACCACCTCACCTTCCTCGGCGAGGCGATGACCCCGGAGCGCGTGAAGGACGGCTTGCTCGACGTGGCGCTCCAGCTCGAAAAGAAGCAGCGCGCCTTCGCGGAAAAGCAGGGGATCAAGCTGTACGGCGAGCTGCGGCTGGGCCACCACGGCTCGGAAGCCATCTGTCACTCGAAGATCCTAGAGGGGCACGCCGAGCCCGGCATGATCATCATCGGGAGCGATTCCCACACGCCGCACGCCGGTGCGGTCGGGTGCGTCGCGTTCGGGGTCGGCACGACCGCGATCTTCAACTCCTGGATCACCAAGGACGTGCGGCTCACCGTACCGGAGACCGTGAAGGTGGTGGTGCGGGGCCGGAAGCCTGACAACGTGACCGCCAAGGACTTCATGCTCGAGATCCTGCGCCATCCCTACGTGAAGAGCGGGCAGGCGATCGGCAAGCTGGTGGAATACTGTGGCGATGCTGTCGAGTCGCTGTCGGTCGATGAGCGCGCGACGATGACCAATATGACCGCCGAGGTGGGCGGGTTTACGGGCTACGTCGCCCCGGACGCGAAGACCGTCGAGTACCTGACGGCGTACCGCGGGATGTCACGTGCCCAGGCGGAGCGGCTGTGCGCCGGCGGCGGGAGCGATCCGGACGCCGAGTACTGCGAAGTGATCGAGATCGATGCCGGCGCGATCCGGCCGATGATCGCGCTGCCCGGCGATCCCGGAAACGGGCGCGTCATCGAAGAATCGGGGCGCGTCCGGGTGGACATCGCCTATGCGGGATCGTGCACCGCCGGCAAGAAAGCCGACATGGACATGTACGCGCGCGTGCTGGAGCAGGCGGCAGCGCGCGGCGAGCGGGTCGCGCCGTGGGTGCGGTTCTACATCCAGTGCGGCTCGCAGGACGTGAAGCGGTACTGTGAGGAGCGGGGGTACCTCGAGCTGTTCCGGAAGGTCGGGGCCACGTTCCTCGAGCCCTCGTGCGGCGCGTGCATCAACGCGGGTCCGGGTGTGTCGAAGACGCGGGACGAGGTGACGATCAGCGCCATCAACAGGAACTTCCCGGGCCGCTCCGGTCCAGGACAACTCTACCTCGCCAATCCCTACACGGTCGCCGCGTCGGCGATCGCTGGCTACATCACCGAGTGGCAGGAGGGGATGGCGCTCGCCAGGCCGCCGGCCTGACGGCCGGGCCTAGCGGCTGCCGCTCGTCTGCGACAGGCCGGGCGTCGGGGGCGGCTCGGCGCCGTTTTTCGGTCGCAGCGAGCCGCGCTGATACACACTGCGCGGGTTCCACAGCACCCACGACGTGATTCCCAGGTCTTCGGCCGCGCGGATCTGTTCGCGGATCTCGAACGGTGTGTAGCGCGGCAGCCTGCGTCCCAGGGTGAAGGCTTGCAGGAACGGCCGGATCTCCGCCGAGCCGGGCAGGGGGCGCGAGCGGTGCAGCGCGTCGGTGAGGGCGCTGCGCACGATGTGGTACGGCTGGCCGTTCGGCCACGCGTATCCGAAGGCGCCGCGATAGTAATGGCTGGGATACACCATCGGCAGCACCACGTCGGCGACGCGCACGAAATCCTCCCACACCTGTCCGATCCCCAGGTCGCCCGTCGTGACCGATGCGGTGAGCCCGAAGATATCGAAGGTGACCGGCACGCCGAGCGGGCGGAGCCGGTCCTTGAGGAGCGCGACGTGGGCGCGGACCGCTTCGCGCTGGGTCACTCCCGGACGGTGCGCGGGGAAAATCGCGGTCGCCATGCGCTCCCGCGGCTCGTCGGGAAAGCGCACGTAGTCGAACTGCACCTCCTGGAAGCCGAGGCGCGGAGTAGATCCACACCGAATCGTTGTACGCGTCGACCCATGCGATGTTGATCCGATCGCGCCACAGTCCGCCCGTGTCGCGCTCCTTGACCGACCATGCCGGCTTCCGCTCGGCGAGCAGCGGGTCCTTGGCCACCACGATGCGGGCGATCGCATAGATGCCGTGCGCCGCGAGCGTGTCGAGCCTGGCGCGCGCGTCCTTGGCACGGACGCAGGCGTTGGCGCCGATCTGCTGCGCCGTCGGCACCGACGACGGATACAGCATGCAGCCGGTGTCGTCCTTCACGTCGATGACGAACGCGTTCACCTCGGTCTCATCCGCCAGCCGTACCAGCTGCCACAGCTTGGACGACCCGAACGCCCAAGCGTTGACGTAAAGTCCCTTGATGTTGGCGGCCCGCGGGAGCAGCACGTCTTCCTGCTGCACATAACGGATTTCGACGGGGCGGAGCAGCACCTTCACTTCGTCCGCCGGGGTCGTGGTCACGACCGCCGGGGCCTGGTCGAGCGAGTCGCGTGCGACGCCATCCTGCGCAAAAAGGCCGCGACTCGTGATGAGCGCGGCCAGCAAGAGAACGCCTGCCTGCCGGACCACAACCATAGGGGGCTACACGATAGGAATGGGGTGGGAATCGAACAAGAGACGTGAGTCACATCACTTGGTGGTCAGCTGTAAGCTGTTGAACAGCAATGGGTAAGTAGCGATGCTCTGGCCGCGGTATTGCGGCCGGAAGCCGAACAGCACGACGCGGCCCTGTCCCAGCCTGACCACCACCAGCGCCGCTCGCCCCGCCACGCGGTCGGGGTGCAATGCCCACCCCGAGAGCAGCACCTTGTCCGGCTCCGTCGGATACCGGCCGACCACGCGGACGGCGCTCGAGTCGAGCACCTCGAACGCGGGGCCGCTCTCGTACCAGGCGATACTCTGGGCCGGCATGCCGCGCGCGATCGGATCGCTCGGGTCGAGCTCCAGCCGGAAGATCGACCCGGGAGCGTAGAACTCGTCGTCGGCCACGCCTTCGAGCACGTTGCGGACCGGCAGCAGCAGTTGTTGGACGACGAAACGACTCGCGTCGTTCAGGGCGACCAGCGTGCCCCCGTCCTGCGCGAACTGGCGCAGCGCCTTCACGCCGCCTTCGCCCAGGCCGCCCGGGTACGGGGCCGGATACTCGTGGGGAACGCCGTCGAACAGCTCGTGCGGCGATTGGTCGGGCAGGACGATCACATCGAACGCCGCTCGGAGGTTCCCCGCCCGCACTACGGAGTCGACAACCGACGTGTAGGGCACCTTCCAGGTGTCGAACACCCAGCGCGTCCACCCCTCGTCGATCGGCGCGGTATACGAGCGGTACAATCCCACGCGGGGGGCGTCGGGCCCGGCGAAGCGGGGGTCGCTCGGGCTCGCCGTCGGTGGCTCGACGGGGGGCGAGAGGCCGATGCGGAGCGAGTCGTGGGCCGGAACGGCCGTGACGCCCATCAAGAGCGGCAGCGTGTGGGCGGTGACGTCGTAGGGCGGGAGGGGCGGGCCGCCGGGATAAAGGCGCAGGTCGGGATACCGCTGCGGCTCGAGCAGCGTTTTCGCGAACGCCGCATACGGCTGGCGCAGCACCACGACGTAGCTCCCGGCTGGGAAGCGCTGCCCTCCGAGTGCGATGGGGTGCAGCGCGGTGCGGATCTCGACCTGGCCGCGGTGCAGGATGCCGAGCAGGGTGACGAGGCCGATGGAATCCTGATGCTGACGGGGAATGACGTAGGCGTACGGCCAGCCGCGCCAGCCCCGCACGGCTCGCGTCTCGACCGCGAGAAAGTTCGCGAGCCACCGATCCCGATAGCGCGCCGCGTTCTGGAGCAGGGCGTAGGCCCCGTCGGTCTGGTAGCCGACGATGTCGCGCAGCGTCCAGCGTCCGCCCGGCCAGGGGTGGCTGAAGTTCCAGGAGCGCTCCCGCGGATTGAAACCGCGCGCGCGCGTGGCCAGCTGCTCGAAGGGGATCTCGATCGGCGACGCGAGATTCGCGCTCGCCGCCTCCGACAGGATGCGGACGCCGCCGTGGTAATGCTGGTAGGCGCGGGCCGGCGTCCAGGCGTCGTAGATCGCGTTGACGGCGATACCCGTCTTCCCTTCGCCCGCCAGCTCCCACGCCATCGCGGTCCCGAGGGCGTTGACGCCGTCCACCAGCAGTGGATCGACGTTCGGCTCGATGGGGTCGAGGTAGGGCGGCAGGAAGAGGCGCGATCCGTCGCTGTCCTGCTGGTGGATGTCGTGGACGATCTGAGGATGCCACACGTTGTGGATCGAGTCCACGACGAGTTGCGTCTCGATCTGCGTGAAGGCGTACCAGTCGCGGTTGTTGTCGTGCCCGACGTAGGCATGATAGAGCTCCGGTGGATCGCTGCCTTCGGCCGGGGTCCCGAGCGTGCGGCCGTACCAGTGGGCGACGATCGTCACTCCGTCGGGATTGAGCGACGGGACCAGCCACAGAATCACGTTGTCGAGGATCGCCCGGGTGGCGGCGCCGGTGTCGCTCGCGAGCCGGTAGGCGAGGAGGGCGGGCGTCAGGTGTCCGCCGACCTCGTTGGAGTGAATCCCCGACGTGATGAGCACGACGGTCTTCCCGGTCCGCAGCGCCTCCTCGAGGTCCTGCGGACGGTTGGCGCCGCGGGGGTCGGCGAGCCTCGCGTTGAGCTCCCGATACCGATCCAGCAGCCGCAGGTTCTGCGGGCTCGAGATCGCGAGCGCGACGAACGGCGCGCCCAGCGTGGTACGCCCCAGCTCGTGGTAGCGTACCCGGTCGCTCGCCTTGGCGAGCGCCTGGTAATAGCGAACCAGGGTCGGCCAATCGGCCAGCCTGCGGTCTTCGCCCGGGTCGAAGCCGAGCACCGCGCGCGGCGCCGGGATGCGGGGCGTGGCGGCGGGAGCGGGCCGACGGCGGGACGGAGCCGGCCGATGCGAAGCGGTCGGCGGGTGTTGCGCCGAGGCCGGCGCCGAGAGCGAAATGGCGGCGAGCGCGCACAACGCGAGCTGTGGGACGTGCCTCATGGGGGGGCCAAGATATCGAGGCGCGCCCCGTCTGACCACCGCCGTCAGGGCAGCTTGTGCAGCTCCACGCGACGGTTCTGCGCCCGCCCGCTGGCGGTGCTGTTGGGCGCGACGTAGCCCGACGCGCCGTATCCCTTGGCCACCATGCGGACCGGCGGCACCCCCTTGCGCGCCAGGTAGAAGCGCACGGCCGCCGCCCGCGCCTGCGACAGCCGCAGGTTCGAGAACTTCGTCCCGGTGCTGTCGGTGTATCCCGCGACCTCGATCCGGATCTCCGGGTTCGCCACGAGGGACGCCGCGACGGCGTCGAGCACCAGGTACGAGTCGCGCGTCAGCACCGACCGGCCGGTCTCGAAGTTCACGCCCCGCAGGATCAGCGTGGGCCGCGGGGGCGGCGCCCCCGGCGTGGGCGGTCGCGCCGCTTCTGGCGCGAACAGCACCAGGCAACCGTTCGCGTCCACCTGGCTTCCGGGCGGCGCGGGCGGGCACTTGGCGGGCGCGCCGGGCTGGGCGACCGGCGCCCTGACGGCCTCGACAGGGAGCGGGCAGCCGGTCGCGTCGACCCTGGTGCCGGCGGGCGTGTTGGGGCACTGGTCGATGCCATCGGGTACGCCGTCCAGGTCGGCATCGAGCGGGCACCCGTCGGCATCCACGGTCGCGCCTTTGGGTGTGTTGGGACACTTGTCGAGGCCGTCGGGCACGCCGTCGCCATCAGCGTCCATGGGGCAACCCTTGGGATCGACCGCCACACCCGCGCGTGTCGCCGGGCACTGATCGATGCCGTCGGGCACGCCGTCGGCGTCGGAATCGATCGGACAGCCCTTCGCGTCGACCTTGACGCCGAGCGGCGTGTTGGGGCACTGGTCAAGCCCGTCGGGGACCCCGTCGGCGTCGCCGTCGGTGGGGCAGCCGGTGGCGTCGACGTGCGCACCGGCGGGAGTGCCCGGGCACTTGTCGAGCCCGTCGGGCACACCGTCTTGGTCGGCATCCAGCGGGCAGCCGCGCGGATCCACCACCGCGCCGGCGGGTGTCCCCGGGCAGGCGTCCTTGTTGTCGGGCACGCCGTCGCCGTCGGAGTCCTTGCGGAGGGTACCGAGCTGGAGTACCGAGAGGCCGGCGGTGCCGAGATAGTGGGTCACCGTCGTGACGCCGAAGTTCGACTGCGTGCTCGGCGTGACGATCGCCCGGCCCTCGACGCGCAGGGCGATGCGATTGGTGAGAAAGAGGCGGATCCCGGCGCCGCCGTGCAGGGCATTGTCGGTGAAACGGTAGGGGGCGCGCGTTCCGAAATCGAGCAGCGTATACCCGCCGAGCGCGTAGACCGTGAGCCGGGGCGCGTGCAACGCGTTGACCACGAGCGACGCGCTGCCGATTAGGGGCTGCAGCGTGTTGGCCGTCCCGCCCGGCGGAGTCACCGTGTACTCGGGCTGGAAGAGCAGTTCCCCTTCGACGCCGACGAACTTGCCCAGGAAATAGCCCAGCCGGACACCGCCGCCCGGCTTCCGCCCCAGGGCGAACGCGGGGGCGTAGCGCGTATAGGAGGCGAACGCGCCGGCCTCGAACTGTCCCGCCCGTTGTGCCGCGAGGGCCCGCGCTACGAGCGCGAGCGTGCCCGCGAGCACCG
>Ga0209686_1001173_pt1 | contig 13125 bp, 10 predicted proteins | sample GraSoiAngelo_126_FD_185883 | JGI IMG/M metagenome (GOLD analysis project Ga0209686, IMG submission 185883) | Grasslands soil microbial communities from the Angelo Coastal Reserve, California, USA - 14_0927_09_20cm (SPAdes) (version 2) | ecosystem: Environmental > Terrestrial > Soil > Grasslands ...
GCCGATCACGATGTCGGGCCGCCGCGGCTCGTCTCTGGATACGCCGATCGACGGCATCGAATGGCTCAGCGCCGACACCGAATGGCGGAATGAATCGCGGCGCGCACTGACGCGCGCGGCGCTCGGCTATTTCCTGCGACCGGGACCCGCGCTGGCGACGCTGCTGAATCGGCCGGCGACGTTGAATCGATGGGATGCGATGGTTCGCACACGCCGCGTGGTGGCGCTCGCCGCGCACGACGCGCACGGCGGTATCGGCCGCACTGCGGAGGACGGCAGCCGGCGGTTTGTCGCTGACATGCCGACCTACGAGGCGACCTTCCGCACGTTCGCGATCCGCGTGGCGATGGATCGCGCGTGGGCCGGAGACGCCGCCACGGACGCGCTCGCGCTGCTGACGTCCATCCGCGCCGGCCGTGTGTTTACGACGATAGACGCGCTCGCGGCGCCGGGACTTCTAGAGTTCCATGCTGAGACGGCGCGCGGCCGAATCGAAATGGGGAGCGCAGTGCCTGCAGGCACCGCTGCCCGACTCGTCGCGCGCGTGCTCGCTCCTCCCGGCGCGCAGGTGCTCATCGTCGACGACTCGCTGCTGCGCAGGCGTGGCGGACTGTCTGCGCTTGGCGCGTCGAGGCGCGTCGGGCAGGACGGCACCCAGGAGCTGCAGACGCAGCTCGGGGCAGGGGAGGGAGCGTTTCGCGTCGAGGTGAATGTGCCGTCCGCACCCGGCACGCCGCCCGTTCCCTGGCTGCTCAGCAACCCGATCTACTTTTTGCCTGCGCCGATATCTCGGGTCGAGGGCGCTGTCTCGGAAGCCGGTGAAGCGATCGATCCCGCAACATGGCGCGTAGAGAGGGATTCCGGTTCTTCGGCAGCGCTGATAGCGGGGCCTCCGCCCGTACTGGGATACACGCTGCAGGCCGGCGAACGTCGCAGCCAGTTCGTCGCAGTCGCTGCGCCGATTTCGCGGAAGGCGTTCGGGGCCATTCGCCTGCGACTCCGCGCAGATCGCCCGATGCGCGTGTCGGTCCAGCTGCGACGGCCCGATGGCCAGCGCTGGCGCGAATCGATTTACGTCGACGCCACCGTCCGCGACCTCATCATTCCGGTAGCACGGCTCGCAGCCGTCGGGGAGAGGTCCGAACCGATCGAGTCGACGCAGGTCGAATCGCTGCTCCTCGCGATCGACCTGGTGAACGCCGTTCCTGGCAGCTCCGGACAATTAACGATCGAACGCGTCGTGCTGGTTTCCTGAAGTCCCGCCATGTCGCGCGCTAGTTTTCACCAGCAATAGTGAGTTGCGAACTAGTGAACTAGTGCAGTATTGTACTAGCTCGCTAGCGTGCTAATATAGCCGCGATGTTCATTGAAATGAAGCGCGACGATCCACGCCCTGCATACCGGCAGATTGCCGACGAGGTCCTGCGGGCCGTTGCCGTCGGCGTCCTGAAGGCCGGGGAACCGCTGCCAGCGACGCGTCAGGTTGCGAGTGATTTGAAGCTGAATCCGAACACCGTCCAGCACGCGTATCGCACGCTGCTGCAGGAAGGGATCATCGAGATGCGGCGGGGACTCGGAGCATTCGTTGCCGCCGGTCCGCGAGGCGCGCGTCACAAGCCTGACGCCGTGGCGCGCCAGATCGCGGAGCGTGCCCTTCGCGAGGCGTTCCGTCACGGCCTGCTCGCGAGCGACCTGATGAAGGCGCTTCAGGAGATTGCCCCCAAGGGGAGCGATCGGTAGGCGATAAGCCGTCCCTGGAAGTCATCAGCAGCTTCGGCCGACCGGTGACTCCTTTACCGCCCACCGACTACTCTCATCACGTGCGCGCCGTGAGCATCAGGTAAGCGGCGCCGCCGGCTGCAAGAACGTTGGGCGCCCACCCCGCGAGTACCGGGCTCAGGAGTCCAGCCTTGCCGACCGCGGCAAACGCGCCCACGGCGATCCAGTACGTCAGCGCGATGACGATGCCGATGCCGATGCCGTAGAGCGTTCCGCGCTTGCCGGTCGTCATCCCGAATGGCACTGCCAGCAACGTCATCACGACTGTCACGAACGGGAAGGCGATCTTTTTCTGCAACTCGACACTGAGTGGAACGCTGTTGAAACCGCTCGCCGCGAGTTCGTCGATGAAATCTTTCAACTGCGGGACCGTCATCATTTCTGCCAGGGGCTGCTCGGTCTCGAAGTAGTCGGGTGCTTCAAGCGCCAGCGCGCGTTGCCGGACCGCCCGCCAGCGCGCAGCTGGTCCTGTGAAATTCTGCTCCCATCCATCGACGGCCTGCCACTGGCCGTCGCCCCATGTGACTCGCTGCGCAAAGGTCTGGCTTGCGAGCTGCCACGCGTCTTTCGAGGGGCGGTAAATCGCCAGATTGTCGAGCGCGAGCCTGGTCGGATCGAAGTAGCTGTAGTGATAGATTGCGCCGTCACGCGCGATCAGCCATCGACGCGTGAGCGGGTTGAACGTGCGCGGCGGGCGGCCGCGGATCTCCGCGTCGAGCGCGTCTGCACGACGGTTCGCACGCGCCATGACCTGCTGCTCGAGGCCGAACAGCACCCCGCTCCACGCCATCGACAGCAGCAGCAGGGGAGCCACGATCCGATAGAGGCTGATGCCGCACGCCTTCATCACGGAGAGCTCGCTGGTCCGGCTCAGGAGACCGAAGGTCACGAGCACGCTCAGCAGCGCTGCGATGGGGATCACGTAATAAATGAACTGTGGCGTGTAGTACGCGAGCAGCACCGCGACTTTCGCAGTGCTGGCCTGACCCTTGAAAATTTTGTCCGCGCGGTCGATGAATGTTGAGATGTAGAAGAGACCGAGGAGCGCGGCGAACGAGATCGCCGCCGTCCGCAAGTAGATGCGGCTGATGTAGCGGTCGAGGATGTTCGGGGAGAGCCACGTCACGCGCGGCACGCGGATCACGACAATCGTGCCGCGCTTTCGCGCGTGCGCGCGGCGCGGAATGTGGGATGCGCGAGCCGCTGAAGACTCTGAGGTCGCCCATTGACGCCGCCACCGCTCGGCGATCCAGCTCCCCAGCGTGGTGATCGATCGGAAGGGAAGCCGCCTTTCGGCCCACCGGGCGCGCCAGATGAGCGCGACGATTCCGAGCGGCAGGAGGACGATGTTGGGGACCCATCGGGCGAGCTGCGCGATCGCCAGCGTGCCCTCCGCCTTGGCCGACAGGTAATAACCCTTCGCCACCGAGTCCGCCAGGTACATCAGCACGTAGTACGCGAAGATGACCGCGATGCCGACCACGAATCCCGCCAGCTTGCCTTCACGTGCGACGGTCAGCCCGAGCGCGAGGCCGATGACGGCGAAGACCAGACAGGCAAACGGGAATGAGAACTTCTGCTGGATGGCGATGATCTCGGTGTGTGCGGGAAATCCCGCCCTCAGCTTGTCCGCCACGAGTTTCCGGAGGTCGGCAATCGTCAGCTCGTTGACCCCGCGCTGGAGCTCCATGCGCGGGAATACCGTCTGCGGATCCAGCGCCACGATCAGCTCCTTCGGGAACCGGTAGGTCTGCGTCTCGCGGCCCCCGGCGCTGTTCGCGTACTGCGTCCCGTCTTCGAGCACAAGGTCCACGGTGCGCTGGACGCGGTCCAGAATCAGCCTGCCGTGCCGCGCGAGGTACAGAACGGGCGCTTCCGGTTTGTGCGTGTCGGCGACGAGCACGTCCGTCCACCCGCCGCCTTGCGGCACATCGCGCGCGTAAAGGACCCATCCCGGAAAATCTTCAAAGAACACCTGTGGCTGGACATCGTTCTCGACGCGCTTCGAGACGATGTCGTAGGTGATTTCGCGGAACGTCTGGTTGGCGTCGGGAATCGCCCAGATCATAACGTAGAGGTGGGCGATGCCCGCAATCAGCGCGAGGCCGAGCACCGGCCGGAGCAACCGATACGGGCTGACGCCGCACGCCAGGAGAGCGACCGCCTCGCGGTCGTTCGACATCCGCCCGAGGCCGATCAGCAGGCCGACGAGCAGGGCCATCGGAATCGTCAGCCCGAGCGCCTGCGGGATCAGGGTCAGCAGAATCCGGCCGGCGACGCCCCAGGGAACCCCTTTTGCGACCAGCTGTTCGAGCTGCTGCATCACGGGCGGAATCTCGAGGATGAACGTGAAGATCAGCAGCGACAGGAACAGCGGCGGCAGGATTTCCCGGACGACATATCTATCGAGCGTTTTCATTTTCCAGGGTTCGGGATCGGTGCGCTTGGGACTGGAGGATAGCACCAACGCGGAACCAACCCCGGACCTCCGACGCAATTGGCGGGAGCCTTAAACCGCGGTCCGCAGATTATGCACAGGGTGTTTTCCGGCCATTATGACGTGGTTCTGATAATGTATCTTATGTTAACTAACCGACGAATAATGAGCCATCAGACTCGCACCTCGGACCTCGCACCTCGGGCCTCGACCTCGTTATTGACTTCGCAACTCTTTGATAATGGCCTGCAGCGCTTCGATCACTTCATCGCGATCGACGCGCGACTTCGTGAATCGCAGCTGCAGCCGGAAGGCCTTGGTGGGCGCCTTGTAGCTGAAGACATAGGCCTTCGGGCGGCCCGCCTTCGGCTTGGCGGTTTCTTTCCTGACGGCTTCGCGAGTGGCGCCTCCGCTCGAGATCTTCTCGACCAGGGCGATCATTTTCTGTGGGTCGCCTTGTCTAACTATCTCTAAAAGCAGTGATTTGGAAGAAATGTCGGCCAGCCGACAAAGGTTTTTGACTTCGTCGGGCATGTTGTTGAGCGACAGCGACTCGGTGATTGACGTCCGCGACTTCCCCAGGCGGCGCGCCATGTCCTCGTGGGTGTAGCCGCACCGGCTCCCGAGCGATTGCAACGCCTCGGCCTCTTCGAACGGCGTCAGGTCCTTGCGCTGAATGTTCTCGATCAGCGCAATCTCGATGATCTCGTTGTCGTCCACCTCGCGGATGACGATCGGAATCTCTCGAAGGCCGACCTGCACGGCCGCCTGATAGCGGCGCTCCCCTGCGACGATCTGGAACCGCCGGCCCCGCTGACGGACGACGACCGGCTCGATGATGCCTTTTTCCGCGATGGAGGCCATCAGCTCGGACAGATCGCCCATAACCTGCCGGGGCTGGTTCGGATTTGGATCGATGTCCTCGATAGCGACGAGCCGCCCAATCGGGGCGCCCGCGGAGCTCGTGAGCGCTTCCACGTAATGCTCGTCGTGGCGCATCCGCACGGTCGTCGGCAGTCCTCGCTTAGGCACGATCCATCACCTCCTCGCACAACCGGTAGTACTCTGCCGCGCCCGTCGACTCCGGGGCGAATGTGAAAATCGATTCCTTGTACGCAGGGCTCTCTTCGAGCCGCACGCTCTTCGTGATGACCGTCTTGAACACCTTGGTCCCGAACACCTTGTCGATCTGCGCGCGGATGTCACGCGCGAGCGCCGTACGTTTGTCGTGCATCGTGATCACGACCCCCAGGATCCGCAGCGACGGGTTCGCGCGGGCGCGCACCTTCTCGATGGTTTCGAGCAGATCGTCCGTGCCTTCAAGCGCGAAGTACGACGACTGGATCGGGATCAACAGGTGCGTCGCCGCGACCAGCGCGTTGACCGTCAGCAGGCCGAGCGTCGGCGGGCAATCAATGACGATGTTCGGATACTGCTCGAGGATGGGCTCGAGGCGATCCTTGAGCCTGAAGTGCGCGTCGAGTTCTCCCACCAGCTTCGATTCGAGCTTTGCGAGCGCGATGCGGGAGGGGGCGACCCACAGGTTGGGCTGCTGCGTCGAGGGGATGATCACGTCGGTGAACGTGACGCCCGGTTCGGCGATCGCGTCGTACACGCTGCGCGTCACCGCGGTGACGTCCACGTACGACATGGTGCTGTTGGCCTGTGGATCGAGATCGACGAGAAGAGTCGGCTTACCACGCAACGAGAGCGCGGCTGCCAGGTTGATGGCGGTCGTGGTCTTTCCCACACCGCCTTTCTGGTTCGCGATGGCGACGATCATTAAATGCGGAGGCCGCAATTCCTGAGGGCCTGCCGCATCATAACACGCTACATCTTGTATTTACCCATGTCGTCTGGGTCGAGGCTCTCGAGCCACTTCTGAAGCCGCTCGGCGTCTCCCTTCTCGGGCGCGAGATCGACCGTCTTGGCGTGATCGATGACCCGCTCCTCGACGAAGATGGGCGCGCGGGCGCGCAACGCGAGCGCAATCGCGTCGCTCGGGCGCGCATCGATCGCAACGACATCGCCGTTGACGGTGAGATAGATGAGCGCGTAGAAAGTGTTCTCCTTCAGGTCCGACACGACGATCTTGTCGATGTGCGCGCGCAGATCCTGGATCACATTCCGCAGGAGGTCGTGCGTCATCGGGCGCGGCGTCGTGACGTTCTCGATCTGGAGCGCGATCGCGTTCGCCTCGAACACGCCCACCCAGATCGGCAGCACGCGCTGCCCGTCCTTGTCCCGCAGGATGATGATGGGCATGTTGGTGATCGGATCCACCATCAGTCCCTTGATCGTCATTTCAATTTGCATTGATCCTCAGTGAGTGCGCTCGCGCGCCGCCGCTCGCTCCGCTCGCCTCTCGACGGAACTTAGGCGCCCGTTGCGGCAGTGTCAAGCACGGCCTCCCCACGCAGGCTGTTCGGGTTCGCGCCGGTGATCATTACCGGCACGATCCGTCCTACCCACGACGGATCGCCCGGCAGATTCACGACCGTGTTGCCCGACGTGCGGCCTGACAGCTCCCACTCGCGCCGGCGGCTCCGCGCCTCAATCAGCACGTGTTCGGTGCGGCCAATCGCCGCCGCAAACAGCTCCCCCTGGATGGCTTTCTGAACTGCCTGCAGTTCGACGATGCGCCGCGTTTTCTCGGCCTCGCTGACATCTTCAGGCATGCGCTTCAGCGCGAGCGTGTTCGGGCGCGGCGAGTACTTGAACGAAAACATGCTGTGATACCGCGCCGCTCGCGTCAGCGTCAGCGTCTCCTCGAAATCCTCGGCCGTTTCGCCGGGGAACCCGACGATCATATCGGTCGAAAGCGCGATGTCCGGCATGGCGGCGCGAAGCGAGGCGACCAGCTCGAGGTAATGCTCGCGCGTGTGGCGCCGGCGCATCGCCTGCAGGACGCGCGTAGATCCGCTCTGCACGGGGAGATGCAGGTGCCGGCAGACCTTCGGCACGTCGCGCATAGCCTCGATCATCCGTGGCGTCACGTGACGCGGGTGCGGGCTCGCGAAGCGGATCCGCTCGACGCCGGCAACGTCATTCACGCGCGCGAGCAGCTCCGCGAAGTCGCACGACGGATCGTCGGGCGCCTGGTAGTGATTGACGATCTGTCCGAGCAGCTGCACTTCACGTGCCCCGGTATCCGCCGCCAGCCGCACCTCGTCGAGGATGTCGCTGACGGGCCGCATGCGCTCATGGCCGCGCGTATACGGCACCACGCAGAACGCGCAGAACTCGTTGCACCCCTCGATGATGGTCACGTACGCCTTGACCGGATCTTCGCGTCGCGCAATCCCCAGCGGGAACGACACGTCGTCGTAGGGGCTGAGATCGACACGAGGACTGAGGGTCGAGGTCCGAGGTCCGACGTACGAAGTGCTGGAGTCGCCGCGGAGGGATTTTCGGGCCTCGGTCCTCAGTCCTCGGACCTCCGACACGAGCATCGGCAACCGCTTGATGCTCTGCGTCCCGATCAGCACGTCGATCGTCTGGCCGTTGGTTTTCGAGAGGAGCTTCTCCCCTTCCTGCTGCGCGACGCAGCCGGCGACGGCGACAACCGGGCGGGCGCCGGTCTCTTCTCCGAGCAGCCGGATCTCCCCCAGCCGCGTGTAGAGCTTCTCTTCGGCCTTCTCGCGCACCGAGCACGTGTTGATCACAATGACGTCCGCGTCGCGGTCGTCGTCGGTGCGCGCGTACCCCGCCTCTTCGAGCAGACCGGCCATCCGCTCCGAGTCGTGGTGGTTCATCTGGCAGCCGAAGGTTTCGATCAGATATTTCATTCGCCGAGGTCCGCTTGTCCGCCGTAGCCGCTTCGCGGCGAAGGCGGAAGATCCGAGATCCGAGGTCCGAGTTCCGGGGGCTCGAGGGCCGCGCGCCGGGTCGATCCGCGTTAATCGCGGTCCGCTCCCACTGCCTATCCGCGCGAGGCGCGGCCGGTTTCGCCTTTCGCCTTGTCTTTGCCTTTCGCTTTCGCCTGCAACATCTCGCGCGCTCCTGCGAGGACCGTCGCCGAGACGTCGGCTCCTCCTATCATGCGCGCGATTTCCGCGACGCGCTCTCCCCCGTCGACGCGCGTGACGCCGGTGCTCGTACGCCCCGATTTCACGGACTTCTCGATCTGGAAATGCGTCGTCCCGTACGCGGCAATCTGCGGCAGGTGCGTGATGCACAAGACCTGGAACCGTTCGCCAAGCCGCCGTAAGCGCGCGCCAACGACGTCGGCAACGGCGCCTCCGATGCCTGCATCCACTTCGTCGAAAATGAGCGTCTTCCCCGGCGCATCGGTTGTCGCGAGCGTTTTCAAGGCCAGCATGATGCGCGACAGCTCGCCGCCCGAGACGATGCGCGCCAGCGGCTTCACGTCTTCGCCGGGATTCGGAGAAAGATAGAACTCCGCCTGGTCGATGCCGCGCTCGGACCAGCGCGCGCCGTCGCCGTTGTCCGACCCGTCCTGGAAGCGGACCTCGCAGCGGGTCCTCTGCATCGCGAGATCGGCCAGCGATTTTTCGAGCGATCGCGAGAACTCCTTCGCGCCTTGCCTGCGCCGCCGCGACAGATCCGAGGCCGCCGCCAGGTACGCGTCGCGTGCCGCCGCCAGCGCGACGTCGAGTTCCGCCGCGCGTTCCGTGGCGTGCTCCAGATCGTGGAGCTCGCGACGGAGATCTGCCGCCTTCGCGAGCACGTCCGCCAGCGCGGGTCCGTGCTTTCTCTTCAGACGCTCGAGCACCGCCAGGCGATCCTCGATGTCCTGCAGCCGCGCCGGAGACGCATCGATATTCGACGAATACGATCGAAGGAAAAATGCGAGATCCTCGAGCTGAGATTTCACGATCTCGCGAGCATCGAGATATGGCGTGAACGTCGCGTCCAGCGCCGCCAGTTCGGCTACCTTCTTCCAGACGGTCCCGAGCGCCGGCAACGCGGCTTCGTCACCTTCATACAGTGCGGTGTACGCATCCGCACACAGGCGTTGCAGGCGATCGGCGTTGGCGAGCACCTGGCGGGTCGCCGCCAGTTCTTCATCTTCCCCCGCCTTCGGCGATGCACGATCGATCTCTGAGAGCTGGAACGCGATGAATTCCGCGCGAGACGCTTTCTGCTGCTCGCTCGCGGCAAGCCGCTGCCGGTCATCCTTGATCTGCTGCCATCGGCGGAACGCTTCCGCAACGGCTTCACGCTTCGGCGTCAGTGCCATGAACTCGTCGAGCAGATCGAGCTGCGCGGACGGATCGAGGAGCACCTGGTGCTCGTGTTGCCCGTGGAGATCGACGAGCAAGCCGACGGCATCGCGGAGCGCCGCGCTCGTGACGATCGCGCCGTCAACGAACGCGCGGCTGCGACCTTGCGCGGAAATCTCGCGACGCACGATCAGCTCTCCGCCATCAGGCTTTTCGAAGATGGCCTGCACGTTCGCGGCGTCGGCCCCGGTCCGCACGAGCTCTGCCGAAGCGCGGCCGCCCACCAGCAGGCCGACTGCGCCAACGAGGATCGACTTTCCGGCGCCGGTCTCTCCGGTCAGCACGTTGAGTCCCGGCGCGAACTCCAGCTCCAGCCGATCAATGACGGCGAGATTATTGATGCTGAGGAAGCGGAGCATGCGTCACAATCAACTTCGTGGCTTCCGCCTTCAGGCGGAAGTACAATACTATCAAATGTTTGACTGCGGATCTGGTGCGTGTTAGGCTGGGGCTCGTCTGCGCTGTCCCAGCGGCGCACTGTTCGCGGACGGAGGAGCATTGCGCACGTTTGGCTACTTCGCCCTTGCGCTGCAGGCACAGGGGGGACCGGAGTCTGGGACCGGCGGCGTCGATTTCGTCGAACTCATCGCCCGCTCGAACTGGCTCACCAAAGGCGTCCTGCTGATCCTGCTGCTCTTCTCCGCGGTGTCCTGGGGCATCATCCTTTACAAGACGTGGCAGTACCGGCGGGCATCGCGCAATACCACGATGTTCCTGCAGGTCTTCCGCAAGAGCACGAAATTCTCCGAAGTGCAGGCGGTGTGCTCGAGCGTCAGCGCCAGTCCGCTCGTCGGGATTTTTCAATCGGGCTACGCGGAGCTCAACGCACAGCTGCGGCAGCATCAACAGACTCCGGACGGCCCGAACCGGCCGCAGGCTGCTCCAGCACGTCCAACACTGAAGAGCCTCGACGCCGTCGATCGGGCACTGCTGCGCGCAACCACGGTCGAGGTGGGCAAGCTTGAAAAGCGTGTCCCGTTCCTTGCGACGACCGCCAGCATTACGCCGTTCATCGGCCTGTTCGGCACGGTGTGGGGCATCATGGCCGCGTTTCAGAACATCGGCGCCCAAGGCTCGACGAGCCTCAACGTCGTCGCGCCCGGGATCGCCGAAGCACTCGTCGCCACCGCCGCGGGCCTCTTCGCGGCCGTGCCCGCAGTTTACTTTTACAATCACTTCACGAACATGGTGAAGGAGTTTGCTGCGGAGATGGACGACTTCTCGCTGGAGTTCCTGAACATTTCCGAGCGGAACTTTACGTGATGAGGGCACGGTCCTTTTAACAGAGGGCACGGAGAACACGGAGTATTTTCTTTAAGAAGGCTTTCCGTAGCCTCTGAGTAAGTTCGGAATACCTATGCCGAAGTTACAACAGAACGGTAACGCCGGCGGACGCGGACGACGGGCGCGCGGCGCGCGCGTCTCGACCTCTCTCGCCGAGATTAACGTCGTCCCGCTCGTGGACGTGATGCTCGTGCTGCTCATCATCTTCATGGTGACGGCGCCGATGATGACGCAGGGGCTCGCCGTGAACCTGCCGCAGGCGCGGCGCGCGACGCCGGTCACGGCGCAGCCGATCTACATCACGATTCCCTCCACGTTCGCCAAGGATCGCATCGTGCAGATCGGCAATGACGAGGTGCGCGTGGAGATCCTGCAGGAGCGGATGAAGCAGATGATGCTCGAGCACAGCGACAAGAGCGTCTTCGTGCGATCGGATGCGGCCGTCACGATGCAGGACTTCATGGCGGTCACTGACAAGTTGAAGGAAGGGGGCGTTGAAAAGGTCAACATTTCGACGCGCCCGGTGGAACGGTAAGAGGCTCAGGGCTCATGACTCAAGGCTCACGGCAGTTCACGGCCCGCGGCGCTTGTAGGCCGGGTCTTCAGACCCGGCTCAGGGGGGCGGGTCTAAAGATCCGCCCTACATCTCACGACTTGAAGCTCATGGCTCCTGCTACTCACTGACTGACCATGGACGCAGTCACCCAGATCCTGATCGATCGCTCGCGCGAGGCCGACAAGATCGGCCGCATGGTCGCGCTGTCGTTGATCGCGCACGCGATCCTGATCGCCGCGGTGGCATTGCTCCCGGCGAACTGGGGGGCGTCCGTGAAGCAAGACAACGCGTCCACGATGGTGATCTCGCTGGGCGGCGCTCCCGGTCCGAAGCAGGGGATGACGGCAATCTCCCCTAAACCGGTGCAGGAGGCGGCGCCGACGACCCAGAAGCCGAACGTGCAAGCGCCCCCTGCCCTCGCGAAGCCGGAGGTGGTCGAGCCGTTGAAGACCGCGAAGCCGCAGCCCAAGGCATCGGCGAAAGTCGAGCCGAAGAAGAACGAGCCGCAGCTTCACAGCAGTAAGCCGACGACGGGCCCCGAAGTGAAGCAAGGGACTGCGCGCGTAGAGACGGGCGGGCAGGCCGTGCCTTTCGGCGGACTCGCGACAGGAGGCGGTGGTGCCGGCGCGGCAATCACCGATTACGCGAATTTCTGCTGCCCGGAATATCTGACGACGTTAGTGCAACTCGTCCAGCGGAACTGGCAGCAGAACCAGGGCGTCGATGGCACCGTGATGATCAAGTTCACGATTCAGAGAAACGGCGCGATCACGAACATTGAAGTCGAAAAGCAAAGCGTGCCTTTCCTCGATTTGGCGGCCCAGCGCGCCGTCGCGCAGACAAGGCAGTTGCCGCCGTTGCCCACGGCGTTCACAGGCGATCAATTGACGGTGCATCTCCTGTTTCAATTCAAACGATGAGAACATCACCCATTCGACTCCTGGCAATCGGCGCGCTCGCCGCGGCCACATCGCTTTCACTCGTTGCGCAGCAGCAGCCGCCGCCGGCGGCCCAGCCACCGTCACAACCACCGGCACAGCAACAACCCACCGATGTGACCGTGCGTCTCGAGGGGGTTGGGGGACTTCCGCCGAAGCTGGCGATTGCTCCGTTTGTCGCCGCGTCTTCGGACGCAGAAACGGTCGCCGCCGCGAAAACGATCACCGACGTCCTCTTCGACGACCTCGCGTTCGAGCGCGAGTTCTACATGATTGGCAAGGACGTCACCGCGACCGTGCCCCGGCTCACCTCGATTGACGAAGTGCAGATGGATCGGTGGCGCGAGCTGAACGCCAACGGCCTCGTCATCGGGAGCGTGCAGAAGACCGCCAACGGCGCAATCGTGCGGATCAAGGTGATCGAAGTCGGCTCCGGCCGCACGTCGATGGGCAAGGAATACAGCGGCTCGATCGCGAATCCGCGCCTCTATGCGCACACGATCAGCGACGAAATCCACCAGCAGCTGCGCGGGTTGAAAGGTGTCGCGCGGACGAAGCTCGCGTTCACGTCGGACCGGGATGCCGAGCGGATGAAGGGGCCGCAGGGCGATCGCGAGATCAAGGAGATCTATCTGACGGACTACGACGGCGCCGGACCGAAGCGGGTCACCGTCAGCAGGACCTTGAACGTCGCGCCCGTGTGGTCGCCCGATGGGCAGGCGCTCGCGTACACCAGCTACCGTATGGGGCAGTTCAGCGTCTTCCAGGACATCATCGTGTCGCTGCTCTATAAAGGTGTGCGGCAGACGCCGCTCGACGGCGATCCGAACAAGCAGAATTACCTGCCGGCCTGGTCGCCGGATGGCAGCAAGATGGCGTTCACCT
>Ga0209686_1001174_pt1 | contig 13121 bp, 9 predicted proteins | sample GraSoiAngelo_126_FD_185883 | JGI IMG/M metagenome (GOLD analysis project Ga0209686, IMG submission 185883) | Grasslands soil microbial communities from the Angelo Coastal Reserve, California, USA - 14_0927_09_20cm (SPAdes) (version 2) | ecosystem: Environmental > Terrestrial > Soil > Grasslands ...
CGCCACGCGCCGCATCGCGTGGGTCATGCTCCGGGGACGGATCCTCTACCCCGATTCACTTTGTCCATGTGTCCCTCAGCGAATCGGGGTAGAGGATCCGTCCCCGGAGCATGACCCACGCGATGCGGCGCGTGGCGGCGATGTTCGCCGCGGGGTTGGCGTCGAGCACCACCAGGTCCGCCACCTTGCCCGCGGCCACCTGGCCGAGCGAGTCGGCGCGCAGCAGCTCGGCACCCTTCCGCGTCGCGGCCGTGAGCGCCTCGACCGGCGTCAGGCCGGCGGCGACGAGCAGGCTCAGCTCTTCGTGCAGCGAGAAGCCCGGTATGAGCAGCTGATTCGCGGCGTCGGAGCCGGCCGCGACGAGCCCGCCCGCGCGCTTGAACTCGCGGACGAACTGGTTTTGACGAACACGCGATCGCCGGAACGCCTGGAGTTCGGCGCTGCGCCACCCCGTGCGACGCAACAGCCCCGCGACATCGCGCACGCTCGCGGCGCTGGCCGGAACGTCCTCCATGCCCGGGCGCGACAAGAGCGTCGGGTTGTCGAGCCGCGAGAGCATTTCGTGCACCACGAGGGTGGGCACGATCGCGACGCGGGTGGCCACGAGCGCACGCGCCGTGCGCGCGAGCGAGCCGGAATCGAGCCCGGCCCAGCCCATCTCCTCGGTCGTCCAGCCGCGCAGGAACTGGTCGTGCGCCCTGAAGTACGGGATGGGGTCGCGACTCGCCGCAGCCACGACGCCGGCCATGTGCTCGAGCGACGCCACGCCGGCCCTGGCCGCGGTGAGGGCGTCGATCTTGCCGAGGTGCGCGGCCACGGGGAGGCGAAGGGTGGTCGCCTCGTCCAAGAGCGGTCGCAGCAGGTCGGCCGTGAACTTCGTGTAGATCTTGACGTGGTCTGCTCCCGCCACCGCGCGCAGATCCACAGCCCGACGCACCTCGGCGGCCGTTCTCACCGCGGTCGCCGTCGCATAGGTCGGACCGGGGCCGTCGATCATGGCCCCCGACGTGAGCATCCGCGGGCCCAGCACCGAGCCCAGGTCGAAGTCGTTCTTGAGGGCTATGGAGGAGTCGGTGCTCGAGGCGCCGAGGTCGCGGACCGTGGTGACGCCCCAGGCGAGGTAGCGCTGGGCCGCCCACCGCTCGACGTGCGCATGGGCGTCGATCAGCCCCGGGATGATCGTCTTGCCGATGAGGTTCACCACCCTCGCGCCGCGCGGCACCCGGATTTCGTTCACGCGGGCCACCGCCTGGATGTGCCCGTGCTGGACGAGGACCAGCGCGTCCTTGATCGGCTCCCCCCCGGATCCGTCGATCAGGGTCGCACCCTCGAGAGCGATCACGCCGTCGCTGGAACCGCTGCAGCCGGCGAGCGTGACGAGCAGCAAGAGGCCGGGATGCGTGATGCGGGATACGCGATGCGTCACTTGGGATCCGACGACGTATGGTCGTGCAGAATCAGCCACCGATTTCCACGCTTCTGGAGGAGGAGCGTGAACGGTCCGCTCGCGGTCACCGAGTCACCGCGCCGCAGCGCGAAGCGCGCAGTGCAAAGCGCGAGGTCAAGCGTGAGGGGGCGCACGCGCACCTCGTCGAATGTGAGCGAGTCGCGGAGCTTGCCCGGCGCGAAGTAGGTGGTCTGGTACCGGTCGTACAGCTTCTGCCAGCCATACTGCAGGTGGCCGCCCGAGACGTAGCTCGTCAGCGAGTCTTTGGCGTAGTCGCCCATGAAGCCCGCCAGATCGCCGCGGTTCCAATCCGCAGCGCTCTGTTGCAGCATCGCCGCGATCTCGGCTTGGGGATTTCCTGAGACGACTCGCGGAGCAGAGCAAGCGAGCAACAGCGCAGCGCCCACGCCACCGGTCCGACATGCCACCCGCATGTTCATGGTTCACCGATTCGCTCGAGGGATGCCAAACGTGCCGCGGGAGCGCCTCGAGGAGATGGTCGAGCCATCCAAGAGGCGCTCCCGCGCACTGACGCTGAAGGATCTCTAGCGGCGACGCTTCCTTGCCGCCTTCTTCCGCTTCGCCTTGCCGCCTCGCTTCGCCCGGGCCTTGGGCCGCTTCTTGCCCGCCTTCTTCTTGGCCTTGGGTCTCGACGGCTTCTTCCGTTTCTTCGCCGGCTTCGGCCGGGGCGCCGACATCGGCTCATCCCGCATCGGCGCAGGGGCCGGCGGCATTGAGGGTGCCGGCGGGTACATCGGCTCCATCATCCCCGAGCCAGTCCAGCTGCTCTCCGAAAAATCGGTTGACGCGAGCATCGGATGATCTCTCCTCCGCTGGGTGTCGGTGGCGTGGCCTATAGCTTACCCCGGGAATGCTCCCACGCAAGTGGATGCGGACGCGGCCGCCACGGCGCGAGTGGTCTCGGGTGTTTCGTGACAAGTTAGCTTGACAACGGCACTTAGGCGCGCTTACCTTCGCGCCGCTATGACGGCTCGGCGCAGCCTCCTCCTCACGGTCCTCGCCTACCCCGGCGCGTTGTCGGCACAGAATATCGCTGAGGTCCAGGTGGCCCCCCCTTCGGTCACGATCCGAATCGGGGAGCGGAGCGGGCTGCTCGCTACTGCGTTCGACCGCGCGGGGAATGTGATCCCCACGGTGCGCATCATTTGGTCGTCCAACAACGTCGCGGTGGCGCGGGTGGACAACAATGGGACCGTGACAGGTGTGGGCGGAGGGGTAGCGATCGTCGAGGCCCGGGCGGGCACGCGGAAAGGCCAGGCCGCGGTCCAGGTTGTGGGCGCGGCCGCCGCCCCTCCGCAGACGCCCCCCGGGAGCCCGCCGGCAGGAGGCCAGGCTCAACCGCCCGCTACGGGCGTGGACCCGTTCGCCGGTCAGGTGGTGGGCTCCGGACCGGCCGCGGTGCTCCGGATCGAGCCGCCCGCCGTGTATCTGCTGCCGTCCGAGAATACGCGTGTATTGCCACGGGCGCTCAGGGAGGACGGCTCTCCTGCCGCGCCGGTGACGGTGACGTGGAAGTCACTCCGCCCGGACATTGCGAGCGTGGACCAGAACGGCGTGGTCGTCGCGCTCGCGCCCGGCCAGGGAACGGTGCAGGTCACGGGCTCGAGCGGCCTCACCGCGACGGCGCCGGTGGTCGTGCAGCCGAGCGATATCGCGATCCAGGAGCCGATCCCCCTCGTCATGTCGCCGGGAGACGTCGACACGCTCCATGTCGTGGTGCCGGCTCAGGGTGGTCGCCTGGTCAGCCCGCTCGCCCTACAGTGGTCCGCCGCGGACCCGGGCGTCGCGCGGGTGAGCCTCACGGGCGTCGTTACGGCGGTGGCTCCCGGCCGAACAACGCTCAACGTTGTCGGGTTGCTGCAGACGAAGCCCGTCGACATCCTGGTGCATAAGACCGTCGAGGCCCTCACCGTCTTCCCGACTTCGAAGACAGATCTCCCGCTTCCGATACAGGGTACGGTGAAATTCCAGGTACAGGCACTCGCGGCCGACAAGACCCCGGTGCCCGAAGCGCCGTTCCGCTGGACCGTCGGGGACACGTCGCTCGCGAGCTTCGACCCGACGTCGGGGACGCTGACGGGGAAGCGCGCCGGAAAGACGACCCTGGTGGTCAAGGGCCCGGGCCCGGGGCTGGTGGTCACGTGGCAGATCCGAGTCATCGCGGCGGGCTTGAAGCTCACCGCCGCGCGGCTCGGCCTGCCGCTCAACCGGCGGTATCCGCTGAAGGCGAACTTCGCCGACGAGGCGGGCGTCATCATCGGTCCGGCGACCGGGGTTACCTGGACTTCCGACAACCCGCAGGTGGTGGCCGTCGCTGAGGACGGCACGGTGTCGACGGCGTCGTACGGCCACGCGCACATCACGGCCACGGCGCCGGGCGGGAGGCGCGCCGCCGCTGAAGTATTCGTCCAGGGTGAGATCGTGGTCGCGAGCTCGCGCACGGGCCGCTTCCAGCTCTATGCCGCGGAGCGTGCCAACCTGGCGCAGCTCCGCAAGATCATGGACGACACGGCGGTCGCGACCGAGCCCGCGTTCTCCCCGGACGGATCGCGGATCGCGTTCACCTCGACCCGCGACGGGCAACCCGAGATCTACATCATGGACGCGGACGGCACGAGCGCGGGGCGGCTCACCAACTCACCGGGGGCGGACGGCGACGCGTCGTTCACGGCCGACGGTCAGTCGGTAGTATTCCACTCTCAGCGCACCGGTCACCGCCAGATTTTCCTGCAGTCGATCACCAGCTCGGACGCCGTGCAGCTGACCCAGGAGCCCGCCGACAACTCCCAGCCGGCCGTTTCGCCGGACGGGGAGACCATCGCGTTCGTGTCGAACCGCGAAGGCAACAACCATATCTGGTTGATGTCGAAAGACGGCGCGAACCAGCGTCCCCTCACCCGGGGTCAGCAGAGCAAGGAGACCGCGCCCCACTTCTTGCGTGACGGCTCGCTCGTCTATCTGGTGGAGCAGAAGGAGAGCGGCCGCACCGTCACGCAGGTCGTGAAGGTCGACCTCCCCAGCGGAAAGGCGACCCCGCTCTCGGGCGTGGACCTCGTGGTCGCGGACTTCACGGTCTCGCCCGCAGGCGACCTCTTGGGGCTCGTCGTCGGGGTCCAGAAGAACGTATTCAGGGTCTACGTCCAGCCGGTCGGTGCGGCCGGGAGCGGCGCGCCCGTGCCGATCCCGACGACCGGCGCCGAGCAGATGGTGTCCCCCGCCTTCATGCCGTAGCGGGCCGCGCCCACGCCATGCGCGCCTGGGTGATCCGCGGCCCGGGCGGCCTCGACCAACTCCAACCCGCCGATGTCCCTGACCTCGCGGGGCCCCTGGAGGCGCGGCAGGTACGCATAGCGCTGCGCGCGGCGGCGCTCAACCACCTCGATCTCTTCGTCGTGCGCGGGTTGCCTCACGAATACCGCTACCCGCACATCCTCGGTGCCGACGGAGCCGGCGTCGTGGAGGCGGTGGGTGCTCAGGTTCGCTCGGTCCGGCCCGGCGACCGGGTGATGATCAACCCCGGGATCCCCGATTACAGCTGCGCGTACTGCCGTGCTGGCGAGCATTCGCTGTGTCTCAACTACGGCATTCTGGGCGAGCACCTGCCCGGTACTCTCGCCCAGGCGATCGTGGTGCCGGAGCAGAATGTCGCCGTTATTCCCACGTTGCCGACGCCGCTCACGTGGGCCGAGGCGGCGGCGTTCTCGCTGGTGACCCTCACCGCCTGGCGGATGATCGTCACGCGGGCGCAGGTTCGGCGGGGCGAAACGGTGCTCGTCTGGGGCATCGGGGGTGGCGTATCCCTCGCCGCCCTAAAGATCGCGAAGCTCAAAGGAGCGAGAGTGATCGTCACGAGCTCCAGCGACGCCAAGTTGCGTGAGGCGCAAAAGCTCGGTGCGGACGTGACGCTCAATCACACGACCCAGAAGATTTCCCAGGAGGTTCGCGCCCTGACCGACAAGCGCGGCGCCGACGTCGTGATCGACCACGTGGGCGAGGCGACGTGGGAGGAGTCACTCCGCTCGCTCGGGCGCGGAGGGCGCTTCGTAAGCTGTGGTGGGACGACGGGGCCCAAGGTCGCGTTCGACATCCGCCGGCTGTTCTGGTATCAGTGGAGCCTCATGGGGTCCACCATGGGAAACGACGCCGAGTATCGCGAGATCGTGCGCGTACTCGGCGCGGGCGAGTTGCGACCGACCATCGATCGGGTGTTCTCGTTCGCTGAGGCGCGCGCGGCGTTCGAGCGGCTGGAGCGGGGCGAACAGTTCGGGAAGATTGCGATTGCGATCTCCCCAGCTTGAAGGCTGGGCTCGGCGAAGCACCATCCTGAAGGACACTCCCGCTCGATAGCGCCGCTTCGCTCCGTGTGCTTCAGCAGAGTGTCGGCCGAGCCCAGGCCGCAGCCTGGGAAGTACTCTAGGGGGGGCACATCAACCGATCCTCAAAAGTGGGGGCGTCAATTAGGAGGGAGAGCGGGGTCACGCTCCAAGCCTGTAAGTGCCGCCCCCACCCTCAGTTAGCGGCCGTTTTCGCGTTGCCTTTCAGGACCTAAGTGATTATTTTTGGGCAACTTAGGCAGTCTCGCCAAGGCTTGCTGACACCCGACATTTAACACCTGACACCTGGTTTCATGACCGCACCGACCCGCGAACGCATCCTCCCGCGCCTCATCGAAGACGAGATGCGCGAGTCGTTCCTCGACTACTCGATGAGCGTGATCGTGCAGCGCGCGCTTCCCGACGTGCGCGATGGGCTCAAGCCCGTGCACCGCCGCATCTTGTACGCCATGCACGAGCTGGGGCTCGTGCCCGGGCGCCCCTATAAAAAGAGCGCCACAGTCGTCGGCGACGTGCTCGGCAAGTATCACCCGCACGGCGATGTGGCGGTGTACGACTCGCTGGTGCGGATGGTCCAGGATTTCTCGCTGCGCTATCCGCTGGTGGATGGCCAGGGGAACTTCGGCTCTGTAGACGGCGATCCGCCGGCCGCCTATCGCTACACGGAAGCCCGCCTCACCCGCATCGCGATGACGATGCTCGAGGACATCGACAAGAATACCGTCGACTTCGTCCCCAACTTCGACGACCGGCTGCAGGAGCCGACGGTGCTGCCGGCGCGGCTCCCCAACCTGATCGTGAACGGCACGTCGGGCATCGCGGTGGGGATGGCGACCAACATCCCGCCGCACAACCTGGCGGAGACGGTTGAGGCGATCAACCATCTGGTCGACCACCCGGACGCGTCCCTCAAGGATCTCCGGAAGTTCATCAAGGGGCCGGACTTCCCGACGGGCGCGATCATCTACGGCCGCGAGGGGATCAAGGAGTGCTACGAGAAGGGTCGCGGGCGGATGGTGCTACGGGCCCGCGCCGTCGTCGAGGAGAAGGAGTCCACGGGCAAACAGCAGATCGTCGTCACGGAGATTCCCTATCAGGTGAACAAGGCGAATCTCATCGCGCAGATCGCCGAGCTCGCGAACGACAAGAAGATCGACGGGATCTCGGACATCCAGGATTATTCGGACCGCGAGGGGATGCGCGTCGTCATCGACTTGAAGCGCGATGCCGTGCCGGCCGTCGTGCTGAACCAGCTCTACAAGCATTCGCAGATGCAGACGACCTTCGGCGCGATCATGCTCGCCCTGGTCGACGGGGCGCCGAAGGAAATGAACCTGAAGGAGATCCTCGAGCACTTCATCGAGCATCGCCATACCGTCATCGTTCGCCGCACCGAGTTCGAGCTGAAGCGCGCGCAGGACCGCGAGCACATCCTCGAAGGCTTGAAGATCGCGGTCGACAACATCGACGAGGTCGTGAAGATCATCCGCAAGTCGAAGGACACGCCGACGGCGGACGCCAGCCTGCGCAAGCGCTTCAAGCTGTCCGAAAAGCAGTCGGCGGAAATCCTCAACATGCGGCTCGCCCGGCTCACCGCCCTCGAGATCACCAAGCTCGACGACGAGCTCAAGGAAGTCCGCAAGTTCATCAAGGAGTGCAAGGAGGTCCTCGGGTCGAAGCCGCGGCGCCTGAAGATCCTCAAAGAAGAGCTCTCGGAGCTGGCGCACGGCTTCGGCGACGAGCGGCGCACCGAAATCGTGGCCGACCAGGGCGAGTTCTCGATCGAGGACCTGATCGCGGAAGAGGACATGGTGATCACCGTGTCCCACGCGGGCTATATCAAGCGACTGCCGGTGTCGGCCTATCGGCGCCAGCGGCGCGGCGGTCGGGGCGTGATCTCCGCGCATACGAAGGAAGACGACTGGGTCGAGCACCTGTTCATCGCCTCGACCCACGACTACGTGATGTTCTTCACCCAGCAAGGGCAGTGCTACTGGCTCAAGGTGCACGAGATTCCGCAGGCGGCCCGAGCCGCGCGCGGCAAACCCATCATCTCCTGCATCGCCATGAAGCCCGACGAGCGCCTCGCCTCCTTGGTGCCCGTACGCGAGTTCTCGGAGGACCAGTACCTCCTGTTCGCCACCAAGCAGGGCGTGGTGAAGAAGACGCGACTGTCGGAGTTCGGCAACCCGCGCTCGGTCGGCATTCGCGCCATCAACATCGAGAAGGGCGACGAGCTGATCGACGTGCAAGTGACCGACGGCCGGAACGACATCGTGCTCGCCACGCACCACGGCATGAGCATCCGCTTCCATGAGAAGGACGTGCGGGACATGGGACGCACGGCCACCGGCGTGAAAGGGATCGAGCTCGACAAGAAGGACCAGGTGATCGACATGGTGGTCGTGCGCCGCAAGTCCACGCTGCTCACCGTCACCGAGAAGGGCATGGGCAAGCGCTCCGAGCTCGATGAGTATCGGGTGCAGCACCGCGGCGGCCGGGGCATCATCACCTTGAAGCGTGCGGACAAGACGGGCAACATCGTCGCCCTCAAAGAGGTGCTCCCCGACGACGAGCTGATGATGATCACCAAGAAGGGGATCATGATCCGCGTGCCGGTCGAGGGCATCCGCATTTCGGGCCGCAACACCCAGGGCGTGAAGATCATGAACATGACGGCGGGCGATCTGGTGGTGGACGTGGCCCGGGTCGTGAAGGAAGACGAAGCGGATGACGGGGAGGGTGATGCGGAAGACGGCGATGCCCCGCGGGCGCCCGCCAAGGCCAAGAAGCCTCCGGCCAAGGCGAAAGCGAAGGCGAAGCCGACGAAGCAGAAAAAGTAGCGTGGTCAGCGCCCAGGACGTCCGGGACGCGGCCGCGGGGCTCGCCGGGGTGGCGGTTCGCACGCCCCTCCGCTTCGTGGAGCCGCTCAACGCCTACCTGAAGCTCGAGAGCCTGCAGCCCATCGGCGCGTTCAAGCTGCGGGGCGCGTACAATGCGGTCAGACGCCTACCGGAAGCCGCGCGGCGCAATGGGGTCATCACCTACTCGAGCGGCAACCACGGCCAGGCGCTGGCCTACGCAGCGCAGCTGGTGGGGGTGCGGGCGGTGGTCGTGATGCCCGAGACCGCGCCGGCGGTGAAGGTCGCGGGTGTAAAGAAGTGGGGGGGAGAGGTGGTGCTCGCCGGTCGCACCTCGGACGACCGCCAGCGCGCCGCCGAAGCCATCGCCGTGCGGGACGCGCTCGCAGTGGTGCCCCCGTTCGACCATCCGGACATCGTGGCCGGGCAGGCGACCGTCGGGCTCGAGATCGCGGAGCAGCTGCCCGACGTCCGGACGGTGGTGGTGCCCGTGGGCGGGGGCGGCCTCATCGCCGGCGTCGTGACCGGGCTTGCGGCGGCGGGGAGTCGCGCGACGGTGTGGGGGGTCGAGCCCGTCGGCGCCCCGAAGCTCAAGCGCTCGCTCGAGGCCGGCCACCCGGTGCGGCTCGAGCGCACCGCCAGCATCGCGGACGGGCTGATCACGCTCGGCGTGGGGGACATCCCGTTCGCGCAGCTCGCGGCGCAGCGCGATCGGGTGGCCGGCGTGGCGCTCGTGGAGGATGACACGCTGCGGGAGGCGGTGCATTTTCTCTGGCAGCACTGCCATCTGGCGGTGGAGCCGTCGGGCGCCGCGACCACGGCCGCAGTGCGCTCCGGCGCCGTCCACCCCGTCCCCCCCACGGTGCTCGTGGTGAGCGGCGGCAACGTCGATCCCTCGCTGCTCGAGGACTGAAGACCCGAGATGCCAGAGCCCGCTGCCAAGATCCTCGTCGCCGACGACGATCAGTCGCTGGTGCGGACCTTGACCTGGATCCTCAAGGAGAACGGGTACGAGGTCGTCACCGCGCCCGGCGGCGAAGGGCTGCTCGGGAAGCTCGAAGACGAGCGCCCCAACCTGCTGCTGCTCGACATCATGATGCCGAAGGTCGACGGGCTCCAGCTGCTCGCGAGAATGAAGGCCGACGATCGGTTCCGGGACGTTCCCGTCCTGATGATCTCGTCGATGCCTCCGGAGGAAGCGACCGTCAAATCGCTGGGCCTGGGGGCGGCGGACTTCATCTCCAAGCCGTTCCGCGTGCGGGAGCTCCTGGCGCGCGTCAAGGCCCACATCCGCACGGCGCAGGAGCTGGCGCGGGCGCGCGACGAGGCGCAGAGCCGCGCCGCGATCGTCGACATCCTGCACGAGGTCACCGACTCCCTCAAGCCCGACGAGATCTATCACATCCTGGTGCGGCGCGTGGCGCGCGTGCTGCAGATCTCGAAGTGCTCGATGGTGCTCGCCAAGCCCGGGGACCAGCTGGGCGTGGTCGTGGCGGCGTACGAAAACCCCATGCTCCGCAATCTCCAAATCGAGCTGGTCCGCTACCCCGAGATCCAGCGGGCGCTGACCACCAGTCGCTCCGTGCTGGTCGAAGACGTGACGACGGATCCGCTGTATCAGGAAGAGCGCGTGCGGTGGCAGCGCGAGCAGATCACCGTACCCACCCGCTCCGCGGTGGCCCTGCCGTTCTCGATGAAGGACCAGCAGCTGGGCGTGTTCTTCCTGCGGACCACGGGCGAGGACCCGCCGCTCACGCGCGCCGATGCCCAGTTTTCGGAGACGGTGATTCGCACGGCAGTCGCGGCGATCGAAAAGGCGTACGACTTCGAAACCGCGGTGTCCGACAAGAAACGGCTCGAGAAGCTCGCGGCGACGGACGCGCTCACCGGCTGCTTGAACCGCCGCGCCCTGTCGGAGGAGCTCGCGGCGGAGCTCGACCGCGCGCGGCGGTACAATCTCGCCCTGACGATCCTGCTCGCCGACATCGACCGGTTCAAGCTGGTGAACGACACGCGCGGCCACCTTGCGGGAGATTCGGTCCTGCGCCAAGTCGGCGAGATCCTGCGACGGGAGGCGCGGTCGGTGGACCTGGTCGCCCGCTACGGAGGGGAAGAGTTCGTCATCGTCATGCCCGAGACGGCGCTCCACGGCTCCGCCATCTTCGCCGAGCGACTGCGGCGGCGCGTGATGCAACACGATTTTGCGGACCCGGGCGAAGACCCGCTCAACCTGACGATCTCGATCGGGGTGGCTTCCTTCCCCGACGACCGCGTCACCAGCGCCGACAGCTTCGTGGCCCTCGCCGACCAGGCCCTCTATCGCGCGAAGAACGAAGGGCGCAACTTGGTGCGTCAATGAGCGAACGACGCTGCCCCAAGTGCGGGACCGTGTACGTCGACAGCGCCCGGTTCTGCCCCCGCGACGGCAACATGCTCGTGGAGGTGCAGGCCAAGGCCGCGACGCCGCGGCCCGCGCCCGGCCCCCCGTCGCAGGGCGGCACCGCGGTCCGTACGCCCCCCCAGGCGAAGCCGGGGCTCGATCGCGCCTCCTCCCTCCTGGGAGAGGTGCTCGACTCGCGTTACCAGGTTCAGAATAAGCTGGGCGAAGGGGGGATGTCGTTCGTCTACCTCGCCCGTGAGGTGTCGACCGGGCACGACGTGGCGATCAAGGTGCTCTCCCCCAAGCTCGCCACCGACCGGAGCTCCGTGGAGCGGCTGCGACGCGAGGCCGGGCTCGCCATGCGACTCGACCACCCGAATGTCTGTCGCATCCTCCGCCTCGGCGAATCCGAGGATGGGCTGATCTATCTGGTCATGCCGTTCCTGAAGGGCGAGCTGCTCTCGGACCGCGAGGTGAAGGGTGGGCCGATGGCGCTCGCCGCCGGGATCGACGTGCTGCGTCAGGTGTGCGCCGGGCTGCACCACGCGCACGAGCTCCAGATCGTGCACCGCGACCTGAAGCCCGAGAACATCATGCTCGAGACCGAGGACAACGGCCGCGAGCGGGCCGTCGTCATGGACTTCGGCCTCGCAAAGGAGCGCCGCGCCGATCCGGCGATTGCCAAGCTCACCGCCACCGGCATCATCCTCGGCACGCCGGAATTCATGAGTCCCGAGCAGATTCGGGGCAAAGCGCTCGACGCCCGCTCCGACATCTACGCCCTCGGCATTGTCGCCTTCGAAATGTTCACGGGCAAGCTGCCATTCCAGGGGCGGAACGCACAGGAGATGATGATCGCCCGGCTGCGCGGCCAGCCGCAGAAGCTGCGGCAGCTCCGGCCCGATCTCTCCGAAGGCCTGGAGAGCGCGCTGGCCCGGGCGATGGAAGCGAACCCCGACGCGCGCTACAACACCGCGCTCGAATTCGCCGACGCGCTCACCGCGTCTCACACCGGCGGTTTCCTGTCGAAGATCAAGGAGAAGCTGAAATAAGGCGTTTCCCCGCCTTCGATCCGCCCGAGTACGTCGAGTGGAAGCCGGACCCCGCGCTCGTGCGCGCCTTCCGGGAGACGATCGAGCGGGATGCTGAGCGGGCCGCCGTCGTTGCCGGCCTCGCGGTCGAGACCAGGCTCGGGTTGTACGCCGGACTACTGCGCGCGCGGCTGCACGACATTCAGCTGAAGCGCTGGGTGCGCACCGGCGTCATCTCCAAGGCGTGGCTCGGGACCGGGGAGGAAGCGACGACCGTGGGTCCCGTGCATGCGCTCGAGCGCGGTCGGGACGTGGTCGCCCCGATGATCCGGAACGCCGCGGCCTGCTGCGAGCTGGGGCTGCCCGTGAGCGACATGCTCCGCGCCTATCTCGGCAGCGAGGACTCGCCGGCACACGGCCGCGACCTCCACGTCGGCGCCTGGGCGCAGGGCGTGCTGCAACCCATCTCGCACGTGGGCGATATGGTCCCGGTGGCCACGGGAATCGCGCTCACGTTCAAGATCCGGCGGGAGCCGCGCGTCGCCCTCACCTGGGTAGGCGACGGCTCCACCAAGACCGCGGCGGCGCACGAGGGCACGAACTTCGCCGCGGTTCAGAAGCTCCCTGCGATCTTCATCATCCAGAACAATCAGGTCGCCCTCGGCACCCGACTCGACCAACATCACCTCCCCGGCAACTTCCAGGACTGGGCGGCGAGCTATGGTATCGCGGGTGCGGCGTTCGACGGCAACAATGTGCTCGACGCGTATGCCGCGACCAGGGTTGCCGCCGAGCGCTGCCGCCGGGGCGACGGACCCGCGCTGCTCGTTGCCGAGACGTTCCGGATGGGCGGGCACGCGACCCACGACGAGCGCGAGGCGCGCGACACCTTCCCCGCGGCGCTGTTCGAGCATTGGGGCAAGCGGGATCCGATCGGGATGTACGAGGAATACCTGAAGGCGGATGGGATCACGGTGAAGCAGCTCGCCGAGATCGAAGCGGCGATAACGGCCGAGGTCGAGCGCGCCGCGGAGGCAGCCGTGCAGA
>Ga0209686_1001175_pt1 | contig 13117 bp, 9 predicted proteins | sample GraSoiAngelo_126_FD_185883 | JGI IMG/M metagenome (GOLD analysis project Ga0209686, IMG submission 185883) | Grasslands soil microbial communities from the Angelo Coastal Reserve, California, USA - 14_0927_09_20cm (SPAdes) (version 2) | ecosystem: Environmental > Terrestrial > Soil > Grasslands ...
GGCCGTCCGGATTCGCGTACCGGCGCCCCCAGTCCGTTCACATCGGCAGCCTGCGGAATCTGCCCGACGATCACCAGCGAGGTTTCGACCGGCAGCGTGTTCGTCAGCGTGATCGTGAGGCCCGTCGTGGCCGGAGCCGCTGCCGCCGGCACCCGGATCAGCGGCGGCTGCCACAGGGTGCTGGTGCCGGTGGCCGGCACCGTCTGCGCCGCGCCGTTGGTCTGGGTGCACGTCGCGCCCACGGCGGCCGTCGTCGTGCTGCACACCCAGCCCCACATTGGAACCGAGGCGCCGTCGGACATCAGCGCGGTCTGGCGGGCCGCCGTGAGGCTGACCGTGTTCTGTGCCTGTGCGACGCCGACGGTCGCGAGCAGCGCAATCCCGGCCAGCAGAGCTCGCTTCACCAAGTCGTGTTGGGTCTTCATGTTCTGCTCCGTCCCCTCACAGCGTTTCGTCGATGTACCAGACCGGCGGATCCACCAGCATCATCATCAGCATCCCGCCGGGAAACACGTCGTCGGTCGTGATCTCGCGCTCGTTATGCGAGTGCCACATGAAGGCGATGCCGGATTCCTCGGGCGGGTTCTGCAGCGCGCCGCCAGGCGGCAGCGGTGTCGGGCCGCGCGATCGGTTGACCGCGTCGGGACCGAGGTAGGGGGTGCCGTTGTACCAAAGGCCGTTGGTCGCAACGAGCGGATCGGGCAGCGTCGCAGGCCCCCCGCCGCCGACGTGACCCACCGGGTTGGCCTCGAGCGGATGGTTGTGGTCGGCGCACCACTCGCCGTAGTTCTTCGAGGCGGTCGGCGCATTGGTCAACGCGCCCGCGGTGTTGAACACCGGTATCACCGCGCCACTGGCGCGCGTGTAGTAGCCGTTCGCATCGGCCACGCAGTTCGGGTTGCCGGTGTTGGTTGGCGTATGGCCGTAGATATCCCAGTTCAGACCCTTGCCCGACCAGTAGAAGATGCCGTCGAACGACTGGCCAGGGTAGGTGTCGGTCGTGAACATCATCAGGCCGGCGAGCCGCGTCGAATCGGTCGGACTCAGCATCAGGTTGCCGTCGCGCGCCAGGATGCGCACGTGGTTGGCGTGCTCGTGGAACGGGTGCTCCCAGCGCCCCGTTCCGATCACGCGCACCAGCACCTGATCGAGCGGGTGCATGTGTGGGTTGCCGTTGTAGGGCTGGTGCGGATAGTTGGGCGCGTAGTCCGCATCCATGGTGTCCGGCATCGAGCGCCCGTTGATCAGGTAGTAGCGCGGGTGATACGGCTCGGTCGGCACCGCCAGGGTGGCGGCCGGGCACGGCACGCCGGTGATCGAGTTGGTCGAGCCCGGCGGGCAGGCTGCGATCGCCTTGACCTGCGCTTCGGCCTGCGCGTGGATGGCGGGGTCGATCTCGCCGAACTGGAACAGGTACTCGCGGTCGTAGCAGGTGGCCGGGTGGTCGTAGGCCGAGGTCGCCAGCCGGAACTCGCTGCCGCCGCCGCCGAGGCCGTTGAGCGCAACGCAGCCCGCCGGCACGGTGTTCGGCAGCACGATCAGCGCGCCGTACAGGCCCATTTCGATCTGCAGGTCCGACTGCGTGCCGCTGTAGTAGGCGTGCGTCCCCGCCTTGCCGGTCGTGTTCAGCGAATAGGTGACGGACCCGCCGGGGGCGGCCTCCTGGGCCAGCAGGCCGCGCGCTCCGCCGCTCGCCGTCGTTGGTATCCCGGCGAAGATGATCGAAGTGTTGCCGGCGCCGGTCGGCAGATTGTTGGTCAAGGTCACCGTCACCGTGGCGCCTTCGGTGACGATCAGCGTCGGGCCCGGCATCTGCATCGTCGGGCAGAAGCCGATCGATCCGAACACCGATGGCATGTAGGCCGACGTGGGCGGCGGCGCGGCGCAACCGTAGCCCCACGAGTAGATCAGCGCGCCATCCGGCTGCGTCACGTAGGCCGGGCTCGCGGCCAGACTGAACGAGGTGCCCGTGATGCCCGGGGCGGCCGCCTGGCCCGCACCCGGAACGAAGGCGAAGACGGCGACAGCAGCCAGCAGGCGTCGCGCCGACGCCACGCAGCTTGGGAGGTTCGAGGCGCTCATCGTTGTTGTCTCCTAGGGCGTGACGACGACTTCGGTCATCAGGCCACCGAAGTTCTCCGCGTCGTTCGCGAGGTGGTCCAGATTCGGCGTGTACAGGAAGTAGGTGCCGGTGGGCATCGGCGTCGTGCAGGTATACGTGGGCGCCGGCCCGCGCACCGCGCACGAATCCAGGATCACGTCGAGCGACTCACCGCCGCCGAGCGTGATCGAGTTGGTCGTGTAGTACAGGTTGTTGCCGGCCTGATCCCGCAGGATCTTGGCGTTGTAGCCGACGAGCTGCATCGGCATCCCGATCGAGGCCAGGGTCTGGTATTCCGCTACGTCGAGGTCCGCTATGCGCAGCGCCGCGCGTTGCGGCGTTCCGCCCGGCCCCCCGGACAGGCTCAGCGTGATCAGCGACGTCATTGGCTGCGACGGGCGCGGCAGGCCGTCGGAGGCCATGGTAGTGATCGCACCCGTGGTAATGGTGTCGGGATAGCTGCGTCCATTCAGCAGGAAGTACTTGTCCTTCATGTCGGAGAAGCCTTCCGGGTTGAAGGTCATGCCGACGAAGTGGAAGTTCGGGTCGAAGCCGTGGATCTGGATCGGCACGTCGATGTCGTACCGCGTCGAGCCGTCGCCGTCGTTGTAGACGTACTTGTAGCCGGCCGCGTGCGTGAATCCGGTGTCCGCGGCCGGAGCCGGGGTCGAGCACAGGATGTCGGCGCTCGGCGTTCCGGTGGCGCCGAAGCGCAGGTTGCTTTCGCCGCTCGAATAGCACGCGGTGCGCAGGTCGCTCTGCTGGCCGGGTCCTCCGGCCGTGCCGATCGTCCCCGTGGTTCCGCTGCCCGTCAGCGCCAGGTAGGTGTCCGTCCCGGCAGGCAGTCGGTTCTGCCGCGGCCGAACGAAGAGCTGCCCGACCATCCCCATCTGCAGGTGCTCGGGCGGCGTGATGTGGCAGTGCCAGAAGTAGGTGCCGGCATCCGGCGCCAGGTAGTAGTAGGTGAAGCTCGCGCCGATGTTGATCGCGAGCGAGGCATCCGGCACGCCGTCGTAGAAGGACGAGGCGTTCGGGTAGCCGTGGAAGTGGACCGTGTGCGTCTCGAACAGGTCCGGGCGCATGATCATCCCGACGTTGGTCAGCGTCAGAAAGAACTCGTCGTCCTCGTCGAACCCCATCAGCGGCGCCGGCAGGTTGCCGTTCATCACGCCGGTGTTCATGATCGCGGCCGCGTCGGTGCGCGCGATCGAGCTGACCGGTCCGACCGCCGCGATCGTCACCGTGGGCGCCGACGTGTAGCCGTGGCCCGGGTTCACGGGCACGATCTCGATGATCGAGCCGCTCCCGATCACGGCCGACGCGGTGGCCCCGGTGCCGCCTCCGCCAGTGAGCGTGATTGTGGGCGCGGAGCTGTAGCCGGCGCCCGCGTCGTTGACGACGAATCCGTTGACCCCGCACGGTTCGGTCGCGGTCACGACGCAGGTGCTGCCGTTGGCGAGTCCCACTGCGGCCGTGACATTGCCGTTGCGGAACGCGGCCGGCGCGACGAAGCCGACGGCGCCGTTGGCGCTGCAGCCGCCGTGGTACGGATTGGGCTGGCCGTTCAGATAGGAACCGCCCTCGCAGTACGGCTGCCTGAACTCGTCCGGAAAGTCGGTTCCGGGCAGGCCGTTCCTGATCTTCTGCAGGCCGCTCAACGGACCGAACGAGAACATGAAGGTCTGGTTGCCGTCGCCCTCGGTCATGTAGCCGTCGCCGCCCGAGATCTGCTGGCACTTGACGGCGCCGCCGTTGCTGCGGTACGTCACCGCCACGCCGTGGGCGTTGGCCGTGATGTTGGTCGGTCCGGTGTAGGCCGGCTCCCCCGCAGCGCTGGTCGCTGCATTCGGGTGCAGCAGTGTGCTGGTCGGACACTGCACCATGAAGGTCTGCGCGGCGGCCGGCAAAGTGATGAGCGCTAAGGTCAGCGCCGCGAAACCGCGGCACAGTAGGTGTCTGGTGAGCATACGAACTCCCGACGTGGCCTGTCGGCACTGGGTGTGAGACCTGTCAACGCACCACATACATCTCCCTGACGTACTGCGGTTCAAGCGAGCGGCCGAAAACATAGAACCGCCGCGGGCGGAAGACACTCCTATCGATGCCTACGCGCGGCCGTCCAAAACACCGTATGCGTCTACCGTAAGACCCTACCTGCTCTTGCGTTTCGCGGAGCGAGCCGAAGACGTTGGCTTAAGCGGAGCGGACGCAGCGCGAGAGGTGCGCGGGCGACTGTTAGAGTGTTAGTTGCGTTGATTCTAAACGTCAGCGTGAACCGAGCGGCACACAATTCCGGCACCTGCGGGCCGCTGACGCATGCTGCTCCGCCGGAAAACAACAAGCTCATCGGACATCCACAGGGAGCTGGACATCGCAGACCAAATTTGCTACCGAGGCCCACCCGCGCGAGGTGCGCGGCGAATGTCAGTGTTAGTTGTGTTGGCGCGCGACCGCACGGTTTCCTCGAGCGGCCACGTTGAAATGACTACCGCTGCATCATCCCCGTGCTATTCCACGACCAACCCGCTGAATCTGACGGGCCCGATGACGATGTCAGGTATCGGAGACTCAGTTCAAGTTGGGGTTGGTGCCAGGGTCGCCCGGTTGCATCGTGCCCGGCGCCCCGAAGCCCGGCTGGATAACGGGATTACGGGTGCCGGGGTTGCCCGGTTGAATCGTGCCCGGCGGGGCAGCCGGGTTGGTCGCGCCCGTGCCGAGGGCGCGGTTCCAGCGGTTGGCGTAATAAATAAACTTCCACGCGCAGTAGCAGTCCGCGCCTTTCAGCGCGTTATCGAGGGTGTCGAATCCGTCACGTTTTATGGGGACGCCCTGAGAGCTGCTGGCCACGCCCATGATGGCCTGACCGCTCGGAGTCGGAATCAGGCTCCAGTCGGCTTTGCCGGTGACAGGGTCCGGATAGAGACGACGCAGGTGATGCTTTGGTACGGGAAGGCGCTCGTCCTGCACGAGATCCTGCAGCGCGTGCGGGTACTGATGACCGGTCGCGAAGTACGAGGCGATCGCCATCCGGTAGGCATGCCCGATGAAGAGCAACTGCGTCTCACGCTCGCGCTGCTCGGTGAGCGACCAGACGCGCGACGCCATCGTCAGCAGCAGACCCATCAACACGACCGCCGCGAGGAGTCCGAGGTACGTGAAGCCCGCCTGGCGCGTGGAAGGGGCGCGCATGGCGCTCACCAGGTGGCGAACGGCGTGCCATTGGCCGCCACTTCGGCCGCGCCGCTATGGATGTCCTTGATGCCCGGGTGGTCCGGATCGTCCGACTGCACGAGCGTCCACGTGTCGGCCGCCTTGGTGAAGGGATCCACGGGAATCGACTGCACGTAGCGCTTGTCGGCGAGCGCCACGAGCGTGTCGGGATACTCGCCGCGATCGGCGTAGTACTTGTCGATCGACTCCCGCAGGATCGCGAGATCCTGCCGCAGCACGGTCTCGCGGGCATGCGCGAGGGTGCGGAAGTAGCGCGGCACGGCGATCGAGAGCAGCGTGCCGATGATCAGCATGACCACCAGCAGCTCGATGAGGGTGAAGCCGCGCGCGCCGCGGCGCGGGGAGCTACCAGTCATGGTAGTGGACTCCGTTCAACCCCACGCCGTGGTCGAGCGAGTACACGTCGTAGACATCGTCCCCCGGCTGCGGATCGTCGGGCGGGCTCGCATAGCTGCGCAGCCCCCAGGTCTCCTCAGCGGCCACTTTGCCGTCCGGGAAGAAAGGATCGCGGGGCACGCGGCGCATGAAGTAGAGCATCGTCTTGTTCGGGCTGGCGGTGTCCTCGACCCCGGCGTAGAGCGACTTGAGGTCCGGCGGGTAGCCCGAGGCTCCGAGCTCCTTGTGGATGTGACCGGTGTCGGAGGCCACCTTGTAGGCATCGAGCGCAGTGCGGATGTCCCTGAGCGCCGCGCGCAGCTCCACCTCCTTCTCGCGCTTGGCGACGAGCTGCGCGAGCGGCATGGCCGCGGTCGCCATCAGGGCGACGATAGCGAGCGTCATGACCAGCTCGATGAGCGTGAAACCTCGGCTGCGCACGGAGCTCACTCCAGGGACTCTCACTGCGATGCGGGCTGGATCGCGATCTTGAGCGGTGGCGAGGCGCTGCTGCCGACTGCGGCCCCGGCCCCGCCCAGCACGTTCAGCATCGCCATGATGTTGGTTGCGGGACGTGCCGCCACGGCCTTGAACTCGAGCACCATGAGGCTGCCGCTGCCCTGCACGGGCTCATCCGACGTCGTCGTTACGTCGAGCTGCGCGCCGCCGCCGCGCGTCTCGACCTTGGGCGCTCCGGCGGCGGCCGGCACCAGGTCGCCGGTGCTCGCGCTCACGAGCTGCAGGGCGCTCGAGTCGAAGCGCAGCTGCGAGCGCAGGTGAGTGATCGACTGGTCCGTGGCGAGGCGCACGGTCACCTGGAACTCCTCCCCTACCTTCACCTCGCTCGGTCCGTCCATGGTGAGCGCGGAGCGCGCCTCCGCGGCCGCGCTGCCCGCCGCCGCCTCCGCCGGAGGCGCCGCATTCGAGGGGACCGTGGCCGGCACGGATGCGATCGGGAGACCTCGCTGCGCCTCCGCCGCCTTGAGCGCCGCTGCGGCAGCGAGCGCCGTCGGGTTAGAGGGCGCCACGACGGCCGCGCCCGCTGCGCCGCCGGGAGCGCCGGTGCCCGGCGCTGCCTCCGGTGCCGGAGGAGCCCCGGGAGCCGGGGCAGTCCCCGCCGGCGCCGGAGAAACGCTGGGCGCGCTGCCGGAGGGCGCGGTGCCGCTCGGCGTACCGCCACCTGGCGCGGCGGCCGGCTGACTCTCGCCCCCGGCGCCCGCGCCGTAGGGCATGCTGCGGGTACGGGTCTCGGTGCCGTACCAGAACTCGGTCGCATCGCTCGCCGGCCGCGGCTGCATGCGGATGATGCGCGGCGTGATCGACAGCACGATCTCGTCCTTCTCGTGGTCGGTGTGATGCGTGCCGAAGAGGCGCGAGAGGATCGGGATGTCGCCAAGACCCGGGATGGTATTGCCGGTACGCGTGTCGGACTCCTGGATCAGCCCCGCGAGGATCTGCGTCTCCCCGTCCTTGAGGCGCAGCAACGTGTTGGCATTGCGCGTGCCAATCTCGTAGGCGATGGTTCCCGAGGCGGTGGCGACCTGCTTCAGGATCGAGCTCACTTCGAGACTGAGCTTGATGGCCACGTCGCTGTCGAGGTAGATGGTCGGCTGCACCTCGAGCGTCAGACCGACGTCGAGGTACTGCACGCTGCCGGTGACGACCGGCGCGCCGGCGGCGGTGGGCGTCACGCTGTTGGTGATGACCGGCTCCTTGCTGCCGATCAGCACCTTGGCCTTCTCCTTGTTGCGCGCGCGGATGCGCGGACTCGCGAGCGTATTCACCAGCCCCGCCTGCTTCATCGCGTTCAGCGTGATGCTGAGCGCACTGATTCCGACGGTGTTGGAGTTCTGGTGCTCGAGGTCCGAGAGCACGAGCCCCGCGGTGCCGGTGACGGCGCCCGCCGCGCCCGCGGCGCTCGCCAGATGCGACGGCGTGAGGGTGGCGGCGGTCGGGTACTGGATGCCAAGATCCTGCAGGCGGCTGCGCGAGAGCTCCAGCACCTCCACTTCCAGCATCACTTCGGGCTCGGCCACGTCGAGCGAGGCGACCAGCTTCTCGGCCATGCGCACGGTATCCGGCGTGTCACGTATCACGAGCGAGCTCGTGCGCTCGTCGATGAAGAGCGTCTTCGCGCCAAGCACGGTCTTCAACATGTTCTCGACGTCCTTCGGTACCGCGTTGGTAAGATAGAAGGTGCGCACGATCAATTGCTCGTAGTCCTTCTGCTTGGCCGCGATGTTCGGATAGATGAGCACCATGTTGTCGGCGAGGATCTGGCGCGCCAGCGCGTTCTGATCCAGCACCAGGTCGATCGCCTGCTCGACCGGGACGTCCTGCACGAAGATCGTGGTCTTGGTGTCGCTCTTGACGTCCTTGTCGAGAACAAAGTTGATGCCGGTCTCCCGCGAGAGCACCTCGAACACCATCTTGGTCGGGGCATCGCGCAGCTGCAGGGTCACCTTGTGGTTGTCGCGGGTCTTGAGGCGCGGGGCGACGGTGATCGGGCCGCGGGCGGTGTTGATCTGCGCGGCGAGCTCCTGGGCCGGAGCGTAGCCGGGGTCCTCGTTGAGGACCGTGCGCAGCTTCGCCTCCGCCGCATCGTAGTCCTTGCGCTCGAAGTCGCCGCGTGCCCGCGAGACGGTGAGTGCGTGGCGCGCATCGGCCTCGAGCCCCAGCAGCCCGCGCTGCGCGCGGTCGTTGCTCGGATCGATCGCGAGCACGCGCCGGTAGTCGCGCGCGGCAGCCTCGAGCTGCTGCGCGCCGCGCTCGCTGTCGCTGCGGGCGACGAGCTGCTGAACCGCGACATTGCGCTGCGTCTGCAGATCGAGCCTGAAGGTCATGTTGCGCGGGTCGTCGTGGGCGGCCTGCTGCAACAGTCCGACTCCACTCTCGTAGTCACCGCGCTCGATGGCTGCGAGGCCCTGGCGATGCACCCGGTCCGCCGCGCACCCCGCGAGCAGAATCCCGAGCAGAACCATTGCCATATTGCGCGTGTGGCGGCATGCGTGCCTCACGGAGCGCCTCCAGTGATGAGTTGTTGTTGTTGGTTGAGAGGCTTATACGTGAAGATGAGCGCACCGTTCGTGAACGCGTCCACACTGTAGGTACCGCCCTCGAGCGTGTCGCCGACGTGGACGTCATAGACGCGATCGCCCTGGGTGAGGAAGAACACCGGGTTGGCCCCGTTCGGGGCGTAGCTGCCCATGTAGGTGAAGGGCAAGGGCGGCGCGACCGGCTTCGCAGGCACCACCGGCTCCGCGGCAACCGTGGGCGGGGGCGGCGGGGCCGGCGGCGGGACGTACCAGGAGTGCGTCGCGAACAGCGCGCCCGCGGCAGTCTGCTCTGCCACGCGGTGCGCGAGCGCGAGGAGCGAGTGTGCCACGGGGGCCGACACCGAGCCCGCGGTGCGCGTCTCGTGCGTGGCCGCCGCCCGGGTGGTTGTCCGCGTGGGCTCCACCGAATCGGAGTCCTTCGGACCGAACATCACGTAGGCCGCGATCAGAGCCGCGATGCCGGTCAGCCATTTGCCGCGCCTGGTGAGATTCAAGGCCGTCACTCGCTGCGTAGGAAGATCACGAAGCCGATGTTGGCGTTCACGGTGGCATCGCCCACCGTCTTGCGCTCGACGTGCAGCTTGGCCAGCGCGGCTGCCGGGACCGCGGTCAGCGTGCCGTTGATGAAGCTGCGGATCTCGGGATAGCCCGCCTTCACCGGGAATTCCACGTCGTAGCGCGCGAGCGCACCCGCTTTCGGGGCACTGTAGCTGTAGTGGCCCGTATCCAGCGATACACCGTTCTGCTTCGCCTGGGCATAGATGACGCCGATCACCACGGGGACCTGTCCCCGGGTCGGGAGGGACTCGACCAGGCGCGGCGCCGCCTGGTCGGGGCTCTGTGCCGCGGAGGGCTGCTGGGCGCGCACGAGATCGGCGCGCAGGGCATCCAGCGCGTGCCGGACGGGCAATAGCGTGCTCGTCGCGAACACGAGCGCCGCGACCAGCGAGGCGAGGCCCGCCTGACCGGCCGGCCCGAGCCGCGCGAGCTGGTACTGCAGCCGTGGAGCGAGCTCGGTCGCCGCGGCCTGAGCGCGCGTGAGAGCCGAGCGCTGTCCGGCGACGGCCTGGGACGACGCCGCTGCCGCGGCGAGCGGAAACGGGGCGCGCGGCGGCGAGGCTGCGGGCAGTACCGGTGCGTTCGCTGCGGCGCCCGGCGCCGCCACCACCACCGTCCCGGCCGTCTCGTGTCCTTCCGCCCGCCCGCTCATGGCGCTTCCCTCCATTCGGCGGTCATCGCAAACCGCACGGGATGCTGCGGGTCGTCGGTCTTCAGCTCGTGGCTGTCGAGCATGGGGTAGCGCAGCAGGCGGCTCGCCTGCAGACGCTCGACATAGGCGAGCGCGAGCGGCAGGTCCTTCGCCTCGGCGGTGACGTGCACGTTGTGCTTGGCGTGATCGGGCTCGATCGAGAGCACTGCGACCTGCCCGGTGCTGTCGCGGCTCGCGGCCTCGAGCTCGGCCAGAAGCGCCGTCCACGGCGTGCCGAGCTCCGCCGCCATGCGCCCGGCGGCCTCGGCGAATCCGACCGACCGGGCGTCCGCGCCCGGTTCGTGGCGGTTGTGGCGGTTGGCCGCTTCGAGCTTGAGCTCGAGTCCCGCGCGGCGCGCGGTCAGCAGGCGGTACTCGGCATAGGTGCCCGCGGCGACTGCGGCGCCGAGGACCAGCAGCACCACACCGAGGGGCGTAACCCTCGCGCGCGGCGCCGCAAAATCGATCATGACGGTGGGAGCCCTCATGCGGCGAGCCTCCGTGTCCGCCCCAGGCGTTGCAGCGTCGTCATCGGTCCCTGCGGCTCCTCCAGCCACTGCAGGACGCTCGCCTCCGCCGCACCCGCCGTGCCCGCGGCGACTTCCCGCCACGCATGCGGGGCGTCGACGTAGACCTGCCCCTCCTGCGGGCTCGAGCTGGCGAGACGCCCGAAGGTCTGAAGCCGCTTGAGCTCGCGCATCCAGTCCGAGCCGATGCGTACCCCGTGCACGCGGTCCCAGCCCTGCCGGCCGAAACGCGCCGCGGCGAGCGACCCTTGTTCGACGCTCACGAACCACGCGTTGGACGACGGCAGGCTGGGCCGCCACGCCTCGTAGGCGGCCACGAGCTGCGGCTGCAGCGACAGGATGGCGCTGCCGTGCGCGGCGCAGGCCGCACGGACGGCGGCGATCAGCTCACCCGGCACGGCACAGACGACCCGCGCCGTCCCCGGGGGTGCCTCCGAGATACGCACGTCCCAACCCTCGACCGCCTCGCCGTAGAGCCCGGCGAGGAGCTGGCGGCCGTGCGCGAGCCGCTCCTGCGCCGAGCCGAGCGCCGCCACCCAGGGGACGATCGCGTAACGCGCCCAGTGGTCCGCGATCACCACGCGCGTCGCGGTGCCCTGCCAGGGCGACTGCGCCAGCATCGCCGCGAAGGCTTCGAGCGCGGGCCCGAAGGAATCGCCTTTGACGCCTTCGAGCCGCTGCTCGTGCTCGGCGACGGGGGTCGGACGGACACCGCGCTTCATGCGCACCAGGCACAGCCGGTACGGGGAGAGGTAGGCGCCGAGCTCGTCACGCCATAATGGTGACACGGTTCACCTCCTCGACCGTGGTCTGTCCGCGCCGCACCAGATCGAGCGCCGCGGTGCGGATCAGCCGCACGCCCGCCTGGTGCGCCAGCTCCTTCAGCTGCCTCACCGGCACGCGATTGACGATCGCCTCGCGGATCTCGTCGTTCAGCACCATGAGCTCCCCTACTGCCTTTCGGCCGTGGTAGCCGGTGCCGCGGCAGTGACCGCATCCGCGTCCCTTGCGGAACTTGTAGGCGACGCTGGTTACGATTGGAACGTGCGATTCCTCGAGGAGCTCGCGCGAGGGCATGTAGGCCTCCGCGCACTGCTCGCACACGATGCGTACCAGGCGCTGCGCCAGCACCGCCGAGAGCGCCGACACGAACCCATGAGAGTCCACTCCCATGTGCGTGAAGCGACTGACGACGTCGAAGACGTTGTTGGCGTGCACCGTGGTGAACACCAGGTGCCCGGTGAGCGCCGACTGGATGGCGATCTGTGCCGTCTCGGGATCGCGGATCTCGCCCACCATGATCTTGTCCGGGTCGTGCCGCAGGATCGAGCGCAGCCCGCGCGCGAAGGTGAGCCCCTTCTTCTCGTTCACCGGGATCTGCAGCACCCCGGGGAGCTGGTACTCGACCGGATCCTCGATGGTGATGATCTTGTCGCGTCCGGTCTGGGTCTCGGAGATCGCCGCATAGAGCGTCGTGGTCTTGCCGCTGCCGGTGGGACCGGTGACCAGCAGCATCCCGTACGGAAGCGAGGACAACCGCCGCAGCTGCTCGATGATCGACCATTCGAAACCGAGCACATCGAGCCTGAGCCCGCTCATCTTGGTGAGCGCCTGCTTGTCGAGGATGCGCAGCACCGCGTCCTCGCCGAAGATGCTCGGGATGATCGAGACGCGGAAGTCGATCGGGCGGCCGTTGATCGCGATCTTGAAGCGCCCGTCCTGCGGCACGCGGCGCTCGGCGATGTCGAGCTCCGACATCACCTTGATGCGCGAGATGATCTGCTCGGCGAGCTCCGCGCCGCGCACCGTGGTGATGTTGACCAGCACGCCATCGAGGCGATAACGCACCACGAGCCCGCTGGCGATCGATTCGAGGTGGATGTCGCTCGCCCCGGCGCGCAGCGCGTCGTACACCGTCGAGTGCACCAGCCGCACGACGGGACTCTGATCCTCGCTGATCCTGACGTAGGAGAGATTCTCGACCCCCTCCTCCGCTCTCGCGCGCTCCTCGGTCTCGGGCAGCACCGTGTCGATGGCGCGCAGCGACTCGGCGCGGCGCGCGATCAGGTTGGCGAGCTCCTCGCGCGCGGCGAGCGCCCACTCGAGCGGGGCGCTGATGCGCAGCTCGAGCCACCCCCGCAGCGTCTCATCGAAGGGGTCGGTGAAGACGGCGAGCAGCCGCTCGCCCTCGTGCACCACCACGCAATGCCGCCGCGTGGCCTCCGCCGGCGGCAGGATCGAGAAGTCGGGCTCGAGCTGAGCGAGCTCGCCGCTCGACACGAAGCGGTAGTCGAAGGCGTGCGCGAGCGCCCGCGCATAACGATCGCCGGCGAGACCCGAGGTCTCCGCCAGCACCTCGAGGGCCGGACGGTTGGCCCGCTGCGCCTCGTGCATGGCGCGGGCGATCGAAGGCTCGTCGATCAGTGTGAAGGGAGTGACCGGCGCTCCGGGCGCCCCCGTCGCTACCGGGGCCGCGGCTGCAGCAACGGACGTCGCGGCCGCAACCACCGGCCTCGCCGCGGCCGGGGCCGCCGACGCGACGGCCTTGGCTTCGAGCTCGTCCACGGCCGCGTTCATC
>Ga0209686_1001178_pt1 | contig 13105 bp, 7 predicted proteins | sample GraSoiAngelo_126_FD_185883 | JGI IMG/M metagenome (GOLD analysis project Ga0209686, IMG submission 185883) | Grasslands soil microbial communities from the Angelo Coastal Reserve, California, USA - 14_0927_09_20cm (SPAdes) (version 2) | ecosystem: Environmental > Terrestrial > Soil > Grasslands ...
TGACTTTGTCGTCCGCGATGCCGGTGCCGATGGAATTGGCCAGACTGACGTTTCCGTTGCGATAGGCATCGACCAATCCGGGAACGCCAAGTCCGGAATCTTTCCGAAAAACGTTCGGATCGAGAAAATCGTCATCAATCCGGCGGTAAATAATGTCGACCGGCTGCAGGCCTTTAGTCGTGCGCATGAAAATTTTCCCATCGCGCGCAGTAAGATCCCGGCCCTCGACAATTTCGATTCCCATTGAGCGCGCGAGAAACGAATGCTCGTAATAAGCGGAGTTGTGGATGCCGGGCGTAAGGAGCACGACGGTGGGGTTCGCTTTCCCCGCGGGCGCGATGTAACGCAGAACATTGAGGAGCTCCTGGCTATAATCTTCCACTGGCCGGACACGGTGTTGCGCGAACAGATTTGGGAAAACCCGGCGCATAACCTGTCGATTTTGGACGACATAGGAAACGCCGGATGGGCAACGCGCATTGTCCTCCAACACGAGAAAATTACCGTCGCGATCACGGACCAGATCGGTGCCGCAAATGTGGACATAGATATTTTGCGGGACATTGAAATGCATGAACTCCGGGCGGAAGTGCGCGGCCTGGCAGACGTAATCTTTTGGAATCACGCCATCACGCAGAATGGATTGACCGTGATAGATGTCATGCAGAAAAAGATTGAGCGCGGTAATTCGCTGCTCCAGACCGCGCTCGATCTTCTTCCATTCCTTTCCGGAAATGATTCGTGGGATGAGATCGAATGGAAAAATCCGCTCGGTCCCCTGAGCGTCGCTGTAAACAGTGAAGGTGACGCCCTGGCGCAAGAGAGTGAGCGCGGCCAGGTCACGTTTGCGATCGAATTCTCCTTCCGTCAGCTCGGTGAAACGTTGCAGCAGCCGCTGGTAATGGGGCCGGGCCCGGCCCGGCGCGGCAAACATCTCGTCGTAAAACTCGCCGGTATCGTAGCTGGCGAAGAATTCGGTCACGAATTCAGTGTGTCGCCGCCTCCACGCCGCGCAAACAAAAAGGAGTAGGTTGCCGCTATAACTCGGCGCACCGCGCGTGAAGCGGCCGCTCGAATGCGCTTTTGTCGGTGTGCGAAAGGACTTCCCGCAAAAATGGTGCGGTTCGGCTCACCCGGTTTTTTGCGACCTGCTCCGGCGTTCCGGCGGCAACGATCTCACCGCCGGCGTCGCCCGCTTCCGGACCGATGTCGACAATGTAATCCGCTTCCGCGATTACGCTGAGGTTGTGCTCAATTACGATGACGGTGTGACCGTCATCCACCAGCCGGTGCAGCAAGTTCAGCAGCAATTCCACATCGGCCATATGCAAGCCAATCGTCGGTTCCTCCAATAGATAGAGCGTCGATTTCGGTCGGCGCATTTTACGGATCCGCTCGTTTTGCGCGCGGCCAATCCCGCGGGTCAGCTCGGTCGCGAGCTTCAGTCGTTGCGCTTCGCCACCGCTCAAAGTTGGGCTTGGCTGTCCCAGCTTCAGATAACCGAGTCCGGTATCGACCAGCAGTGAAAGCGATCGGGCGATCTTGGGGTTGGCTTTGAAAAATTCGGCCGCTTCTTCGATCGTCATTTCCATCACGTCCCCGATCGATTTTTCATGATAAAGAACTTCGAGCGTCTGGGCGTTGTAACGTTTCCCGCCGCAATCTTCACAGGGCACATAGGTGCTCGGCAGAAAATTCATCTCCAACTTGATCATGCCTTGGCCTTTGCACGACTCACAACGGCCGCCCTCGGCGTTGAAGGAGAACCGGCTCGGGCTGTAACCGCGCATACGCGCAACCGGGACTTGTGCATAAAGATTGCGAATCTCATCGAAGACCTTGATGTAGGTTGCCGGGGTCGATCGCGAGGTTTTCCCGATGGGTGATTGGTCGACTTCGTAAACCGCATCGATCGCCTCCATCCCTCCAACTCGCTCGAACAGCTCGCCGGGACGTTGACGTTTTCGAGTTAATTGCTCACGTACCGCCGGTAAAAGGACATCGCCCATCAAGGTGGATTTGCCGCTACCGGAAATTCCGGTGATAACCGACAAGCGAGCGACGGGAAATTTCACCTCGATGTTTTTCAGATTGTTCGCCCGCGCATTCCTGATCTCGACCCAACCCGCAACATTGTGCAAGCTTCGCCGCGATTTGCGAATGGGATGGCAGAGCGGCGTTTTTAGACAACGTCCGGTCTCGGAATCTTTCGCGCCCTCAATCTCGCGCAGCGATCCACTGACAACCACGTCGCCGCCGTGTGTCCCAGCGCGCGGGCCGAGATCGATGATGTGATCAGCGCGCCGCATCGTTGCTTCGTCATGTTCGACAATGACGAGCGAGTTCCCTTTTGCGCGCAACGCAGTCAGAGTCTCGAGCAGCCGCACATTATCGCGCGGATGCAAACCAATGGTTGGCTCATCCAGCACGTAGAGAACACCGCGCAAATTCGAGCCGAGCTGCGCCGCCAGGCGAATCCGCTGCGATTCTCCTCCACTTAAAGTCTTGGCCGATCGACCTAACGACAAATAGCCGAGACCGACGTTGTCCATGAATCGAAGCCGCTGCACGATTTCCGGAATCAATTCGCTCGCGATGGTTTTTTGTTTTCCACGAAATTTTAGCCGCCCGATTTGTTTGGCAGCGGTAGCGGCCGAAAGGGCCGTAAAATTGTCGATCGTCATGTTTTGCACGCGCACGTGACGCGCGATCGCGTTCAGACGCGAGCCATGGCAAGCCGGGCAGATCTGCGCTTCACTTTCTTCGATCCATTCCGATTCACGTTCGGCAGCAAGCTCATTTTCAAGGACGGACTCGCCATCCTCGCTTTCACCGACTTGCAGCGATTGGTTCCAGATTTCGCCGAAGCCGCCGCATTCTTCGCAAGCACCGTGCGGCGAATTGAATGAGAATAATCGCGGATCGAGTTCTTCGAAGGCGCGCCCGCAACTCGGACAACTCATTTCCGTGCTCATGACCGTGATTCGATTTTTCGCATCGATGAGACGGGCGGTGCCGCGACCAATCTCGAGCGCGCGCTGGCTGAGATTTCGCGCCTTAGCGATCCGCTTCTTGTCAATCACACCGACAACGACATCGATGGTGTGTTCCTTGAATCGCTCAAGCCTGCGAAACCGCTCCACCGAAACGAACTGCCCGTCGACGAAAAGGGTGTCGAATCCGTTGCGCTCCGCCCAACGCGCGACATCGGTGTGGAACCCCTTGCGCGCTTTTACCAGCGGCGCCAGCACCTTGAGTGGACCACGGCGGGCCGCCGTCTCCACTTGTTTCACGATTGCTGCCAGAGTCTGTTTTTCCACTGGCAGATTGCAATCCGGACAGAATTGCGTGCCGGTTTTCGCGAAGAGCAACCGTAGGAAATGATAAACTTCCGTCACCGTCGCGACGGTTGATTTCCCGCCCCCGCGTGTGACACGCTGCTCAATCGCGACGCTCGGCGGCAACCCTTCGACCAGATCAACGTCGGGCTTTTCCAGTTGCTCGACGAACTGTCGGGCGTAAGGCGACATACTGTCGAGAAAGCGGCGCTGGCCCTCCGCGAACAAAATGTCGAAAGCGAGCGTCGATTTTCCTGACCCACTCAGGCCGGTAATCACGACCATCTGGTCGCGCGGGATTGCGACGTCGATGTTTTTCAAATTATGCTCGCGCGCACCATAAATTTGGATGGCGCCGTTCGCGTTTCGTGCCAGGAGCGCGGGCGTCTTGCCCGCTCCGTTCGGCATCCTGTCGGACGGCTCTTCCGCCGCGCGTAACGAGACTTCCTCCCCGTGATCTTGAGCGTAGCGAAGCGGAGTCGAAGGATCCCGTGGCGTTACCTTAAAGCCATCGCGGCGGGATCCCTCGCTCCGAGCCGGAGTGGTGTTTTCGCTCGGGATAACACGCTGTAAAAATTTTCCCGTATGTGATCTCTCGACCTTCGCCACTTGCTCCGGCGTTCCGACGGCAACGACTTCGCCACCATCCTCGCCAGCTTCGGGTCCGAGATCGATGATCCAATCGGCGCATTTAATCACTTCGAGATTATGCTCGATCACAACCAGCGAATGCCCGGCGTCGATTAATCGTTGGAACAATTGCAGCAAAATCGCGACATCATCGAAATGCAGCCCGGTGGTTGGTTCGTCAAAAATGAAAAGGTTGCCACGTGAAGGGACGAGCTTCCGCTCGTCCGTAGACGCGCAGAAGCGCGTCCCTCCAGTGTCGGCGAGGTGACTAACGAGTTTTAGACGTTGTGATTCGCCCCCCGACAAAGTGTTGAGCGGTTGGCCAAGTCGCAGATAACCGAGCCCCACCTCCTCCAGAATTTCGAGCGGGTCCGAGAGCTTTTCGCGCTCGCCGATCTGGGCGAACCAGGCGGCCGCTTCCGTAACCGTCAGCTCGAGCACATCGTGAATCGATTTTCCGTGCAGCTGAATTTTAAGAACGTGCGGCTGGAAGCGTTTGCCTTCGCATTCCGCGCAACGGACATAGAGATCGCTCAAAAACTGCATCTCGATTTTTTCGAAGCCAGTGCCGTTGCAACGTTCGCAACGGCCACTCCCGGAATTAAACGAAAAAGCGCTCGCGGTTAGTCCTTGCGCCTGCGCTTCCGGCAAGGCCGCGAAAAGTTCGCGTACGCGATCATAAAGCCCAAGATACAAGATCGGGGTCGAACGCGGGGTGCGCGCCAGTGGCGATTGATCGACCATGACGATTTCGTCGAATCGATGTGCGCCGGTCACTGTCCGGCATGCGCCCGGCTCGTGTTCGCTTGACTGGCCCTTCGCCCGCAGAAGATTTCGATACAACACATCCTGGATCAGGGTCGATTTTCCCGAGCCGGAAACGCCCGTAATGGCGGTAAAAACTCCGAGTGGAATTTCGACATCGACGTTCTTCAGGTTGTGCTCAGTCGCGCCGGCGATTTTGATAACCGAGGAAAACTTCCTCCGCGATTTTGGAACAGGGATGGACTTGCGATGTGTGAGATAATCACGGGTTAACGATTGGGTAGCGCGCGTGTCTCGCCGCAACGATCTTTTTAAAGCGCGCGAATCCGGGACGTCTTCGTGCAGGCCGCGTGCGCTCCTCAGAAATTCCTCGAGCCCTCCGTTCCATACCAGTTCGCCGCCCCGCTCACCGCGACCGGGACCGATGTCGATCAAATTGTCCGCTGCGCGGATGATTTGTTCGTCGTGCTCGACTACGAGCAGGGTATTGCCTTTGTCGCGCAGGTTGTGCATCACGCGCACGAGCCGCCCAACGTCGCGCGGATGCAATCCGACGCTTGGTTCGTCCATGACGAAGAGTGTGTTCACCAGCGATGCGCCGAGACAGGTGGTGAGATTGACCCGCTGCATTTCGCCGCCGCTCAGGGTGCGAGTAGAACGATCGAGGGTGAGATAACCGACGCCGACTTCGCAAAGGTAACGGAGGCGCGCGCAAATTTCGTTGCGCAGCATTTCCGCAGTGCTGTCATGCGACGCGATTTCGATGTCCCCCAGTAAGTCGCGCGCGTCAGAAATCGGGAGGGCGGCGAATTGGGGAAGGTTTAGCTGTAGCGGCGCTCTATGAGCGCCGTTGGTCTGATTCCGGCGGCCATAGACCGCCGCTACAATTTTGTAATTCAGCGTCTCCGGTTGGTAACGTCCACCGTTACAGCTCGGACATTTCACATAAGCGCGATAGCGACTGAGGAGGACGCGGACGTGCATTTTGTAAGTCTTCGATTCGAGCCAGCGAAAGAAACCGCGCACTCCGTACCAGCGATCATTCTCGTAATCGTCATCGGTGTATTCGCCCCCACGTTTCTCACCGTTAATGACGAAATCCTGATCGGCCTTGGGCAGTTCCTCGAAAGGCCGATGCACATCGATCTCCTCGCGGGCACAGGCACGCAGCAGATCCTTTTGGGATTCGCCCATTTCCTGCCCGCGAAAAACGCGCACCACCCCTTGTGCGATCGAGAGGGACCGGTCTGGGATCGCGCGATTCAGATCGATCGCGATCGTGCGACCGAAGCCACGGCATTCCGGACACGCGCCAAGTGGATTGTTGAAGCTGAAAAGCCCCGACGTAGGGGGACGGATGTCGAGATCGCAATGCGCGCAATGCCAGCCGGTGGAGAAGGGGAATTCGTGACCTGTGCCGGCGGCCGTGTCGGCCGCACTGTTCGAAATTGCAAGCGACACGCCTGCCTTCGCAGGAAACGGAATGACATTGATTTTGCCCTTACCGAAACGAAGCGCTGTCTCGATGGCCTCAGTTAATCGCGCACGATTTTCCTCGCTGACGACGATGCGGTCCTGGATGACTTGAACGCGCGCACCCAGTCGCTCGACTTTTGCGCCGGTATCGACGCGCACGACTTCGCCATTCAACCAAACACGCAGGTAGCCTTGTTGCTGGAGAAATTGGAAAAACTCGCGCGGTTTGGTTTTTGACGGAACCGTCACCCAAAAAGCGACGAGGACGGTTTTGCCAGTCCCGTACCCGTCATTCTGAGCCCCGAATGCTTTGGGGGTTGAAGGATGACCGGCGAAATGAGCGATCACTTGATCAGCGATCGACTTCGCCGTTTCGGGGCGAATTTCGCGGCCGCAGCTGGGACAGAACGCGCGCGCCGTGCGAGCCCAAAACAATTTCAAGAAATCGTTGATCTCTGTGATCGTGCCAACGCTCGAGCGCGACGTTTTTACGAGGTTTGATTGTTCGATCGCGATTGCTGGCGGAATTCCGCGAATGTCGTCGACCCGCGGTTTGTCCATGCGCTCGAGGAATTGGCGCATGTAAGGACTGAAGGTTTCGACGTAACGGCGCTGCCCTTCGGCATAGATGGTGTCGAAAGCGAGCGACGACTTTCCGCTCCCGCTCGGGCCGGTGACCACGCTCAGCTTTCCAAGCGGAAGATCGAGATCGATGCCTTTGAGGTTATTCTGGCGCGCACCGCGGATTTCAACGCACCCGCGCTCAGCCAAAGCTCTGACGCTGTTTTTTTTCCCGTTCCTCGAACCCACTGGAGACAATCGTTTCACGCGATGCGGTCTGCAAATTCTGTGGAATCGCCACCCGTTCGCGGGCGTCATCCCGAGCGCAAGCGAGGGACCTCACTCAAGCTCGTGGAGGAGATCGCGGAGTCCCTCACCGTCTGTGCGGTTCGGGATGACGGAATGGAAGCGGAAGAGGAATCGTCAGAGGGTGTCAGGACTTGAATCGCGCGGCAAGGTTCTCGCGTTGCTTGTCCAATTCCTTTGGCACGACGCTGCCTAATGACTCGAAGAATTTCGCGTGATCCGAAATCTCTTTTTGCCATTCCTCAGCGTTCACATTCAGGAGCTCGCGCATTTGATTGGGCGTGACGCCGCGGAGTTCATCGAGATCCAGATCCTGCAGCCGCGGAATGTGACCAATCGCCGATTCGTTGGCGCCGACGCGCCCTTCGCAGCGATCGATAATCCACCCCAACACCCGCATGTTATCGCCGAAGCCGGGCCACAGAAATTTTCCGTCCGCAGATTTGCGGAACCAATTCACGTGAAAAATCAATGGCGGCTTGGTCAGCCGTTTCCCGGTTTCGAGCCAGTGCCGGAAATAATCGCCGATGTTGTAGCCGCAGAACGGCAGCATCGCCATTGGATCGCGCCGGACTTGCCCAACCGCACCGGTCGCGGCCGCGGTAGTTTCCGATGCCATGGTCGCGCCAATGTAGGTGCCGTGTTCCCAATCGAACGCTTGGAAAACGAGCGGCATGGTATCGCTCCGGCGGCCACCGAAAATGATCGCACTGATGGGAACGCCATTGCCGTCCTCGACATGCGGATCGAGCACGGGATTATTGCGCATCGGAGTGGCGAAGCGGCTGTTAGGATGGGCCGCTTTTTCCTTCGAGTCCGGCGTCCAATCATTGCCTCGCCAATCAAACGCGTGCTTCGGCGGTGCGCCATCCTTGCCCTCCCACCACACATCGCTGTCGTCCGTTAGCGCGACGTTGGTGTAAAGCGTGTCGCGCTCGATCGATTTCATCGCATTCGGATTTGATTTGCAGCTCGTCCCCGGCACCACACCGAAGTAACCGTTCTCAGGATTGACTGCCCACAAACGGCCGTCGCGAATTTGCATCCAGGCAATGTCGTCACCGACCGTCGTGACTTTCCAGCCGGCGAAATGTTTCGGCGGAATCAACATCGCGAAATTCGTTTTGCCGCACGCGCTCGGGAAGGCAGCTGCGACGTAATGTTTCTTCCCGGTCGGCGATTCGACGCCGAGAATCAGCATGTGTTCGGCGAGCCAGCCTTGTTTGCGCGCAAGGTAAGAACCGATGCGCAGCGCCAGGCATTTTTTCGAAAGGAGAACGTTTCCGCCGTAACCGGACCCAACCGAGATGATCGCGTTATCCTGCGGAAAATGACAAATGAAGCGTCGCTCCGGATTGACATCGAGCAGCGAATGCACCCCGCGGTTCCATTCTGCCTTCGGATCGTGACCGAGCCGTTTAACCGCAATCTCCCCCATGCGAGTCATGATTCGCATGCTGAGCACGACATATTTGGAATCCGTGATCTCGAATCCAATCTTCGTTAGCAGCGAATCGGGCGGCCCCATAATATAAGGCACGACAAACATGGTGCGTCCGCGCATCGCGCCTTTGAGCAAGCCCTGTAATTTCGAATATGTCTCTGCCGGCTCGGACCAATTGTTCGTCGGTCCCGCTTCTGCTTTCGTCGGCGTACAAATGAAGGTGAATTGCTCGACCCGTGCGACGTCATTCGGATTCGAGCGATGCAAGTACGAGCGTGGGGCTTTTTTCTCGTTCAGCCTAATTAGCACGTTTTGCTTGAGCGATTCCGCAATCAGAAAGTCGTTCTCGCGCTCGGATCCGTCGCACCAAAAAATATTTTCCGGCTGGGTGAGCAGCTCGACTTCGTGCACCCAATCAAGCACGGCCTGATTCGCTGGTTTGTGATCGCCAATTCCGGCAGGCGGCGAAATGGCAGGCGCGGGATTGTTCATAAATACGTAGCGATCCGGGATGATGTTGGTGTCATCGATCGCGCGAAGGACGAATTTTCCCCGCTTCCGCCGCTTCTCCAAGAATTTTTTCCATAGTTGTAGCCGCGGTCGCCGGCCTCGGGCTCAATGACCCCAGCAGCACAGAAACGCGTTTGCGCGCTGCATGCGCGGCTGTTTATTTAACGCATGTTCGGAGTGACCACTTCCGACGATTATCGGCCGGTCGCGTGGATGGGGCGTTTTCCGGTGGATGTCACGACGATTCTTGTCGGCATCCATGTTGTCCTCGCGATCGTGGCTTGTCTCCTCGTCGCGGCTGGCGGCGGCGGTTTGCTTGATCTCATGATGTTCGACAGTGCTCGTGTCCTGGGAAGCGGCCAAGTCTGGCGTCTCGCGACTTATGCCTTCATTCATTCGCCCACGCAGCTGCTTTGGTTCGCAATCGAAATGTACATGCTTTTCGTTTTCGGCCGCGAAGTAGAAAAATTCATTGGGCAACGTGCTTACATTGTTCTTTATGCCGTTTTGCTTTTCACGCCTTCGCTGCTCCTGACAGTTTGGGGATTCAACCAACGGACTGGACTGGCCGGCTCGCTCGCATTGCATTTCGGAATTTTTGTGGCCTTCGCGACCATTTATCCATCGGCCGAACTGCTCTTGCGGATCACAGCGAAATGGACGGCAGTGATTCTGGGCGCGATCTACACCTTGCAATTGCTGGCCTACCATTCCTGGACCGATCTGGCCGTCGTCTGGACGAGTATCGCTGCTGGCTTTGTTTTTGTTCGCCTCCGTGGGGTCGGACCGGAGTTGATTTGGTGGGAGAATTTCAAGGCCCGGTTGCAGCCGAAACCAAGGTTTAAGGTTGTCCCCAAACCTGTTGCGACGCGTCGCGAAGAAGATGACATCTCCGAGTCGGTCGATCCTATTCTCGACAAAATTGCCAGGTCCGGCATTGGCAGTCTCACTCCGAGTGAGCGACGAACGCTCGATCGTGCGCGTAATCGTTTGTTGAAAGAATCAAAATGAGGCCGCCTTGCACAAGATCTCGATGAATTCCGCCGCGGTCGCTGCTACGAGCAACGCCTGGTGCTCGTTCTGGGTGATGCGCGCCAACTTTCCGACCAGGAGAAGATAGTCGTTCACCAATCGTTGCGGAACGGCAACGACAAAAATCAAACGAGCGCGCTCGCCCTTATCGTTCCATGGAATTCCAGCGCGGCTGCGGCCAACCGCAAGGGCGATTTGGTCGACCAGTTCTGTGCGGGCATGAGGAAAAGCGACACTGTTTTCGGCCAGCGTGGCGTTTACCCTTTCACGTGCCAGCACCTGCGCGAGAAAATCTGTGGACTGTAGCAGGCTCCCCGTTTTTTCAAAAAGACCAATGATCTCGCGTAACGCATTCGCTTGCCGGCGCGATTTTAACTTCAATGCAATCTGCCGTTCATCGAGAATATCCGCTAGCGCGATGGCCATAGAGAAAAGTTGGATTATTGAGGCGAAGCAGTTAACCAGTTAATCGAAGAACCGTGGCAACAGAAAAAACCGCGTCCTCCCCTACCGACGAAGCAACGATTTCGCTGCAACGCAGCCTTTATGATCCTGGCTACGTCAATGCCATGTCACATTTCTATCGCGGCGAACTCGGGCGCATCATGGTCTGGCGGCAGCGCCTCGACATTACGACCAACTGGGCCATCACCAGCAGCACCGCCATCATCACCATTGCCTTTTCCAATCGCGACGTCCCGCACATCATTTTCTTTTTCAATCTCGCCATCGTTTGGGTAATGCTCTGGATCGAAAGCCGGCGCTACCGGTTTTACGATGCCTTCCGTGCCCGGGTGCGGATGCTCGAAGCCCATTTTCTCGTGCCAATGGTGATGGAAAATCGCCAGATGCTTCAGGGCGAATGGAAAAAACTGGTCTGCGAAGATCTCATTTTGCCGTCCTTCAAGATTTCGAAACTCGAAGCCATCGGACGCCGGTTGAAACGGAACTACGTGTTCATTTTCATTCTCATCATGGTGGCGTGGGTGACGAAAATTTTCCTGCATGCTTCGGAACCGATCACAAGCGGCCGAGCGCTTTATCACGCCCTGCGGGTCGGTCACATTCCCTCCTGGCTGGTGGCGGGCACTTTTATCGCCACCTTTGTCAGCGTGATCAGCATCACCATTTATGTCAGCAAGAAGTCGTCTGGGGAAATAACAGAGTTCGGTGCACATCGGTCGCTCTGGCGGATCTGATTCAGTGAATGGTGATAAGTGAATCGTGAGTAATTCGAACCAGTCCGCTTCGGCCAAATCGATTCACCAGTCACGATTCACGAATCATTTTGCGCAACTTTGCGACATAGTCGCAAAATTGCGCTCTCCCGAGGGCTGTCCCTGGGATCGCGAACAAACCAACGCCTCTCTGGTCCCGCCGCTGCTGGAGGAGGCTTACGAAGTCGCCGGGGCCGTTTATGCGAAGGATGACGCCAATCTGCGCGAGGAGCTGGGCGATTTGCTCTTGTTAATTATCATGCACGCACAGATCGCTTCGGAAGAGAAACGCTTCGATATCGACGAAATTGCGCGCGAAATTAGCGAGAAATTAATCCGCCGACACCCCCATGTTTTCGGCAAAAGCGAGGCGCGGGGAAGCGAGGCAGTCGTCCGGCAATGGGAAGCGATCAAGCGGGAAGAGAAGAAAGGTGATGCGCATTACCTCGCCAGTTTGCCGATGGCACTACCCGCGTTGATGCGTGCAGAGAAAGCGCAGAAGAAAGCGGCCCGCGTAAATTTTGACTGGCGGGAATTGCGCGACGTGATGGCAAAAGTGGAGGAAGAGCTGCAGGAAACGAAAAATGCGGTTGCGTCGGCTGAAGCGCGAATGATTGCCGACGAAATTGGCGATTTGTTGTTTGCGGTCGTGAATCTAGCCCGCAAATGCCAGCTCGAAGCCGAGAGTTTGCTGCAGTCCGCCACCGACAAATTCGTCGCGCGTTTTAACGAAATGGAAGATCGATTGCGCGCCCGTGGTGGGAAACTGGGCAAAGCGGGTTTGGAGGAGCTCGACGCGATTTGGGAGGAAATTAAGAAGGATGCTCGGTCGTAGGTATTGGATCTGATAAGTGTTTGCAAAAGTCTGAAACCCTCACCTAACCCTCTCCCAGTTAGGTGTTTAGCGTGCTACATGCGATTTCATTAACACCTCGCTTCAGCGAGGTGCATGGCCGAGCTTACTACCGCAACCGCTTTAGGGGTTTACTCGTTCATTAACAAAAAACCGCTGAAGCGGTTGGGGCCCCCTCAGGGGTCGTTAACACCCAGCTAAAGCAGGGTGTTACTGAGAGGGTCAGTCGACGCTAAACAGATACTTTTCTAAAGGGAGAGGTGTTCCCTTCTCCCCGTGGGAGAAGGTTAGGATGAGGGCATTCTTACGGGGCTATATTCAGAGCGCTGGTTCGACCGCCCGCGATTGTCTATTTGTCGTTAGGCCACGTTGCGTTTCTTTTTGTAAACGTTTTAGCCGGCTCGACAAACTCGCCTTCGCCGCCGAGCTCATTCGGTCGATGAAGAGGATACCGTTGAGATGATCGATCTCGTGCTGAAGCGCGCGTGCTAGAAGTCCGGTCGCCTCGATTTCGACTCTCTCGCCCGTCACGATCTGGGCTTGTACTTTAACCCATTCCGCACGTTCGATCTCAGCCGAAATTTCGGGAAAACTGAGGCAACCTTCCGAAGCGATTTCTTTTTCCGGCCCGGTCTCAATTTGAGGATTCAGCAATACCAACGGCATTTGCTCTTTCGGATCTACTTCTTTGCCGTTCCAGGCCATCGAGCTTGGCCGATCTTCCACCGCTGAAATATCGACAATGGTGAGCTGGAGTGCTTGGCCCACTTGTTGCGCCGCCAATCCAATCCCGTTGGCTCCGCGCATCGTTTCCAGCATATTGTCAGCGAGTTCTCGGATCGCGTCGTCGATTTCCGCCACCCGTTTCCCTTTCGCGCGCAACGCCGGATCGCCGTACCTCCGAATGGCCAGTTTCATTTTTACTCGCGAGTGAAAATGAAACTGGCCATTCGGAGGTACGGCGATCCGGCGT
>Ga0209686_1001180_pt1 | contig 13098 bp, 9 predicted proteins | sample GraSoiAngelo_126_FD_185883 | JGI IMG/M metagenome (GOLD analysis project Ga0209686, IMG submission 185883) | Grasslands soil microbial communities from the Angelo Coastal Reserve, California, USA - 14_0927_09_20cm (SPAdes) (version 2) | ecosystem: Environmental > Terrestrial > Soil > Grasslands ...
CGGTCCACGACGCCAGCGCTTCTTTCTTGAAGCTCTCGCGGGCCTCCTCGCGCTCGACGTACTGCTGAATCGCTTCCTGCATGATCCAGTGCGCCGACCGCTGCCGCAGGCGGGCCAGCTTCTGGACACGGAGTTTTAGCTTGTCACCAATTTTCAGTGATGTTGCCACGGCGAATCTCTAAATCTCTAAGTATCACTTGGTAATACCTCTAGATACTCTAGCCTCGCTTAGCCGCATTGTCCACCAGTGTCCCGCGATCTACCGTGCATGCGAGAAGCGAGCGCGTAAAGCGTAAAGGATTCGACCACGATTGAGTCTCACCTGCCCCGGCAATGAAAGCCTTGACAAATACAGCCTAGGCAAGTATTGTGACGGTCAATCCCCAGCAGGAGACCTCCGTCCCCCCAAGGGGAGATGTTCAGGAGCAGCACCGTGGGCGACATTTACGACAGCACGAGCTACCAGCCGCGCAAGAGCGTGGGGTATCTGTTGAGCCGTGTGCGGATTGAGATGCTGACGGCCCTCGACCGGGAACTCGAAGCCGACCGGCGTCTCGCGCCGCTGGAGCTGAGCGCGGCGCAGTTCATCATCATTGCGAATCTGGCGGCGGCGGAGGGACCCATGTCGGCGTCGGATCTGTGCAAGGGCATCTCGTATGACGCGGGCGCCATGACGCGCATGCTCGATCGCCTCGAGAGCAAGGGTCTGATCCGCCGCAACCGCAGCGCCCACGACCGGCGGTTGACGCATCTGGAGCTGACGGAGGAGGGGCGGGGGGCGTATCCGCGCATGCGCGAGATCTCGCTCACTGTGGCCAACCGCTTCCTGCGCGGCTTCACCAAGAGCGAAGCGCGGCAGCTGGAAGGGCTGCTCGGCCGCATGCTCGAGAACGCGCAGGGGCTGCCGGCGCGCGCCAGCGCCTGAAGAGCGCCAACGGTTTTTTTTGAAGTGATGGTTGCCTAGGCATTATTAGCCGCGGCAACGACAACGGACGTAAAGGATCATCATGAGTGCGCAGAACGCCAAAGTACCTTCTGACGCCACCCGGCCTGACGCCACCCGGCGCTGGCGCTGGCTGGCCGCGGCCCTGGGGGGCTTCCTGACCCTCGCCGTGCTCTACGGCGCCTACTGGGCGCAGGTTCTGCGTCATCACCAGAGCACCGACGACGCCTATGTCGGCGGCAACGTGGTGCAGATCACCCCGCAGATCTCCGGCACGGTGGTGGCCATCGGCGCCGATGACACCCAGTTCGTGAAGGCCGGTGAGGCGCTGGTGCGCCTCGACCAGGCGGATGCGAAGGTGGCGCTCGATCAGGCGGAGGCGCAGCTCGCGCGCACGGTGCGCGACGTGCGCAACCTCTTCGCCACCAGCTCGCAGCTGGAGGCCGCCGTGCAGCAGCGCCAGACGGATCTCGCCGCGGCGCAAAGCGATCTCGGGCGCCGCCAGCGCCTCGGAGCCTCGGGCGCGGTCTCGGGCGAGGAGCTGCAGCACGCGATCGATGCGGTCAGGGCCGCGCAGGCGGGCCTGCTCGCCGCCCAGCAGCAGTTCGCCGCCAACCGCGCCCGCGTGGATGGCACGACGCTCACCGATCATCCGCAGGTGCGCGACGCCGCGGCGGCGGTGCGCAACGCCTACCTCACCCTGGCGCGCACCGAGTTGCCGGCGCCGGTCGCCGGCTTCGTGGCGCGGCGCAACGTGCAGCTCGGGCAGCGAGTCAGTCCCGGCACCGCGCTGATGGCGGTCGTGCCGCTCGATCAGGTGTGGGTGGATGCGAACTTCAAGGAGCCGCAGCTCGAGCGCATGCGGGTCGGTCAGCCGGTGAGAGTCACCGCCGACCTGTACGGCACGCGCGTGCTCTTTCACGGCTCGGTCGCCGGCTTCGGCGCCGGTACCGGCGCGGCCTTCTCGCTCCTGCCGGCCCAGAATGCGACCGGCAACTGGATCAAGATCGTGCAGCGCGTGCCGGTGCGCATCGCGCTCGATGCGCGCGAGGTGGCGGCGCACCCGCTGCAGATCGGGCTCTCCATGAAGGCCGACGTGGACGTGAGCGACGGCACGGACGGGGCGCGCCTGCCGCAGCTCGCGCACGCGTCCGCCGGCTGGTCGACGGATGTGTTCGGCTCGAGCAATGCGCGGGCGGAGGCGCGGGTGCAGGCGATCATCGCCGCCAACCAGTCCGCCCCGGTGCACGCGCTGGCCGTGCGCGCCGCGGGCGCTGATGACCTGCTCGCGAGCGCGCAGCTTGCGGGCGCGGCGCGCCATCTGCACCACTGAAGCGGCGCGCGGCGCACGCCCTGAGGATGAAGGCAATGTCCGCCGAGAATGCTGACGGACCGGTGGCCGGCGGCGCCCCTGCCGGGGTGCCGGCCGCGCTGCCGCCGCTGACCGGCTCGAAGCTCGCGATCGGCACCATCGCGCTGTCGCTTGCAACCTTCATGAACGTGCTCGACACCTCGATCGCCAACGTCTCGATCCCGGCGATCGCCGGCGACCTGGGGGTGTCGCCCGATCAGGGCACCTGGGTGATCACCTCCTTTGGCGTCGCCAATGCCATCTCGCTCCCCCTGACGGGCTGGCTGACGCGCCGCTTCGGGCAGGTGAAGCTGTTCACCGCCTCGGTGGTGCTGTTCGTCATCGCCTCCTTCCTGTGCGCGCTCGCGCCGAGCCTGTCGCTCCTGGTGCTGTTCCGGGTGCTGCAGGGCGCGGTCGCGGGCCCGATGATTCCCCTGTCGCAGTCGCTGCTGCTGGCGAGCTACCCGAAGAGCCGCGCCGGCACGGCGCTCGCCATGTGGGCCATCACGACGCTCGTGGCGCCGGTGGTCGGACCGGTGCTCGGCGGCTGGATCACCGACAACATCTCCTGGCCGTGGATCTTCTACATCAACGTGCCGGTGGGCATTGGCGCAGCGCTCGTGACCTGGGGCATCTATCACAGGCGCGAGACCCCGACTGCGAGGGTGCCGGTGGACACGGTGGGCCTGGGACTGCTCGTGATCTGGGTGGGCGCGCTGCAGGTGCTGCTCGACCAGGGCAGGGATCTCGACTGGTTCAACTCCGCGGCCATCGTCGCGCTCGCCTGCGTCGCGGTGGTGGGATTTGTGGTGTTCCTCATCTGGGAGCTCACCGAGGAGCATCCGATAGTCGACCTGTCGCTGTTCCGCTCGCGTAACTTCTCGGTGAGCACGGTCGCCATGCTGTTTGCGTACGGGCTGTTCTTCGGTAACGTCGTGCTGCTGCCGCTGTGGCTGCAGCAGTACATGGGTTATACCGCGACGCTGGCGGGCTGGGTGCTGGCACCGGTCGGCTTCCTGGCCATTGTGCTCACTCCAGTCGTCGGGCGCTTCGTCGATCGCGTCGATCCGCGCATCCTGGTGACCATCTCGTTCGCGGTTTTCTCGCTGGTGCTGTTCATGCGCGCCGATTTCAACACCAACGCGACCATCGGCACGCTGATGCTGCCGACTGTGATTCAGGGCGCAGGCATGGCGACCTTCTTCATTCCGCTGGTGTCGATATCGCTCTCCGGGCTGCGGCCGGAGCGCATCCCGGCGGCCTCCGGGTTGTTCAACTTCGCGCGCATCACGGCCGGATCATTCGGCACCTCCATCACCACGACGCTGTGGGACCGGCGCGCGACGCTGCACCACGCGCAGCTCATCGAGCACCTCACCCCCAACGATCCGGTGACGGCGCAGGCGCTCGGCAACCTGCACGCCGGCGGCATGGGCCAGGATCAGAGCTACGCGCTGCTGAACCGCCTGGTCGACTCGCAGGCGTTCATGCTGTCCGCGAACGACATCTTCTATGTGTCGGGGCTGCTGTTCCTCGGGCTGATCTTTCTGGTGTGGCTGGCGCGGCCGTTGCGCGGCGGCTTCGGCGCGGCGTCCGCCTCCGGGGCCCACTGACCCTTGGCTAACGCGCCGCGCGCAGGACTCTCGGCGGCAAGAGCCAGATGAGCTGACCGCCGCCGGCGCGCGCCGAGCCCTGGAAGGCGAGCAGGGCGACAGCCATCTTCCTGAACTCGAACGCCGCGGCTCCCACCCCGCCCGGCAGGCACGCCGCGAGCAGCCGGCCCAGAGCGGGCTGGTGCCCGACCACGGCGAGGCGGCGGCCCCGCGTGCGCGCCAGCAGCGCCAGCACGCCTTGCGGGGATGCGCCGGGCAGCAGCTGCACGCACTTTCGCGCCTCGGGCCACCCGGCGAACCGGGTGAGGATCGCCGCGGTCTGCCGGGCGCGGCGCAGTGGACTGACGAGCACCCGCGTCGGGCGTGGCGTGATGCGCTTCAGTCCCAGCGCCGCCTTGCGGGCACGGGCTGCGCCCTGCGGTGACAGCGGGCGCTCGGCATCGTCCGGCCAGCGCCGGGGGCTGCGTTCAAAGGCGATGGCGTGTCGGACCACCAGCAGCTCCATGCGCGCGGGTCCGTCAGCGTCAATGGATCGGGCGCGCTGGCGGCTCCGGCGCATGCTCCAGGGTGGCGGCTGTGATGGCTGCCTCGTCCGCGCGGGCAGGCTGCGCGGGCGCGCCGCTGTGCGCCTCGCAGGCCGTGTGGCTCAGTTGCTCGAGCTGGGTGCGCAACGCTCGCCAGCGCTTGCCGCGCACCTTGCGCCAGGATCGGGTGAGGCTCTTGCGCGCCTGCGCGGTCGTGCCGGCGTAGTGCTCGGCCAGGCGCCCCATGAGAAACAGCGTTGCCGGCGGAAGAGCGTTCGCGGGGTCGGTGGCAAGGGCGGCCAGGCGATTCCCGGCCATGTGAGCGTCCTGGTGCGCGCCGAGTGTGTCCTGCAGGCGGCGCAGCGCCTTGAGCGTCTCTTGCGCCGGTTTGCCGAACAGGCCCGCGCCGCATTCGATCGCGTAGCGCAACTGCTTGGCGCGGCGGCGAACGCCGTGGTAATCCTCCATCGAGGAGCTGGTACCCAACCTGCGGACGGACTTTCTGAGCTTGCGAAAGCGGCTGCGCACGCGCTCCGGCATGACCACGATCGCACGCTCGGCGAGCGCGCCGTTGCCAGTGGGGGCCTGTGCGCTCGCGAGGCTCAAGGCTCCAAGCCAGCGCCGCGTGGGCTCGGAGTCCAGCGCCCGGACCATGCGCGCGCGCGCGCGCAGGCGCTGCGCCTGCAGACGCGCTTGCAGGGGCTCAGCCGCCGCACGCTCGTTTTCGGGCAACCCGGCGCAGTAGCGCTCGAGCTGCGCGAGCTGCACGTCGAAGTCGCGCGCCGCCCCCAGGGTGCGCAGCACGGTTTTGGCGGTCCGGCGGGCGTGCGAGAGCGCCAGCGGCAGCTGCTGTCTGAACAGACCGAGGGTCGCGTCGATGCGGCGGGCGGTGACACGCAGCTGGTGCAGCGCTTCCGGATCGTGCCCCAGGCGCGCGCCCGGCTCGTGCGCGTGCCACGCGGCCAGCAAACGGCGCAACTCCACGAGCGCCATCTCGCTCGCCGTGGTGCCGATGTCGAGCCCAGCCACGCCGGCGCGCGCGAGCACGACGGCAGGTTTCATGTCCACCGGACTGCCGCGGGCAGCCGGCTCGCCCTGGCGGGCGCTGACTGGACCCTTCATCGATGAACCTGGGGGCGGGACGTTTTCGCGAGTGTAACAAAGGCGGGCCCGGCGGGCTCCCAGCCCTTTGGCTGCGCCGCAGCGACGGGCAGCCGCAAATTGACGCTCCCGGAGTCACTTACGTATGATTCGCGCCCCCCGTGCGGCGGGGCCGGCTAGGGGCGCTGTGCAAGCCGTGCCCGTAGCTCAGGCGGATAGAGCATCGGCCTTCTAAGCCGAGGGTCGCAGGTTCGAGTCCTGCCGGGCACGCCAGCCGCACGACGAGGGACCGGACGGTGGACGTAGCTCAGTTGGTAGAGCCCCGGGTTGTGATCCCGGTTGTCGTGGGTTCGAGTCCCATCGTCCACCCCAGTTCAAGCAGGGCCGTTAGCTCAGCTGGTAGAGCAGGAGACTCTTAATCTCTTGGTCGTAGGTTCGATCCCTACACGGCCCAAATTCCCGAGGCGCTGATCGCTCGTCCTTTTTTGTGATTCAGCCGGCCGGGCGCTCAAGGGAAGCGCTTGCGTATCGTCTGTTCCGGGGGCCATAGTCGTTCGGCCGGGCCGATTCAGGGGGCATAGCGTGCGATTGGTTCTTGTGATCATGGCGGTCACAGTGGCGGGCTGTGCTGCGCAACCGCCTGCACCACCGAGAACGGCCGCGAGACACGCGGCCAATATCGCCGCCGCAGAACAAGCCGGCTACAAGGTCGTCAGCAACGGGGATCGGACGCTATTCTGTCCAACAGCCTCACCGACGGGCTCGCATATGGCGCCCGACTGCGTGACTGAAACCCAATGGGAAGCGCAACTTGGCACGCGGCATGAGGTGATTCCGGACGCGCATCTCATAAAGCAATCACCCGGCCCGGGACCCGGGGCGGGGCACTAGAACCGGGCGGCCCTTCCTCCTCCGAATAATCAATCAGTTGCAAGACCAACGCCGCGGCGATCGCGAACCGCTGCAGTGCGCGGGCGGCAGGTTGCCATCGGCTATAATGCGCGCTACCCCGACGCACGGCCGGCAGGTGTGGCCGCATCCGGCTCGTCCGGTGCGCACGGCACGGGCGAAAGTGGCGGAACTGGCAGACGCGCTGGACTTAGAATCCAGTGGGGAAACCCGTGAGAGTTCGAGTCTCTCCTTTCGCACCAGTTCTCCTCAGGCTTCGCAGAAACGGTCGCTGGCTCGGGGCTTGAAGCCCCGGAAGCCGAGGTTTGTTTGATGGAAGTTTCTCTGTCGGACACGGGTGGTCTGTCGCGGCGCCTGGAAGTGGCGGTGCCGGCCACCGAAGTGGCGAACGAGGTGCAGCAGCGCCTGAAGCGCCTGTCGCGCACCGCGCGCCTGAAGGGCTTTCGCCCCGGCAAGGCGCCGCTGGCGGTCATCACCAAGCAGTTCGGCGAGCAGGTGCGCGCCGAGGTGCTGAGCGATCTGGTGCGCAGCTCCTTTGCACAGGCCGTCAGCCAGGAACACTTGAGGCCGGCCGGCGGGCCGCGCATCGAGCCGATTGCGACGGGGCCGGAGACCGGCCTGAAATATGCCGCCCATTTCGAGGTGCTGCCCGAGGTGCAGGTGAAAGCGCCCGAGGGCCTCGCGATCGAGCGGCCGGCGGCCGCGGTGTCCGAGACGGATGTGGACGCCATGATCGAGAACATGCGCCGGCAGCGCCCGGTGTTCACCCCCGTCGAACGCTCGGCGCGCGACTCCGACCGCGTGGTGTTCGACTACCAGGCGCGCATCGGCGGCAAGCCCTTCGAGGGGAGCGATCTCACCGATGTGAGGATCGTGCTGGGAACGCGCCAGGCGATGCCCGAGCTCGAGGAGGGCCTGAAGGGCGTGCGCGCCGGCGAGCGGCGCACCGTGAGCGCGCTGTTCTCCGCCGGGCATCCGAACAAGAAGCTCGCCGGCCAGTCCGCGGAGCTTCATCTGTCCATTAAGGCGGTCGAGGAACACTCCCTTCCGGCGGTCGACGACGAATTCTTTCGTGCGTATGGTGTCGAAGAGGGCGGGCTGGCGGAGATGCGCGCCGAGGTTCGCAAGAGCATGGAGCGGGAGCTTGCCGAGGTGATTCGCGGCCGGGTGCGCGCACAGGCGCTCGATGCCCTCTACAAGGACAACCCGGTTGATGTGCCGCGCGCCCTGATCGAGGAGCAGGTGCAGCAGCTGCAGATCGACACCGCGCGGCGCTTAGGTGTTCGGGACGCAAGCCAGCTGCCGCGGCGCGAGCTGTTCGAGGAGCCGGCGCGCCGGCGCGTGGCGCTCGGACTGCTGGTCGCGCAGATCGTGCAGACCCAGGGCTTGAAGGTGGACCGCGAGCGCGTGCAGGCGCGGGTGATCGAGCTCGCCGAAGGGTACCCCAATCCCGAGGAGGCGCGGCGGGCGTACCAGCACAACAAGGACGCGATGCGCACCATCGAATCCGCGGTGCTCGAGGACCAGGTGGTGGACTGGGTGCTCGCGCGTGCGCGCGTCACGGAGCGCGCCATGAGCTTCAGCGAACTCACCGGCTTCGGCAAGTCCGAGGCCGAGCAGGCGCCTCAGCATCAGCACGAACCCCGGCACGACCCCCAGTACGAACCCCAGCAGGAACAGGCGGGCGAAACATGAACGAACGTGGCTTGAATCTGGTCCCCATCGTGGTCGAGCAGACCGCGCGGGGTGAGCGGGCTTACGACATCTACTCGCGCCTGCTCAAGGAGCGCGTGGTGTTCATCGTGGGCGCGGTCGATGACTACATGGCGAACATCGTGGTCGCGCAGATGCTGTTCCTCGAGTCCGAGAATCCGGAGAAGGACATCGCGCTGTACATCAATTCCCCGGGCGGGGTGGTGAGCGCGGGCCTGGCGATCTACGACACCATGCAGTTCGTCAAGCCGAACGTCTCCACCATCTGCATCGGACAGGCGGCCAGCATGGGAGCGGTGCTGCTCGCCGGCGGCACGCGCGGCAAGCGCTACTGCCTGCCGCACGCGCGCGTGATGATTCACCAGCCCCTGGGGGGTTTTCAGGGGCAGGCGGCGGATATGGAGATCCACGCCCGGGAGATGCTCGAGACGCGCGACCGGCTCAACAAAATCCTCGCCAAGCACACCGGCCAGAGCGTCGAGCGCATCAAGCAGGATACCGACCGCGACCGCTTCATGGACTGGAACGAGGCGGTGCGCTACGGGCTGATCGACAAGGTGCTGGACAAGCGCGGCGAGCTGCCGGCCCCGACCCCCGGAAAGCCGGCCTGACTTGCCCTATTGCCGCAGCCGACCCGAGCAAATGTCAAAGAGGTGAACCACGTCATATAACTCGCGTACACAGAAGTACTTAGCTGTGCAGTGGCTCTTTGCTTCGTGGCCGGAGGCCGTGCTATAAGAAACTGGCGTTCGACGTGGCTGGAATGAAGTGGCGCGACGTGAGTTTATGAGAGACCTCGATGAGTGAAGACTCCCGTAGCCGCCATGATGACGGCAAGCTCCTGTACTGCTCCTTCTGCGGCAAGAGTCAGCACGAGGTCCGCAAGCTGATCGCCGGCCCCTCGGTGTTCGTGTGCGACGAATGCGTCGAGCTGTGCAACGACATCATCCGTGAGGAGCTCGAGGACCGCGCCGAACGCGCGCGCGACAAGCTCCCCAAGCCCCACGAGATCAAGAAGGTCCTCGACGAGTACGTCATCGGCCAGGAGCGCGCCAAGAAGGTGCTCTCGGTCGCGGTCTACAACCACTACAAGCGCCTGCAGACCCGCACCGCCGCCTCGCGCTCCAAGGACGATGTCGAGATCGCCAAGAGCAACATTCTGCTGATCGGCCCCACCGGGTGCGGCAAGACCCTGCTCGCGGAGACCCTGGCGCGCCTCTTGAACGTACCGTTCACCATTGCGGACGCGACCACGCTCACCGAAGCCGGCTACGTCGGCGAGGACGTCGAGAACATCATCCAGAAGCTGCTGCAGAAGTGCGATTACGACGTCGAGAAGGCGCAGACCGGCATCGTCTACATCGATGAGATCGACAAGATCTCGCGCAAGTCGGACAACCCCTCGATCACCCGCGACGTCTCGGGCGAGGGCGTGCAGCAGGCGCTGCTGAAGCTCATCGAGGGCACGATCGCGTCGGTCCCGCCGCAGGGCGGCCGCAAGCACCCGCAGCAGGAATTCCTGCAGGTCGACACCAGCAATATCCTGTTCATTTGCGGCGGTGCCTTCGCGGGCCTCGAGAAGATCATCCTCAACCGGACGCAAAAGAGCGGTATCGGCTTCACCTCCGAGGTGCGCGACATCAATCACCGCCCGCACGGGAGCGATCTGTTCCACGACGTCGAGCCCGAGGACCTGATCAAGTACGGCCTGATCCCGGAGTTCGTGGGGCGTCTGCCAGTGGTGGCCACCCTCGATGAGCTCGATGAGCAGGCCCTGGTCTCGATCCTCACAGAGCCGAAGAACGCGCTCACCAAGCAGTACCGGCGGCTGTTCGAGATGGAGGGGGCCGAGCTCGAGTTCCGCGAGGAGGCGCTGCGCGCGGTGGCGCACCGCGCCATGCAGAGAAAGACCGGCGCGCGGGGCCTGCGCACCATCCTCGAGACGGTGCTGCTGGATACCATGTACGAGCTGCCCTCGATGCGCAACGTCTCGCGGATCGTGATCGATGAGACGGTCATCGAGGGGCAGACCAAGCCTTACGTGGTCTACGGCTCCGATGACGGGCGGCTGGCGAGCGTCGATGAGCCGCGCCGCGCCTCCGGCTCGAACCACCACTGACCCGCCCTGGCCCGCGTTGCCGCGAGCGCGCCACCCTGTGAGGCGCGTCACTCTTGAAACGCGGTGCCGCAGCCTCATTTCCCGCTACACTAGGCCATAAACGCCGTCGGCCCGGGTCTGACAGACGCCCGGCCGTGTCCCATCCGTCATCGAGGGCTTGAGCGTGTCCGAACCGACTACCCCTGCGACTCCGATTCCCGCCGCGCTCGAAAACGTGCCGGTGCTGCCGCTGCGCGACGTGGTGGTTTACCCCCACATGGTGATTCCGCTGTTCGTCGGGCGCGAGAAGTCCATCCAGGCGCTGGATGTGGCCATGCGCACCGATAAGCGCATCATGCTGGTGGCGCAGAAACAGGCCGACGTCGACGATCCCAAGGGGGACGACCTGTACCGCATCGCCACCGTGGCGACGATTCTGCAGCTGCTGAAGCTCCCCGACGGCACCGTGAAGGTGCTGGTCGAGGGGGTCGACCGCGCCCGCATCGAGAAGCTGCACGCCGGCGAGTACTACTCCGCGGATGCGACGCTGCTGCCGGACGCCGAGAGCTACGACGAGAAGGAGCTCGACGTGCTGGCGCGCTCGGTCATCTCCCAGTTCGAGCAGTACGTGAAGCTCAACAAGAAGGTGCCGCCCGAGGTGCTCACCGCGCTCGCCGGCATCGAGCAGGCCGGGCGCCTGGCCGACACCGTGGCGGCGCACATGTCGCTGAAGCTCGCCGAGAAGCAGAAGGTGCTGGAAATTCTCGACGTCAAGAAGCGCCTCGAGCACATGCTGGTCGCCATCGAGAGCGAGATGGACGTGCTGCAGATCGAGAAGCGCATCCGCGGCCGCGTCAAGGCGCAGATGGAGAAGAGCCAGCGCGAGTACTACCTGAATGAGCAGATGAAGGCCATTCAGAAAGAGCTCGGCGAGATGGACGAGGGCGGCAACGAGATCAGCGAGCTCGAGCAGAAGATCGCCAAGGCCGGCATGCCGAAGGAGGCGCGCGACAAGGCCGCCGGCGAGCTCAACAAGCTCAAGATGATGTCGCCGATGTCAGCCGAGGCGACCGTGGTGCGCAACTACATCGACTGGCTGCTGAAGGTGCCGTGGAAGAAGCGCACCAAGATCATCAAGGACATCACCCGCGCCCAGAAAGTCCTGGACGAGGACCACTACGGGCTCGACAAGGTGAAGGAGCGCATCGTCGAGTACCTCGCCGTGCAGCAGCGCGTCGACAAGCTCAAGGGGCCGATCCTGTGCCTCGTGGGTCCGCCCGGAGTCGGCAAGACCTCGCTCGGCCAGAGCATCGCGCGCTCCACCAACCGCAAGTTCGTGAGGATGTCCTTGGGCGGCGTGCGCGATGAGGCGGAGATCCGCGGTCATCGGCGCACCTACATCGGCTCGATGCCCGGCAAGATCGTGCAGAACATGTCCAAGGCGGGGGTGCACAACCCGCTGTTCCTCCTCGATGAGGTCGACAAGATGTCGATGGACTTCCGCGGCGATCCGTCGTCGGCGCTCCTCGAGGTGCTCGACCCGGAGCAGAACTCGACCTTCAACGATCACTACCTCGAGGTCGACCTCGACCTCTCGGAGGTGATGTTCGTCTGCACCGCGAACACGCTCAACATCCCGCCGCCGCTCCTCGACCGCATGGAGGTCATCCGGCTGCCCGGCTACACCGAAGACGAGAAGATGAACATCGCCCGGCGCTATCTCGTGCCGAAGCAGATGAAGGGCAACGGGCTCAAGCCCGATGAGCTGAAGGTTTCCGATACGGCGCTCCTCGACATCGTGCGCTACTACACGCGCGAGGCCGGCGTGCGCAACCTCGAGCGCGAGATCGCCAAGATCTGCCGCAAGGCCGTGAAGCAGATGCTGCTGCACAAGAAGGACCAGAAGTCGGTGGCCGCGACTCCGCGCAACCTCGACAAGTTCCTGGGCGTGCGGCGCTTCCGTTACGGCAAGGCCGAGGACATGAACCGCGTCGGGCAGGTCACCGGGCTCGCCTGGACCGAGGTGGGAGGCGAGCTTCTCACCATCGAGGCCGCGGTCGTGCCGGGCAAGGGTAAGCTCCAACACACCGGGCAGCTCGGCGAAGTGATGCAGGAATCCATCCAGGCGGCGATGACCGTAGTGCGCAGTCGCGCGCAGGGCCTGGGGCTCGACCCCGAGTTCTACCAGAAGCACGACGTGCACCTGCACATCCCGGAAGGCGCGACCCCGAAGGACGGCCCGAGCGCCGGCATCGGGATGTGCACCGCGCTGGTGTCGACCCTCACCAAGATCCCGGTGCGCTCGGATGTGGCGATGACCGGCGAGATCACGCTCCGCGGTGAAGTGCTCCCGATCGGGGGACTGAAAGAGAAGCTGCTCGCCGCGCATCGGGGTGGTATCAAGACGGTGCTGATCCCGGATGAGAACCAGAAGGACCTGGTCGAGATTCCCGACAACATCAAGGGCAATCTCGAGATCAAGGCCGTCAAGTGGATCGACGAGGTGCTCGCGGTCGCGCTCACCGAGCAGCCGAAACCGTACGTGTTGCCGGAAGCCCCGGCGGCGGTCGCGGCCGTGGCGGTCGCGGCGGCGGCGGACGACAAGCGCTCGCGCCGCAACGGCCGGCGACTGAAGCAGGTCGTGCCCCCCGCGCACTGAGCTTCCGCTCGATGCGGCGGCGCGCGCGTCGCCGCATCGGGCTTTCGTGGGTCGCTCGGGGTTTCCCGCAACCGTGCTAGAGTTTGAGCCCCTGGGTCCGGGTGCTTAGCTCAGCTGGTAGAGCGTCGCCCTTACAAGGCGAATGTCGGCGGTTCGAGCCCGTCAGCACCCACCAACTGATTCAATC
>Ga0209686_1001196_pt1 | contig 13003 bp, 9 predicted proteins | sample GraSoiAngelo_126_FD_185883 | JGI IMG/M metagenome (GOLD analysis project Ga0209686, IMG submission 185883) | Grasslands soil microbial communities from the Angelo Coastal Reserve, California, USA - 14_0927_09_20cm (SPAdes) (version 2) | ecosystem: Environmental > Terrestrial > Soil > Grasslands ...
GTCGAAAAGCGGCGTCCAATTCTGGCCGCCATCGGTCGTTTTCCAAACTCCGCCCGCAACTCCGCCGAAATACCAGGTGTCCGGTTCGCCGGGAACGCCTTCAATCGCGAGGGCGCGACCGCCGCGGAACGGTCCGATTTGTCGCCATTGCATTCCACTAAAAAGTTTTTCGTCGATCGCGCCTGGCGGAACTGGCTTTGGCGTCGCCATTGGCGATTTCGTGGGCGACGGTGTTTGGCGGCCTTCTTTCGGCGGCGGAGTAACCGCAAAGGTGTTGAAACAAACGGAAAACAGCGCCGCCGAGAACAGAAAACGCAAAGTGGACGAAATCATCCGCTTAAGGTGAAAAGCTTGCCGCGCTCTTCAACTGGAATCGCGCAAACAGATCAGCGCCCGGTTGCGCGCACGGCCAGAATGTAGGCGATCACCGCATCGCGCTCCGCGGGCTTCAAACTCGCGCGATGCGACATACTGTTCACAATCTCGATCCAATCTTTTGTCGTGTAACGCCACATCGCCGGAAGCGTGTGGCATTCAATGCAGCGATGAACAAAAAGTGTGCGGCCTTCGTGCAGCTTCGCCAGGCTTGTCGTGTTTGCCCGCCGTGGAGGGAGCGAAGGCCTGCCCTGAGCGTCAGTCGAATGGGTCGAAGGATCGACATCTTGCCTTCGCGAATTCGCCGACACCATTTTCGCTGTAACTGGCGGAACGTAATTGGTCGATTCGCAGCTCGCTAATTGCGAGATACTAATCAGTGACAAAGTCAGAACTAGTCGCGGCACCCTCGCCAGTCGCTTCGCGTCTTCCTCTCCCTCAGGCTGAGGGAGAGGATTGAGGTGAGGGTTCGTCATTATCCGCATTTTAAAAACCAAGCCCGAAAATCGTGCGCAATTGAAAATCCGCCTCATCCGGTGTGTCGGTGGCTTGGGCGAGAGCGGTGACAGTTACAAACCAGCTTTGGTGACGATACGAAATGTTCGGGCCGGCAAAAACATTTCTGATTTTTTCGTCGTCACGCCAATCCGGGAACACAAACTCGTGCAAAAATTCGATTCCGACGGAAAGTCGCGGCGAGATTTCATAACTCGCGCCGACTGCCTCCTGCAATTCGCCGTTTTGTTCTTCCAGCCCTTTTTCTTCCCATTCGGCTTCCAGGGTCGCGTTGTAATCCAGAATCCAGCGTCCAAAATTCTTTTGCGCGATCAATTTCGATTCTGATTCGAAATGCTGGCGCGAAACGCTGATCTCCTGGTAAAGCGAAATGCCGACGGGATCGACGACCGGGTTCGACAAGTTGTAGATCAGCTCTACCGCGCCACCGTTGTACTCAAATCCGCCGTCGCTGTGATGGCTCCAATCGAGCGGATAAATTCCAAGTTGGAGCCGGTCAGTGATTCCAACTTCGATTTCTTCGCGAATAAACACGTCGTTCCAACCGGCGCCGTGCGCCCAGGTCACTGTGTTCTCGAGCTCAATACTGCCCGGCGGGGCTGTTGGCGCTTCATATAAATAAGTAAAATGGCGGACTCCAGCGAAAGCGCACATCGCCGGCAACGCCAGGAATAAAGTCGATAGCGTCAATTTTTTCATCGAAGGAGCGGCGCGTTTTAAGTCCTGTAGGGGAAGCCGTTGGCTTCCCGATTCACCGAGATGGGACGCTAACAGCGTCCCCTACAGTATTGTTTCATTCGCGTCAGTGAACGGGCTGCAGTTCTTCGGCGACTGCCTCGCGTGCTTCGGCTTTCGCCTCTCGAACAGGCTCTTCGATCGCCGGCCTCCCGCCAAAATGGCGGGCTGCGTAGTACGATCCGATCACCAAGACAGCGGCGATGAATTGCGCGATCAGGGTTTCGTAAGTCGGGAACACCGAGAACCACATTCCCATCCAGCGCGGGATCATCGGAACGAGCGACGCAATCGGCGTGGTCGAGATCCAATGTGCGAGCTGCATCTCCTGCGCTTGTTCGCCAACCATCACCAGCAACACCACGCCGAGTAGAATGCCGGTTGTGATAAGCATTTTGCGATAAGGAAGCTTTTGCTGCAGGACAAACGTCAACACCGCCACGATTCCGGAGAGCGCTATTCCGAGAAGAGCGCCTTTCAATACCACGCCGCCGCCGAGCCGGAGATTGTAGCTCTGCAAAAACAGAACGACTTCAAATCCTTCGCGGTAAAGGGAAGTGAATCCGAGAAGGATCAATCCCCAGAGCAACGAGCGTTTCGCAATTTCGTGGCCGTTTTCGAGCAGCGCTTTGCGACGGCGATTGTGCGCGCGGATCCAACCGCCCCAATAAATTTTGTGGAAGAACCAATTCATAATCACGAGCAGCACCACGACGGCAAGAAGTCCGGTCGCGGCTTGCAAATCGAGTGCGCGCATGTTGTCGCTCAGTGAATCGACAATGCGCACCGCGATGAACCACGTGATCAGTGTTGCACCGAAGGCGACGCCGGCGCCAACCGCCACCGGCTTTCGATGCGCGCGTTTCGCGCCGGTCATGCTGGCGGTGATCGCCGCCAGCACGAGGATGCATTCGAGTCCTTCACGAAAAACAAGAATACCGATATCGAGAAACGCGACCGTCGGACTCGTGTTCGGTTGGGTCGGATCCGGCGCGCCGTGCGCGGTGATTCCTTGCCACACCATCATCGCGACGACCCCGATCGCAGCCGTGAAAATACCGATCCCAAAAATGACACGCCACGAACGATCGACCTGGCGCAAAGCAGTCGCACTCACAGGTAAATCCTAACACAGTCGTAACCTGGCTGCTGCCGGTCGGTTGCGTTTTTTTAGCGGCGATTTGCGCCGCTCTAACATTCACCACAGAGGACGCAGAGAGCGCAGAGTAATCCGCAGATTAGAGGCAGATCACTCTTAAAATCTGTGTCAATCTGTGAAATCTGTGGAGCTGAAAGTTTTTCTTCGCGACCTCCGCGATCTCCGCGGTTACGGCCCAATCGTACCGAACAAATTAGCTTCAATATCAATTCCAACGAAGATTACACGTCGTAGTACATCGAGAACTCGTACGGGTGTGGCCGTAGACGCAGCGCGTCGTATTCCTTTTGTTTCATGTCGATCCAGTTCGCGATGAAGTCGGCGTTGAAGACGTCGCCGCGGAGCAGGAAGGAATGATCGGCCTGGAGCGCTTCGATCGCGCCGCGGAGTGAATCGGGCACGCTCGCGATCTGCGCGAGTTCTTCCGGCGGCAGATCGTAGAGATTTTTGTCGAGCGGATCGCCGGGATCGAGGCGGTTCTGGATTCCATCGAGGCCAGCGAGCAAGAGCGCCGAGAATGCGAGATATGGATTCGCTGCCGCATCGGGCGTGCGGAATTCGATCCGTTTTGCTTTCGGACTCGGCGAATAAGTCGGAATCCGGATCGCGGCGGAACGATTGCGCGCGGAGTACGCGAGATTGACCGGCGCTTCGAATCCGGGCACGAGCCGTTTGTAACTGTTGGTAGTCGGATTTGTCAGGCAGGTGAGCGCGGGCGCGTGTTTCAGAATGCCACCGATGAAAAACAACGCCAGGTCGCTCAGCCCGGCGTAACCGTTGCCGGCGAAGAGCGGTTTGTCGCCGTTCCAAAGCGAGATGTGCGTGTGCATGCCCGAGCCGTTGTCGGCGAAGAGCGGCTTCGGCATGAACGTGACCGTCTTATTGTGCTTCTTGGCGACGTTGCGCAGGATGTATTTGTAATATTGCAGGTTGTCGCCCATGCGCTTGAGCGGCGCGTAGCGAATGTCGATCTCGGCCTGGCCGGCGGTCGCGACTTCATGATGCTGGCGCTCGATTGGAACGCCGGCGCGCTCGAGCTCGATGCACATTTCGTTGCGAATGTCCTGCAACGAATCCATCGGCGAGACCGGGAAATAACCTTCCTTCGGTCGAATCTTGTAACCGAGGTTGGGAAATTCTTCGCGTGGGCTGTTCCAATGCCCCTCGATGCTATCGACGCGGTGCATTGACGAATTGCCGTCGTAACTGAATCGGACATCATCAAAGATAAAGAACTCCGCTTCCGGTCCGAAGAAGGCGGTGTCGGCAATTCCGGTGCTCTTTAAATAAGCTTCCGCCTTTTCGGCGACGCCGCGCGGGTCGCGGTCGTACGGCTCACGCGTGATCGGATCGACGATGGTGCAAATCAAACTCAGGGTCGGCTCGGCGTTGAAGATGTCGATCCAAGCGGTCGTCGGATCGGGAATAACGAGCATGTCGGAAGCGTTGATGACTCTCCAACCGCGGATGCTCGAGCCGTCGAACCCGAGGCCGTCGGTAAAAATTTCTTCGTCGTATTCGGTGAGAGTGGTGGTGAAATGCTGCCAGGTGCCGAGCAAGTCGGTGAACTTGAAGTCGATCAATTTCACGTCGTTGTCTTTGATCATTTTACTGACGTCGGATGCAGTTTTGTCTTTGGCCATTGGGTGTTGAGGAGTTGGGTAGTTAGTTGTTGAAGAATTGTGAATATCCGGGCGGGTTATTCACAAAAACCGCTGAAAACAAAAAGAGCCGAGACAACCCATTTGGCAATGGGCTGAATGCGGCTCGCGTAATCACACTGCTTTTTCGCCGATCTCTTCCGTGCGAATGCGAATCGCGTGTTCGACCGGAAGCACAAAAACTTTTCCGTCACCGATCTTGCCGGTCTTGGCCGCGCCCACGACGGCGGCGACAGCCTTCTCCACCATGTCGTCCGCGAGCACGACTTCCACTTTCACTTTGGGTAGAAAATCGACCGTGTACTCGCTGCCACGATAGATTTCAGTGTGACCTTTCTGGCGGCCGAATCCTTTCACTTCAGTTACGGTCATGCCTTCAATGCCCAGCTCGGCCAGGGCTTCCTTGACCTCCTCGAGCTTGAACGGCTTGATGATCGCTTCCAGTTTTTTCATGTCGATCTAATCGCGTTCGCTTCATTCGAAGCCGAGCGCGGCACGCGCTTCCTTACCAACGCGATGTTGCGATTGCAAACAAGAAATTTTCGCAATCATGCACGGAAATTTTTTGCGAAATTTTGCGGCTGTCTATACTAAGTTGATGCCGCGCGATTCGTTCGTTCACCTCCACCTTCACACCGAATACTCGCTGCTCGACGGTGCGGTGCGAATGAAGGAGCTGATGCAAAAAGCGGTCGAATTCGGCATGCCAGCCGTAGCGGTGACCGACCACGGCAATCTATTCGGGGCGATCGAATTTTATCAGGAAGCAACGCGCGCCGGGATCAAGCCGATCATTGGTTGCGAGGCTTACGTCGCGCCGCGCTCGCATAAGGAGAAGGCGAGCTCGCTGCGGGAAGCGGCTTATCATTTCACTTTGCTGGCGCAAAACGACAACGGCTACCGCAACCTTGTCAAACTGATCTCGACCGCCCATCTCGATGGATTTCATTACCGGCCGAGGATCGACAAAGAGTTGCTGGCCCAACATTCGGCGGGGCTGATCGGGCTGAGCGGATGTCTCGCAGGCGAGGTGAACTCAGCGATTCAGTCGGACAACATCGACAAGGCGAAGCAAGCCGCCGCCGAATACCGTGACATTCTGGGCCCCGAAAATTTTTTCATCGAGCTGCACGATCACGGGATGGACGAGCAACGGCGGTGCAACGCGGTGCTTCCAAAGATTGCGAAAGACCTTGGCCTCGGCCTGGCCGCGGCGAACGACGTCCATTTTTTGCGTCGTGACGATCATGACGCGCACGACGTTATGCTTTGCATCGGCACCGGGAAAATGGTGCAGGACGAAAGCCGGATGCGTTACACGCCGGAACTATATTTCAAATCGCCGGCAGAAATGCGCGCACTGTTCAAGGATTTCCCTGAAGCAATCGCTAACACACTCGCGATTAGCGAGCGCTGCAATGTGTCGATCGAGTTCGGTAAATCGAAATATCCAGAATATCCGGTGCCGGAAGGACAAACACGGGAAGGTTATTTGCGCGAGCTTTGTTACAAAGGTCTGGAAGAGCGCTACGGCGAGCGCGCCAAGATCGACAATCAACTGCGCGAGCGCCTCGCTTATGAACTAGGCGTCCTCGAGAAAACGGGATTTGTCAGTTACATCCTGATCGTTTGGGATTTCATTCACTTCGCCAAAGGGCGTGGAATTCCGGTCGGACCAGGCCGCGGATCGGCCGCGGGATCGCTCATCGCTTATGTGCTCGGGGTCACCGATATCGATCCGTTGCAGTACGGGTTGCTCTTCGAACGCTTTCTCAATCCGGATCGGGTGTCGCCGCCGGACATCGATGTCGATTTTTGCGAAGCGCGCCGTGGAGAAGTCCTCGAATACGTGCGGCAAAAATACGGCGAGCGTCGCGTCGCTCAGATTATCACTTTCGGCAAATTGAAGGCGAAAAGCGTAGTGCGCGATGTCGGACGCGTGATGGGGATGAGTTACCGGGATGCGGACCGCATCGCGCGCATGATTCCGAATGAGCTCAATATCACCCTCGATTCGGCGGCGGAAAAAAATTCGGAATTGAAGCGCGCCGTCGCGACCGAGCCGCAAACGAAGCAGCTCTTCGAGTACGCAAAGATACTCGAAGGATTATCACGCAACGCTGGGGTCCACGCGGCCGGCGTTGTCATCGCCGATCGTGATTTGTCCGATTACATCCCGCTCTGCCGCGATGTGAAAGGCAACGACGTGATCAGTCAGTATCCAATGGGCCCGCTGAACGATCTCGGTCTGCTCAAGATGGATTTTCTCGGGTTGAAAACGCTGACCGTAATCGAGGACACGCTGGCGTTGATCCACAAACGCGAGCCGGCGTTTTTGATCAAAGACATCCCGCTCGATGACGCGGCCTCGTTCAGTCTCTACAACCGCGGCGAAACGATTGGTTTGTTCCAGATGGAATCCGGCGGGATGACAAATTTGTCGAAACAATTCGAGGTCAAGAAGCTCGACGACATCATCGCATTGATCGCGCTTTATCGGCCGGGGCCGATGGAACTGATTCCTGAATACGTAAGAGCGAAGAAGGGAGTCACCCCGATTAAATATTTGCATCCGCTGCTGGAAGAAATCTGCGCCGACACCTACGGGGTCATGATTTACCAGGAGCAAGTGATGGCGGCAGCGAGCAAACTCGCCGGCTACTCGCTCGCGCAAGCTGATCTACTTCGCCGCGCGATGGGCAAAAAAGACAAGAAAACCATGGCGAAAGAGCGCAGCAATTTCATTGAAGGTTGCGCGCGCACTAACAAGATCCCGGGGAAAAAAGCCAACGCCATCTTCGATTTGCTCGAAAAATTTGCCGGCTACGGCTTCAACAAAAGCCACAGCGCGGCTTATGGCGTGATCAGTTATCAGACGGCCTATTTGAAGGCGCACTATCCGGTCGAGTTCATGGCCGGACTGTTGAGCAACGAAATCAACAACACCGATAAAATTTCGGTGTTCGTCGGCGAATGCAAACGAATGGGAATTTCGATTTTGCCGCCGGACATCAATAAGAGCGGTTTGAAATTTGTTCCCGAAACGCAGGACGGCAAGATGGCGATTCGCTACGGACTGGCCGCGATCAAAAACGTTGGCGAAGCCGCGATGGCGATGTCGATCCAGGAACGGGAGCGGGCAGGGGGTTACACTTCGCTGGAAGATTTTTGTGGAAGGATCGGAACGCGCATCGCCAATCGCAAAATGCTGGAAAGCCTGGTTAAGGCCGGCGCATTTGATTTTGTTGGACGCGACCGCGCGGAACTTTTTGCCTGCATCGACGAATCACTTTCCTGCGCCGCCGCAGCGCAGCGCGATCGCATCGTCGGACAAGTTTCATTGTTCGACGAAGCGACCCATGCCGCGACGACCAAAAAGCGCATCGTGACGCCGTGGGGCGATCACGAAAGACTCTCTTACGAAAAAGAGCTGCTTGGATTTTATGTGAGCGGACATCCGCTCGACGCTTATGCCGATCTCCTCGCGACGAAAAATTATCAACCAATTGGTTCGTTAGGCAATCTGGACGACCGCTCGCAGTTCAGAATCGGCGGTGCGATTGTTCAAGTTGAAAAAAAATTCACGCGCAGAGAGGGCAAACCATTCGCGGTGGTGTGGGTCGAAGATCAGACTGGCGCGCTCGAGGTCGTGGTCTGGAACGACGTCTACATTACAGTTTCGGAAATTCTCGTCCCCGGTCGAGTGGTGGAAGTACGCGGAACAATCGACACCCGCGGCGATTTGCTGCGCGCGACCGCGCAAAAAATAAAAGTGCCGAGCGCGGACAAACCAAACGGCGCATCGAACGGGATTGAAAGATCGACATCCGCCGAAAGTGAGCCGGCCGTGCTCCTGCAGTTTTCGCCGGCGACGACGACTGAAGAATTGCGCGAAGTGCGCGAACTTCTGGCCAGCTCACCTGGCCACCGCCGAGTGCAACTTCTTTTCGATCGGCCCAATGGCGAACCGTTGCGTGTCGAGGCCGGCTCAGAATTGCGTGTCGAGCTGACCCGCGATTTGGAGCAGAGACTAATGCGCTGGTTGGTAACAACGAAATCCGAGCGGCGCACTGTCCCGCTCGATTCTGCGGCCTAACGGCGCCGTTTCTGTTTGCGGGCGCTGGGTGGCGAAGGTTGCGGCCGCGGAGGCACGCCGATATTAAAGGCTTCGCCTTGCGGCGTGGTCCCGGCACAGAAATGGAATTCCCTCGCCGATTGAGTAGTGATGGGCGCGACCGAGGCAGTTCCTTTTTCTTTTAACGCCACCTTCCAGTTGTCACCGAACAAGTTGCCCCGGAACTCGAGCTCTTCGATCGTTGGCGCAAGCGTGACATCGACTGGCAGGATCTCGATTCGGCGCACACAATCCTGAACACTCGCGCTGGTGTCAAAAATCGGAGTCGCACTCGAAATTCTTACAACAACATCTTTGCTGTAGCGGAAATCAACTTCGCCCTTCAACGAAAGATCGACATCCTTGGTCGTGGCATTCAGGAACTCGAGCGCGCTGTGGTCGCCGCTAAAAGTCATTCGTCCACTCGCGCGGATCAGATCGAGCGGCGCATTTTGCAGGACTCCGTTGAGCAGCTGCACTTCGCCAGCGATGCCCGGATGCTCGAGGTTCTGACTGAGAGAGATCGTTCCGCTCAAGATTCCTTCATTGAAAATTGCCGGATGCAGAAATTGAGGAGCGCTGGCGAGGACGACCGCGGGAAAACGAATGGTCGCCTCCAGCGGGGACGCCAGGAATGTTTTCCAGTCCTGGCCGATTTTTAATGAAAATTTCGCCGCCAAATCGACCGGACTCGATCCGGGCAAAGTGACAACGGCCTGCGTGTCCCACGAACCGGAAGAGATTTTGGTGTTAAGTTGGACCGGAATGGCCGCTCCATTGGAATTGGCGCCACCGAGTAAGAAATATTCGGATGCATCGCCAACCTTTGCCTCCATGCTGCCGGAGTAATTATTGTCGTGCGAGATGTCGATTTTGCCTTGCGCGCGGATGAAATCTTTTTTGCGCACCAGCTCGAACTGCTCGAGCTCGAGCGCATCGGCTTTCAGGTTAATTTTCGCCGTTAGCCGGTCGATTTGTCTCTTAAACAGGGACAATGAGCTTCCGCTGGCGGTAAGGAATCCGCCGACTTTGCGCTCCCGGGCGTTGAGCGTTCCTTCGATTGCGATCGCGCCTGCGAAATCGCGTGGGCCGGCGCCGAAAAGTTCCGCGAATTGTCCGAGATCAGTGACCTTTCCCAGGATTTGGCCGCGAAAATCGGGATTGAGCCAGTCGGCCGATTTGGAGGGGATGGCGCCTTCCCCGCTCATGCTGAGTTCGTTCTGGCGCTGTTTGATGTAGAGCTGTTGAAGCTGGATCTGCCGATTGTAAAAAATCGCGCCGAGCATAATCACGTCGGCGGCGCGATTATGCCAGCTCAGTCCGTTCAGTTCAGTCCAAACGGAAGCGGTTCCGAGCATTGGATCTCGCGGGTCGCCACGAAAAGTGAAATTGCAGGCGCGCAGTGAACCGCCGAGCCGATCGGTGAATCCAAGGGCCTCGGAAGTTTGCGCGAGCGAAATGCCACTGGCGGTGCCGGCAACATTCCAGATCGAATGCTCTCCCGGCCATTCGTTGGAAATGCTTGCGCGAATTTTGCCGCCAAGAACGTCGAGATCAAATTGGAGATCGGCGCGTTCTTTTTCAAGTCGCGACAAGTCGATGGTGATGGACTGAAGATCGAGGCCACGGGCGAGATTCATCCCACCGACAGTGAGACGATCTTCCTGCCATTTAGTCGCGCCGCGCAATTGCGAAAAGGTTTGTCGCAGTAACGGTGATGTGATCGTGAATTCGCCAGCGGAGAACCGGCCGGCTTCGATTTGATTCCCGGAAATCGATGCATTATGCAGAAGGACGACGTTCGGACCGTTTTCAACTCTCAAATCGAGATGGCCGATATCGAAATTGACCGGAAGTAACGTTTGCAGCGCCGTCCAATTGAAATGCGCTGGCCGGACGCTTTGCGAGTAATCGCGGCGAATTTCAGCGCGCGCTCTTTGGATCGACAACGTCCGAACGCCATCGCCACGGCCGGTCAGGATTTTTGCAAGACTCGGATGAAGAATCGTCTGCTCAGCGTTGAGCTCGATTTGAGTTGCAGCGCCCGGCTTACTTGTGACCCGGATGCGCACGATTGAAACAGGTCGGAGAAGGGGCGCGGAGATTTTGCCAAGCTCGATTTTCAACTGCTGACGATGCGCCTGCCAGTGCAACCACAGCCGTAGCCCATTAGAAACAACAAACGGGGCGAAGACGATCGTGCCCAGCAGCACGATCAAAGTGGCGAGCGAGATCAACAACAGACGATTTTTGGGCATCCGCGCCCACTGCTTTAACGGCAAATCCGCTGCAGGCAAAGCAGCTTCGCAAATTATCCTACTGATTGGTGACCGGCGATTCGACCCGGGCCGCGTTTGTGAAGACAAGCTTCAGAGCCTGGCGGGCGCGGATTCGTTTGGTCAATTGACGCTGCAATTCCTTTTCCGCTTCCGCGGGTAATTCTATTTCCATCGCCTGACGGCGCGCCATTTCCGGAAGCTGAGCGAGTTCATTCTCGAGATCCGCGCCGGTGATCCGGTTCCAAAGACCATTTTCGAGCCTGAGCACATCCACGTGCTTTTCCTCGATCCCGACAATTTCGGCATGCGGAAGTTGGATCAAGATTTCGTCAGGACGCACATCAACCGCCACATCCTGTCGCAAATCGAAGCCCGCTTTTACGATAAACGTTCCGCTTAACTTGATCCGTTTGGAGCTGCCGGCCCAGCTATGCAGAAATTCACGTTTCACCTTCAACTGCCGCGTGAGGATCGCCAGTTCAGCCGTGGACGTCGCTTGATCGACCACAGTCCGGTTGTTGACCGTGATCCGCGGTTGCAAATGCGCGATGTCGATGAAAGCGGAACGCAAATCTTTTCCGAGCCGCTCCAAGTCTTCCGTCCCCTGACCGATGGTGCGCGCGGGCCACGTTTCCAACCGCACGAAAATGAGAACGACTGCCGCCGTGACAATCAATACAACTAATGTCAACGCGACTGGCCAAGAGAAGCGTCCCGATGTTTCTGGCTGCAACATTGGATGTTGGATATTCGACGTTCGGCCTTGGGTGTTATCTTCAATTCAACCCCAAAAAAGTACCGCCCCCCACGCCCGATGGGCGTGAAGGGCGGCTGTTCCCCCCAGAACAATCTTCCAAATCTGGCCAGCTACTACCCGAGCTTAAACGTTGTCGCAACAAAAATTTCTATAAATTGTACCGGCTCTCTTAGGAGGGCCTGGTGGACGAGGTAAGGATGTCGATCTTAAGGGTTGCTCGTTTCCCTTGGCATCGCGAACAATCTCCGGACACTTGCGGAATCTGACGATGCGCGTTTTACTTTTACATGCGCAATTTGCGTCCGGAAAAACCGCGCAGCCTCGCCGGATCCCTCCTGGTCGCGCATCCGAATATGCTCGATCCAAACTTTCGGCGCGCGGTTCTTTTTATTTCGGCGCACGATCCGGATGACGGCGCGATTGGGGTGATTATTAATCGGCCACTGGACAAAAGCGTGGCGGATTTGGTGAGCGAAACACCACCGCAGAATCTGGCGGATGTCCCGGTTTTTTTTGGCGGCCCGGTCGGGAATAATCAGTTGATGCTGGCAGCATTCGAATGGCACAAGGGCGAAGGCCTTAAATTAAATCAGCAATCACTCAACGCCGACGAACCTGTCGCGGGCGCTGCCGATGGCGCGCCTTCGATCTTCGCGTTTCTCGGTTATGCCGGGTGGAGCGCCGGACAACTTGAGGCCGAGATGAAAGAAAAAGCGTGGATCGTGCAAAAGCCCAGCCGTGCTGCTTTAAGATCGGAGCGGCTCTCGCGGCTTTGGTTCGACATCATGAACCGGCTCGGTCCCTGGTACCGAATGCTTGCCGCCGCGCCGGACGATCCGTCGCTCAATTGAGTGACGAGTGAGATGTGACGAGTGACGAGTCACGGATGTTTTGTCTTGTCACTTGTCACTCGCCACTTATCACTTGCTGAGTGGTCATCGGCATTCCCAAAGAAATTAAAGAACAGGAACAGCGCACCGCGCTCGTCCCTTCGGCGGCGGAGCTGTTGACGAAACGCGGCCACACTGTGCTGGTGGAGAAAAGCGCCGGCGTCGGATCTGGTTATCCGGACGAGGAATATCGAAAAGCCGGTGCGGAGATTGTCGATCTTGCCAAAGATGTTTTCGCGCGCGCCGACATGATCGTGAAAGTGAAGGAACCGCTCCCAGCTGAATTTCCGCTTTTGCGCAAAGGACAGATTCTTTTTACCTATCTTCATCTCGCCGCAAGCAAAGCGCTCACCGACGCGCTTCTCAAATCCGGCGTGACTGCCGTTGCCTACGAAACCATTCAGGTCGGCAATCGTCTGCCGTTACTTGAGCCGATGAGCGAAATCGCGGGGCGTATGTCGGTGGTGATGGGAGCGTATTTTTTGGCGAAGCATAATGGTGGCAGCGGCGTTTTGCT
>Ga0209686_1001197_pt1 | contig 12987 bp, 13 predicted proteins | sample GraSoiAngelo_126_FD_185883 | JGI IMG/M metagenome (GOLD analysis project Ga0209686, IMG submission 185883) | Grasslands soil microbial communities from the Angelo Coastal Reserve, California, USA - 14_0927_09_20cm (SPAdes) (version 2) | ecosystem: Environmental > Terrestrial > Soil > Grasslands ...
TCCAGTTCCTCCATCGGAGGATAAACGGATCTATAGATCTCAAGAGGACCCACGTGAGACTTTACGTGGATGGTGTAGGTCGGGTAGGCGGCGTGGCCGAATATTCGCTTACTGTTCCAGGATTCGCGCTTGTCGCCGTCTTGGTAGTTTACGTGATAGCTTCGGAAGCGAATCTTCTCGGGGTTTTCTTGGATCATCTTTTCCGCGAGCGTCCTGAAGAGGGGCCTCTGGGTCTCGCATCCTGAGCAACCCTGACGGGTTAGTGCGGTGACATAGACGATACCGAGTTCGCTTACGAGATCTGCTAGCGCTTCTTCTGCCGTTCGACTCTTCAACTTGTTGAATTCGACGATTTCCGGGATTTCTCTCGTTACGACCTCTGCTGAGAGGGTCAATAGTGTTCACACAAGCTGTTGAGAGGACGCCAATATAATTCTGTAGTTTGCTGCCGTACGAGCCTTTGAGATTGGAACCTGTGATCCAGGCGGAATAAATAAAGGGGGAAGGGTCCAGTTAAGGACCCGAGCTTTTCCACGTCACTGAGAAACTGTCGCCGCTGCTGGATAGCGATGATGGCTGGGCTTTGACGGCTCCGGAGTTGGAAACCATCGTTATCACTTGGACCGAGGAGCCGAACGATCCGATAGTTCCCGGGGTCCCATTCACTGTGGCGGTGCACGACGAGTATGAGACTGTTCCAAAGTCAGCTAGGGGTAGAATGCCTCCGCTGGAAGATGGTGCTTCAGCAATCCATTCCGCTGAAGATCGCTGAGCAGAGCGTACTCTCGCTGATGTGCTGAAGGAAACGCCTGTTGATGTGTCCGTAATGGTCACAGTGAACGATCTTCCGTTGAAACTGGCTTCGGCGGTCATGTGGTCTCCAGGTCTAACCGTGAGTCCATTGATGAGGAACGAGGGGTGTGGGTAGAACTCGTACCAAGCGTAGTAAGTCGGTGCGCCGTTCTGGCAGTCTGAATCCGTGCCTGTCTGTTCTACTGTTCCAGAGCTAAATCCGTCTATGCCTACCCAGAAAGACGAGTACTGGTTGGTGCCCGGACACGTTCCTTGGATTGAAGGAACTGTCCAGGATCCTTTGGCATCACTGACGGAGCCAGAGGATCCGGTTACTGCGTAGCCGCTCCAGTTCGTGCTGGTGAAGCTACCATTATGCGCGCGAGGTGCAAGGGTCAATTGTGGAACCGGGAGTGCTGAAGCAGTCATGAGGAACGAGAGAACGATGAACGCTGTTGCAGCGGCAGATGAAGCAGATATTGTCTGCAGTTTCATTTTCAAGAACCGTTGGGCGGTAGATAATCTAGATAAGATTTGTGGACAGCATTCATCACAACTGAATGCAATAGGTGTTCGACCTAGACGATCTGGGAAGGACAAATGCAGCCTTCATTTGGGACAAGGTGAAAATGACCCCAAAGGTTTCCGAAAGATTCAGAAGGCCCACTCTGTAAACTTCCGTCCGTAGATCGTGTGAAGCGTTGCTCTCGCCCAAGGTATCCTTGTTGGCATACGTGATACTAGCTATTTCCATGTCCTTTGCCGTCGATCACGCTGCATTGATAGAGCAACAACTGAACAGTCAGATTCTTCCAGCCCTAAGGTCCAACGTTGATGCCAATCGACCAATTAGCATGTGTGGGCGATCAGGCACCATTCCAGCGGGACATCGTGGAGATAGCAATTGTCCGCTCAACTTTACCGTATCCCTGAGCCAGGAAAGTCTCGTGCAAGCTCGCGGTTCAAACAGTTCAATTCAACTGTCAGTGACTTTCATCTCAGGCGTCTCGGCACCCGTAACTCTGTCTGCTCAAGGAGCGCCTGCCGGCACGGAAATTCTGTTTGCTCCCGCATCGGCAAGACCTTCATTCTTGTCGACCATGACGATTTCGACGAACGAGGCAACTCCTCTGGGTCAGTTCAACATCACCATTCTCGCAGCGGGTAGAGGCGTTGAGAAATCAATAGTTCTGTCTCTGCTAGTCGTGCTCATTGTTCACGACATAGCCATAGTCTCAGCCGCAATCCAGGGGACCGCTACTGTCGGCAGCATTGTCGTTATCAATGCGACTGTCGCAAATTATGGATCACTGTCCGAGGCGTTCGAGCTCCGAGCCTATGCTAACGCCACCTTGGTCGCTGGTCGATCTTTGCCAAACCTAGCGCCCGGAGCGACCTATGCGAGTCGGTTGATGTGGAACACATCTGGGTTTTCGCCCGGAACGTATACGGTACTGGTAGCTGTTCCTCCAGTTCCAGGCGAGCTCAACTTGCTCGACAATAGTCGAGAAGCGGGCCAAATGATTCTGACTCAAAGCCCAAGTTCTGGACCAAGTCCTTCACCTGCCGCGTCTGGAAATGCGCAGGGTTTGAATTATGGACGTCAGCTGGCCATTGTCGCGGCGATTGCGGAAGCTGCTATCGTTTTCTTAGTCGTCGTTCGTAGCAAACGTAGAGCTTCAACCGGAAACGACTCAGCAGGAACCCGGAAGATCTAGCAGGCTCCACGACTCCTCGAATTCGCCTCACCCTAGCGGGGTAGATACGCTATTCCCTGAATCTCTACCTTCATTCCAAACAGAAGATCAGCTCGTACGGTGGCCCTTGCAGGTTTAGGATCCGGGAAGAACGTCGAGTAAGCCTCGTTCATTTCAGAATAATCATTTAGGTCGCTAAGGTACACTGTAGTCTGAAGCACGTATTCAAAGCCAGATTGTGCTGCTACCAGCACCCTTCGAAAGTTTTCCAGAGTCGTCTTAGTCTGGGACTTGACGTCCCCTGGCACTACTTTGCCGTTCTGATCGATGGGTCCCTGACCTGAAACAAAGACTAGATCTCCAAACTTTATTCCTGGCGAAAACGGCAGGTTTAATGGCGCAGGCCCCGTTCTGACAAGTTCCTTTCTCAAAGTGCGTCCATATTGGACTGGGCGTGTTGGGGTTTAAGAGTTAAGGACTAATCAAGAATTCCCCGAGTTAGAGCGGAGATGTTAACCAGCGAGCACATCCTTGCGCCGATTACTACTACTCAGATAGAACAAGCTAGCGCGAGAATCCGGGGATCAGTGTTGCGGACCCCCATTGTCAGATTGAACATTGACTCTGACATGGAGATCTATCTGAAGCTTGAAAACTTGCAACCCACTGGCTCGTTCAAAGTTCGGGGAGCCTGCAACTCTATCGCATTGGCAGGACCAGCAGCAAAGTCTCGCGGCGTATACACTTGCAGCGCCGGAAACATGGCGCAAGCCCTAGCCTGGCAGGCAAGGCAAAACGGGATCCCTTGTTCAGCTATCGTTCCAGACAATGCCCCTGAAACCAAGTTGCAGGCCATCAAACGGTATGGAGCCAAGATCGTCCAGGTCTCCTTCGACGAGGTCTGGAAGGTGGCCACCACCCACAGATATGGCCCATTGGAAGGTTCGATTTTCATTCACCCTTTCAGTGACGAAAAGATGATCGCTGGAAACGGAACTATAGGATTAGAAATTCTTGAAGACATTCCCGACGTGGATTCAGTAGTGATTCCTTTCGGAGGCGGGGGTCTTACTGCAGGAATCGCTACCGCGATTCATGAAAGAAAGCCGGGGACGCGAGTCTACGCAGTTGAGCCGGAAACTGCCGCTCCACTTGCAGCATCGTTTAGCTCCGGACATGCGATGGAAGTAAACCGGGTCCCCAGTTTCGTAGACGGCATCGGTGGAAAGAGTGTTCTTCCCGAAATGTGGGACATGGTAAGACCATTGATTCAAGGTAGTATTGTCTGCCCACTGAAGGAGATCGCCTCGGCGATTCGTCTTCTGGTCGAACGGAACCGGATAGTGGCCGAGGGTGGTGGCGCAGCATCAGTCGCGGCCGCTCTCACCGGCAAAGCCGGGAAGGGAAAGATTGTCTGCGTTGTGTCTGGAGGAAACATTGACACTACCAAGCTCGAAACCATCCTATCTGGCAAAGTTCCTTGAGATGAGATTAGATTGATAGCGGAGATCGACTCGACCCAACAAACGAAGAGTCACCTTAGGCTTGCGGTTAATGATTTGACATCGTAGCCGAAAGGTAGCAAGAGGTTCGCCGTTGACGAAACGAGTAGGTCAACGTATCTTTCAGGATCATACACAGTATTGTCGTCCGCTAGTTCAGGGGGCAAGGCTTGGTTTTCAGGAATTGTTGATGTATCAATCGTCAGAATGTAACTTACCTGCTGTCCTGCATGAACTGTTCCTCCTTCGTCGATAAGGCGCTGGGCTGCGATTGCTTGGGGTACGCGATGAGTATACTCGTTAGGCATCTTGCTCAAATTCTTCGTAATTATCAGCTCCTCGATAGGAATCGTGCCGCTTCGCAGCTTTGAAGCATACTCTCTGAGTGTGTTGAGAACTTGGGGAATAAGCGCTTGAAACTCCCGTGAATTATCTGCTTCCTTGAGGATTGCAAGCATTCGTGTCTGGCATTTCTCAACTATCGTAGGAGTGTCGTGGCGTCGAACATCGATTCCACGAACCTTGAGGGTCCGGTCTTGAAAGATGCCGTAGTATCGGTTTAGGACTGGCGCTTGCGGGTCCGTTTTGGAATTGAGGAAAACTATCCACTTGTACTGGCCCTCAAAACTGAGGGGGAGCTTCAGGTCCTTTTTGATCACTGCACAAAGTTCTTCATAATCAGCCGCTGTTGCGTCAGTTTTTGTAAGCCACATAGAATCGACGATTCCATGCACAAGTTTGAAGCCTCTAGCTTGGGCTATGGCTATTGCACGGTGGAGGAAGATTCGGGAGAAGGCGCATGTTGCGATGTGCGCGTCTATCTTTCCGAACCGGGCGTTCTTAAATCCAAGGTAGCCGAAAGGAGCAAACCAAGATCCATTTAAGTGCTGATTGACGTGCGTCATATTTCTGCCGTTTCAGTTCATCCTTCTCGTCTTTCTTTAGTTGCTTGTAGCGCGACCTTCTATCTAGGAGGATTTCGAGAGATTGAGGGACGATGCCTCGCCATCGGTCGCAGATGTTGTAGTCTAATTCGGGAACCCGACGGAGCGAGTTGGGACAGCATTTGCACTTGACGGTTTCTCCACTCAGATTCTGGTCCCGCATTATTGTCGGGTAGAGGCTGGTAAAGTCCAGCTCTCCCACTTGATCATATATCCCAGTCTCAGGTTCGTGGATGAAGCCTCCCCGGTCAGCGATGACTAGTTCGTTACTGTTTTTCCATTCTTCAGGCTGGTTCTTGTTCCATGGGATGAGAACGTTTTTTTTGACAGCATGGTAGAACTGTAGGCTGGTCATGTTGGTGCCTATGGTCGCTCGGCTGGCTCGCTGAATTGGGATTATGCACGTCCGAGAGATTTCGAATAGTCCTTCAAGTCCACAGTCAGCGCTGATGAAGGCGTTGTGGTCGTCAATATGTAGCCTACCGAGTAGTCGGGCAGCTGTCTCTCTGTACAGAATTTTTCCGTACGAGAAGTAGGAATGACCCTGAACCTCGTAGACTCTCAGCGGTGATGGGTCCCGGCCGAGAACTAGCCTGTTGAGCATTCCGTTTTTGTGTGCGCGTCTCGCTAGGTATGGGAAGATGAACGAGTCTCCGCCTTCTGTAATGACAATGTCAGGATCTATTTCGTTGAAGGTTTGACCGAGGCTGAGGAGTTTCTCCTCTTCGCTGCCTGAATCGAGAACGAGCGTTTCTTCGTCATCTGTAATGATTCTAAGGGAGTCTAGTTCATCCTCGAAGGTTCGAACTCTCTTGTTCTTTCTAGTCTTGATCTCTAGCCTGATCTTTCGAAGAGGCGGTAGTTTGTAGTCTATTGTTTCTCTGGAATCTCTCAGGGTCCATTCGATTTTCTCGTCTTTTTCCTCTGCCTCGACGAGGGCTAGCGGGAACAGATCTTTCTGGTAAAGGTAGATTTGCGGAGAGGGAATGTCTACATCGTAGAGTCGGAAATTCGAGTAGCTGCTTTCTCGCTGGATCCTCCGTGCAAGCTTTGCAGCCTCCTCATCATTCTCTACTACGACCTCAAGGACTCGGGATTTTTCTATATCGCCAGCCCTTTCAAATTTGTCGACAAAAATCGAGTTTTCAACGTAGGATTTGCAAGCTAGGTCTATTAGCTCTCGGTAGTTGCCTCCTACGTGTATTCTCGGCTTCCAAGAGTCTGTGAGCCTTACGCATTTTCCGTCGGGTTTTTTCAGCCATACTACCATTTGGCCTGTTTTGTGGTAGAGGTCGAGAATCCAGCCTAGATGCTTCACACAGAATCAAGATGCGTTCTCTATTCTGGGACTAATTCGGAAGAGAGGGACGAAGAGCGAATGTGAAACAGATGCGAAACTGTAGGAAAAGTGAAAGGGCTACTGGTATCCAAGTAGGGTTTTGTCCAATGTGACAACCTCATCTTCCTTCTGAGGAGTGAAGGGATGACGGGCTATGATGAGCTGTGTATAGGTGCCTTTGTCCTTCAGTCTCGCAGAAACATGGGCAGTATGCATCAAAGCGTCTGTCATGGTCTTGTTTCTTGCCTTCTGATTCGTGGCTATAATCAGCATGTTTCTCTGCTCAGCAGTTTTTCCTAGAAACTGTAAGCTTTTGCGGAATATATCCAGTGCTTCTTTCTTTTCTCGTACGTCGGGATCGCAGAAGAGGGCCGTGATGTCAGAGACGACCGCGAGTCTAGCTCCATACTCATCTAATGCTGGGGCTAGTTTTTCCACGATGAGGCTGTGAACTTGGTGATGTGTGAAGGCTCTGCTGAGATGAATACGTTGCTGCACTCGGCCAGATTCCAGTCCGAGATTGACGATGTGCTGAGAGATTGTGTATGTGTCGAAGAGGTTGCCTGCATCTATGAAAACAACATCGCTATCCAAGCCTTGGGGGAGTGTTGCTCGGACGCAGAGGAGGAGAGAAAGGGCGTGCGATGGTTCACCTTCGAGGGAGACAAACTGGCCCTTTTTGAGGATCAGTGCCTTGTCTAGAGAGTCTATGCCGGTTGTTATGCCAGGTTGGAGGTCTCGGGGGAGATTGCTTCCACGACGGGGTTGATACTCGATCTGGTTGTCTGGCTCTCTGAGAAGTTCAGGGTCTCTACATTTCAGACTGGTAAGGAGGCGTCTTCCTTTGGGTAGAAGGGAAACTCTGCAGCTCAAGACCCTGTCGAGTTCGAAGCCGCAGCTGGGACATGTTCCGTCGAAGACTAGCTTGATTTTTCTGGGATTGATTTGTTGTTTTGATAGGACTAGGGCTTCGTCGCAGAGGATACAATGGTACAGGTAGCCCTCGCTGCCGTTCTCTATCGGGTCTAGCTGCCATGTCTTTGGTTGTAGAGGGTCGATGGTATGGCGTGTTTCCATCGCAGACCCTTAGGGTTGTTCTATTCGTCGCGTCTGCTCTTTGGAGCGGCGTCTTCCACGCCTTTCGTGGTGATCTGGAAGTAGGTCTCAGACTCTGGCAGGTAAGGTGAGTCTATGATTTTGGCAACTCGTAATCCCTGGCTGGCTTTCTTCAGCATGACTCTGTGTGTGGAGGCGTGAGCTAGAATGTTTCCGCCTGCGGGACGCATTGGGTCACCGAAAAACGCTTGAGGGTTCGCTTGGACCTGGTTTGTTATGATGACTGCTAGGTTGAGGGCTTGAGCTATTCGAAGGAGTTTGTGAAGATGGCTGTTGAGGCGTTGTTGGCGTTCGCTTAGGGATTCGCGTCCGATGTATTCGCCTCTGAAGTGGGAGAGGATCGAGTCAACGACTAGGAGTTTGATGTTTTCTTCCTGGCAGATTTTGAACGCGTGGTCGACCGTGAGGATCTGGTGGTCGCTGTTGTAGACGCGGCTGTAGATGATGCCGTCGAGTATCTTTTCTGCATCCAGTCCCATTGCCTGGGCCATCTGGTAGACTCTTTGGGCTGCGAATGTTCCCTCAGTGTCGATGAAGAGGGCTTTGCCTTCGAGGCCGCCGTCTTTGGTTGGTAGCTGGACGTTGACGCTGAGCTTCATACAAATCTGTGATTTTCCTGCTCCGAATTCTCCGACAAACTCCGTGATGGCTTGTGTTTCAAGTCCGTTTCCCAGCAGCTTGTCCAGATTGGTGGATGCGAAGCTGAGCCTCTGGAGGTTCAGTCTCCTCTCGTAGAGCTGTTTGGCGGTGACGAAGTCTGTCTGTATCGTTTCCCGAGCAGCTCGGGAGATTTTGAGGGCGACGCTGTTCTCTAGGCCTGCTTTTTCGATTAGTTCGCGTATGGGTGCGATTGCTAAGGATGCGATCGAGTCGTAGCCTGCGTCCCGGAGTTTCCCGGCAGTTACAGGTCCAACGCCGTTAAGATCTTGAATATTTACTATCTCTTCAGCCAAAGACTATCGGAGCGGGATAGTCTCATCATGGCTTATCTCCCAGAGTGAGCAGTGAAAGTAATCATTCCTCTCAATTTGTAAGGGGTTTTGTCATCCTGGACTTTCCAAAAAGTGCACTCTCGTGTCGCGAGGATCAACGGCTTTTGAGAAATCTCTACTGGTAACGAGTCTGGTAACCATGGATGGTAATACCTCGCCCTCCTTCTACGCGTATCCCGGGACAGAAGACCTGTATCAGTGGTATGGAAGCAGAGGGTACGGAATAGACTATCTATTCGCTGGCGGACTTAGAATCGCCAGTCTCAGTGCAGCTTCTGGCTCCTTCGCCACCGTAAGATACTATCAGGATGACCAGCTTGGCAGCACTCGTCTAGTCACCTCATCAACCCGGTCTGTCATATTTGCTGATGGGTACCAACCCTTCGGGCAGGATAATGGAAATCCCACTGGGTCTGAGACCTACAAGTTCACGGGCAAACCTGTTAGCCAAACGACAGGTTTGTATTACGACTACCCACACTGGTCCGACTCATCCATCGGCGGGCTCATCAGCCAGGATCCTCTAGCGGGAGTCTCTGGTCCGGGCAGCCTGAATCCCTAGGTGTGTGTAGGCGACAGTCCGACGGTTCGTGTTGATCTTTCGGGTTTGGCTGATGAGGGTGGGAGCAATTCCTGTGGCGACGATCTGTGGGATTGTGCTCCTAGGCGACGACAATGGTCATCCCATGTGGAGCCCGGAGTTGGTGTAAACCCGGAACCGAGCCTTTACAACCCGGTCAACGAGTTCGTTGGCAACACGTTAGAACCTCCAACAACCGGACCCACCACAATAGAACCAACTAGCCTCGACGGCACACCCACGGCAGACGCAGCGTTACCCACGATAACAGACACAGACCCAACAACAGTCGACGTTACTACACCAAGTTCGACCGAGTCGATCGGCATCGGGCCCCGAAGGTTCGCGAGGCCACTGAAATGCCGTACTGTACACGGCTGTGCAACGAAGCCTTGAACTTTCCTTTGTCTGGGACGAGGTCAAACAAGACCTGGACAAGTCCGGCACAAGCTTGTCATCATCTTGAGGTGAAGGGAGAAAGAAGTTACGATCTGTCGTAAGTTCCCGCCCGCCTGGGTGCTTCATACTCAGGTCCCAACTTCTCGTTTCTGTGAGAAAAATATTGCCTAGAACGAGCGACACCGGGGGCACCGTTTAATATGACGGGTAGCGTTGGTTAGTCTAATGTAACGAGGCGGAAGCTGGATAGCCAAGAAGGGGAGGGAGAAAAACTGGCCGCAATCGGACCTAAAGGATGTGCACTTTACTTCTCGCTTCTCTTCCTCCCACTCATGCTGGGAGGCGGTTCGAACCATCATACTTTCGCGTCCACGTTGACGTCTGGTCCCACTGTATTGCTTGCCTATAGCATGAATTACTCAGGTGAGGCAATACCTGGCGCATCGATCGTTATTATGAATACTTTCTCTAACGAATACCAGTTCACCATCAGAGTAGTCACTATCAACATTACGTCAGCGTTAGGAAGCCCTTCATGGACCGCGCTTCCGATCTGCACCCCGACGATCTGCGCGATGTGCGCCTCTTGCCCCCTCCCCAATGCTATCTTCATTCGTCCGGGCGCGACCGAGAGCAAGAACCTAGCCCTGACGATTCCGTTGAACGTGAGCATCCAACTAAACTATCCATTGTATGGGACGGCAGTCATTCAATCTCTCATTCCAACAATCTGTGGTTCATCCGGTGGATTGACGATCTGTCCTCCCGAGGAATGGAATGACCAGGGTCAGACCAACAGTCAGTTAATGGTCCAGATGTATCGGACCTCTGATAGAGCAAACGGTTACTTGTTCCCCGTAATGTCGTTGATTTTGGTTACCGGGGCTGGCGTTTTCGTCTCAGCCATCACATATGTGGTCTTTCGAAGACGGGTGCCAAACTAAATAGCGCAAGAAACAATGGAGTAACTATCCATTATGAATGTGATAATAATGGAAACCTCGTTGCGAAAAATCTGGCGGCGCCGAACTGGAGCTACACACGGATCGTTCACGGCCAACTTTTGAGAATGGGAAATAGTAGGGGAGATCAGGCCTATTCACTTCTGGAAGCGCTGCATACAAGTTCACAGGCAAACCTGTTAGCCAAACGACAGGTTTGTACGAATATCGACGCTGGTATGTTCCGAGTACAGGGCGATTTGTTAGATCAGACAACATTTCAGGAGCGCTAGAAGTTTAGAGTCTAAACATAGAGGCCTCTAATCGGCTTTTCCCTTTGTGGTTGCTCTAAGATAATATCCGACAGAACGGTCAGCGGTAATGTGACCTGCCCAGCCGAGGATTGGCCATTGGACGGCTCCAGAGAATATGTTCCAGATGGCAAAGATGGGAATCCAGACGAGGAAGGTGTGAAGGAAGTTGTAGAGTCCAGATCCCCAACGCGGCCATTCCTTGGCTCCGCGCATCGCGAGGCCGATGGGGATGAAAGATGCTAGGTCGGGAAAGATGATCCAGAAAACCGTGGAGATAAGGTTCAGATCTTTGACAACGAATTGTCGCCAATAGAAGAGAACGATGAGTAGAATGATCGTAATCAGTAGCATTTCAAGTCGATAGACAATGGAGTTTAGCCGGAGAAAGCCAGGGCCGGTTCGTGGAGGTTTAGCGTCCTCAGAGACCTCCTGACGGGAGGGTTTAGAGAGAGAATGTTCAGATAGCTCCTGAGCCCTACTAGGTATAGGGCGTAGTAAACTCATGGCGCAGAAACCCGAGCAAGCCAGTATTTCAAAAGCTCTAGAGGTAGCCACGCTGGCGGCAGGATGCTTCTGGTGTACGGAGGCTGTCTTCGACCAGTTGAAGGGCGTCGTAAAAGTGGAGTCAGGCTATTCAGGCGGGAATGTTCCCAATCCTTCGTATGAAGAGGTGTGCACAGGGGACACGGGACACGCTGAATCGATCGAGATAACGTTCGACCCCAGTATTATATCGTTCAAGGATCTTCTACAGATATTCTTCACGACCCATGACCCTACAACATACAACCGCCAGGGAGGCGATGTGGGAACCCAGTACCGCTCGGCTGTATTTTATCACAACCCAGAACAGGAAAAGATTGCCCGTCAGGTTATCCAGGAGTTCAACGAGTCGAAAGTCTGGAAGAAACCGATCGTCACCGAGGTAGTATCTTATCGCGACTTTTACAAAGCGGAGGATTATCACCAGGACTATTACGCCAAGAATTCCCGACAACCCTATTGCAGGGTAGTAATCGAGCCGAAAATTGCGAAGCTGCGAGAGCACTACCGCGAGAAACTGAAGCAATAATCGTCCGTCGCGGAAACTTGCGCTATTCGAGTCCAACCCAGTCTGCCAGCTACTGCTATATTCAGTCTGCAGGCGCAACATGTTTGATATTGCAAGAGTAGAAGGAGTGGTCCCACATCATGTCCGAAACTCTTGACCGACAGGAGCGTTGGAAGCAGCAGAAGGAGGAGGCTGACCGTCAACGAATGGGGGGCGCCTACATCCAAGGTTTCATTGAAACAGCCGCGGCGCTTGTCGGCGAGGAGCCCTTGTTCAGTAAGGGTTACTGGAAATGTGCGAGCGGATGCAAACCGTTTGGCTTTGGACTTGCAAGGACCCCGAGAGAGTGTCCCAGTTGCCACAAGCAGCTGATAATCTGGGTCCCAGGGCCATAGAGTATCGCGTCGGTTCAAGGTAGAAATAGTCGTTTTCAGACCCGCATCCTTCGAACGGGATTGACGCTCGAGACTAGACGTCTTGGCAAGAGCGATCTTAAGATTACTAAAGTCGGAGTAGGAACCGCGCCGATAGGCTCAACCCCGGAATGGAGGGTCTGGTGGGGACCCCAGGACGAGAAATCGGCCATCGGAGCAATTCAGACCGCCCTGGACGAGGGAGTGAACTGGATCGATACCGCGCCTTTCTACGGATGGGGAAAGGCAGAGGAGATCGTGGGCAAAGCGATCAAAGGTCGAAGAGACGATGTCTACGTGTTTACGAAGTGCGGGACGTTGCCAGATGGCAAAGGTGGTTCCATTGAGAATCATAAGCCGGAGACTATCAAGAGAGAGGTCGAAACGAGTCTAAAACGCCTTCAGACCGACCACATTGACCTCTTACAGTTTCACGATATGGATGCGACAACTCCTATCGAGCAGTCTTGGAAGACGCTTCAGGGTCTTATTCGTCAGGGAAAGGTCAGGAACGGTGGATTATCAAACCATACCGTAGATCTCGTCGAGAGGGCTGAGCGAATCGGCCCCGTCACAGCGAATCAGGTTCAGTACAACCCCCTCCAGAGAAAGAGCGAGAAGGACATCCTGCCTTTCTCTCTGAGCCATCACATAGGCGTCCTGGGCTGGGGGTCCTTAGCCGAGGGTTTTCTCGCCGACAACTTCAGCTTAGCATCTCTGGACCCGAAGGATTTCCGTAGAAACCACTGGTACGGTCAACCAGAGAACCATACCAAACTGGAGAGAGTCCGGGGAGCCTTGTCAAAAATAGCTCGAGCTCACGGTAAGAAAATGGTGGATGTTGTCATCGCGTGGGAGTTGATGCACCCTGCTTTAACAGGGGCGATCATCGGAATACGTAGCGAGA
>Ga0209686_1001198_pt1 | contig 12977 bp, 8 predicted proteins | sample GraSoiAngelo_126_FD_185883 | JGI IMG/M metagenome (GOLD analysis project Ga0209686, IMG submission 185883) | Grasslands soil microbial communities from the Angelo Coastal Reserve, California, USA - 14_0927_09_20cm (SPAdes) (version 2) | ecosystem: Environmental > Terrestrial > Soil > Grasslands ...
CGTCTCCCTCGTCCCCCGACCGGCGCCGTTCCCCCTGGAGGACCCGGGGCGGTTCGACGCGGTCGTCGACGCCCTCTTCGCCCACCGACGCAAGACGGTCGAGAATGGGTTGCGGCTCGGATGGACGGCCTTCGCCCGATCCCGCGAGGAGCTCGAAGCCCTCCTCCCAAGCGTCCCGCACCGCACCCGTCGCGTCGGGGAACTGTCCCCCGAGGAGATCGCGCGGATCGCGGAGGCCATACCGATGGCGAAAGGTTAATGGGACCTCGCCCAATCGCTACCGTCCGCTTCGGTCGTGGGGGACCCGATGGTCCGGAAGAAGACTTCTTCTGAGTTGGAACAGGCGGAGATCAAACTCCAGAGCCTGATGGAGAAGAGGGACGCCCTGAACGCCGAGGCCCAGCAGGCCCGCCAGGAGCGGGACCTGGTCCACGAGAAGAAGCGCGAGGTCGGCGCCCGCCTCCGGCCGTTGAAGGACCGGCGCGCGTCGTTCGCCGCGGAGGCGCGGGCGCACCGGGAGAAGCGCGACGAATTGCAGGCCAAAGCGAAGGCCCTGATCGAGTTGAAGCGAAAACTCCGGGCCTCCGGTCCCACGGACGTCGGCGCGGAGCTGCGCGCGCTCACGAGGCGCGTCTCCCAGTTGGAGATGCGGCAGCAGACAGCGTCCCTCAGCCTGAGCAAGGAGAACGAGCTGATCGACGAACTCAAGGCGTCGATGAAGCGCCTCAAGGTCCTGCAGTCGCTGAAGGCGGACCAGGACAAGATCGTGAAGGAGGTCCGCGATCTCGACTCCGGGATCACCGATCTGTTCCGGGCGGCGGAGGAGCAACATGAGTCCGCGCTCGCGATGAGCGCGAAGGCCCGCGCCGCCCACGAGGAGACGATGGGCTTGTCCCGCGAGATCGCCGCCCTCGACCTCGAAGGGAACGAGAAGCACGAGGCCTACCTCGCCGCGCGTGGCAAGGCCGACGAGGTCCACGCGAAGGTCGTCGAGATGCGGGAGAAGGTCCTGTCGATCAAGGGCGCGGCGCGGGCCGAGGCCCGGGAGGCGCGCGACCTCCTGAGGCAGCAGAACCGTTCGGTCCGCGCCGCCCTGTTGGACGAGAAGAAACTCGAGGCGTCCGCCGACGCGGCGCTGAGGGCGCTGATGGAGAAAGGCAAGGTGGAGATCGGTCGATGAAGGCCGTCGTCCTCGCGGGCGGGGAAGGGACACGCCTCAAGCCCCTCACGTACAAGCGTCCGAAACCCCTGATGCCGGTCGCCGGCCGTCCCTGCATTGATTACGTCCTGCGGTCCCTCGCGGGATCCGGATTCCACGAGATCATCGTGACGACCGCGTACATGTCCGATGCCCTGATCAAGTCGATCGGCGACGGGCTCGACTACAACGCGTCGATCCTGTACAGCTTCGAGGAGAACCCCGCCGGGACCGCCGGGGCCGTCCGGCGGGTCGGGAATTTCTTCGACGACACCTTCGTCGTGTCGATGGGCGACATCCTCTGCGATGTGGACTTCAAGGCGCTGTACGACTTCCACAAGCGGAAAGGCGCCGCCGTGACGATCGCCCTGACCGAGGTCTCGGACCCGACCCAGTACGGGGTCGTGGGCCTCGACTCGAACGGTCGCATCGCGAAATTCAAGGAGAAACCGAAGAAGGAGGAGGCCTTTTCGAACCTCGTGAACGCGGGCATCTACGTCCTCGAGCCGGAGGTGCTGGAGTTCGTCCCGCCGGATCAGAAGTTCGACTTCGCGAAAGACCTGTTCCCGAAGCTCCTCTCCAAGGGACTCGGGCTCTTCGGCTCGAAGATCGACGGCGTCTGGATGGACATCGGGCAGCCGCACGACCTCTGGAAGGCCAGCATGGCGATCGTGAGCCGCGAGGGGAGGCCGCTGCACCGCAAGGACGTCACGAGCGAAGGCCCCGTCATCCTCGATGCGACGGCCCAAATTGGAACCGGCGTGACGATTCGCGGTCCCTGTTACGTCGGGCCCGCCGTGGTCCTGGGAAAGGGAAGCGTGGTGGACAACGCTTGCCTCTACGAGGCTGCGAGGCTCGACGCGGACGCTCGGGTGGAGAAGAGCATCATCCTGGAAGGAAGCACCGTTGGGTCGGCCGCGGAAATTGTGGACAGCGTGGTCGCGCGCAACTGCGTGATTGGGGACGGCGCGCGGATCGTCTCGAGCATCATCGGCGAGGGCATGACGGTCCGCGCCGGCTCGAGGCTCGAGAACGCGACGGTTTCCCTTCCGCCGCGCTGATCCGGCGGATTCGAGATCGGAACGCAGACCTTGGCGTTACCGACCGGGACGCCGATCGACCAACACCGATCCCCGTTTCACGACCGTCTCGACGGCGTTGCCGCCGAACCGATATCCGAGATGCCGCCAGGAAGGCATGTCGAGGACCACGAGGTCGGCCACCCTCCCGGGTTCGAGGACCCCGACCTGATCGCCTCGGCCGATGGCGTGGGCCGCGTTGACGGTCGCCGCGGTGATCGCTTCGGCCGGCGTCAACCCGTTATGATGACAGGCCAGGGCGATCGCGAGCGGCATGGAGTCGCACCAGCAATTCGGATTGAAGTCCGTGCCGATCGCGACGGCCACTCCGGCGGCCAGGAGCCGTCGTCCGTCGGCAAAGGGCAACCGCGACGCGAGGGACGCCGCGGGAAGGAGGATGGCGATCGTACGAGAGCGCGCCATGGCCTCGATTCCGTCGGACGAGGTGTGAATCAGGTGGTCGGCCGACGCGGCCTCCAGTTCCGCGGCCAACGCCGCGCCTCCCGCGTCGGAGAGTTCGTCCGCATGGACCTTCGGGCGGAGCCCGAGGTCCGCGCCTCGTTTCAGGATCTCTCGGGCCTGGTTGGCCGAGAAGTACCCTCGGTCGACGAATGCATCACAGAAGTCCGCGAGCCGATTCGCCGCAATCGCCGGCAACATCTCTTCCCGGACGAGATTGACGTAGGCCTCGGGCCGGGTCTGGAATTCTGGAGGGACCGCGTGGGCCCCGAGAAAGGTCGGAACCACATCGATTTCGGCGGCGTGTCCCGCGGCCGCGATGGCCCGTAGGATCTTGAGTTCGTCGTCGGTCCGAAGTCCGTATCCACTCTTGGCCTCGACGGTCGTCGTTCCGGAGGCCGCCATCGATCGCAGACGCTTCGTCGCGTCCCGGGCGAGGTCTCCTTCGGAGGACTCCCGCGTCGCGCGAACCGTGTGAAGGATCCCGCCCCCTCGGGCCGCGATCTCCGAGTAACTGAGGCCTTGCGACTTCCACTCCACCTCGTGCTCGCGCGAACCCGCGAACACGGGATGGGTGTGGGGATCGACAAATCCCGGGGCGACGACCTTTCCCGCCGCCTCGATCCGAAGATCGGCGCGCGGATGCCGAGCCAGCACCTCGTCGGTCGTCCCGACGTCGACGAGGCGCGCGCCTTCCGAGTACACGGCGCCGTCCTCGATGATCCCCAAGTCCTGCGCCGCCTCGTGGGTGCGCGGCCCCTCGGCGCCGCGGAGGGTGAGCAGTTCCGCCGCGTCCACGATTAGGAGGGACGCCGGCGACGGAGGACGTTCCCCGAGGGTGGGACGGATCTTGTGGGCGCGCCCTTTCATCCGATCTTCGCCACCCCGCGGGAATCCGCTTGGACGACGAATGACTTCCCGCCCGCGGCGCGGATCGCTTCCGCCGTCTTGGAGGGACGATCGGTCAAGGCGAACATGCTCCCGCCGCCCCCGGCTCCGGTCAGTTTCGCCCCGTAGCTCGACGGACGCGCGGCGGAGACGAGCCGGTCGAGGGCTGGGTGGCCGACCCCGAGTTCTGTGAGGAGGGCATGGTTCCGATCCATCAGGTGCCCCACGGAGACCAGATCCCTTTGTTCGAGGGCTCTCATTCCGTCGAGGGTGATCTCGCCGATCTCCCGGATCGCCGCGGCCGCTCCTGGATCGCGATCGACGCGCTCCTTCACCTTGGCGACGAGGGGACCCGTCGCGGCGCTGATGCCCGTGTTCCCGATCACAAAATCCACGGGAGGGAGGACCGCTCGATGGAGGAACCAACGGCGGCTGTCGCGTTCGATCGACCAGAGCAGATTCTCCTGCTTGTCGCGGAGTACGAGGAGGCCGCCGCCGGCCGCCGCGGTGCTCGTGTCGATCGGGCTCGCGCGTCCCTGGACCTCATGCTCCACGTCGAACGCCTCGCGCGCGATCGTCGGCGGATCGATGGAGCCGGCGAGCGAGTGCAACGAACCGAGGGTGGCGACGGTCACGGCGGCGGAGGAGCCTAGGCCCGCGCCGCTGGGCACCATCGACCGGATTTCGATCCACAACGGCCCCGGGGCGTTGCTCTTCTCGACCGCCTTCTTCACGTACCGGAATCGTGGCTCGTCGAGCGAGGCGCCGTCCGCGAGCCATTCTCGGTGGGGCCGGACGAAGACCTCGGCTCGCAGGTTGATCGCCGTGCTCAGGGCGGGCTCGCCGAAGACCACCGCGTGCTCCCCGAAGAGGATCAACTTCCCCGGGGCGGAGGCGGCCATCGTCGGCGATTCTTCGCCCTGCGACTTAATCCTGCCGCCCTAGCTGACTTCCGGACTCCGCGGGAATCGGGACGGCATCCGACTATAGAGCGACGCGTCGCCGGTCTGCGGTTGGATCTTCTTCATCGCCGCGTCGAAGTGCCGCTTCTCGACGGACACCTTTTTCAGGGCCGACTCGTCCAGCTTCGGGAACTTCAGGGCATACTCGCGAATCGCGAGCATCGACGCTTCGTTGCAGACCGCGGCGATCTCCGCGCCCGTGTACTTGTCCGTCCGCTTCGCGAGGTCGTCCAGATCGACGTCCTTCCCCAAGGGCTTCTTCTTCGTGTGGATCTCCAGGATGGCCCTGCGGGTCGCCAGGTCCGGCGGGGAGATGTAGATGTGCCGGTCGAACCGTCCCGGCCGCAGGAGGGCGGTGTCCACGAGGTCCATCCGGTTCGTCGCCGCGATTACGGTCACGTTGTGGAGCTCCTCGAGCCCATCCATCTCCGTGAGGATCTGCGAGATGACCCGCTCCGTGACTTGCGAGTCGGAGCTTCCCCCGCGGACCGGGGTGATCGCGTCGATCTCGTCGAAGAAGATGATGCAAGGGGCCGCCGTCTTGGCCTTGCGGAACGTCTCGCGGACGGTGCGCTCGGATTCCCCGACCCACTTGCTCAGGAACTCCGGCCCGCGCACGGAGATGAAGTTCGCCTCCGCCTCCGTGGCGACGGCCTTCGCGAGCAGTGTCTTGCCGGTGCCCGGCGGGCCGTACAACATGATGCCGCGGGGCGGCCGCGCGTCGAAGTGGGCGAACAACTTGTTCATCTTGAGGGGCCATTCGATCGACTCCCGCAACTCCTGCTTCGCCTCGTCGAGGCCTCCGATGTCTTCCCATCGGACGTTCGGCTTCTCGATGAGCACCTCGCGCATCGTTGACGGCTCGAGCTCCCGGTAGGCCTGGAGGAAGTCGTCGCGAGTGACCTCGAGACGATTGAGCACGTCGGGCGGGACGTAGTCGACCTGGATGTCGATCTCCGGGAGGATCCGCCGGAGCGATCGCATCGCGGCCTCCTTGCAGAGGGCGGACATGTCCGCGCCGACGTACCCATGCGTGAAGCCGGCGAGTTCGGACAGGTCGACGTCCTTCGCGAGGGGCATGCCCCTCGTGTGGATCTGGAGGATCTCCAGCCGCCCGTCGCGGTCGGGGACCCCGATCTCGATCTCGCGGTCGAAGCGCCCCGGCCGGCGCAGGGCCGGGTCGAGGGCGTTCGGCCGGTTCGTCGCGCCGATGACCACGACCTTCCCGCGGGCCTGCAGTCCGTCCATGAGCGCAAGGAGCTGCGCGACCACCCGTCGCTCGACCTCGCCGGTGACCTCGTCCCGCTTCGGTGCGATGCTGTCCAATTCGTCGATGAAGATGATGCTCGGGGCGTTTTCCTCGGCCTGCTTGAAGATGTCTCGGAGGTTCTCCTCGCTCTGTCCGTAGAATTTGGACATGATCTCGGGGCCCGAGATCGAATGGAAGTTCGCGTTCGTCTCCGAGGCGACGGCCTTCGCGAGCAGGGTCTTCCCGGTCCCCGGAGGGCCATGGAGGAGGACGCCCTTCGGCGCCTCGACGCCGAGCCGCTCGAACAGCTCCGGATGGCGCAGCGGGAGCTCGATCATCTCGCGGACCTTCCGGACCTCGGAGCCCAGCCCGCCGATGTCCTCGTAGTCGACCTTCGGGACCTTCGCCCCTTCCTCTTTCGTCGGCTTCTCCGCGATCTTGATTTCCGTGCCCGATTCGACGAGGACGGCGTCGGCTCCCGGCGAGAACGACGTAACGACGAACTCGAACTTGCGACCCATCACGCTCACGCTCAGGACATCCCCGCGCGTGATGACGCGTCCCTGGAGGACCTGGGCCATGTACTCTTCCCCGCCCATGATGCGGATCGGCTCCGTCGGTGCGAGGGACACCTTCTCGGCCGGTCGCGCCAAGGCCTTCTTCAGGCCGACCTTGTCGTCGATCCCCACCCCGGCGTTGCGGCGTTGCATCCCGTCCATGCGGATCACCCCGCGGTTCGCGTCCTCGGGATATCCGCGGCGCACGCCGGCGGCGGTGGCCTTCGCGCCCAGGATCAGGACGACGTCGCCTTCCTTCAGATCGAGGATCTTCATGACCTCGGGATCCAGGTGGACGACCCCGCGGCCCGCGTCGGCGGGCTTCGCTTCCGCGACCCGGAGGAACTTCTCACGGCCCGTGGCCATCGGTCTCAGGCTCCTGCCCCTTCCGTCGGAACGGAGGGAGCGGCGCTTCGCAACGAAACGGGATTACTTGAAGTCATGTCGAAACCTGCCGGCATCGGAAAGAAAGGAAAGGGGTGCCCGTTCAGTCGACGGGCACCTTGACGGGCTTCTTCTCGGGCGTCGGCTCCCTCTTCGGGATCCGGACCTCGAGGATTCCGTCCTTCAGCGTCGCGGAGGCAAGGTCGGCCTTGACCTCCTCCGGGAAGCTCAGGACGCGCCGGAGGGCCTGGTACGTCCGCTCGGAGTAGAAGTAGTCCTTCTCGTCCTCCTCGCGGGATCGCTTCGACTCCGCCCGGACCTCGATGCCGTCGGAGGTGACGGTCAGGTCGACGTCCTCCTTCGCCACGCCGGGCAGTTCGGCCCGCACGACGAATTCGGATCCCTTGTCGATCAAGTCGACGAGGGGCTCGCGCACCGCCGCGTCGGGCCCAGTCACTCGGGCGAGGGAGCCGCCCCAGAACCGGTCCTCGAAGCTCCGGCGGAAGCTGTCGAACCATCGGTCCACTTCATCGAACCAGGCGAAAGGCGAGGTCGTCTTCGCCAGGCTCGTCTCCTTGGCAGCTGCATTGGCCTTGGTCTTGCGCTCCATGGTGATCCACCTCCAAGGTTGACTTGGCGGCCGTATTTATCTGTATGCAGTTCTATATAAACAATTCGATTCGAGCTCATCATTACAACAACCGCTTGTTGGCATCTTGTGGGAGAGTCGACCAGAGGCGCGCTAGGTCTCCCGCTTCACCGTGATCGGGATGGCCCCGCTGTTGAACTCGATCCAGGCGATCTCGATCGGGTCGACCACCCCCGTCGGGACGTCGATGAGGATCGGCGAACCCATGCTGATTTGCAGGGCCCGCGCTCCGATGATCCGGGCTTTCTCGAATCGGGTGTAGCGCATCGCGGGGCCTCGCGCCAGGCCGCGGGCGAAGGAGCGTTCAGGAGGCGGGGACGGCCGTGGGCGGCCCCAATCGGGTGCCCGTACTTCAACCTTGCTTAGCGCCGGCGCCCGTAAGTCAATCGATCGAGCACCGGTCGAGGTCCGCGGGACGTCCGTCCGGATCCCGGCCGCCGAATTGTCATGTTCTGCCCAACAATAATCGCACGTGAGAATTCCGGGGGACAGCTTATGAACTCCCTGACTCCACGATGCATAGACTTCGGTTGCGTCGAACGCGCTCCGAAGGTAGGTTCTCCCATGGATCAGCAGACCTTCCAGCAGGCGATCGGGCTCCTCTCGGGGGAGCACAGCCTCTCGATCCTGCGATCCCTGCGGGACGGGAATTGGCATCTCTCGAGCGAGGTCGCCCGGACGCTCGACATCCACACCACGACCGCGTCCAAGTTCCTGCAGCGCTTCGCCGAGCTCGGGCTCGTGGAGCGGCAGGCCCACGATTCTCGGACGTTCGACATCCACACCACGACCGCGTCCAAGTTCCTGCAGCGCTTCGCGGAGCTCGGGCTCGTGGAGCGGCAGGCCCACGATTCTCGGACGTTCGAGTATCGCCTCCGGTCCTCGCATCTCCGGTTCGACGTCGACCTTTCCGACGACGCCGGTCCGCTCCGCGAAGTGGTCGACTTCTACGTCGTGTATTTCCAATCCCTCTTCGAGAAAATCCGGTCCTTCGGCGCGCCCACGATCCAGACGGAGATGGAGCACCGGCTGACCACGGACCATCAGGAACTCCGGAGGGCCGTGTTCGACCAGATGATCGTCGGCGCGCAAGGAGGCCTCGACTACCTTCGCGAATTGGTGGCCGAGGTCCACCGGGACTTGTGGTCCGTGTGCGAGCAGGGTCTCGGCGAAGTCCCGGCGAAGGGCGTGTTCCAGGCCGCCCTCCGCGACGCGATGACCCTCTATCCCGACCTGGCCTACCGCTGCGGCCTGACCCGGCCTCTGGAATCGTGATTCGCATGGCGCGGCTGGCAACGGGCATTTCGGGATTTGACGCCATGGTCCAGGGTGGCCTGCCCGCCGGCTCCAGCGTCGTGCTTCAGGGCCCGCCGGGCCAGGAGAAATTGCGCTTCGCCCTCACGTTCCTCGCGGAGGGCCTGAAGTCCGGGGCGAGCGGGCTGGTCCTGATCTCGTCGCAGTCGCCTGATGCGGTCCTCTCGGATCTCCGCGGCCTGGGCGTCGACATCGACGCGGTCACGCGCGAGAACCGACTGCGCATCGTGGACTGGTACTCGTGGAGCGAGGAGACGGTCACTGACGTGGAAGAGCGCGGCATCGTCGTCCGTTCCTCGATCGATCTCACGAACCTCGGCGTGGCCCTGAGCCGCGCGATGGCCGCCCTTTCGGGGGAAAAGGGCTGCCGGTCCGTCATCGAGCTGCTGTCTCCGGCGATGAATGCGTACGAGCTCACGCAGGTCTACGCCTTCGCGCAGAGCGCGAAGAGGAAGTTCGATCGGCACGGATTCACGAGCCTCGTGCTGCTGGAGAAGGACATGCACTCCGGGCCCGAGGTGACCACGCTCCTCCAGCCCTTCGACGGCGTGATCGAGATCGAACGTACCCGTAGCGGGGACCGGATCCTCCGGAAGATCGGAGTCCTCCATCTGAGGGACACGACTCCGGACCCAACGTTCCGGGTCCTCGAGATGACGGAGACCGGGATGCAAGTGGTGCGCGAGTCCCCCAAGGGCGGTGCGGTCGCGGGGGTCGCCGCGGAAGGGAGCGTCCTCGAGTCCCAGGAAGAGAGGGCCCGGAGGCTCTCCCTCATCATGCAGATCGCCCGCGAGCGCCTCAAGCTGGACCCCAAGGACGCAGACGCCCTGTTCGCGATGGCGGCCGCCCAGGCCACCCTCGACGATCCTCGCGGGGCCTTGCAATCCCTCGATCGGCTCTCGGAGCTCGATCCCGCGTACCCGGGCCTCTGGGTCCTGAAGACGAAGCTCCACGCCCGCCTCGGTGAGGCGGACCGAGCCCGGCAGAGCCGTCTGCGCGCGCAGCAAGCGGAGCAGGCGGAGGCGGCTCCCGCGGCGGCGACCGTCCCATGTCCCATGTGCGACGCTCCCGTCGCGGTCGATGCGACGGTGTGCCTCCGCTGCGGCGTGAAGTTCGCCGCCCCGGAGACCCTCGAGGACGAACTCGAGGACCTCGGCCGGGCCGCCATTCAGGAGATGGTGGAGGAGGAGTTCGGCGAAGGCAAGTCGGTCCCGGCGGGAGGCGAGTCCGAAAAGAAACCGGATCGCGAGCCGCTGCCGAAACCGGCGCCCAGGCCCGAACCGAAGCCGATCCCGAAGAAGGGTCTCACGAACGGGCTGGTCTTCTCCCGCAGCCCCCGCTCGCGGGCCGGCATGACGAACGGTCTGAAGGGCCGGACGAACGGACTCCGCGGACGGACGAACGGACTGACCAATGGCATGGGTCGGACGAACGGGCTCACGAACGGCATGGGCCGGACCAACGGGTTGACGAACGGCCTCGGCCGTACGAATGGCCTGACCAACGGCCTCGGGCGGACCAACGGTCTCACGAACGGACTGGGCCGCACGAACGGACTCACCAACGGCCTGGGTCGGACCAATGGGCTCACCAACGGCCTCGCGGGAATCCGAAGAATGGGCCTCCGGTCCTCGGGCTTCCGAGGCATGGTGCGGACGGCCGGATGGAAGCTGTATGTGATCCCGCTCGTCGTGGTCGGCCTCCTCCTCATGCCTTTGTTCTTTGTACCGCCGTACAACGGGCCCCAATCTCCGATCCAGATCGACGGGCAGTTCAGTGACTGGGCGGGCGTTGCCACGGAAGCGATGGCGTCCGGTGGTGTGCTGAATCCGAACGTGGACGTCGTCCGTTTCGGCGTCGTACCGAACCTCGGGTCCATTGCCTTCTTCGTGGAGGTCGCGGGATCCGCCCTGATGGGAGGCGGCCCTTCCCCAGGGACCATGGACACGGTCAGGATCTTCATCGACATTGACGGATCCACATCGACCGGTTACCAAATCGACGGCCTTGGGGCGGACCGGATGATCGAGGTTTCTGGCTATGCCGGGAGAGTCCAGTCCAGCACACTTTGGGAATTCGACTCGAACCGGAACCAAAGGGACTGGAGCGGATGGATTAAGGGGACCTCCACGCCGGCCGCCGCGAGCGGATCCCGGATCGAGGTCGAGGCTCAGTGGCTCGCCGGCGTCCCGAGCTCGGTGCCGCTCGTCGCGACCGTGCACACGGTCTCGTGGGACAAGCAGGTCGACCAAGGGGATTTCCCCGTGAGCCCGGGTTTCGGGACCCTGTCCATCGTGTCCGATCCTCAAGTCCCTGACGTCATCGCGGGCAATGACGTGCCGCTCCTCCAGCTCACCCTGACGGCGCATGGCCAGCCAGTCAGTCTCAATTCACTCCAGGTGGAAATTGCTGGCACCGCCCCCGCGAACGTTGCGACTTCTCTCCGCCTGACGGACAGTACCAGCCTGCTCGCTCAAGCTGCTCCAGTCTCTCCGAGTGTCCGATTCTCCTTCGCGCCGGTCCAGATTGCGGTCGGCGCACCGACCATCTTGTTCGTCGTCGGCGATTTTGCTTCGACGACCGGGGAAACGTTCGGAATCCAGCTACCGTCGATCCACCCATTTGGTGTCAGTGGCGGCGTGGTGGCCCTCCGTGAAAACCCGGGCGTGCGCGCGCTCGGCTACCTTGGCGTTGTCCCGGTAGCGCCTCGAGTCGATGGCGCCTTCGACGAGTGGAACGCGCTCTCGGCGGACCCGACGAACGATGTCGCACCGCGGGGCAATCCGGACATCGATCTCACGCACTATGGCGCACTGCAAAACGGGACCGCGACGTTCTTGTACGCCGGCGTCTCGGGTCGAATCCTTGCGGGCACGTCAACGCCGGAAAACCCCCGGGAGGCGCCTCCCCAAAATTCGACGTCCCTGGCAGACACGGATCGGGACGGCGTGCCCGACACCGCAGACCCGATGCCGTACGACTTCAACAACGACGGGACACCGGACGCGCAGACGAATTGCGACGTCGACGGCGATGGCATCATCGATTACGGCTGCCCCGGCGGCACGGACTACTGGCTCAACACGACGATACCATCTACGTTCCCAGCTCCCTACGCCGGACGATCGGTAAGCGTGTACATCGGCCCGGACAACCGACCTCCCGTCCTCGGAGACGATGCGATCCGGATGTTCCTCGACATCGACAACAACACCTTCAGCGGGTATTCCATCGGCGGCATCGGCGCGGATCGACTCGTCGAGCTTCGCGGGAAGGACGGCACGGTTACGCAGTCTGCCTTGCTCGCCTTCTCGGGTTCCTTTCCCGGTCAGTGGGCCTGGACGCCCGTGGCGCCCGTGACGGTCGCTCTTGGCTACCACGCGGTGGAGCTCTCCGTCCTGTTGAACGCCTCGAAGTTATACGTCGAGGCGGGCGACTTCTGGGGGTCCGTTGATTCCACGACCGTGGTACGCGCATTCGCCCCGTTGACATCGTCCTTCAAGGTCTCCTCCGCGAGCGCTCCGCTCGCGGTCCCATGGCAGCAATCGGGCCCGCAGCCCACCTCCGTGTTGATCGATCCAAACTCCAATTCCGGAACGACGGTCTACAATCAGCAGCGCAAAGTCGTCCGCGCGGGGATCGGGGCCGGTGCGACTCCGTGCGATGCTGCGAACTCGGCGGGCTGTTGGTACACCGTCTTCTACGACCAGTTCGTAGAGACGACGGCGACGTCGGCACCATCAACGGAGACAATTACGACGGGAAGCCGTTCCTCGGGGACGTTCCCGACGGATATCCTGTCCTCGAACAATGTGTACGTCCATTACACCGAGGCCAATCCACTGATTGCTTTCGTTAATGATGGCTCGTCCGCGAATCCGGACTTCTGGTTGACTGCAGGCGGGAGCTCCTATGCAACGGCGTCATGGACGCCGCCGACCTCGGGGTTGCTTGTGCTCTTCGTGGGGGATGAAGTCGGCTCCGGCACACCCAACCAGCCCACGGTGAGCGGTAACAGCGTCGCTTGGACCGCGATTAAAACTATCAACGTTGGATTCAACAGGTTTACCCTATTCGGCGCAAACTCAGCGGGCTCCGCCGCGGGGGCCACAACCGTCGATTTTGCGGGGCAGAGTCAGAGCGGATGCGAGGCGAGTTTCTTCCATGTGACAAACGTTGATCTATCGGGGGGCGTCGCCGCCGCCTTCGTTCAGTCCCCGACGGGTTCGGGCACCGCG
>Ga0209686_1001201_pt1 | contig 12958 bp, 12 predicted proteins | sample GraSoiAngelo_126_FD_185883 | JGI IMG/M metagenome (GOLD analysis project Ga0209686, IMG submission 185883) | Grasslands soil microbial communities from the Angelo Coastal Reserve, California, USA - 14_0927_09_20cm (SPAdes) (version 2) | ecosystem: Environmental > Terrestrial > Soil > Grasslands ...
TCCAAAGTCTGTGGTCTGATGGACTACAAAGCGGTCGATTTCGACGAATGTGCCGGGGTCGACAAGGGCTCCGATTCGTTCTCGCGCGGTCATCTTTCCCCGAGAGTGTTGCGACTCAATCTTCTCGGGTCCGCCGCCGAGCTTAGCCTGTTCGCCTTTCTTCTTCAGCTCATCGAGCCGTTGAGTCATGCTCATTGGTTCGACGAGTGCGACGTCGATTCCTTGTATAAAAGCAGGGCAGGATCTAGTCGTTGAGAATCCTTAGTGATCCTTCACTCACTCTCCGAATCTTATGATCGTCAGTCTCGATTATCAAGCTACCATCTTCGGCAACTGATCTGGTGATACCTGTTACGGTATCCTTTGGAAGGGTGACTTGGACCCTGAGGGGTCGATGAATGCAGTTGCGCCACCAATCTTCCATTATTTTCGAAGGTTGGTCCAAGTCATCGTATCTCCACCTCAATTGGTTCAGAATGGGTCTGAGAAGGAGGCTGAGATCATATTTCTTTCCGGAAATCATATGCAAAGACGTCGCTCCGGAAGGAAGCTGGGCTTTGCCTTGATTGACGTTCAGGCCGATTCCTAGAATCGCGAATGAGACCCTCTCACCCTGGGTTTTGGATTCTATGAGGATTCCGCCAAGTTTCGCGCTTCCAAGTACGAGGTCGTTGGGCCATTTCAGCATGACATCAAGACCTGTCTCGTTTCCGATGGCGTCTCTCATCGCAGTCGCAGCTAGAAACTGCAGCAAGAGGAGTCTCCGGCTGGGCAAATTGGGTCTTAGGAGTATTGAGAACCAGAGACCTCCACTTGGAGACTCCCACTTGTTTCCTCCCCTCCCTCTCCCCTTAGTCTGAACATCGGCCACCACTACCGTCCATTCTGGGGCCGATTGTTGTGCTAATCGATAGGCAGTCGCGTTAGTTGATTGTAATCTCTTGTAGCGGAGTATTTTCAGGGTAGCAGCCGTGCTTAGGTTTCGAGGAATTGCAGTTTAAGCGTTAGCCGGTCATTGATAGCGGCTGCAACCAGTCGGAGAACGGCCTCCAAGCCGTGTATATGTTGTCGGCAAAATTCAGAGTCCTCATTTCAACCTTGAGTGCACCATTGTTGTCCTGGTCGCGGAATTCCAGGACTAGGTCTGCAAACCTCTTGACTGTTTCGACGACTGATCGGTCGTGAATGTCCTCTTTTATGACAAGTATTGCAGTTCTCTTCTTCAGCTTGACTCTTGAGGCTAGCTGGCAGAAGAAGGAGTAGAAGCTCTCTGGAGAGTTGATGCTCCTTATGACATTGTCCAAGAAATCGCCGACGATGACCTTGCTCTCGTTTTCCTGAACACACTTCTCAATGAAGAGATTTACTTCCAAAAGATTGTCTGGAGAGATGATCTCGACATGGGAGGATGGGTGGGCCATTGAGCTTCCACCAACAAATGTTACCCATCCTATTCGGTTGGATTGCCCATTGCAGATTTCTTCTGGAGCGGTTGGTCCCAGAACCAACAAGGGGGGTGGGCTGTCGGAAGGCAGGGCGTCCTGGAGAATTGTCCGAAGGGTTTCCCTAACGCTGACGTTTCCGCGGACACAGGCTATGACAAGCCTGTGCCTCTCGAGTTGGCTGTCGTGCCAGTCTGACTCGTTCTCCCTCCTCGGCGCTTTCTCTTCTTGAGGATGATTCTCTCTTCGTGTAGCCATGCGAGTCTTCCCGTAGGAAGCTACCTTTTTTAGGTAAATGGATATAAGCTTTCCCGTTTTTCTACGGAAAAAGGTAGATTATGCCAAGAAGGCTAATCCGGGGAAGAGGGCCTGCCCATCATGCTGGGACCCTGAGGTCCCTGAGTTGTAGGTCGGGCGTCCAGCTGGCTCATTATCAAGAGCAAGCTCCTGACTTCGTCTATGCTTCGCAGATTCTTGGTCAGCTGGTTACGATACTCTTCGCGAGTAGCCTTGTACTCCTGTTCAGGCATGTCTCCAGACATGAAGCGACTCTCGAGAGCTAGAAGATTCTGAGGTGCTGTGGTGACCTGATCCCTAAGGTCTCGGACTCTCTGAGTGAGCGTTTCTCCTAGTTGCGACATCTTATCGGCCATGGACCGGTTTGCTCTGCCTAGCTCTTCTCTCAACATTGCTAGTCTCTGACGGAAGCTGCTGATGTCCGCCATCACCTTGTCTATGCTTACCTCGCTCATCTCATCTGCCCCTAAAGTTGAGCCTTAGGGGTCCCGAGGCCCCATTATGGGTGATGTAACTCTACGGAATAGAAGACAGTTACCGGACGAAAAAGAAATCGTCTAGTGCTTCTCGTCAGTCTTCGAAGACGAAGAGCCGCTCGATGAACTTGTACTCGACGTCCCACTTGTGGTAGACCCCATATCGGCTTCGAGCGGTGCCGGAGGTGGGGTTGTGAGCATGGTCCATCCTATCCAGCCTGTTATGCCCAAGACTCCTAGAACTGCAATGACTACTGGCGCTCCGAGGACCCATGGTCTCCAAGCGGAGTTTGTTAGTGCTACAATATACCCGATGAAAACTAGGACTGAGATCACGAAGATGAGTCCGCCGTAGGACTGGTCCTTGTTCACTTTCAGATCATCCTTTGCGTTTCTGCGCATAATGTCTGTATATAAATACGATACCTTGGAGGATTCTTTCTAGTTCTTCTTGTAGCCTGGCCGCTGAGACAATAGCTTTGGATAGGTAAGATCTCTGGACGGATATCCTTGGGTCTCCGATCTTATTCTCGAAACGAGTTCCGACAAAGAGGTCTTAATTTCCTTTCCGTCCTCCCTGGTCCGGACTGACAATTTTTCCGATTTGAGTTCTCTCTCGCCAAAGACGACGATGTAGGGGACCCAGCTCAGTTCTGCATCTCTGATTCTGCTCTGAAGAGTGTCGTCTCGATCATCTAGGTCGGCCCTGATCCTGGCCTCCTCAAGCTTCTCGAGTATAGTCATTCCATCCTTGACAAGTTGTTTCGAGAGGGGGATTATTCTAGCGTGGACTGGCGATACCCAGACTGGGAGCATTGGTTTCTTGCCCCGTCTCTCCATCCGGACGGCGGAATCCAGAAGCGCGAAGAGGTATCTCTCTAATCCACCGATGACGGCGGTGTGGATGATTACAGGGTACTCTCTTTCGCCTTTTTCGTTGGCGTAGTGTATGTCGAATCGCTGCGCGTTTCCTATGTCAATCTGGAATGTGCCGATCTCTCTCGGTCTATCGAGATCGTCGATTATGTTGTACTCGACGTTCAGGACCCAGTAGTAGTGGCCTTCGGGGACGAAGTTGAGGAGGAGCGGTTTCTTCTCCACCCGGGCCATTTCGATGAAGAGGTCCTTGTTCTTCTCGAAGAAGGATCGTGTAGTATTGTAGATCGAGACGTACTCTCGGTGAATCTTACGAACCTCTTCGTAGATTCTATCATGGACCTTTCTCCCCACCTGGATTGCTTCGTTCAAGTTCTTGAGATAGATGTGGAGGTCGGGCATCAGGAATTTCCGGAGTCGGAAGGATAGGAGTAGCTCTCCACTCTGTTCCATGCGATAGCTGTCTGCGACTTCGAAGGTGCCGAAGGGCAAGGTCCGGTAGCTGAGTGTCCAGTCTTTCACCATGGAGAATTGCTGGAAGCAAGCCGCGTATCTGAGCACGAAGGTTCGCTCGTCCACGTCGAGCTCGTAGGCTCGTGAGCCGAATAGCTCGAGATGTTCCTTGATTGGCTTGACATCGACATCGAACATGTTGGTCCCTCGGACATTGAGGATTGGGATGCCGATTCTCCTGATGACTTGGTTCGCGTAGTCGGAGAGAAGCTGAATTATCAGATCCGATTCGGGTCCAAAACGCATCTGGCCGAGATCAGCGTACGACTCCCATTCCAGTCCGAAACGTCTGGCATATTCGAGATAGCGTGGCTCTCCACCAGTCAAGCCCTTCTTCAGCGCCTCTTTCTCTACGAGGGACTCGAACTCCTTCATTCCGGGTCCGTAATGGAATGTCTCGGGGGAGTGCAGATCCCCCTTTTCGTCCATGATCATGTACTCACTTGGGAGGGTTGGGGCTTTGCGAGCTTGCTGCTGTGGAGTGACAGTTCTCGAGAGTTCGGAGAGGGGATGACCCTTGGCTGATATTGTGAAGCTCTTGTACCATCCGAACGGTGCCCTACTAACTTCGTAGCCTTTCTCAAGCAACTTGCTTTGGAGAATCCTCAGTGTCGCGATTGCTGGCTCCCGACCAGCCAAGTCGTTGGACAAATGGGCGTATGGATAGATCATGACGCGGTTTGTCTTGAGCCAGCCGAGAACTTCTTCGATTGACGCGGCCGCGTTGGATGCAGTGTTCTCTGGAGATGCCTCGTCTCCTTTCTCTACGGTGGTGAATACGACAAGGCCGTCTTGAAGGACGCCTTTCTTGGCGTGATCTTCTAAGGTCTCGGGCTCTTTGACAGCCTTCTCCTTTGACTCATACTCGAACTTGTCAGCGTGAATCAGTAAGAGTCTCAGGGTTTCATCCTCCATCTCTCAACCTGTTTGTCTTTCTTCGTCTTCTTCTTCATCTCCTTGTAGTGATTCTTGCAAAGGTAACCTCTACCCGATGTAGAGACTCGAAGGCCAGCCCTCGAAATGTCATCGGGAGAGACTGATCTAATGGCATCTCCGGTGCAGCCGACTACTGAGCACTTGATTCCTTTGCCGACCTTCCCCAAGACGAAACCCAGTCTCGGGTCATTTCAGCCCTAATAGAAAGTTTCGTGGAAGAGGACAACGCTCTAAAGAGGCAGATAGGAGACGTCGGACAGAAATGCTGTCCCGGATCCAATACTTGGTTGAGGGGATCTTCCAGTCCTCTTCCAGACTTTTTCATAGAGTTGGGCTTTCACCAAACTCTTTGACTGCTTTGGGCTTCCTCCTGTGGATCGCCGCTTCACTCCTGTACTGGGGGGGCTTGTCTGGGTGGGAATGGGGAGCTAGTATCCTGGTTCTCGTCGTTGCCGGATACTTCGACGCGGTTGACGGAGCAATGGCGCGAAAATATGCGAAGGTGTCGAAGTTTGGAGGAGTCCTCGACAGTGTGCTTGACAGGCTTGGAGAAATCGCAGTCTATGCAGGGCTCGCGGCCGGGGCTCTAATATCTTTCTGGCTTGCGGTTTGGACTATCTCTGCTTCATTGATGGTCAGCTACGTCAGAGCACGCGTCGCAGCTGAAGGCGTGACGTTGAAGGGGATAGGTATCGCTGAACGACCCGAGCGACTTCTGATACTTGCGTTCGCGACCCTGCTCTGGCCGCTTTCGCATAGTTTTCTCTTCTGGGGAGTCCTGTTGATCGCAGTATTATCTTCGATTACTGTGCTCGATAGGGTCTACAGAGCCTCTAGGGCTCTTTCTCGATAGTGGGCTAGTTATCTAGAATCCGCGTCTTTCATCCGCGGATCGAACTTTGGAGACTCCAAAGTGGACCGCACAGGATACACACAAGTTCTTCATGACTCGCTGACGTGCAATATACGCTCCCTTTGCCCGCAACTCCTTAGCTAATGTCGGTTCAACTAGAGATACCCAAGAAGTCACTCGCTTCATCTTGTCCCGTGGGGACAACATCCCACAGTTTGAGCACTGGACTAGTTCGCTTCGGCCTTTTCCGCCCTTGCTTCGTCCTCGAGATCGTCTTTTCTTCGGCATCTCTCTATGTTTCCAAGTGTAGCAGGGGGGGTCTTTACTATTAACCTCTTGCTGAGGGTTCAGAAAGAGAGCGTCGGAACGGCGAAATGGACATCGTAGTGTGTGGCAACCTGACTATCGATGATCTAGTACGGAACGGTATGGTCCGCACATCGCCCGGCGGCAGTGCCCTATTCACGTCATGCACAGCGGCCTACCTAGGGTCGAGAGTCGGGATCCTTGGGAACGTTGGCCAAGACTATCCTCCACGTATCCTAAAACGTCTCAGGACACTACAATTAGACCTCCGCTACCTAAGGAAGAAAGAAAGACCTTCCACCAGGTTCGAAATAACTCAAATCAATGGCTCTCGAAAGCTTCGATTGCTCGAGGCCGGTGACCAAGTAGCAGCCCCAGCAGGTCCGTACCGTTTCCAAGCGGCCCACATGGGACCCGTCTTCAACGAAATACCGAGCTCTCTAGTCCACACTCTTCGAAAAAGGTGCGAGTTTCTATCCGCAGATCTTCAAGGATTCATACGTGCCGCATCTGCAAGCGGAGCAGTCCGGACTGTTCCGCGGAGCCTAAGTCGATTAATTGGTCATTGCGACATGGTCCAGGCCTCAATCGAAGAAGCACGCTCCCAGACAGGATCCCGTGACCCGAGAATCATCTTGAATCGGTTCCTCGCAATGCAGGCACAGTATGCAATTGTCACTATGGGCGAAAAGGGATCCTGGCTAGGCTCGCGACGTGGCGGCATTTGTTTCGTCCCTCCTTTTTCAGACCGCAGCATTCGAGATTCAACTGGTGCTGGAGATGTTTTTGCCGGGTCCTGGCTGAGTACCTATCTGAAGACGAAAGACCCAGTCTGGGCGTCCGCTGTGGGCTCAGCCTTCGCTTCGCTGGCCTCTCGAAAAACCGGACTCGCTAAGTTCCGCATATTACGAACTGAGCTATTCCGGCGTGCTGTTTGGGTCTACAATCATATCCAGGCGTCGCCTGTCAACTAGTATCTGCGGGCGTTTTCCTCAAATTACCGACCTATAGGTGAGCGATCGAGTAGATTCAACCTAGGACACTTGATCTATCGCAGCTGGTTCCTATTTTCGAGTAGGCTACGGCGCATATGTTTCGCCCCGCGATTTGTAGTAATCATTTAAGTTACTAATAACCTGCCTATAGTCCAACTACTGAAATCGACTACTCCTGAGGGAAAGAAGACGAATCAACGATGTCCTCAATGCGGAGACGAACTCATCATTGACGTGCGCAACTTCTGGCTCTTGCCCAAGATTTGGACGGACTACGTATGTCCAAGGTGTGGCAAACGATACAGCGTATCGGAGCTAGTGAAAGGCATTCGTGCAAAACACCCAACCTAAGCGGCAAGTTCACGATAGGCGATGAAAATGCGCCAAGAAAAGCGCAATCTGTAATCGGTAGCGAGATGGACTGAGGAGCGAACTCATCCAGTAACATATCCAAACGAGTGGGCTCCCGCTTCTTAGTCGTTCTAGTATGATCTTGCGAAGACTACCTGTCTCGAGTTCGGAGCACCGCAGTACACGCACTGTCCTCTTGCGGATTCCTTGAAGGGGACGATTCTGACGGTTGCTCCTGTCTCCAGTTTGACTCTTTCTTCGCAGTCGTTGTCTTCGGATAGGAAGGCTTTGACGAACCCGCCAGTGGTTTCTATGATATGCGCGAATTCCTTCATGTTATTGGCAGTGGTTGTAAGCTTAGCCTGGGTTTCCTTGGCCTTGTGGAGTAGCGATTGTTGAATCTCGTCCAGCATACTGACAATGTGAGTGACGGAATCCGCTTGAGGCACTGCCGTCTTCTTTCCAGTATCTCGTCTTACAAGTGTGATCTGTTCTGATTGCATGTCTCGGGGTCCTATCTCAACCCTCAATGGTACTCCTTTCATTTCCCACTCGTGGTATTTCCAGCCGGGGGTATACTGTTCCCGATCATCTACGTTGGTTCGGATAGAGTGCTTCCCGAGACTCTCAGCGATATGGTGAGCCATCTGTAGGATGACTGTCTTGTCGGATTCCTTGTAGTGAATCGGGACGAATACGACCTGAGTAGGCGCCACTCGGGGCGGGAGGACTAGTCCCTTGTCATCGCCGTGGGCCATGATCATAGCTCCGATGAGTCTCCAGGAGATTCCCCAAGAGGTAGTCCATGCGAAGTGCTCTTTCTCGTCCTTGCCTAGGTATTTTATCTCGAAAGGTTTAGAGAAGTTCTGCCCTAGGTGGTGGCTGGTTCCCATCTGGATCGCCTTCCCGTCAGGCATCATAGCTTCGACAGTCGTGGTGTAGACTGCGCCCTTGAACTTCTCACGCTCAGTCTTCTTCCCCACGAGGACCGGTATGGCGATCTGGTCCTCGACAAGCCGTCTATAGATCTCCAGAATCGTCATGACTTCCTTCTCCGCTTCTTCCTCGGTCTCATGGACTGTGTGTCCTTCCTGCCAGAGAAACTCGCTAGTGCGGATGAACGGTTTGGTCGAAGTAATCTCGGCGCGCAAGACGCTGTTCCAGACGTTGATGAGGACAGGCAGATCCCGCCAGCTCTTGACCCATCTGCTGTACGCATCGTTGATTATCGTCTCAGAGGTGGGCCTGATCGCGAGCCTCTCGCCAAGCTCATTGTTTCCAGAATGCGTGACCCAGAATACTTCCGGTGTAAAGCCCTCGAAATGTTCGGCTTCTCTCTTCAGTAACCGTTCAGGTATGAGTAGAGGGAAGTATGCGTTCCGGTGTCCGATCTCCTTGATCCTCTTGTCGAAGTGTTCTTTGATGCTCTCCCAGATGGAAAACCCGTGCGGCATCAGCACCATGAATCCTTTAGCGCTCGAATAGTCGGCCAGCTGAGCCTTGGTAACGACCTGAGTGTACCATTCCGAGAGATCAGCGGCCTTCTTTACAGTGATACCGAGATCTTTGGTGCTCATTGGAATATCCGTCCGGCTTGTTGCTCGGAAAAAAGTCTAGAGCGGTAGAGGTGAATCTGGAAGAAGTTCACCCAATTTGATCCGTCCTTACCGCGACATCATTCTAGATACGATATTTAGCTTTTCTTTTCCTGGCGATCACGTTGATCTCGATCTAGGATTGATCATTCTGAGACTGGTTTTCCTTCTCGTTTGTGTTCGTAGAGGACGACTGATGAGACTGTGCTTCTGACTCCGTTAATCTTGAGTACCTTGTCTTTGAGAACGTTGCGGAAGGCGAGGATGCTCTCCACTTTTAGCATGCAAACAATGTCGTATTCTCCTGTTACCTCGTACACGTCGGTTACTTCAGCGAGTTTGACGAGGCTCTGGGTTACGTTTTCGAGTTCTTTGGATTCGACGAATAGGTTTAGGAAGATTCGGACCTCTTTGGGCATGGTTGACAATCCACTAGGGTGCTCAACGCTCGCGTGAGAGGCCTATTAAGCGAAAATCCTCAGGTGGGTTGCCTAATGCATTGTAGACCGTACCTGGAGGGCAGGGATCCGTTGATCTCGAGACCCGAAATCATGTTTTGTAACATTGTCTGGGAACCCCTTAGCTGAAAGATCCAGGCACAATGTCTGCAGGAGCTGCTCGCGTACCGTTGAGGAGCTTGTAATGCCTCGCTATCATCATGGCAGACTTCTTCGGTGGTATGCGTGTCGTGTCGATTCTCAAGCCAGTCTGGAAAAGAATCTCAGAACCGAGGCCGTGCCTTTTCAATACACTGACCAGCAATCTCTTCGTACTTACTTTTCCCGCCTCTCTTCGACCCTTGCCTTTCACCCGTCGCGCTAGCTCTTCCTCGTCGCAAAATAACCGGACGAAACAGACGCTACCGCCCTCCCTGCTGATCGTTTGGATCGTCTTCTTTACGAAAGGATCGTCAGAAGCCTTGTCGTACACAAAAGTGAAAATGGTGTTTATTCCATGTTTGGCGGCTTCATTGAACATTGATAGTCGATACTTCTCGATGAGCTTCCAATACCGTCTTGTCCCGAATTCGAAGACAGACTTGACAAAATCAATCGAGACGTGATTGTCGAATAGTTTGAATCCCGTCAGCTTCACGAGCTCAGTAGCCACGGTGAGCTTTCCGACTGCCGGCGGGCCGTAGATGAAGACTAGTTTCAACTGGGTGTCACTCAGAACGCGGATTATCGGGGACCGAGAGGATCAATAATTCATGCCGGTGACAAACGCTATTGAACGCGTTGGCCTAGGATTCGTTCGACTTGAGTTTCAGCTTCTTCGGCAAGTATTCGTCCACGATGTAGGTGAGCCCGTATCTGCTGAACGCTTCCTGTTCCGACTTTTTCCGTACTTTCCTGAAGGTGTCGATCTCTCTCTGCCAGAGTCCTCCAGCATAACGGGGATCCTTCTCAAGCTCGTTCAATCGCTTCAGATCCAGATCCGTCAGGGGGTCGCTCGGCAGCTTATAGTCTACAATATCTGTGGCCCAGACTCCGCCCCAGATCGCGTCGGGAGTATTCAGCTCTCTAAGATGCGCCGCGTTCGCGGACCCGGAAATAATTACCATGGCGATGTGCATTCCCCAGGGATCACCGTCGGTGAAGATGTAGACCGGGAGATCTAGCTCCTGGTTCAATCTTCTGAGCAGAAACCGTGTTGCGCGCGGCGCCTGACCAGCGGTGTGAATTAGGACTGCCTTGAAGCGCTGGTGGACCCGTTCTTCAATAAATCTCGTGAAGAGTCCGCCCTTCTCAATCGCTATCACCTTGTCTACTTTCTTCTTGTCCGGCCGGACAAATTCTGAGGTTGTAAGGGCGGGACCTATCATCACCCCGTCCGGGTGAGATGATAGGTTGAGCGTCCGGCCTTCATATCCCGGCACGGTATACTCGACTGTCAAATCTCCAAAGATAGCGCTCCGCTCTTCAGGGAACACGTTGAAGTCCTCTCTCGAAAACCCAGTCACAGTCTCGAGGTCAGTGATGAGATTGTCGCTCTCCTGCTGATCCTGAAAGTCCATCTCGTAAGCTTGAGCAGAGTAGAAAACGTCCCGTAGAGTACTGGTCTTGTTCTGCTCCGTCAGCTCATCCGTGAACATGGCGGTCCAGAGTAGCTGCGTAAACGGACGAACATGCCGGACATTACGCGCGCTCCTCTTCACATTCCTCTTCCCAAGAATATACTGCCGGGTCTTGTCATCGTAGATTATGTTCGCAATAGACCGACTCGGCATCTTGACAGTCGGAAACTCCTTCTTCGCCAGCTGATCGTACACTTGGCCCCCAAGCTGTTCTAGAGAGGAGAGGACGTGATCCTTCCTCTCCTTGACGACCCCTTTACTGCGGCTCTTCCTCGCCTTCTTCGACACCATATTTTATCAGACCCTTGAGCAGCGGCTTGATATCAGGCTCCTTCTTAGACTTGGACAATTTCGTCGAGAACTGTGCCATTTTCGGAAGATACTTCTCAAAAACATCGACGCGCTTCTTCTCCTGAGCAAGATGCTCCCTTCGCGACAGATAGATCCGAAGGTTCCTTGAAGCCTCTCTGATTGCGTTGAGAATCTCATGCTCGACCTCCGGGCGGTCGGCAATGAACTCCTTTCCTACTGTCTTGTATGGAATCTTCGTGCTGCAGACGTGAACGAATACGGCGAGGGGTGTCTCGCCTGGGATGACTTTGTAACCGCGCCAGTCTATCTGGTCAACCACCTTCCATGAAACATCACTAGCTTCGTCGAACAGGAGCGGAATCTTGTTGGCAAACCGGAAGAGCAGAATCTTCCCCTGCGTCTCGATCTGCTTCCCGCTAGCTATTCCGACCTCGATGATGAATGGGAAACCCGAGTATGTGGCGGGCTTTCGCTGAAGAGTTGCAACGAATGCAGATCCATTCTGGACATCTTCATCACTTATCCCCAGCTCCTTCTTGATCCCAGTTGCCAGCAGGTCCGCGCCTAGGGGGGAGAGACTTGTTGGATCAGGAGAGACGAAATCCTCATAGTTCTTCATGGCGCTGACCAGCGTAACCATGTCACCCGAAGACAGATTCCGCGGGTTTTTCTTGGACCCGAGCTTCGCGTAGAGGAGGAACTTTCGGGCTGTCGTTTCTCCGATTCGCTGGAAGTTCTTGCGCAAGAACTCTTGCAGTGTCTTTGCATTAGTGAGCTTGAGCATCCGTTGGACCGTCTCGACATCAACTCCGTGAGGGTGCGGCAGTGTCTCGGTTGGTGCGGGTGGTACCACAAGGGTACCTCTCGTAAAGTGGTATAGTCGTCCACGAGGATCAACGAACGTTAGATTCGCGTAGGGAACAATGATGGCGGTCTGCTTGAAGTATTCGAGGATCCTCGGCATCGCCCGGGAATAGTCCGCTTCGGTTTTGAACTCGATAATGGTCCCTTTCCAGTGAGAACCGTTCGGACGTGTCTTCTTTTTCAGCACGATCGGCTTGTTATGCTGGATATCAGTTCGCAGTCCAATCTCTGTAATTCTCTGCTTGGGATTGGTGCTAGAGCTGATCTGCGCTTCGCCATGAGTCGTTATCTGCCCGTACAGCAACGCCATCTTCCCTCCGAGCCCGAAGGTGCCTCGAGTCTGGCGAAGTTTGTACTTGGAACCGTAGAGCACTTGGCCGAAGGCTGAAGGTATTACGTCGCCGGGAACGCCTATTCCATTATCCTCGATTCTAAGAACGTAGGTCCCGGGTCCGTCGAGCGGTCCGGATTCGTGTAATAGTCGAACATAGATGTCGGGTGGAATGCTGCCTGTTTCGCAAGCGTCTAGCGAGTTCTCGACCAGTTCTCTTATCGTGGAGTAGATTGATCGTGAAGGGCTTGTGAATCCTGCGATGTCCCGGTTTCGGTAGAAGAAGTCGGCGGCGCTTATTTCTTGGAAGACTTCGGCGACTGTCATTTCTTCGGCCTTGAGATGGCCGCTATGCCTTCTTCTTGGCTGGCTCTGACCCTTCCCACAGTCCTAGAGCTTTCTCCTTCTTGACTTTCTTTCTCCGTTTCTTAAGAATCTTATACACGGTCCCATGTTGTCGTCCCTCGATCAGTTTCTCCAACGCGTCTTTCGCCATCGATACGGATTCGAAAGTTCCGATGATAGAGATCGTGTGTCCGCTAACTGAGATCAGGGTCCCGGTCAATTCCTCGATATTCCGTCTGGCCCTTCCCTCCTTGCCAATGATTCGACCGTCCACTCGTCTGATTTCAGCCTCGTTCTTTCCGAAGTAGTCGTGCAGATCGACGATATCGAACGTATAGTCCTCGTTGAAGAGAGAGAAGGCTCGAGGCGGGGAGAATCCCCGTCCTATA
>Ga0209686_1001202_pt1 | contig 12957 bp, 10 predicted proteins | sample GraSoiAngelo_126_FD_185883 | JGI IMG/M metagenome (GOLD analysis project Ga0209686, IMG submission 185883) | Grasslands soil microbial communities from the Angelo Coastal Reserve, California, USA - 14_0927_09_20cm (SPAdes) (version 2) | ecosystem: Environmental > Terrestrial > Soil > Grasslands ...
GAGCACGTTGCCCCGGACCGCTACGATATCCGCGGCCTTGCCGGGCTCGAGCGTGCCCACTTCCTTCTCGACGCCGAGAAGCCTGGCTGACTCATGCGTGCCTGCGAGCAGAGCCGCGGCGGGGCTCATTCCGAGATCCACCATGAGCCCGAACTCGGTTGCATTCATCCCGTGCGGATATACGCCCGCGTCCGTACCAAAGGCGATCGGCACGCCGACCCGCAAAGCGTTCTTGAACATCGCGCCGTGTGCGGCGGCAGCGGCGCGTGCCTTGGCGGCGATCTGGGAGGGGAAAGCCCCCGCGTCCGCCTCCTTCCCGACCCAGTACGCCGCCATGCGAGTCGGAACGAGATAGACGCCTTTGGCCTTCATCAGCTTCAGGGTGTCCTCGGTGAGGAAAGTGCCGTGCTCGATCGAATCCACACCCGCCTCGATAGCGATCCGCGCGGCGGCGTCTCCGTGGCAGTGAGCGGCGACCTTTCGTTTCCACTTGTGAGCTTCGGATACGATCGCCGTCATTTCCTCCAGTGTGAGCTGCGGCACATCCACCGGGTCGGCCTCGGACAGCACGCCGCCGCTGGCGGCGAACTTGATGACATCCGCACCCCATTTCATCTGGTAGCGCGTGGCTTCGCGGCACTCCTCGGGGCCGCTGCAGATGCCCTCGATCGGCCCGAGCGGGTGCACGCGCTCGGGCGGGAAGGAGTACCCGTCCGCGTGGCCGCCCGGGGAGCCGATGATGTGACCGGCGGTCAGCATGCGCGGCCCTTCGGTGACCCCGGCGTTGATCGCGTTGCGCAGCCCGATGTCGACGAAGTCGTTGGCGCCCACGTTGCGCACGGTAGTGAACCCTGCTCCGAGCGTGCGCTTTGCGTACAGCGCGGCATACAGAGCTTGTTCGGCCGGGAAACGCATCACCTGGTTGTAGACGTGGTGGTAATAGTCCCTCTGGAGTTCATCCGTAAGATGCGTATGGGCGTCGATGAAGCCCGGGAGAAGGGTCGCATCGCCCAGATCGACGACCCGCGCTCCGGGGGGCGCCGCCCCTGTCCCCACCGACACGATCCGATCGCCCCGCACGACCACAGTGGCGCCGTCCTTGAGCGTCGTACCGGTCGCATCAAACACGTGCGCAGCCTTGAGCACGATGGTTTCCGCAGGGGCGGGGGCCTCCGCGGAGAGCACCGGGGTCAGCGCACCGGCCACGAAGCAGCTCAAGCCAGCGAGCATCGGCATCGACCTTGTGAGATTCGTACACATCCCGTAGCCCTTCAGGTGGTGTGCTCGACCGCGAAGCGGGCGAGCGCGGCGAGACCGGTCTTATAAGAGGAGTCGGGCAGTGCACCGAGGGAGGCGAGCGCCCGCTCGAGCTCCTCGCGCGCGAGGCGCTCGGCGTAGTCGAGGCCGCCGGTGGACTCGATCGCCGCCACCACCGGGTCGAGCTGCTCGAGGCCCCCTTGCTCGATGGCACGGCGGATCGCCCGGCGTTGCGCCTCGCTGCCGCTCTTCAGCGCGTGGATGAGCGGCAGCGTCGGCTTGCCTTCGGCAAGATCGTCGCCCAGGTTCTTGCCGCGCTGCTCGGGGTTCGAGCAGTAGTCGAGCACGTCGTCGACCAGCTGGTACGCGGTGCCGAGGTGCCGGCCGTAGGCGGCGAGCGCGCGCTGCACGGGCGGCTGGGCGAGCGAGAGCACCGCGGCGACCTCCGCCCCGGCCTCGAAGAGCTTGGCGGTCTTGCGGTAGATGACCTCGAGGTAGCGCTGTTCGGTCGTGTCCGGATCGTGGGCGTTCATCAGCTGCAGTACTTCGCCCTCGGCGATGACGTTGGTGGCGTCGGCCATGATCTCCATGACCGGCTGACAGCTGAGCGAGGCCATCATCTGGAAGGCGCGCGAGTAGACGAAGTCACCGACCAGCACGCTCGCCGGGTTGCCGAACACCTCGTTCGCGGTATGCCTGCCGCGCCGGAGCGATGAGCCGTCGACGACGTCGTCGTGCAGCAGCGTCGCCGTGTGGATGAACTCGATGAACGCGGCGGCCTCGATGTGCGAGCGGCCCTCATGCCCACAGGCGCGCCCCGCCAGCACCACCAGCAGCGGCCTCAAGCGCTTGCCGCCGCCCGAAACGATGTGCTCGGCGACCCGGTCCACGAGAGGTACGGCGCTCTTCAGGCGTTCCCGAATCACCTCATCGACCGAGCGGAGGTCTCCCCGTACCAGCGCGCGAATCTCTTCCAGGGTCATTTCACGAAGGGACGTGTTGCTTGAGAGCGTTACCGCCCCGGGCGGTCACGCATCGTAGCTGACCGGGGCGCCTTTGGAGAAATGGCCGCCGCCGGTCCGAGGCGGACGTAGATTGAGGGCTAAGTGCCCGTTGCGCCTCGGGAAAGCGCCGTTTGACCGCGAGGGAGGGCGCCAGTAGAATGCGCGACCCTTCGGCTCAAGGCCCATTCCCCCTCGACTACCATGTACGCGGTCATCGCCACGGGCGGCAAGCAATATCGGGTGACGAAGGACGCCGTCCTGCGCGTCGAGAAGCTCGACGCCGAGCCGGGTGCCACCGTCGAGTTCGGCGAAGTGCTGCTGGTCGGGGAAGGCGCGGACGTGAAAGTCGGCAAGCCCACCTTGAAGGGTGGCAAGGTGCTCGCCACGGTGATGCGCCACGGCAAGGGCGCCAAGGTATCGGTCGTCAAGTTCAAGCGCCGCGCGCATTACCTGCGGCAGAAGACTCACCGACAGCCCTTCACGGAGCTCAAGGTCACGGACATCAGCGCGGGCTGAGCGCGCCACCCTTTCGCAGGATTTAAGTCATGGCACACAAAAAGGCAGGCGGCAGCACCAAGAACGGGCGCGATTCGCACTCCAAGCGCCTCGGCGTGAAGCGCTTCGGGGGCGAGCACGTGCTCGCGGGAAACATCATCGTGCGCCAGCGCGGCACCCAGGTGCGCCCGGGCACGAACGTCGGGGTCGGAACCGACCACACGCTGTTCGCCCGGGTGACCGGCAAGGTGCAGTTCCAGAAAAAGGGCGCCGAGCAGCGCCTCTACGTGAGCGTGCTGCCCGAGAAGGCCTGAAGAAGGAACGCCGCCCGCTTGGTGTGAGCGGCGCGCCCGGGCTCAGAAGCGCACGGTGACGTCGATGCCGTAGGTACGCGGCTCTCCGACCAGCGCGTAGTCGAAGCCCAGCAACCCCGTGTCGGCATCCTTCTGATTGAGCGCATAGGCAAGATACTCGCGGTTCGCGAGGTTCTTGACCCACGCTCCGACCGCGTACCCGAGCTTACCCGTGCTCTCGAATGCGATCCGGGCGTTGGCGACGCCGTAGCCGCCCTGTGCGTCGCGCTCCGTATTGAAAGCGTCAAAGTACTGCTTGCCGTAGTAGTTGCCGTCAATGAAGAGCCGCAGGTCGCCCGCCACGACGTGCAGCAAGCGCCAGGCAACCCCAAGGCTCGCATTGACATCGGGTGCCTGAATCAGCTTGTTCCCGACGCAGCAGATGCGTGGAACACCGCCGGTACAGCTCGGCGGCGTCCCAATCACACACTGGCCTTGATGCAGTGTGAGTTCGACGTACTTGCTGCTCATCAGGCCGAGGCTCGAGAAGATCTCGAGGTCAGCGGTTGCCTTGGCCCGGAACTCGAACTCCGCGCCGTCGATGCGCGCCCTCGGCGCATTGATTGTGTGGAACAAGGTCCCGCCGACGCCCGGTAGCGTGAAGGCATCGAGGAACTGCTGATTCTTGTAGTCGTAGTGGAAGGCCGCCACGTTGAACACGGCGCGCCGGTCCCAGAGTTCCGTCTTCAGCCCGAGCTCGTAGGAGGTGAGCTTCTCCGGATCGGCGAAGGTGAGCTCACCCGGATTGTTGTAGGCCTGGCCGTTGAAGGCCACCCCGCGGTAGCCCTGGCTGATGCTCGCGTAGGCGAGCAGGCCCTCACCTGGCTTCCAGTCGAGGCCGATCTTGCCGCTGACGTTATTCGTGTCCTTGCCGAATTCGGGTACCACCCCCTGCGACTGCGGCGCGACGCCCGTCTGGAAGAAGGCATAGGTTGCTGGCGAGGCGCCGATGGTCTGCGTCCACCAGGTCGTCGCGTCGATGTTGGGATCGGTGCCGGTGGCCGCAGTGGTCGCCCCGGGGCTCGCAAGCCCGCCCTCGAGCGCATAGAAGTTGCTGATCGTCACCTTGTCCTTGGTGTAGCGCAGCCCCGCGCGCAGGGTGACCGTCGGAGCCAGGGCATAGGTCGCATTGAAGAACACGGCCCGGCTGTCCTTGAGCTGGTCGAAATTGTTGTACTCGTCGAAGCCGTACAGCGTCGGCGCGGGCGAGCTGGGCGGCGGGACGAAGGCGCTCGGGTAGCCGTCGAAGAAATGAAACTGCACGGTCGCGTGCATGCTCTCGCGCGCGTAGTAGAGTCCGCCGAGCCAGCCAAAGGCACCGGTGTCGTGGGAAGCGATGCGGATCTCCTGGGAGAAGGCATTGACGCTCGAGAAGTAGGTGTTCGGGTCGTCGAGGCGCACGAAGATCGGCAGGCCGCCGTCGTCGCTCTTCTCGTACCACCACCCGTAGTCATAGCCGGTCACGGAAGTCAGCGTCGCCTGCGGGCTCAGCTGCCAGTCGATCTTGAGCGTGGCGTTGTCGCTGCGGATGTCCTTGTGGACGGCGAACTTGGCGCCGTTGTCGAACCAGCCGATGTTGCCGGTGAAGTAAGACGCGGTCGGATCGTTCGTGCGCGCATAGCTCGGATCGGTGTTGATTGCGTGCGCGCCGTAGGGCGTGCCGCCTGAGCGGCTTGCCGAGAGCTTGAGTTGGGCGGTGAGACTGTCGTTGGGCTTCGCCAGCAGCGTCAAGCGACCCGCGAGGGCATCCACGCCATTGAGCGGCTCAACGCCCGGCACCACGCTCCTCACCCAGCCGTCGCGTTTCTCGTACATCACCGCGGCGCGCCAGCCGATTTCGTTGTCGATCACCGGACCGCCCACGGCGCCCTGCACCGAATAGGCACTGTAGTTGCCCGCCCCGGCGGTGATGTAACCGTCGTAGGCAGTCAGGCTCGGATTCTTGGTGTAGAAGCTGATCGCACCCCCGGTCGCGTTCTTGCCGTACAAGGTCCCCTGCGGACCACGCAGCACCTCGACGCGATCGAGGTCGTAGGTCTGCAGTGCCTGGACCGCGCCGACGCTCTTGTAGACCTCATCCACGTACATGGCGACCGGACTGCTCTGGTTCTCGCTGAAGTCCTGCGTGGTCACGCCGCGCAGCGTGAAGGTGGGCTGCGCCTCCGGGCCGTAGGGTGAGTTGAGGAGCATGTTGGGCACGTCGGCGGTGATGTCGCCCGCCTGCCGCACGCCGCGGCTCTCGAGGTCCGCGGCCGATACCGCGGTGATCGCAAGCGGGATGTCCTGGGCCTTCTCGCTGCGCCGCTCGGCGGTGACGACGACCTCCTCGAGTGCCGCGTCAGCGCGCACGCCCTTCGGCCACGCGCCGAGGAGGGCGGCACCACTTGCCAGTAACCAGGAAAGCGCTCTCAGACGGGAACGGGTGCTCCGATCAGTCCGCGAAGGCATTGCGGTATCCCCCTTGCGACGGGTGGTCATGAACCGTCAAGCGCCGGCGCGACCTAGGGTGCTCGGCCGGCCGTTGCATCGATTATCGATACTTTGTTATCGCGACCCAATATCACTGTAGGACGAGACCGAGCGAGCGTCAACCCGCGCCGCCCGGATGCGCTAGAGTCGCCGGATGAAGTTCGTCGACGAGGCGCGACTCAAGGTGCAGGCCGGCAACGGCGGTCGCGGCAGCGCGAGTTTCCGCCGCGAGAAGTTCGTGCCCTTCGGCGGGCCGGACGGCGGCGACGGCGGCCACGGAGGCAGCATCTACCTGCGCGCCGCCTCGGGGATCAACACACTGGCGGATTTCCGCATCGAGCGGACCTTCAGGGCCGCCAACGGCGAGCCGGGCGGAGCCAACGACTGCTCGGGCCGCAGCGGCGCGGATCTCTACGTGCCGGTGCCGCTCGGCACGGTGGTGCGGGATGCCGACACGCACGAGGAGCTCGGCGATCTCACGCGCGAGGGCGAGGAGCTGCTGGTGGCGCGCGGCGGCAAGGGCGGATGGGGAAATCAGCGCTTCAAGTCGAGCACCAACCGCTCACCGCGCCAGTTCGGACCGGGCCTCCCGGGGGAGAAGCGCGCCCTCGAACTCGAGCTCAAGCTCATCGCCGACGTCGGGCTCCTCGGACTCCCGAATGCCGGCAAGTCCACTCTGATCCGCGCGGTCTCCGCCGCGAGGCCGAAGGTCGCCGACTATCCCTTCACGACGCTGCACCCGAACCTCGGCGTGGTGCGGGTGGGAGTGCACCGCAGTTTTGTCATGGCCGACATTCCGGGCCTCATCGAGGGGGCCGCCGAGGGCGCCGGACTCGGGATCCGGTTCCTGAAGCACCTGCAGCGCACGCGGCTGATGCTGCACCTCGTGGATATCGCGCCGCTCGACCCGCAGGCCGACCCCGTGCGCGATGCGCGCGCGATCGTCCGCGAGCTGAAGAAGTTCAGCAAAGAGCTCTCTGCCCGGCCGCGCTGGCTGGTGCTCAACAAGCGCGACCTCCTGCCGCCCGAGGAGGCCGAGAGGCGGGCACGCGCCATCGTGCGCGCGCTGCGCTACACCGGGCCGCGCTTCCTGATCTCAGGGGCGACCGGCGAGGGGACGAAGGCCTTGTGCGGAGCGGTTATGAAGCTTTTGGAGGAGCACGATCGCGCGGGACGCGGGCGCGCATCATCTCGAGCAGGTGCTGGCGGCGAGCCGCCGGTCGCAGTTTAAGGGGGGTCGGAATGACGGGGACCGGGATACCGAGCTTATCGTTCGCGCTCATCGAGTCCTCACTGCATCGAACGGATGCGGGCGGCAAGACGACTCTTGTGCCGCGCAGCCTTGTTACGGTGGATGATCTGCTTGCTCACGAGCGAATCGATGATCGGGACTGCCAGGCCGTAGCTCTTTTGGGCCACTTCCTTGTCGCCGCTGGCGACGGCCGCCGTCACCCCGCGCACCGCGGTGCGCATGCGTGACCGCAGCGAGACGTTGCGCGCACGGTGCTTCTCTGCCTGGCGGGCAGCTTTTTCGGCCGACTTGGTATTGGCCACTAAATCTCCGTATCGAGGGCCGGGACGCAAGCGAGGGCCGGTAGTCTGCGCATCGGGGCGTTCCTTGTCAACGCGAAAACCCCATGGCGGGTGCAGGCATGCAGCTTCACATAAACTGCGCATCGCCTGGTCACGCGGGCGGGACGTTCGGTTAACTTAGCTTAGCCGTATCAATGGCTTGTATGAGATAAGGGGTCCATGCAGCTCATTCGGGGACTCGGCGGAAGAGGATTACCGGGCGGCGGCTGCGTGGTGACCATCGGGAGCTACGACGGCATCCATCTCGGGCACCGGGCATTGCTCGCGCGCCTCGCCGAGCACGCGGTGCGGCGCGCTGAGCCCTCGGTGCTCCTGACGTTCGAGCCCCTGCCGCGGGAATACCTGGTGCCGGACCATCCCCCCGCGCGGCTGACGTCGCTCCGCGAGCGCTGGCGGATCCTCCTTTCGGATGCCTCGCTCGGCTATCTGTGGCTGCTACGCTTCGGCGAGGCGCTCCGCAACCTCCCCGCCGAGGCCTTCGCGCAGCTCCTGGCGGAGAAGCTCCGTGCCCGGGTGGTGGTGGTCGGCCACGACTTTCGCTTCGCGCGCCGGGGCGAGGCGACCGCGGCGGTCCTGGCCGCGGCCGGCGTGCGGCTCGGATTCCAGGTCGACGTGGTGGACCCCGTGATGCTCGACGGCGAGCGCATCAGCAGCAGCGGGGTGCGCGCCGCGCTGGCGGACAGCGACTTCGAGCGCGCGCGGCGCTGGCTCGGTCGGCCGTGGTCGATGCGCGGCCGGGTGGTGGCCGGCGAGCGGCGCGGCCGGAAGCTCGGATTTCCCACCGCCAACCTGCCGCTCGAGCGCCGCCGCGCGCCGGTCGCGGGCATTTTCGCGGTGCGCGTCCGGGGCGTGGCCGGCGAGGCGCTCCCCGGTGTCGCGAGTCTCGGCACGCGGCCGACCGTCGGGGGTGTCGAGCCGCTCCTCGAAGCGCACGTATTCGATTTCAGCGGCGACCTCTACGGGCGCGAGCTCGAGGTCGAATTCGCCGCGAAGTTGCGCGATGAGGCGTGCTTTGCGAGTCTCGCGGCGCTCACCGCGCAGATGCGGCGCGACGCCGACGACGCGCGCCGCATCCTCGCGGCCTGACATGAGCGATCCCGACGAGCGCCCCGATGAAGCCTGATTGAGTGACATGGCCGACTACAAGCACACCCTCAACCTGCCGCAGACCGATTTCCCGATGAAGGCGGACCTGGCTCAGCGCGAGCCCGCGATGGTGCGCGCGTGGGAAGAACGCCGCACCTACGAGAAGCTGCGCGAGGTGGCGCGCGGGCGGCCGCGCTTCGTGCTGCACGACGGGCCGCCATACGCCAACGGCGCCATTCACATCGGCCACGCCGTCAACAAGATTCTCAAGGACATCGTGGTCAAGTCGCGCTCGCTCGACGGCTTCGACTCGCCCTACATCCCCGGCTGGGATTGCCACGGACTGCCGATCGAGCTGCAGGTGGAGAAGGGGCACGGCCGCCCGGGGCAGAAGCTCGACGCCCGGGCGTTCCGCGCCGCCTGCCGCGCCTATGCACAGGAGCAGATCGAGCTGCAGCGCGCGGACTTCAAGCGCCTCGGGGTCCTCGGGGACTGGGACCGGCCCTACCTCACCATGTCGCCGCGCTACGAGGCGCAGCAGCTGCGCGCCTTCGGCCGCATCATCCGCAACGGACACCTTTATAAGGGCGTGAAGCCCGTGTACTGGTGTCTCGACTGCCGCTCGGCGCTCGCCGAAGCCGAGGTCGAGTACGAGGAGAAGATCTCGCCCGCGATCGACGTGGCGTTTCGCGTCACGGACCGCGCCGAGCTCGCCGCTCGCATCGCTCTCCCCGCGGCCACCCTGGGCGCCGTGCCGGTGGACGTCGTCATCTGGACCACGACGCCCTGGACGCTGGCCGCCAACCAGGCGGTGGCGCTGCGGGCGGAGTTCCGCTACGTGCTGGTGCGGGCGAGGAGGGACGGGGAGCCGCGCGCCCTCATCGTGGCGGCCGAGCTCCTCGAGGCGTGCCGCGCCCGGTGGGACCTCGCGGAGGTGTCGGTGCTCGCGCAATTCGAGGGCCGCGCGCTCGAGGGACTGAAGCTCGCGCACCCCTTTCACGATCGTCAGGTACCGGTCGTGCTCGGCGAGCACGTGACGCTCGATGCCGGTACCGGCGCCGTGCACACCGCCCCCGGACACGGCCAGGAGGACTTCGCCGTCGGCCAGCGCTATGGGCTTCCCGTGACCAACCCGGTCGGTCCCGACGGGACCTTCCTCCCCGACACGCCGCTCGTCGCCGGCCTCAAGGTGGATGCGGCCAACGCCGTGATCATCGAAGCCCTCAGGAAGGCGGGCCGGCTGCTGCACCACGAGCCCTACAGCCACAGCTACCCGCACTGCTGGCGCCACAAGACCCCGGTCATCTTCCGCGCCACACCGCAGTGGTTCATCAGCATGGAGCGCGCGGGGCTGCGCGCCAACACGCTGCGCGACATTCGCGCCGTCGAGTGGACCCCCGCCTGGGGCGAGCAGCGCATCAGCGGCATGATCGAGAGCCGGCCCGACTGGTGCATCTCGCGGCAGCGGACCTGGGGCGTGCCGATTCCGCTGTTCGTCCACCGGCAGACCGGCGAGCGGCATCCGCGCACGGACGAGCTGATCGAGGCCGCCGCCGCGCGCGTCGAGCAGGGCGGCATCGACGCCTGGTTCGCGCTCGCACCGGGCGAGCTCCTCGGCGCCGACGCCCAGCATTACGAGAAGGTCACCGACGTCATGGACGTGTGGGCCGACTCGGGGATGTCCTTCGAGTGCGTGGGCACCGAGCGGCCCGAAGTCGCCGCTCCCGTGGACCTGTATCTCGAGGGCTCGGACCAACATCGTGGCTGGTTTCACAGCGCGCTGCTCATGTCGGAGGCGCTGTACGAGCGGGCGCCGTACCGCGGGGTGCTCACCCACGGGTTCACGGTCGACGAGAAGGGCCGCAAGATGTCCAAATCGCTCGGCAACGTCGTGGCGCCTCAGAAAGTGATGAACAGCCTCGGGGCCGACGTGCTGCGGCTGTGGGTGGCGGCCACCGACTACGCGAACGAAATGAGCGTCTCGGACGAGATCTTGAAGCGCATGGCCGACTCCTACCGCCGCATGCGCAACACCCTGCGCTTTCTCCTCGGCAACCTGCACGGCTTCGATCCCAAGCGCCACGCGCTGCCCGCCGGGCAGCTGCTGGCGCTCGATCGATGGATGCTGCTGCGCACCCACGCTCTTCAGGCGGAAGTCCTCGAGGCCTATCGCCGCTATGGCTTTCATCTCATCTATCAGAAGGTGCACAACTTCTGCAGCGTCGAGCTCGGCGGGCTCTATCTCGACGTCATCAAGGACCGCATGTACACCACGCCCGCCGCGGGTTCGGCGCGCCGCTCGGCGCAGACGGTGATGTTTCACATCGCCGAATGCATGGTGCGCTGGCTCGCGCCGATCCTCAGCTTCACGACCGAGGAGGTCTGGCGCTATCTGCCGGGGGAGCGCCGCGAGTCGGTGTTCCATGAGACGTGGCATGCTCCGCCGCAGCCGCCGGCGGACGCGATCGACTGGGCGGCGCTCCTGAAGCTCCGCGCCGGCGTCACCCGGGAGCTCGAAGGACTGCGCGACACCGGCGCGATCGGCGCCCCCCTCGATGCACGGGTCGAGGTGCACTGCGTGCCGGAGGAGCGGCCGCGCTTTGCTGCGCTCGGGGATGAGCTGCGGTTCCTCCTGATCACCTCGGAGGCGCAGGTGCACGAGGCCGCGAGTGCCCCGGCGGGAGGGGTGGCGGCCTTCGGCGCCGGGGAGGGCGGCGTGTGGATCACCGTGCGGCCGAGCTCCGATCCGAAGTGCGTGCGCTGCTGGCACCGGCGGCCGGATGTGGGCTCGGACGCGCGCCACCCGCAACTGTGCGCCCGGTGCGTGTCCAACGTCGAGGGCCCCGGCGAGCAGAGGAGATTCGTGTGAGCGAAACGGGCGGCGGCAAGGCAGCGGCGACGCCGATGCCGGCGGGCGCGGCGCAGCCACTGCCGCTCGGGCTGAGCGGTTGGCGTTTTTTGCCGCTCGCGGCGGCGATCATCGTCGCGGATCAGGTCGTCAAGGCCTGGATGGTGCAGCACTTCACGCTCTTCGAGCGGGTGCGCGTGCTGCCGGTGCTCGATATCATCCTCACCTACAACACCGGCGCCGCCTTCAGCGTGCTGTCCGACGCCTCGGGTTGGCAGCGCTGGCTGTTCGTGCTGCTCGCGCTCGGTGTGAGCGCGGGCCTCATCGTGTGGCTGCGCCGGCTGCGCGCGGCGGCGCACGGCCTGCTCGGGTGCGGGCTCGCGCTCATCATCGGAGGCGCGCTCGGCAACATGATCGACCGGCTGGCATCGGGAAGGGTGGTCGACTTCATCCACGTGCACTGGGGACAGGCGTACTTTCCGGCGTTCAATGTGGCCGATTCCGCCATCACGGTGGGCGCACTCGCGCTGCTGATCGATGCATGGCGTGAGAGCCGTTCGGTGCGGAGGGTGGACGCGTGATACAGGTGCTGCTCGCCAACCCGCGGGGCTTTTGCGCCGGCGTGGACCGCGCGATCGACATCGTCGAGCGGGCGATCGAGCTCTTCGGCGCCCCGATCTACGTGCGCCACGAGGTGGTGCACAACCGCCACGTGGTGGAGCGGTTGCGCGCGCTCGGGGCGGTGTTCGTGGAGGAGCTCCTCGAGGTCCCCGAGGGCGCCACGGTGATCTTCTCGGCGCACGGCGTATCGCGCGCGGTGGAGGAGGAGGCCCGCGTGCGGCGGCTCACCGTCTTCAACGCAACCTGTCCGCTGGTGACCAAGGTGCACATGGAGGTGCAGCACTACGCGCGCGAGGGGCTCGACGTGATCCTGATCGGGCACGCCGGGCACCCGGAGGTCGAGGGCACGATGGGCCGCTTCGACACATCCTTCGGCGGCCGCATGCACCTCGTGCAGACGCTCGCCGACGTCGCCGCCCTCGAGGTGCGCGACCCCGAGCACCTCGCCTTCGTCACCCAGACCACGCTCTCGATGGACGATACGGCGGAGATCGTCGCGACGCTGCGGCAGCGGTTCCCGGGGCTCGCCACGCCGCGCCACGAGGACATCTGCTACGCCACCCAGAACCGCCAGGACGCGGTCAAGAAGCTCCTCGAGCACTGCGACGTGCTGCTGGTCGTCGGCTCGCGCAGCAGCTCCAACTCCAACCGCCTGCGCGAGCTCGCCGATCGCGCCGGCGTCCCCGGCTACCTGATCGACGGTCCGCAGGACCTGCGCGCCGAGTGGCTCGAGGGCAAGCGCGCCGTCGGCGTGACCGCCGGGGCCTCGGCGCCCGAGGTGCTGGTGCGGCAGGTCCTCGAGCAGCTCGCCCGATGGGGCGCCGAGACACCGCGCGAGGTCGTCGGCCGCGAGGAGCGCATGTTCTTTGCGCTGCCGCGCGAGCTGCGGCCTGAGTCGGACGAGCCCGCGTAGCGGAAACAAGTCGCTGCGCCCAAGCTCAAGCGCCGGATTCCAGCTGCCGGCGGGGAGCCGGGATTGCGTTCCCGGCCGATTCATTTTCGCACTCCGCCGGAAACCCCCACGTGCTCCGCCGACACTTACAGGCGGACACGCGTGCGGGAGAGCTTCACATGCGAAACATGCAGTTGGTAGCGGGCGCCCTGTCGTTGATCCTCACCGGGTGTGGCGGAGGGTATGGTGGGGGTGGCGGTGGTTCGGGAGGCGCCATGGGCTGCGGCGGGGCGTACCAGCCTGTCTGCCCGGCGCCGATGGTCACTCTGACGGCTCCGG
>Ga0209686_1001212_pt1 | contig 12874 bp, 15 predicted proteins | sample GraSoiAngelo_126_FD_185883 | JGI IMG/M metagenome (GOLD analysis project Ga0209686, IMG submission 185883) | Grasslands soil microbial communities from the Angelo Coastal Reserve, California, USA - 14_0927_09_20cm (SPAdes) (version 2) | ecosystem: Environmental > Terrestrial > Soil > Grasslands ...
CGAAGGAACTCGAGTACGAGCCGGCGCTCGCGCTCGATGGCGGCGAGGATGGGCTGGCGTTGATCCGCACGGCATTGTCGCAAGCGCCCGCCGTGGTGAAGCCGGGCGGCGCCCTGTTCTTCGAGTACGACCCGGCGCAGACACGTCGCATCGTCCGCCTCGCCCAGGGTCAGTGGCCTGCAGCAGACATCAGCGTCCACAAAGATCTCGCCGGGCGCGACCGCGTGGTGCGCATCCAACTGCCTTGACCGGACCGAGACGCCACTGTGACCGAGCGCTGGCCGGCTGACCCGAGCCACGTCGACCGGGCTGCGGAACGCCTTCGGCAAGGCGCCGTCATCGCGTTTCCCACGGACACGCTCTATGCGGTCGGGGCGCGGGCCGGCGATCCGGCCGCGGTCCAGCGACTCTACGAAATCAAGCGCCGGCCTTCCGGCCAGCCGATGGTCTGGCTCGTCAGTGGCCGCCCGCAGGTCGAGCCGATCGCCGTCGTGTCGGAGGTTGCCTCCGAGCTGATCGCGCGGTTCTGGCCGGGTCCATTAACCCTCGTTCTTCCGGCGCGCCTCGCTCTGGAAGGTCCAACCATTGCGGTACGCGCACCGAACCACCACGTGGCGCTCGAATTGCTGCAATCCCTGGGCGAACCAATCGCGAGCAGCAGCGCCAATCCCGCCGGCCAGGCGCCGCCCGTCGACGCCGATCACGTGATCGCGGGAATGGGAGACCGGATCGATCTCGTGCTCGACGGCGGACGGTGCCGGATCGGCCAACCATCGACCATCCTGGACCTGAGTGGCGAGGTGCCCCGCATCCTTCGCCAGGGAGCGATTCCACAGACTGAGCTCATCACGTCGTGATTTCGGGATAATGAGCGGAATGCTCCAGGCCCACACCGACCTGACCAGCCGGATCGACGCCGTCGATCCCGAGGTCGGTGCCGCGATCCGGGACGAGTTCGAACGGCAGCAGTACACGCTCGAACTCATTCCCTCGGAGAACATCGCCAGTCCGGCGGTGTTGCAGGCACTGGGGTCGCTGCTCAACAACAAGTATGCGGAAGGCTACCCGGGCAAGCGCTACTACGGCGGCTGCGAAAACGTCGACCGGATCGAAACACTGGCCATCGAACGGGCCAAGGCCCTCTTCAACGCCGAGCACGCGAACGTGCAATCACATTGCGGGACCACCGCGAATTATGCCGTCTACGCCGCCGTGCTCAGTCCGGGCGACACCGTGCTGGGCATGGACCTGAGCCACGGGGGCCACCTCAGCCACGGCAGCCCGGTCAACTTCTCGGGCAAGCTCTACCACTTCGTGCCCTACGGAGTCGACCCGAATACGGAGCGGATCGACTACGACGTGCTGGAGCGGCAGGCGCGAGAGGTGCGGCCGAAGATGCTGCTGGCCGGCTACAGCGCCTATCCTCGCATCCTCGACTTCGAGCGGATGGCCGCGATCGCCCGCGGCCTCGACGCCTACTTCTTCGTTGACATGGCGCATTTCGCCGGGCTGGTGGCGGGCGGAGCCCATCCAAGCCCGGTGCCGCATGCTGATTTCGTGAGCTTCACGACGCACAAGACTATGCGCGGCCCGTGGGGCGCCATGATCTTGTGCAAGGCGAAGTTCGCCGCCGACATCGACAAGAGCGTCTTCCCCGGGAGCCAGGGGGGGCCGCACAATCACGCGATCGCGGGCAAAGCCGTGATGCTGGCGCAATGGAAGACACCGGAGTTCAGGTCCTACGCGCAGTCGGTGGTCAATAACGCGCGGCTGCTGGCGGAAGGCCTGACCCGCCGAAAGTTGCGACTCGTCAGCGGTGGGACCGACAACCACCTGATGCTGATCGACCTGCGGCCGCTTGGCCTGACCGGGAAGAAAGTCCAGGAGACTTTCGATACCGTTGGCATTACCGTCAACCGGAACTCGATTCCGTTCGACACGGCGAGCAAGTTCAATCCGAGTGGCATCCGGTTGGGGACGCCTTCGGTCACGACGCGCGGCATGGGTCCCAACGAGATGAACCAGATTGCCGAAATGGTCGCCGAGCTGCTTGTCAATCTCGACGACCGCGCGGTGCACGAACAGGTGCGCGCCCATAGCCGGGCGTTGTGCGAGCGGTTCCCATTGCCGTACTAGCCGGCACAACCTTCTTCAGCGATCCGACGTTCTGGTCTACGTTCTCAGCCGCACGTTTCGGGCCGGCCGTTCGGCCGTTTTTCGTCGCTCTGGTCTTCACGGCGATCGCCGTGCTCCCCGTGCGCTGGCTGGCATTCCGTCTCGGGGCGGTCGCCGAGCCGGGTGAGCGGCGGATCCACAGCCGGCCGACGGCCCGCCTCGGCGGACTCGCCATGTACCTGGGATTCGGCCTTTCGGCGGCGCTTTTCTCGACCAACCCCTCAACCCTCGGGCTGCTCCTTTCGGCGGCGGTCATCACTACGCTGATGGTCTTCGATGACCTGCACGGGCTCCGAGCCCTTTCCAAGCTTCTTGCTCAGATCGGCGCATCCTTGCTGGCGATCGTCGTGTTCGGCATCTATATCCACTCGGTGAACCTGCCCGGCGGCCACATCGTCAACCTGGCGGTCGCGGTATCGATCCCGCTGACACTCCTCTGGTTCGTCGGTCTGCAAAACACGATCAACCTGATCGACGGTGTTGATGGACTGGCGGCGGGCGTCGTCGCCATCGTGGCGGCGACCCTTCTGCTGGCGGCGATCAACCGAGAGCAGATGGATATCGTCATCCTGTCTGGTGCCTTGATCGGGGCCTGTGCCGGCTTTCTCTTCTTCAACTGGCATCCGGCCCGCGTTTTCATGGGTGATACCGGTAGCAACTTTCTCGGTTTCTCCGTACTGTCAGTGGCGAAGGGCGCCGTGGTCCTGGCCCTGATCGTGCCGATCGCCGCCCTGGCCATCCCGATTTTCGATACGGGTTGGGCGATTCTGCGGCGCCGGATGCGGGGCCGATCGATCGCCGCTCCGGATACGGAGCATCTGCATCATCGGCTGCTCGATTTTGGTCTCAGCCCGCGGGAGACGGCGCTCGTCTTCTACTTCGGGACGGCCATTTTCGCAGCTCTCGGTCTCGCCATCTACGGCCACCGGAAAGTGTTGCTCGGCGCGATCCTGCTGATGCTGTTGGGGATCGTCGTCATCATGATGCGGCGATTCCAGCGAACCAGCCGCGGTTGAGCTCGGTTAGGGCGCTCACCGGATAGCGAGTTGAATTTGGCGCCTGTTAAGCTGAACTCGTTGAGGCCCCATTTCGGAGGCAACGATGGCCCCGAAGGATAAGCGCAAGGAGCCCGGCATGGATCATCCTACTTACGATGCAGCGGCACCGCGCGGCCACGCCCCGTCGGGCGGCGAGCTGGCCGGTCTCGGCCTGTTGCTCGCCGTCGTCGTCGTCCTTCCCCTCCTGATTGGCGCCGTGATCGACGGTGTGGCCCATACCGCGCCCCTGCTGCTCCTCGCCGGTCTGGTGATCGGCATCATCGCGGGCGGCGCCATGGTCTATACGAGGTTCAAACGATACCTGTGAAGAACCGGCTGGTCCGAAACACGGTGACCGCCTCCGGCATCGCGGCCGCTTCGGTGATCGCGCTTGGGTTCGCCACGGGACAGGTCAAGAATGCCCTGGCATTCGCCATCGGCCTGCTGGTCGGTTCGGCAAACGGGCTGCTCGTCCAGCGCTCGCTCGCTTTCGGAATGGGCTTTACCGCCCTCAGTCTTGTCCGGTTGCTGCTGCTGACGGGCCTGGGCCTCGGCATTGGGCTGTTGATCGGACTCTCGCAGGTCTGGCTGGTGGTCGGCGGCATTGCCGTTGCTCAGCTGGTCCTCGCCGGGTTCGCGGTGCGGGAGGCGCTGGCCGGGTGATCTTTCTTGCTGAGGCGCCCGGCACCCATCCCACCGTCAGTGTCTGCGGTTCCTGGTACTGCACCTTCAACTACGACAGCCTGATCTCGAGCGCGATCGCCATCATCATCACGCTCATCGTCGGTTTCCTGGTCGCCGACCGGCTGAGTCATGGCGTGCCGGGCAAGCTCCAGCTGCTCTTCGAGTTCCTCATCGACTACGTGCGCGGGCTGATCCGTGAGTCCGTCGGCGAGGGCGGCGGCTTCATCGTGCCGCTGGCAATGACGCTCGGCTTCTACATCCTGATCGCCAACTGGCTCGATTTCTTTCCGCTGGCGGATCCGATCCATCCCGCCAATGCCGACTTGAACCAGACCCTGGCCATGGCCTTGCTGGTCATCATCGTGGTCCAGGCGTACAGCCTTCGGGTTCTGGGGTTACGGGGCTACCTTCGTCGATTCACGAAACCTTTCGAGATGGCGCTGCCGGTGCGGATCGCATTTATTCCGCTCAACATCGTGGAAGAGGTCGTCAAGCCGGTGACCCTTTCCCTCCGGCTCTTCGGCAACATCTTCGCGGGCGCGTTGATGGTGTATCTCATCGGGTCGCTCATCACCTTCCTCGCCGGGCTGGTGCCGAGCGGTGGCTTGACGACCGCCCTGGGGGTCGTCTTCGGACCGCTCGCTGAGCTTGGTCTGATCGTCTGGAAAGCGTTCGACATCTTCTTTGTCGGCACCATCCAGGCCTTCATCTTTACGTTGCTCACCATCATCTATTTCGGTATGGCGCGCGAGGGTCTCGAGGAAGAGGGGCACGGCGGACATCCAAGCACGGCCCCGGCAACTGCGGAAACTGGAGGGTAAATCTATGAATCACGCGATCGTCCTCGCTGGAGCGCTTATCGCCGCCGGCCTTGCGCTGGGTGGCGGCGCGATTGGCGCCGCCGTTGGTGATGGCCTCGCCGGCAATGCAACGATTCAGGGTACGGCCCGGCAGCCGGAGGCGCAAGCCCGCCTGCAAATCATCATGTTCCTGATCATCGGCCTGGTGGAAGCCATGTATTTCATCAACCTGGCGCTTGGCTTCTACTTCATCACCGCTGTGGCCAGCGGTGTCGGCGGGTAAAGATTGCTGATCGCCTACCTCGCTGCCGGCTTGCTGAGCATCAACGGCACCTTGATTGCCGAGTTCATCGCCTTCCTGCTCATGCTTGGTGTTCTTGCCAGATGGGTTTACCCACCGATCATTCGCGCGGCAGAGGCTCGCCAGCTGCAGATCAAGGCGCAACTGGAGCAGGCGGAGAAATCGCGCCAGGAGGCCGAACAACACCTCCGGGAGGCGCAGGCGGAGATTCAGCGAGCTCGCGAAGAGGCGGGACAAATCATCGAGCGGGCGAACCGGGCGGCCGAGCGGATTCAAGGGGAGGCACAGGAGAAGGCCCGCGACGAGGCGAGGCGCATCGTGGAGGCGGCCAGCCGGGACATCGAAGCCGAGCGCCAGCGAGCGATTCACTCGATACGCCGGCAAATGGCGGACATCGTTACCGAGGCGGTGCGCCGGATCGTCGGCGAGAGCCTCGACGGTGAACGGCACCGCAAGCTGATCGAAGCCGCAATCGAACAGGTGGAAAAGGAGCCGAATGCCGCGCAGTAACATCGCTCGGCGCTACGCGCAGGGGGTCTTCCAGCTGGCCGAAGCCGAGCACGACTTCGATGGGTGGCGGCGCGAGCTCACCCAGCTCGACGCCCTGCTGCAGGATGACGTGTTGCGGGCGGCCTTCGCCAATCCTGCCGTCACGACGCCGCGGCGGATGGAGCTGGCTCAGCGGCTGGCGCCGGAGCTTCGACCGGAAACGCAGAACCTCTTGCGGCTGTTGATCGAGCATCGTCGATCCTCGGAGATGCCTGCCATCCGGCGTGAGTTCGAGCGGATGGCCGACGAGGCCGCCGGCATCGTGAACGTCGCGCTGACCACGGCGGTCGAGCTCGACGATTCGGAACGAAAGCGATACGAGCGAGCGCTCGCCGAGCGGCTGGGGAAGAGCGTTCGCATGGAATACCGACATGATCCGGCGTTGGTCGCCGGCGCGACTGTGCAGATCGGCGACCGGCTCATCGACGGCAGCGTACGGACTCAGCTGGATCGGCTGCGCCAGCAGCTAGTGGGTTAGCCCGGGAGGAGGCAATTCGAGATGACCATCAGCTCCGAAGAAATCAGCAGCCTGATCAAACGGCGGATCAAGGAATTCGATGTCCCGATCCTGTCGGCCGACGTCGGCATCGTCACCGAGGTTGGGGATGGGATCGCGCAGGTTTACGGCCTCCAGGGGGCACAGGCGCTCGAGATGTTGGAATTCAAAGGCGGCGTCAGCGGCATTGCCCTCAACCTCGAGGAAGACTCGGTCGGCGCCATCATCCTGGGCCCTTACCAGGAAATCAAAGAGGGCGACCAGGTGCGCACCACCGGCAAGATCATCCAGGTCCCGGTCGGCGAGGCGCTGGTGGGCCGGGTCGTCAACGCGTTGGGCGAGCCGATCGACGGCAAAGGTCCGATCAAGACCACCGAGTTTGCCCCTGTGGAGAAGGTCGCGCCCGGGGTGGTCACCCGCCAGCCGGTCGACACGCCGCTCCAGACGGGGATCAAGGCCATCGACGCCATGATTCCCATCGGCCGGGGCCAGCGCGAGCTGATCATCGGCGACCGCCAGACCGGCAAGACCGCGATCGCGATCGACACCATCATCAACCAGAAGGGCCAGGACGTGATCTGCATTTACGTCGCCATCGGCCAGCGGGCGGCGACCGTGGCGCAGGTTGCCGCCACCCTCGAGGCGCGGGGGGCGATGGAGTACACGATCATCGTGTCCGCCACCGCGAGCGACCCCGCGCCCCTCTGGTACCTGGCGCCTTATGCCGGCTGCTCGATGGGCGAGTACTTCATGGACAAGGGGAAGGACTCGCTGCTCGTCTACGACGACCTGTCCAAACACGCCTGGGCCTATCGCCAGATCTCCCTGCTGTTGCGGCGTCCACCCGGGCGCGAAGCCTATCCCGGTGACGTCTTTTACCTGCATTCGCGTCTGCTCGAGCGAGCCGCCCGGATGAACAAGGACAACGGCGGTGGGTCGCTGACGGCGCTGCCCATCATCGAGACCCTGGCGGGTGACATCTCAGCCTACATCCCGACCAACGTGATCTCGATCACCGATGGGCAGATCTACCTGCTGACCGACCTGTTCTACGCCGGAATCCGGCCGGCGATCTCCACGGGTCTGTCCGTATCCCGCGTCGGCGGGGCCGCCCAGATCAAGGCGATGCGCCAGGTCGCCGGCCGGCTGCGCCTCGATCTCTCCCAATACCGCGAGCTGGCCGCCTTTGCCCAGTTCGCTTCCGACCTCGACAAGCGAACCCGCGACCAGCTGGAGCGCGGCAAGCGGATGACCGAGCTGCTCAAGCAAGGCCAGTACCAGCCGATGGCGATCCCCCAGCAGGTCATCGTCCTGTTTGCCGGTACCAACGGTCTGGTCGACGATGTGCCGGTCGACCAGGTCGAAACCTTCGAGAAGGAGCTGCTGCGCTTCATGAGCAGCTCACACCCCGAGATCGAGCAAGCCATCGCCAAGGACAAGGCGGTTTCGGAAGCGACGGACAAGGGCTTGCGGGCGGCGATCGAAGAGTTCAAGAAGTCGAGCCCGCTGATCCAGAAAGCGGAGACGCGTAAGCCTGCTGCTGCGGAAGAGGCTCCCAAAGGTGGATCCCTGCAAGCCGCCCGGCGTGCCGCCGACCGCGAAACCAAGAAGGAGGCCTAGAAGCTGGCCACTCTCGCTGAGATTCGCCGCAGGATCGCGAGCCTGCAGAACACGCAGCAGATCACCCGCGCGTTGCAGGCGGTGGCAGCTTCGAAGCTCCGGCGGGTGCAGGCGAGGGCCGAGGCCGGCCGGCCGTACGCCGACCGGATGGCTGAGGTGCTTACCGAGGTCGCCAGTCGCACAACCGGGACGCGCAACCCTTTCCTGACACGGCGCGATGTGAAAAAACGATTGCTGATCCTCGTGAGCGCCGATCGCGGCCTGGCAGGTGGGCTGAACGTCAACGCCTTCCGGGCGGCGCTGGGCTACATCCGACAGGGGCCCGACACCGTGCTCGTGACGATCGGCCGCAAGGGGCGCGACTACTTTCGGCGACTCGGTGTGCCGATCATCGCCGATGTGTCGCAGACCGGCGACCGGCCCGAGTTGAAAGATATCCTCCCCGCGATCACGGTTGCCCGCGATGAGTACATCAAGGAGAGCGTTGACCAGGTGGCGCTGGTGCATACCCACTTTGTCTCGGTGGCCAAGCTGGTGCCCACCGTCTCTGTCTTGGTCCCGGTCGAGGTCCCCGAACGGAAAGAAGGGGTGCGCGTCGACTACCTGTACGAACCAGAACCCGAGGAGGTACTGGCTCGTCTCCTCCCGCGGTATGTTGAAGCGGAGGTTTATGCGGCGGTGCTCGATAACCTGGCCAGCTTTTACGCCGCGCAGATGATTGCCATGCGTAACGCGACCGACAACGCCGGCGAGCTGATCACCGACTTGACCCTGCTGCGGAACAAGGTGCGGCAGGCCACGATCACCAAAGAACTCAGTGAGATCGTCGGTGGCGCCGAGGCGCTGGCCGCCGGATAGGAGGTTGTGATGGCAATTGCCGAGAAAGCAAAGAAGAAGGAAGAGAAGGGGAAAAAAGGTCGGGTCGGCCGCGTCGACCAGATCATCGGTCCGGTGGTCGATGTGGCGTTCGACGCCGAGGATCTGCCCGAGATCTACTTCGCGCTCGAGATCGAGCGAGGGAAGGATGAGCCCCCGTTGGTGCTCGAAGTCCAGCAGCACCGCGGCAACAACATAGTCCGGACCATTGCCATGGCCAGTACCGATGGTCTGATTCGCGGCACGGAAGTGAAGGATACGGGCGCCCCGATCACCGTCCCGGTCGGCAAGTCCACCCTGGGGCGAATGATGAGTGTTATCGGAGCGCCGATCGACGGGAAGGGCCCGATCAAGTCCGAAGCCCATCTCCCCATCCACCGGCTGGCGCCACCGGTCAGCGAGCAGGCGGTCGAGACGAACGTGCTCGAGACCGGGATTAAGGTCATCGACCTGGTCACCACCTTCGCCAAGGGCAGCAAGATCGGCCTGTTCGGCGGTGCGGGGGTGGGCAAGACCGTCATCGTGATGGAGCTGATCCGCAACATCGCCCAGGAGCACGGCGGTTTCAGCGTGTTCGCCGGTGTCGGCGAGCGCACCCGCGAGGGCAACAGCCTGTGGCTGGAAATGAACGAGTCGGGGGTCATTGACAAGACGGCGCTGGTTTTCGGCCAGATGAACGAGCCGCCAGGCGCCCGCGCCCGGGTCGGACTGACCGGCCTGACACTTGCCGAGTACTTCCGGGACGAGTTCGGCCAGGACGTGCTGCTGTTCATCGACAACGTCTTCCGTTACATGCTGGCGGGCAGCGAAGTGTCGGCCCTGCTCGGTCGCCTGCCGTCGGCGGTCGGCTACCAGCCGACGCTGGCCACCGAGATGGGTGACCTGGAGGAGCGAATCACCTCGACGAAGAAGGGGTCGATCACGTCCGTGCAGGCTGTCTTCGTTCCGGCAGACGATTACACCGACCCGGCGATCGCCACCACCTTCGCCCACCTGGGCGCCACCGTGGCGCTCTCCCGCTCAATCGTCGAGCGGGGCATCTACCCGGCCGTTGACCCGCTCGACTCCTTCTCGCGATTCCTGACTCCCGACATTGTCGGCGAGGAGCATTACCGGGTGGCCCGCGGCGTGCAGCAGGTACTGCAGCGGAACAAAGAGCTACAAGACATCATTGCCATCCTCGGCATGGACGAGCTTTCCGAGGACGACAAGCTGCTGGTGGCCCGTGCCCGCAAGATCGAGCGCTTCCTCTCGCAGCCATTCTTCGTGGCCGAGGTCTTCACCAACCGGCCAGGGAAATACGTGCCCTTGAAGGAGACGATCCGCGGCTTCGGTGAAATCCTCGACGGCAAGCACGACGATCTGCCCGAACAAGCCTTCTACATGGTCGGCACGATCGACGAAGTCGTCGAGGCGGCGAAAGGTGAAGGTGGCAAAGAAACCAAGGCCGAGCAACCCAGGGCTGAGCAGCCAAAGCGCGACCAGTCGAAGGCTGACCAGCCAAAGGCTGGCCAGGGGTCGAGATAACGCGTGGCCGATAAGCTGCACGTCGACATCGTCACCGTCGAAGGGCGGCGATTCAAAGGCGATGCCGATTTCGTGGTCGCCCCCGGATCAGAAGGCGAGCTCGGTGTCCTGCCGCGGCACATTCCGCTGCTGACCCCGCTGGCGCCCGGCTCGGTGAAGGTCCGCAACGAGGGCGAGGAACATTACTTCTTCGTTTCGGGCGGATTCCTGGAAGTGCGGCCGGACCAGGTCACCGTCCTGGCGGACTCCGCGGAGCGGGCCGACGACATCGATGAAGCCCGCGCCGAGGAGGCGCGCCGTCGTGCCGAGAGCCTGCTACAGCAGAAGCTCTCCGACGCCGACCAGGCCGCCGCGACGACCGCCCTGGCTCGGGCTGAAGCCCGGCTACGGCTGGCGGAACTCCGCCGCCGTCGGCGCGTCTAGCCGATCGCAAACCTGATAGCCGTCATTCACGGCCGGGCGCGGCGCGGACTGTTACCCTAGGGGGTCAGTGGCGCAGCTCCTGATCGAGGGGGGATCCCGGTTGGTCGGGCGTGTGCCCATCAGCGGTTCCAAAAACGCCGTGCTTCCAATCCTGGCTGCCTGCCTGCTGACGGAGGAAGAGTGCCGGATCAAGAACGTGCCGCGGATCGAGGACGTCTTTACCATGGAGCGTTTGCTCGGTGCCATGGGGGTTCACACCCGCTGGCTCGACCCGCAGCAGATCCAGGTCGATGCCGAGCGGCTGGCCAAGAGCGAGGTGCTCGCGGCCATGGCCAACCGGATGCGCGCCTCGTTCCTGTTGATGGGGCCGCTGCTGGCCCGCCGCGGTGAGGCCAGGGTGGCCAAACCCGGCGGCGACGACATCGGTATGCGCCGCGTCGAGCAGCACGTGGTCGGCCTCCGCTTGATGGGCGCTCGGGTCGAGCTCGAGGGTGGCGAGTACGTGGCCCGCGCCGACCGGCTGAGGGGCGCGTCCATCCACCTGGACATGCCGACCGTGACCGGCACGGAGAACCTGATGATGGCGGCCGCCACTGCTGACGGCATCACCACGATCCACAACGCCGCCCGCGAGCCGCACGTCGTCGACCTGGCATTTTTCTTGGGCAAGATGGGGGCCCGCATCCAGGGGATTGGCACCGACGTACTGCAGATCGAGGGCGTATCCGAGCTGAGCGGCGCGACCCATCGTGTCATCCCCGACAACATCGAGACCGGGACGTACGCGATCGCTATCGCGGCGACGGGTGGTGAGGCTGTCCTGGAAGATGTTGTAACGGGAGACCTTTGGGCCCTGATCCTCAAGCTGCGGGCGGCTGGCGTCGAGGTACAGGATCAGACACACAGCCTTTGGGTGCAGGGCAACGACCGGGTCCAACCGGTGGACGTCACGACCTGGCCACATCCCGGCTTCCCGACGGACCTGCAGGCGCCCTGGGTCAGCCTGATGACCCAAGCGGCCGGACGGTGTGTGGTTTCGGAAGCCGTCTTCGAAAACCGCTTCCAGCACGTTCCCGAGCTGCGCAAGCTGGGGGCGGACATCGAGGTCGAGGGCCGCAGCGCGATCGTCTCCGGCCCCAGCGCGCTGCACGGCGGTTCGGTCAACGTGCCCGACATCCGCTCCGGCGCCGCCCTCGTCGTGGCGGCACTCTGCGCCAAAGGGACGACCGCCCTCGACAACATCTACCATCTCGACCGCGGCTATCAGGACATGGTGGCCAAGCTGGAGCGACTCGGCGCACATATCACTCGGGTCGACGGTGAGGCCGAGGTGCGGCCAGATCTCTCCAGGGTAGTGGGGGATTGAGGTCGCCGTGCTCTCCAAGAAAATTGGGATTGATCTCGGCACCTCGACGGTGCTTGTCTATGTCAAAGGCGAGGGCATTGTGGTGAACGAACCGGCGCTGATGGCAACCGATGAGCGAGGGGTGCGCGTGCTGGCCATCGGACGCGCGGCCTCGGAGCTGCTCGGACGCGGCGGCAAAGCTCGTGCCATTCGGCCGGTCCGCGATGGGGACGGCGTGGATTACGGCGCGGCCGGGGCCATGGTCCAGCATCTGATTGGTCGGATCGTCGGCCGGCAGCGGATCTTCCGACCGGACGTGATGCTCTCAGTGCCGCCGATGGTCACCGGTGTCGAGAGGCGCGCAGTGCTCGAGGCCACCATGCATGCGGGGGCCAAGAGCGCCTATCTGATCGACAAGCCGATGGCGGCGGCGATCGGCGCCCGAGTCCCGGTGGCGACGACGGACGGGATCCTGGTCGTCAACCTGGGCGCCGGTTCCACCGACGTGGTCGCCATTGCCCAGGGGGAGATGCTCGCTCTGGAATCCATCCGCATCGGCGGCGAGAGCCTCGACCGCGCGATCGAAGAGGCCGTCGCCGCGACCCACGGTGTGCGGCTGTTGCCGGGTGAAGCCGAGCGTTTCAAGGTCGCTACCGGCTCGGCGACGGAACCCGCCGCGGACGCCTGGCTCGAGCTCGCCGCCGCCGATGGCGAGGGCCAGGCGCTCCGACTTCGTCTCTCCGGGAAGGAGGTGCAGCGTGCCATTCAGGAGCCGCTGCTCGCGATCGTCGCTGGGCTGCAACGGGTGATGGCCCAGGTCACGGAAGACCGGCGTCTTTCCCTGAAGCGCAATGGCGCCATCCTCACCGGTGGCGGTGCGCAGCTCCCTGGGATTGCGGAATTTCTGACGGCGCGCGCCGGCGTCCCCACGCGGGTGGCTCGCGATCCGCAGAGTTGCGTGGCCGTCGGAACCGGGATGGCGCTCGACAACTTGCAGGTGATCCGGCGGGGCCAGCACTACATCACATGAGCACGGTACCG
>Ga0209686_1001216_pt1 | contig 12870 bp, 12 predicted proteins | sample GraSoiAngelo_126_FD_185883 | JGI IMG/M metagenome (GOLD analysis project Ga0209686, IMG submission 185883) | Grasslands soil microbial communities from the Angelo Coastal Reserve, California, USA - 14_0927_09_20cm (SPAdes) (version 2) | ecosystem: Environmental > Terrestrial > Soil > Grasslands ...
GAGCTTACGCGCGATGCCCTGGAGGATGTCGATGAAATGGAGCGAGGTGGAAACTTCCTTGAGAATCTCGATGATGGCGAGCAGATGCTTGCGCTCGCGCTCGAGCTCGGCAACGCGCGCCTCGAGAGCGGAGAGGAAAGTCATGGCGTAGTTTGCGTCCCCGGCGGAGGCGGCGTCAAGTTGCCGCGCGCGCGCGCGCGCGATAGCTTCGGAGCCCATGCGAATGCTCATCCTCGCTGCTTGCGTCGTCGTCCCCACGCTCGCCGCGCAAGGCCGCGCGAGCCCCGCGCCGCCGCTCGGCGCCTGGACGCCAGTGCCGGAGTTGCCGGGCATGGGCCGCCCCGTCGACACGGCGAGCGTAGCCGCTCGGCGGCGCGCGCTGCTGGCCCGCATCGGCCGCGGCGTCGTGCTGGTGCCCGCCGCGCACGAACGCGAGCTCGAGCGCGACTACGTCCAGGACAACGACTTTCGCCAGAGCAACACGTTCTTCTACCTCACGGAGCTCGAGACCCAGGACGCGTGGCTCCTCCTGATCGCCGGCGGCGGCGCCCCGGAGACCGTGCTGTTCCTGCCGCCGCGCAACCCGTTCCAGGAGCGGTGGACCGGCCTCCGCCTCGGGCCGGACAGCACGGCGGCCCGCCTCACGGGCATCGCGCGCGTCCTCCCCACGGACTCGCTCGATCCGGTGCTCACGGCCCTCCTGGCCCGCGTGCGCGGCCCCCTCTACGTGCCCCTCGACCAGGCGACCCGCGACGAGCCGCGGCTTCGCGACCTCGTCTTCGTCGGGCGCGACGTGCGCAACCTGCGTCCCGTCGTGGACTCGCTGCGGCTGGTGAAGGACGCCGATGAGATCGCCCGCATGCGAAAGGCGATCGACATCTCGGGGCTCGGGCACGTCGCCGCAATGCAGGCGGCCCGGCCGGGCGCCTGGGAGTACGAGATCGAGGCCGCCCTCGAGGCCGAGTTCCGCAGGAACGGCGCGGATCGCCTCGGCTATCCGTCGATCGTGGGCAGCGGTCCCAACAGCACCACGCTCCACTACGACGTCAACCGGCGCCAGACGCGGGACGGCGACTTGATCGTGGTGGACGCCGGAGCGGAATGGGGACAGTACACCGCCGACGTGACGCGCACATTCCCCGTGAACGGGAAGTTCACGCCGCGCCAGAAGGCGATCTACGACCTCGTGCTGGCGACCCAGCAGGCGGCATTCGATTCCACCCGTCCCGGCGCGACCATCGCCCAGCTCAACCGGATCGCGCGCGACTACATGCGCGCGCATTCGGGCACGCTGTGCGGCGCGCAGACGTGCGATGCCTATTTCATTCACGGCCTGTCACATTGGTTGGGCATGGACGTGCACGACGTGGGCGACTACAGCACGCCGCTCAAGCCGGGGATGGTCTTCACGATCGAGCCCGGCATCTACCTGGCGCCGGAGGGACTCGGTGTGCGGATCGAGGACGACGTGCTGGTGACCGTGACCGGGGCGGAGTGGCTCTCCGCCAAGGCGCCCAAGACCACGGCCGAGATCGAGCGCCTGATGGGCCGGCGCTAGGTCTCGTCTTTCTCGCCCTTGATGTCGTCGAGGATCTGCTTGGCTTCCCGTTTGTATTCGTGGTCGAGCACGTCGGCGATGGGCAGGGGGTCGATCGCGGTGAACTGCTCGCGCGCCTTGGAGTACTTGCCGACGTCGACGTACACCTCCCCGAGCTCGAGGCGGTGGAAAATATTCTGCGGCTTCAGGGCCACGGCCCGCTCGAGGTACCGCTGGGCGTCCTCCCAATTGCCCTTGTCCAGAAACCCGCCACCGAACAGCGCCTTGGCGAAGAACTTCTGGAACCCCGACAGCCGCTTGACCTCGGCATGCCACGCTCCCAGCAGGTGATTCGCGCCGTCGTGCGTCGAGTCGAGCTCGAGGGCTTTCATGCCCTCGTCGTAAATGAGCTTGGCAAAGCGGACGCGCTCCTTGCCGCCCTTGGTACGCGACAGCCGGCCCAGCGCCTGGCCGACCGTGAAATGCCCGTCCGCCCCGTTCGGGTTCACGCGCACCGCCGCTTCCCCGTAGGCGCGCGCCGCGGCGTAGAGGCTGTCCCGCACCTGTTTCGAGGAGTCGTCCTTGCCGGCGATCTGCTTCGCGATGTCCACGGCCTCGCGCCCCGCCTTCCACAGCGCGGCGTAGTTGGTCGAATCGCGGGCGAGCGCGGCGCGATAGTGTCCCAGGGCCTGCTGCGGCGCGAGCGCCGCGTGCGCGCTGTCGCCGAGCGCGATGTGCTCCGCCACCGTGGGCTGCGCCTGGCCGGCGAGCAGCACAGGAACGGCGAGGCAGATCAGCAGGGACCCGGGACCGCGCATCGCAGGCTCCGCGAAAAGGGAGGGCGGTAATGTTGGTCGTGCCCCTCATCGAGCGCAAGCGCGACGGCGGCGCGCTCACGCCGGAGGAGTGGTCCGCTCTGGTCGCGGCCTACACGGCCGACCGCGTCCCCGACTACCAGATGTCGGCGTTGCTCATGGCGGTGCTGCTCCGCGGGCTCGAGCGCCAGGAGCTCGCGGCCCTCACGGACGCGATGCTCGCCTCGGGCCAGCGGCTCACGTTCGACTCGTGGGCGACCCCGCGCGTCGACAAGCACTCGACCGGCGGCGTGGGCGACAAGGTCTCGCTGGTACTCGCACCGCTCGTCGCCGCGTGTGGTGTGGCCGTGCCGATGATGTCGGGACGCGGGCTCGGCCACACCGGCGGCACCCTCGACAAGCTCGAGGCGATCCCCGGGTTCCGCACGGGACTCTCGCTCGCGGAGGCCAGGGCGCAGGTGATGAAGCTCGGCTGCGCGATGATCGGGCAAACGCCCGAGATTGCCCCCGCCGACCGCCGGTTGTACGCGCTGCGGGACGTGACGGGCACCGTCGCCGCGATTCCGCTGATCGCCGCCAGCATCATGTCCAAGAAGCTCGCCGAGGGGCTGAACGCGCTCGTCCTCGACGTGAAGCGCGGCAGCGGCGCGTTCCTCCCGACGCTCGAGCAGAGTCTCGAGCTCGCGCAGACGATGATCGCGCTCGGGGAGGATCGCGGCTGCCCCACCGTCGCGCTGCTCAGCGCCATGGACCGCCCGCTCGGGCGCGCCTGCGGCAACGCCCTCGAAACCGAGGAGGCGATCCTCGCGCTGCGCGGCGAGGGGCCGGCGGATCTGATGGAGGTGACCTACGCGCTGGGCGTCGAGATGCTGCTCGCGGCCGGTGTGGAGAAGACGTCCAAGAAGGCGCGCCAGCGCCTCGAGAACGCCCTCGGGTCGGGGCTCGCCGCCGAGACGTTCGAGCGGGTGATCGAGGCGCAGGGCGGCAACCCCAAGGTCGTCGAGGATGCCTCGGTGCTCCCGCAAGCGCAGGAGGTGGAGGTATACAACGCGCCCCGCACCGGCGTGGTCCAGCGCGTGGAGCCGAAGGTCGTCGGCCGGGCCGTCGTCGCGATGGGGGGCGGGCGTCTCGCCGTCGACGATGCGGTGGATCCCACGGTCGGGTTCGTCATCACGGTGAAGCCCGGCGACAAGATCCCGGCGGGGGAGCCGATCGCCTCGGTGTTCGCCAGGGATCCGGCGGGGATCAAGCTCGGCTTCGAGGCGCTGGAGCAGGCAATCGTGATCGGCGACAAGCTCACCGAGAAACCGTTGCCGCTCGTGTCGCACCGCGTCTCGAAAGCCGGTATCGAGGAGCTTACACGTCCAGATTCCGGACGAACTTCGCGTACGTAAGCCACGTTTCCCGTTTCTCGTATCCTGTTTCCACTTCTTACACGTCGAGGTTCCGCACGAACTTCGCGTTTTCCTCGATGAATTTCCGCCGCGGCTCCACTTCGTCGCCCATCAGCGTCTCGAACAGCTGCGACGCCTCGAACGCATCCTCCATGGTCACTTTCAGGAGCGTGCGGCGCGCGGGATCCATGGTGGTGTTGCGCAGCTGGTCGGGGTTCATCTCCCCCAGCCCTTTGTAGCGCTGGATCAGGACGGTGCCGTGGCCCGCCTCGCCGTTGTTGAGGCGCTTCACGTAGGCGTCCCGTTCCTTCTCTTCGTAGGCGTAGAACTCCTCCTTGCCCTTGGCGACGCGGTATAGCGGCGGCTGCGCGATGTAGATGTAGCCCGCGTCGATCAGGAACTTCATTTCTTTGTAGAAGAACGTGAGCAGCAAGGTCCGGATGTGCGCGCCGTCCACGTCGGCGTCCGTCATGATGATGATCTTGTGGTAGCGCGCGTCGTCGAGCGTGAAGCCCTCGCCGACGCCGGTCCCGATCGCCGTGATGATCGTCCGGATCTCTTCGTTCGAGAGAATCTTGTCGATCCGCGCCTTCTGGACGTTCAGGATCTTGCCCCGCAGCGGGAGGATTGCCTGGAAGGTGCGGTCCCGGCCTTGCTTGGCCGAGCCGCCGGCGGAATCGCCCTCGACGAGATACAGCTCCGTGAGCTTGGGATCGGAGACCGAGCAGTCGGCGAGCTTCCCAGGAAGCAGTCCGCCCTCGAGCCCGCTCTTCTTGCGGACGAGCTCGCGCGCTTTGCGCGCCGCTTCGCGTGCCCGCGCTGCGCTCACGGCCTTGGCGATGATGGTGCGCGCCACGCTCGGGCTCTTGTCGAAAAAGTCGCCCAGGGCGTCGTTCACGACGCTCTTCACGATCCCCTCGACCTCGGAGTTGCCGAGCTTGGTCTTGGTCTGCCCCTCGAACTGCGGGTCTTTCACCTTGACGTGCAGAACCGCGGTCAGTCCTTCACGAACGTCGTCCCCCGTAAGGGTGAACTCTTCCTTCTTGAGGAGGCCGTCCTTCTTCGCCCACTCGTTGATGGTGCGGGTGAGCGCAGAGCGGAAGCCTGTGAGGTGCGTGCCGCCTTCGTGGGTGTTGATGTTGTTGACGAATGAGAAGGTGTTGTCGTTGTAGCCGTCGTCGTACTGGATCGCGCCTTCGACGACTACACCTTCTCGCGTGGTCTCGAACACGATCGGCTTGGGGTGCAGGGACTTGCGGTTGCCGAGCAGGTGCTTCACGAACTCGGCGAGGCCGCCCTTGTAGAAGAACGTCTCCTCCTTCTGCTGCCCCTTGCGCTCGTCCTTGAGCGTGATCGTGAGGGCCTTGTTCAGGAACGCGAGCTCACGCAGCCGGGTGGCGATCGTGGCGTAGTCGAAGCGCGTCTCGGTGAAGATCTTCGTGTCGGGCTTGAACCAGACGGTCGTGCCTGTGCCCTTCGCCTTGCCAATGACCTCCAGCTTCTCCGTGGTTTTGCCCCGCTCGAACGCCATGTGGTGCCGCTTACCGTCGCGGTCCACCCACACCTCGAGCTTTTCCGACAGCGCGTTCACGACCGATACGCCGACGCCGTGCAACCCGCCCGAGACTTTGTACGTGCTCTTGTCGAACTTGCCCCCGGCGTGCAGCACCGTCAGCGCCACCTCGACGCCGGGCTTTTTCTCGGTCTTGTGAATATCGACCGGGATGCCGCGGCCATTGTCGACCACGGTGATCGCATTGTCGGTATGGATGGTGACGTCGATCTGCGTGGAGTAGCCGGCGAGCGCCTCGTCGACCGAGTTGTCCACCACTTCGTACACGAGGTGGTGGAGCCCCCGCCCGGAGACCGATCCGATGTACATCGCGGGGCGTCGCCGCACCGCTTCCAGGCCCTTGAGGACCTGGATCGAGTCGGCCTGGTAGTCGCCGTTACCCTTGTCCTTCGATGCTCGGGGTTTTGCCTTCGCCATAACCTTCTACTGTGAGAGAAGCCAACGGATCGTCTTGATCCGACCGGCGCCGCGGCCGGCGTTGATCGCCGCCATGATCTGCGGCCCCATGAGCTGCAGCTCGGTCATCCAGGGGCTCGTCGCGACCCGCACGAAGAGCGTGCCGTCGGGGGTCACACTCTCGGGTGCCGTGACGCGGGCGATCTGCGGACCGACCAACCGGGGCCAGTCGGGAATGACCTGCGCCTGCGCCAGCCGCGTGGCGAGCCCCGACTTGGCGAGGTAGCTGCGCAGGGCTTCACCCACCGCGGTCGGCCGTTTCCCCCTGCTTCCCCCGCGCTCGGCCATCGGGTTGCCCCCCCTTACAAGAAGCGCCACGGGGCACCCCGTGGCGCAGCGCGGCGGCGCCGCGAGAGCCTCAGATAACCCACTAAAAATACTCAGAAGTTATTGTCGTGGCAAGACTTACTCTCACCGGCCGCGGAAGCGCGGGGGCCGCTTCTCGAGGAACGCCGTCAGTCCTTCCTTCATGTCCTCGGTCGCCGCCAGGAGCCCGAAGTGATTGGCTTCGAGCAGCAGTCCCTCATCGAGGGTCATCTCCAGCCCCTGGTCCACGGCTTCCAGGGCGAGGCGCACCGCCAGCGGGCCCATGGCGAGGATACCCCGCAGCGTCTGCTCCGCCGCCGCGAGCAGGTCGCCCGCCGGGACAACCTGGTTGACGAGGCCGATGCGATAGGCCTCCTGAGCGTCGATCATGTCGCCCGTGAGGATCAGGCGGAGCGCGTTGCCTTTGCCGACCAGCCGGGGCAGCCGCTGCGTGCCCCCATAGCCCGGGGCGATGCCGAGCTTGACCTCGGGCTGGCCGAACTTGGCGGCGTCGCTCGCGATCCGCAGGTGGCACGCCATGGCGAGCTCGCAGCCGCCGCCCAGCGCATAGCCGTTCACCGCCGCGATCACCGGCTTGCCGCAGGTCTCGAGCCGCCGCAGCATCGCCTGGCCGCGCAGCGCCCGTGCCTTCCCGTCGAACGGCCCTTGTTTCGCGAGGTCAGCGATGTCCGCCCCGGCCACGAACGCCTTCTGCCCGGCCCCCGAGAGGATCGCCCCTTTGATCGCGTCCTCGGTGGCCACGCGCTCGGCCGCGTCGGCCAGCTCGTCCACCACCTGGTCGTTCAGGGCGTTCAGCTTGTCGGGGCGGTTGATGGTGATGAAGGCGATGGCGTCGCGGAGGTCGAAGAGGAGGGTTTGGTAGACCATGCCGAAATGGTACCACGAAAACGCGGAAGGTGGAACTCGGAACGCGGAACAGGGGGCCCGAGGGCCGTGTGCCTGTTCCGCCTTCCGCGTTCCGACTTCCGCGTTCGGTCGGTCGCGTCCCTACCGGACCAACACGCTCCCCGACCCGCTCTTTCCTTCGCTCGACGCGGTCACCAGCGCAAACCCGGCGCCGACTGCGCGGACGAGCACGGTCTGGCCGAATGCGCCCTCGATACGAGCCACTGAGGAGTCGCTCACCGTCCACGACACGGCCCGGCCGGAGAGGATGTTTCCGTTGGCGTCTCGGAGGGTCGCGAAGAAGCTGGCGCTGTCACCCGCAGCGACGGTGTCGGCCGACGGTGTGACCTCCACGGTCGCGACGGAATCGCCGGGGGGTGGGGGCGGTGGCAACGAGTCGACCACGAGCAGCGCGGTGCCGCTCTTTCCATGGCTCCTGGCCGTGACCGTGGTGCTGCCACGCCGCAGGGCGCGCAGAATGACCGACTGCCCGAACTCGCCCTCGATGTGCGCGACGGTCGGATCCGCCACGCTCCACCTCACGTTGGCGTCCCTCGCGGGAGTCCCCGCAGCGTCACGCAGATCGGCGAAGAACCCGGCGCTGTCGCCTACGGCGACGGTGGCGGACTCGGGTGAGACCGTCAGCGACGCGACGGGCCCCGGCTTGCGGCCTGGTATCGAGTCTCCCGAGGAGTCGACCGCTGCCGCGAGCCCGAGCGGGCGCCCGGCCCCGTCCCGTTCGCTGCAGGCGGCGACCGCGAGCGCAGTGGCCGCGAGCGCGGCCGTCAGAACCCCTTTCATGCGATGCCTCCGTGAGTGTGTCCAGACTGGATACCCAGGGCTGCTGGTGTCGCGTCACATCAGTCGGCGACCAGTTCACCGTCACTCGCGGTCCGACCTTCCATTTACACTCCGCATTCCGCACTCCACATTCCGCATTGCTATGACCGTCCAAGCCATCGCGTGGTCGCCGTCGGGCGCCGTGCGGATCGTGGACCAGCGCGCGCTGCCTGAGGCGAAGATCGAGCGCGACCTGGAGAGCGGGGAGGCGGTGGCGGACGCGATCCGCACCCTGCAGCTGCGTGGTGCGCCGCTCATCGGGATCGCGGCGGCGATGGGTCTGGTCGCGGGCATGCGGGAGCTGCGGGCGGCGCCGCGCGACCGCTTTCTCGCCCGGCTCGACGAGTTGGCGCGGCTGCTCGGGGCGACGCGGCCCACCGCCGTGAACTTGCGCTGGGCGCTCGACCGCATGGCGCGTGTCGCGGCGGAGACGCCGGACAGTTGGGGGGGCTCGGGCGTCTGGGAGCGGCTCCAGGCCGAGGCGACGGCCATCTGGGAAGAAGACCGCGCCATGTGTCGGCGGATCGGGGAGGCGGGGCTGCCGCTCATCCCGGACGGCGCCAAGGTGCTCACCCATTGCAACGCGGGTGCGCTCGCGACCGGCGGGATCGGAACCGCGCTCGCGCCCCTCTATCTCGCCCACGAAGCCGGGCGACGCCTGCACGTCTTCGTCGACGAAACGCGGCCGGTGCTTCAGGGCGCCCGGCTCACGGCCTGGGAGCTCGGGCATGCCGGGATTCCGTGCACCGTGATTGCCGACGCCGTCGCGGGCTCGTTGATGCGCCAGGCGCAGGTGGACCTCGTGATCGTCGGCGCCGACCGCATCGCGGCGAACGGCGACTTCGCCAACAAGATCGGCACGTACCCGCTGGCCGTGCTCGCGCTGCATCACGGCGTGCCGTTCTACTGCGCGGCGCCCTCAACGACCATCGATCGGGCGCTCGCCGACGGGGACGGAATACCGATCGAGCAGCGCAGCCCGGACGAGGTAAAGACGATCGCGGGGCGGCGCATCGCGCCGGCGACCGCTGCCGCGCTCAATCCCGCCTTCGACGTCACGCCGGCGCGCTACGTGACCGGGTTCGTGACCGACCGTGGCCTCGAGAAGCCGCCGTTCGGGGATGGAAGCGCGGGGAGCCACCGCCCGTGACAGGCCCGCTTGTCGCCGTTGTGGGAGGCGGCACCTGCACGCCGCAGGAGGCCGCGTGGGCGACCGCCGTCGGGCGTCTGATCGCCGAGCGGGGCGCGGTGCTGCTGTGCGGCGGGCTGGGCGGCGTGATGGCGGCCGCGGCGCGGGGCGCGAAGCAGGCCGGCGGGCTCACGGTCGGCATCCTGCCCGGGAATGATCCGCGCGAAGCGAACGCCGACATCGACGTCGCGCTCGCGACGGGGATGGGTGAGATGCGTAACGCACTGATCGTGCGCGCGGCGAGCGCCGTGATCGCGATCGGTGGCGGCTGGGGCACGCTCTCGGAAATCGCCATGGCGCGGCGCATTGAAACCCCCGTCGTGGGCCTTCATGCAGCCGGACGAGGCGGTGCGGTGGGCGTTGGACCACGCGCGACACCGGGAGGTATAATTCGGGACCTATGAACGCGGGAACCAAGTTCGCCATCGGCGCGGTCCTGATCGTCGGCTCGGTCGGCTACCTCATGGCGTCAGGCGTGAAGCAGACGGGCCAGTACTTCCTGACGCCCACGGAGCTCACGCAGAAAATCGCGGTCGATCCTTCCTTCTATGACGTCGGCATGAAAGTCGGCGCTCGCGTCGTGCCCGGTACCGTGTCCAAGGACGTCGCCACCCAGACGCTGCGCTTCCAGGTGACCGACGGCAGCGCGCGCTATCCAGTCGTCTTCCATGGCCTGCCGCCCGATACCTTCAACGACAGCGTGGAAGTCGTGGTCGAGGGCCGGCTCAAGCGGGACGGCGTGATCCACGCGACCAACGTGCTCGCGAAGTGCGGGTCGCGCTACGAAGCGGTTCCGAAAGCCTAGATGACGCTGCTCGGCAACCTGGCGCTGTGGCTCGCCTTGCTCGTGGGCATCTGGGGCGCCCTGGCGGGGTTCGTGGGCGGGCTCAAGGATCGTCCCGACCTCGCCCGCAGCGCCCGCCACGCCGTCTTCGCGATGTGCGCGGCACTGCTCGTCGCCGTCGTCTCGCTCGAGTGGGCGCTGTTCCAGCACGACTTCAACGTCGAGTATGTCGCCGCGTACACCAGCCGTAATCTGCCGGTCTTCTACACCTGGTCGGCACTGTACGCGGGCCAAAAGGGAAGCCTGCTGTTTTGGGCTACCGTGTTATCGGTGTTCGGATCGCTGGCGCTGGTGCTCACGCCGCGCCATCATCGCGCCCTGCTTCCCCATGTCGCCGGCGTGGTGTCGCTCGTCGCCGCCTTCTTCATTTCGGTCATGCTGTTCGGGCAGGCGAACCCGTTCCAGCGACTGCCGTACACACCGCTGGATGGGAACGGCCTCAACCCGCAGCTCCAGAACCCCGGCATGGTGTTCCACCCGCCGATGCTGTACCTCGGCTACATCTCGATCACTATCCCGTTCGCCTTCGCGATCGCCGCACTCTTGTCGAAGCGGCTCGACACCGACTGGCTCGTCGCGATTCGCAAGTGGACGTTGTTGTCGTGGCTGTTTCTTTCGATCGGGATCTGCCTCGGCATGTGGTGGGCCTACGTCGAGCTGGGGTGGGGCGGGTACTGGGCGTGGGATCCGGTGGAGAACGCATCGCTCCTGCCGTGGCTCACGATGACCGCGTTCCTCCACTCGGTGATGATTCAGGAAAAGCGCGGGATGTTGAAGAAGTGGAACCTCGCCCTGATCATCGGGTCGTGGCTGTTGTCGATCTTCGGCACGTTCATCACGCGCTCCGGCGTGATCTCGAGTGTGCACTCGTTCACCCAATCGAGCGTCGGATACTTCTTTCTCGCGTTCCTGATCGTGATGGGGACTGCGAGCTTCGTGCTGTACACGAACCGGCTGCCGCTGCTCTCCGCCGAGGCGCAACTCGAGTCGATGGTGAGCCGCGAGGCGAGCTTCCTCTTCAACAACCTGCTGTTCATCGGGATCGCCTTCTCCGTGCTGTGGGGTACCTTGTTCCCGATTTTGTCCGAGCTGGTTCAGGGGACCAAGGTCACCGTCGGACCGCCCTTCTTCAATCAGGTGAACATCCCGCTGGGACTCGCGCTGCTCGCGCTCACCGGCATCGGGCCGCTCATCGCTTGGCGTCGGGCGTCGGTTCCCAACTTGCAGCGCCAGTTCGCGGTCCCGGGCACGGTCGGGGTGTTCACCGCGTTGATTCTGCTGGTCGCGGGCATGCGCGACTTCTACGCCCTCATGGCGATCGGGCTCGGCGGGTTCGTTGTGGGGACCGTGGTGCAGGAGTTCGCCCGCGGGGCGCGCGCCCGGCACCGCCAGTACGGGGAGGGGTACGCGCTGGCGCTCGGCCGGCTGATCGCCCGCAACCGCCGGCGCTACGGCGGCTACATCGTGCACACTGGCATCGTCATCCTGTTCGTCGCCTTCGCCGGCATGGCGTTCAAGACCGAGACCGAGGCCAGTCTGCGGCCTGGCGAGTCCGCCTCGATCCGCAGCCCGTACGGCTGGACCTACCGGCTCACCCATCTCGGGATCTCCCAGTATGACGCGCTCAACCGACAGGTCACCGCCGCCACGCTCGAGGTGAGCCGCGACGACAAGCGGCTTGGCGTGCTCACCACGGAGAAACGCCAACACGTCGATGCTTTTGGCCGGCCGACGTTCCAGCCCTCCACCGAGGTCGGCATCCGGAGCGATTTACGCGAGGATCTCTACGTCGTGCTCGGTGGCGTGGTGAACGGCACCGAGCAGGCCGTGTTCCGGTTCACCATCAACCCGCTCGTATGGTGGGTGTGGTACGGTGGGATGATTGTCGCGCTTGGAGGGCTGATCGTCATGTGGCCGGGAGGCTCGCCGGCGGCGAAGCGGGCGCAAGCCGGGTATGCGGTGCGGTTGGTGGGGGAAAAACCGTGAACCGACGCCATGACGCCACGTTGCACGTTGATCGGCGCGAGTTCTTGGCGCTCGGTGCGGGAAGTTTTCTTGGCGTCGTGGCGTCGTGGCGTCCTGCAACGCTTCAAGGACCGGATTCGCTCCCGGGCACCGGACCCGCGGGCCGCCTCTGGGACCCGGCGCGTGCGGGGAGGCCCCTCGAGCCCGTCAACGCCGCCGACAATGACGCCGCCATCCAGGCGATCGAGAAGCAGCTCCACTGCACGTGCGGTTGCAATCTCGACGTGTACACCTGCCGGACCACGGACTTCACCTGCACGGTCAGCCCAGCGATGCACCAACACGTGGTCAGGCTGGCGGAGCGGGGAATGACCGGGCAGCAGATCATCGACCAGTTCGTGCGCGAGCACGGCGTCGCGATTCTCATGGCGCCGCCCAAGCGTGGGTTCAATTTGGCGGGCTACTTCTTGCCCTCCGTGCTCATTGTCGCAGCGGGACTGGTCCTGACGCTCGTCTTGCGCCGCTGGGCGCGGACCGCGGCGCCGGACCGGCTCCCCGCCGGGCCCGTCGCGCCAGCTGGCACGTCCGAAGAGCTCGAGCGGCTGCGCGGCGAGCTCGATCGGCTGTCGGTCTAACCGGCATGCTCGAGTTGATCACCGGGATCCTGCTCGCTGCAGGGGCCGTGTACTTCGTGCTGCGGCCGATCCTGCACCCGGAACTTCCGGAGTTGGGGAAGGAGGACGAGGGCGGGCTGGAGGAAGGGGAGGATCCCGAGGATGATCTGTCGCCCCGCGCCGTCGCGCTGCGCGCCCTGAAGGAGATCGAGTTCGATCGCGCGACGGGGAAGCTGTCGGACGCCGATTACGATACGCTGAAAACCAAATACACTACCGAAGCCCTAGCCGCCCTCCGGCTCGAACAGCCGGGAAGCGAGAAACGGGAAGCGAGAAACGTGGCTGCACCGCCGTTTCCCGTTTCCCGTGTCCCGTTTCCCGTCTGTCCCACCCACGGTCCCCGTCCCGAATCGGACGCACAGTTCTGTTCG
>Ga0209686_1001217_pt1 | contig 12866 bp, 12 predicted proteins | sample GraSoiAngelo_126_FD_185883 | JGI IMG/M metagenome (GOLD analysis project Ga0209686, IMG submission 185883) | Grasslands soil microbial communities from the Angelo Coastal Reserve, California, USA - 14_0927_09_20cm (SPAdes) (version 2) | ecosystem: Environmental > Terrestrial > Soil > Grasslands ...
GGCTAGTGCTTGTTTTCGTGGAGCCGCAAACCCAGCTAAATCTCGAGGATAGCGGGTCATGTCGGGTCATGGACTTTGCTTTACAGGCGGAAGAAAGTTGTGTTAGCCTGAAAGAGTTGAAGAGAAGAGGAACATTTCAGGGGATAACGGAGAGGGGCACTTGAGCGCTACTAAATCAGTGTTGATCGAACAATTCCGGACCCATGTGAAAGATACTGGCTCGCCCGAAGTGCAGATCGCCCTTTTGAGCGAGAGGATCAACTACTTGACCACGCATCTCAAGTCCCACGTGAAAGACCACGCATCCCGCCGCGGATTGATCATGATGGTCAATAAGCGCCGCCGGTTGCTGGACTATCTCAACCGCCGTGATCCGGATCGGTACCGCGAGATTGTTGACCGTCTTAGCCTGCGCAAGTAATCGCTCTATCTATAGCTTAAACTCAGAGCGATACGCATTGCGTTCTCACGAAGTGACAAATTCCACGCGGAGTCTGTCCTCAGGCCTCCGGCAGAAGTAGTGCCGGAACATCTCGTGGTGTAGCCCGTTTCGGATATATTCCCCAAACACTCCTCCTTCTTTCTTCCTCGAAGTTGCCTCAAAACGGGGCAGCACGTTGTAGCCGGCCCTTCGCAATGCGATGGGGCCGCAAATCCCCCGGTTGGGCCGGGGCCAAAGGAAATGTTTTATGTCTGAAAATTCAAACGCACTTCATCAGATCACGGTGGAAGTTGGCGGGCGTCCGCTGACTCTCGAAACGGGAAAAATTGCAAAGCAGGCCAACGGCGCCATTGTGGCGCGCTATGGCGACACCGTCGTGCTCACGACCGCTTGTATGGCGTCCGAAGCCAATGAACGAGACTTTTTGCCGCTCACCGTCGACTACCGTGAAAATACGTATTCTGCTGGAAAAATTCCCGGCGGCTTCTTCAAGCGCGAAGGCCGTCCCTCGGAAAAAGAGGTTCTGACTTCCCGGTTGATTGACCGCCCGCTTCGTCCGCTGTTCCCCGAAGCATGGCGCAATGAAACGCAGATTGTCAGCCTGGTGCTTTCCGCGGACAGCGACAATGACCCCGATGTTATCGCGGTCACGGGAGCCTCCGCGGCTTGCTATGTCTCGGACCTTCCGTTCGAGAAAGCCATTGCTTGTGTCCGCGTCGGCTTGCTTGATGGCCAGTTGTTGGCCAATCCCACGGTCGCGGAGCAAAAGAAGAGCTTGCTGAACATCGTTATTGCTGGTACGGAAGAGGCCATCGTCATGGTCGAATCCGGAGCGCTGGAGGTTTCGGAAGAAACGGTGGCCGATGCTCTTGAGTTTGGCCACGCACAAATCAGAAAAATTGTGGCCGCGATTCAAAAACTTCACGGCCAGCTCAAGCCCAAGAAAGTGGTGGTCGAGCCGCTGCCTTTCGATGAGGCCATCTACAAGGATTTGCAAAAAAAATACGGCGAGCGGCTGCACGATGCGCTTAATACCGAGAAGCATCCGAAAAAGGAGAGCTACCACCTCGTAGATGCCTTGCAGGAAGAAATCCTCGCCACGATTCCCGAAGAGCCCCAGAAAGAAATGGACGAGAAGCGCACGCTTACGAAGCGCGCCTTTGAACGCCTGCGCGAAAATATTTTTCGCCAGGACGTTTTGAATGCCCGCCACCGCCCCGATGGCCGCGCCTTCGACCAAATTCGCCAGATTACCTGCGAAGTCGGCTTGCTCCCACGCGTCCACGGTTCCGCGCTCTTCACCCGCGGCGAGACGCAGGCGCTGGCTACGCTGACGCTTGGTACCAAGGAAGACATGCAGCGCCTCGACCTGCTCTTCGAGGAGGACTCGTTCAAGCGCTTCATGTTGCACTACAACTTCCCGCCGTTCAGCGTTGGTGAAGTCAAATTCTTGCGCGGTCCTGGCCGCCGCGAAATTGGCCACGGCGCTCTGGCCGAACGCGCGCTGGTGAACTTGCTTCCTCCCGAAGCCGACTTTCCTTACGCCATGCGCCTGGTTTCCGACATCATGGAATCCAACGGCTCTTCTTCGATGGCCACGGTGTGCGGCGGCTCGCTGGCTCTGATGGACGCCGGTGTTCCCATCAAGTCCTCCTGCGCGGGCATCGCCATGGGGCTGGTCGTTGGGGACAAAGGAAAATACTCGATCCTCACGGACATCGCCGGCGCCGAAGACCACTATGGCGACATGGACTTCAAAGTGGCCGGCACGCGCCACGGCATCACCGCGCTGCAAATGGATATTAAAGTCCTGGGCATCAGCATTGAAATGATGCGAGAGGCTCTGGCTCAGGCCAAGAAAGCGCGCCTCCAAATTCTCGACACCATGGAGCAGACGCTCAGCACCGCGCGCACGGAGATTTCCGCTTACGCGCCGCGCCTCTACAAGTTGAATATTCCGACAGACAAGATTCGCGACCTCATCGGTCCGGGCGGCAAGAAAATCAAGTCCATCACCGAGCAGACGGGCGTCAAGATCGACGTGATGGAAGACGGTACCGTCCATATCTTCTCGACCAGCGGAGCTTCGGGTGACGCCGCGCTCGCCATGGTTCGCGAAGTTACCGCCAGCGCCGAAGTCGGCAAGACCTATCTCGGCAAAGTTGTACGCCTCGCGGAGTTTGGCGCGTTCGTCGAGCTTTTCCCGGGAACCGACGGCTTGCTGCACATCAGCGAGATTTCCGAACATCGCATCCGCGATGTCCGGGACGAGTTGAAGCTTGGGGACCAGGTCCTGGTCAAGGTGCTTTCGATTGAAGGCAATAAGATCCGCCTCTCGCGCAAGGCGCTGCTCAAGGAAGCCCGCGAGAAACAGCACAAGAAAGAAGCTGCTGGGACTGGCGGCGGCTCTTCGGAATAATCAATTCTCTTTGCGAAGCGCGAAAAGCCTCCCGTTTAGCGGGAGGGCTTTTGCCTTGGGCTCGTTTCGGAACATGCCGTGCAGCTCTCTTAGTCGATAGTTAGGATCCAGGCGAATGCACACGCTCGATGTGGGCGCCTACAGCCTTTAGCTTCTCGACGATGCCTTCATACCCGCGGTCGATGTGGTACACGCGGTCGATGAGCGTCTCGCCGCTCGCTACCAATCCTGCCAGCACTAGCCCTGCGCTCGCGCGCAGGTCCGACGCCTGCACGGTCGTCCCCGTCAATTGTGCTGGCCCGCGTACCACGGCTTCCCGCCCATTTATCGAAATATTCGCGCCCATGCGTACCATCTCGCTCGCATGCAGGTAGCGATTCTCAAAAATAGTCTCGGTGATCACCGAGGTGTCTTCTGCCTGCGTCGCCAGCGCCATGTACTGCGCCTGCATGTCCGTCGCGAATCCCGGATACTCCTCCGTCGTCACGTCGGCGGCGACCAACTTCTCCGCGCCGCGCACGCGAGCGGTCGTTGCGTCCACTACATCGATCCGCACGCCCGCCTGCTGCAGCTTCGCAATCACTGCGCCTAGATGAGCCGGCATGCAGTTATGAATTGTCAAATCACCGCCGGTAATCGCGCCGGCTATGAGAAATGTTCCTGCCTCAATGCGGTCCGGGATAACCGTGTGTTCCGTGCCATGCAGTTCCTTCACGCCGCGAATCCGCAGCGTCGAAGTCCCTTCGCCGCAAATTTCGGCGCCCATCTTTCGCAGCATCCCGACCAGGTCGGTCACTTCCGGCTCGCGCGCCGCGTTTTCCAGAACCGTTTCGCCTTCCGCCAGCGCTGCCGCCATCAAAATATTTTCCGTACCCGTCACGGTGATTTTCTCAAACACAATGTGCGCGCCCTTCAGCTGCCGTCCACGCTACCCATTGCCATGCACTTTCGCTTCGATATAGCCGTGCGACGTTGCGATCTCGGCTCCCATCTGCTCCAGCGCCTTCAAGTGCAAATCCACGGGCCGCGCCCCGATGGCGCACCCGCCCGGCAGAGAAACCCGCGCCACGCCGACGCGCGCCATCAGCGGCCCCAGCGTCAGAATCGATGCGCGCATCGTCCTTACCAGTTCGTACGGGGCCTCCGCATGATTCAATTTCGGCGCTTGAATCTCGTAATCGCTCGCAGGCACTGCCGCCACGGAAACCTTCGCGTCCATGAACGCCAGCAATTTGCTCATCGTGACCAGGTCGCGCACCTTTGGCACATTGCGCACGACGACTTTGTCCGCGGTTAGCAGCGCTGCCGCCATTGCCGGCAGTGCGGAGTTCTTCGCGCCGCTGATTGCCACGGCTCCGCGCAGCGCCTTCCCTCCCTTGATCAGAAACTTATCCATTCATGCTCTCTTTGCAGTGGCGGACCTTCAGGGTCCGCTCTTTCTTCTCCACGCTTGCTTTTGTCAGGCTATTCCTGGCTTTCACTGGTTCTCTTTCTTCTCTGTGTCTTCTGCGTCTCTGTGTCCTCTGGGTTAAATCCATTTCTTATTCATCCAGTGCACGTCTCAAATTGCCGCCAGCCTCAGCAAGCCTTTTCCTTGCCTCCCTCACCTCCACTCCCAGCTTCAACATCACCAGCGCCACCCGCATATTGTGTCCCGCTGCACGCAGTGCGTGTTCCGCCGCAGACACACTCTTCCCGCTTGCCTCGGCCAGAATTCGCAGCGCCCGCCGCGCAACCTTTGCATTCGTCTGCACGACATCGATCATCAGGTTTTCATAAACATGTCCAAGCCGCGCCATCGTCGCGGTACTCAGCATGTTAAGCACCATTTTTTGTGCCGTGCCCGCTTTCATCCGCGTCGACCCCGTCAGCACCTCCGGCCCAACCTCCGGCCCGATCACGATTTTTGCCAGCCGCGTTACCGGGGTTCTGCGGTTCGAGGTAATGGCAACCGTCGTCGCTCTGCGCTCTCGCGCGAATCGCAACGCCGCCAGCACATACGGCGTCGTGCCGCTCGCCGTCACCCCAACCACTACGTCGTTCCGCGTCAGTTTTCTCTTGCGCAATTCGCGCTCCGCGTGGCGAACGTCATCCTCCGCGCCCTCCACCGCATGCGTGATCGCGCGTGCTCCGCCCGCGATCAGCGCCTGCACCAGCTTTGGCGGCGTGCCAAACGTCGGTTGGCACTCCGCCGCATCCAGCACGGCCATGCGCCCGCTGGAGCCTGCGCCTGCATAAATCAGGCGCCCACCCTTGCGCATCCCCGCCACAATCGCGTCCACCGCTCGTGCAATCGCCGGAATCTCCTTTCCCACCGCGACCGCGACTTTGCGGTCTTCGCGGTTGATCAGCGCGACAATTTCGCGCGACATTATGCGGTCAAGGTTTCTTGAAGCTTTGTTTCGTTGTTCCGTTAGTCGAGATTCTTTAGGAATAGAAGTTCCGAAGAGCTTGGGCATGGCTCCATTATAGCGAGCCCTTGCAAAACACCTGGCGCGAACGCGTAATCTATACTTCTAGACACAACCGGTGGCGCTGGCCGAGGCTTCCTTCAGCAGAATGGGCTATGCTAGAGGCCACCGGGCCAGATCCATCTCGGAGAACGGATGGAAGGGAACCCATGTCGCTCGATGTTCTAAAAAGGCTGTTCGAGCAGCATTTCCATACCAGGCCGACACGCATTCAGCCGTTGCAGGGAGAGCTGGGCGGCTCTGGCCGGAAGATCATCCGCCTCGCGAACGACCGCGTCAGCGCGGTCGGCATTCTCTATGGTGTTCGCGAAGAAAATGTCGCCTTCCTGCAGTTCTCCAAACATTTTCACCGCTATTGCCTGCCCGTTCCCGAAATCTACGCCGAAGATCTCAACCACGGGGCTTATCTGGAAGAAGATCTTGGCGACACCTCGCTTTTCGAATTTCTCTCCAAGAATCGCTCGGGCGAGTTCATCGCACCTGTCGTCGTCGAAGCCTATCGCAAAGCCGTCGGCATTCTGCCGCGCTTTCAAGTCGAAGCTGCCCGTGATCTTGATTACAGCTATTGCTATCCCATTGCGAGCTTCGATCGCCAGTCCATCGCCTGGGACCTGAACTACTGCAAGTACTATTTCTTCCGCCTTGCTGGCATCGCCTTCAACGAATGCGCTCTCGAAAACGACTTCGATCGCCTGACTGAATTCCTTCTCAAGGCACCGCGCGATTATTTTCTCTACCGTGATTTTCAGTCCCGCAACATCATGCTGCGCGACGGCCTGCCTTATTTCGTCGACTACCAGGGCGGCCGAAAAGGCGCTTTGCAATACGACATTGCCTCGCTGCTTTTTGACGCCAAGGCCGACCTGCCTCCCAGTCTTCGCCAGCAGCTTCTCGATCACTATCTCAACGCGCTTGCGACCTTCATCGACGTCGACCGTGAAGCTTTTATGCGCTACTACTACGGCTTCGTTTACGTGCGCATCATGCAAGCGCTCGGCGCGTACGGTTATCGTGGCTTTTTCGAGCGCAAGGTGCATTTCCTCCAGAGCGTGCCCTACGCCCTCAAAAACATTCGCTGGCTGCTCCACAACGTGCAATTGCCCATCGAACTGCCGACGCTTCTCGGTGCGTTCCAGAGCTTGCTCGCTTCGGAGAAATTGGAAAGCATTGCCTCCGAAGCCGACAATCTTGTCGTTCGCATTTTCAGTTTTTCCTTTCACCACGAATTGCCCAAGGACGAAACTGGCCACGGCGGCGGTTTCATCTTCGATGGCCGCGGCCTGCCAAACCCGGGCAGGGAAGAGCGCTTCAAATCGCTTACCGGCAAAGACGCGCCGGTCATGGATTACCTCAATCGACAAGAAAGCGTGCACCAGTTTCTTGCCAGTGTCTATTCTCTGATCGATGCGACTGTCGACAACTATCGGCAGCGCAGGTTCAAAAACTTGATGGTGGCATTCGGTTGCACCGGAGGGCAGCACCGCTCCGTCTACTTGGCCGAACAACTCGCCAAGCATCTGCGTGGCCGAAGTGGTCTGGACGTCGTCGTGCGCCACCTCGAGCTCGAACAGCTTGGCATGATGCATGCCGTAGTAGGTAATCTCGCTGAATGACACCTCCCGCTCTTCTGCTCTCTTCTGCGTTCTCTGTGCCTCTGCGGTATCCTTTTCTTCGCTTCTTTCTCACCACTCGTCACTCGCCACGGGTTCTCTCATGAAAGCTATGATCCTCGCCGCCGGCCTCGGCGCGCGCCTGCGCCCGCTCACCGACACGCGCCCCAAAGCCCTCGTGGAGATCAACGGCCGCACGCTGCTCGAAATCACCCTCACGCGCCTTCGCTCCTTTGGCATCAACGAAGTCATCGTCAACGTCCATCACTTTGCTGACATGGTCGTCGACTGTTTGAGATCCCACAACAACTTCGACATGCGCATTGAAATTTCCCGCGAAGACGATCTACTGCTCGACACCGGCGGAGGCCTCAAAAAAGCCGCCTGGTTCTTCCTCGAAGATTCGCACCAGGGCACGGCTCTAGCCGTGCCGAAAGGTGAGCAGAATAAAGGGGCTTTAGCCCCTGAGGTCCACAAAACTTCTTCTGATCGGAAGGACGACCCCTTCCTTCTTCACAACGTCGATGTCATCAGCACCATCGACTTCCGCCGCATGCTCCAATTCCACAACGAACACCGCGCCCTCGCCACCCTCGCCGTGCAATCCCGCGAATCCTCCCGCCTCCTCCTCTTCAACGAGAACCTGCTCGTCGGTCGCGCCGCCACGAGTAGCCCAGCACTGGAGAAAGATGTCGTTCCGAGCGAAGCGAGGAATCCTGCCATAGCCGCAACGCAATCAAGGAGCGACCCGACGTTCGCGACTCTTTCTTCTAACTCGCCACTCGCCACTCGTCACTCGGCACTTCCGCTCGCTTTCTCCGGCATCCACATCATTTCGCCTCGTCTTCTCCCCATGCTCACCGAACAAGGGGTCTTCTCCATCACCGACGCCTATCTTCGGCTTGCCGCCCAAGGCGAAAAAATCCTGGCCTTTCGCGCCGACGAATACTACTGGCGCGACCTGGGCCGCCCCTCCGACCTTTCCCAAGCCGCCCTCGACCTGCAGCAGCGCTTCTTCGAATAGAGCATTTATCTGTGTACAAGTGCACCATTCCGGTGCATAACGGTGCTATGAAAGGCGCCATAAGGCAGTTCGCCAGAGTGTCACGCTTCCGGCCAAGACCGCAGCTCAGGTGCGCAACCCTGCTAAGAACCGCCGGGTCAGCTCCAATCGCATGCCCGTCGAGTTGTTTTTGTTAGACACGGGAGGCCCTTGGTCTCACTTTGCCTATCCTTGGCCATTCGTGATCATGGAGCTCGTGAATCTACTGTGGATTATTCTTGGCGGTGTGATCGTCCGGGAAATCAGATCAGCCTTGGCGCGGCGGGTTTCACCGACATGACTTTGGCCAGACGGACAAACTAGGAGGTTCTTACACATGCTTCGCTACATCGTTTCCATGATCACTTTGTTGGCTACGTCCTTAACCCTAACCATAAATGCTCCGGCAGATCTGACGCCTGGCGCGTCCCGAAGGCCCCTTCCAGAGGTAGCGCTCACGAACTCCAAAGGCGCACCCGTCAAGCTTTCCGGCTACAAAGGCCGCGTGGTCTTGCTCGATTTTTGGGCCACTTGGTGCGAAGGCTGCAAGGAAGAAATCCCCTGGTTTATGGAATTTCAGAACAAATACATGAAGACCGGCCTAACCGTTGTCGGAGCTTCCCTGGACGACGACGGTTGGAAGTCCGTCAAGCCCTACCTGCGCGAGCATAAGATCAACTATCGCATCGTCTTGGGAACTTCTGAATCCGCAAAGCAATTCGGCGTAGACCAAGGAATGCCGGTAACCTTGCTCATCGATCGCATGGGCAGAATCGCCGACCTACATCTCGGCATGGTGGACAAAGCCGCCTTCGAACACGAAATCCGAATCCTCCTAAGCGAAGACGCGAAGACGGCGACCGATTAAATTGCAGACCCTTCTTTGGATAGCCGCTTAACTTTGGCGGCCTGCACGAGTTTAGGGAATCTGTTTTTCGGTTTTCCCTTCCTCCTCAGTGCTCATTCCGTCCGCTCCGGCTTAGCGAATCATGCTTCATTTTTCTCACTCAAAACGCAGCGCGACCATCGGGTCAACCCTGGAGGCGTGTCGCGCGGGTATCACGCAGGCGATCAGGGCCACAAGACTCAATAGCAATGTTCCTCCGACCAGAACGATTGGATCCCGAGTGTTTCCTCCGACCCAACGCTCCAGAATCCTTTTTGTGACCAGTGTAAGTGCCAATCCGGCCGCAATCCCGCTTCCTACGCTCACGACCGTCGATGCAAATACCATCCTCACTACCTGACCCGGCTGTGCACCCAATGCCATACGAATTCCAAACTCGTTGGTGCGCTGTGCCACCACGTAGGACACCACGCTGTACAACCCTACTGCCGCGAGGGCTAACGCCAACCAGGCCAATATCCCAAAGATCCACGCCGCCAGATGCTCCTGCTGCCATTCCGGCACATCGGTGATCCAGGTTTCTAGATCTCTGGGGCTATAGGTCTGCTGCTCCGGGTTCACCGCAGCCAACTGCTTCTGCACGGAGTGGACCAGCGTCAGCGGCGGCACGTCGGATCGCACCAAAATTTGCGTTCCTTGCCACATCGTCAGCGTGTAGGGTACATAGACCGCTGGCTTGATGGGATCTGCCAGCCCGTCGTTCCGCGCATCGTCCACAACCCCCACAATCTGCAACCAGGAATCGGCTATTTTTGGCGCCGAGAGAATTGTCGGCGGACTATCTTCAATCTTGGGCAACTTCACCGAACTTCCAATCGCGTGACCTTTCGGGAAGTACTGCTGCGCCAGCGTCCGGTTGATGACCACGATGTGCGCGCCGTTCTGATTCTCCGTTTCGCTCCATATCCGTCCTTGCAGAAGTGGAATCTTCAGGACCGCGAAATAACCCGGACTCACCAGATTGACTGCAGTCATGTGCTCTTCCGCCGAGGGCTTTTCGAGGATCTCAAACTGCGTTTTCCCTCCATTCCGCGGCGGCGTGGCATTGCTCGAGATCGCCGCCATCGTCACTCCGGGTGTCTCTGCCACTTCCGCTCGCATCTGCTCAAAATAGGCTGCGCGCGCGGCCCACGTGGTATACGCGCCGTCGTGAAGAGGAATTCCCACCGACATCACATGATGCGGATCGTACCCAAGCGGCTTATGCAGCAGTCCCACAAACCCTTCCATCGCCGCTCCCGCTGCAGCCAGCAACAATAACGTCAGCGCAATCTGACCCGCGATCAACACGCCGTTTGCTCTTCGGCCCATTACACTTCCTGCCAGGCGCCTCGTCGACTGTACCAGCTGTCTGGCCTGAGTCCGCGCGAGGCGCAACGCCGGCCCCAATCCGAAGAGCATTCCGGTCGCAAGGCCCACTCCGATGCTGAAGAGGAGCACCGGAATATTGACGCGGATGACCACTTCCGGCGCGAAGGCATATGGAGGCAGTAACACCCGAATACCCGCCAAAATCCCATAAGATGCAAAAACTCCCAGGGCGGCGCCGATCATCGCGAGCAACAACGACTCCGTCAGCAGTTGCCGCGCGATGCGGCCTCGTCCCGCCCCGATGGCCGCCCGCACTGCCAATTCATGCTCTCGCGCCGTGCCCCGCGCCAGCAGCAAAATGGATACGTTCCCGCACCCGATCGCCAGCAGCAGGGCTACACCGGCAAACAGCAAATACAATGTTCCGCCGATGCTTCTGACAACCCACTCGTTTAATCCCTCCACCCGCACTCGGAAATGCTCAGGAAAGTGTTTCGGCATATCTTTGGCGAATTGGTCCAGCAAAGGTTGTAGCGCCGCGTCCGCGGCTTCGTGCGTCACGCCCTTCCGCAGGCGCAAATTGACGATGTAGGTCAATCCTGGTTCCTGCGTCAGCTTGAGTGGCAGATAGACATCCGCGGTGTACCAGCGGAATCGCGGCGCGGCAACTCCCACGATCAAATAGTTCTTCCGATCGAGCTGGATTGTTTTTCCCACAATGTCCGGGTCCGAGAGGAAATGGGTCTGCCAGAACTTGTAGGACAGCACGGTCACGGCTTGTGGGTCCTGCCCGTCGATCGCGTCAGATGGTAGGAGTCCCCGCCCGAGCGCCGGCGGTACTCCCAGATCCGTGAAGCCGTTCGCGATTAGGCCGATCGCGTTGACATTTTCCGGAAACTCATGCCCGGTCAAGATCATGGCGTGGTAATCCATGGCCAGCAGGCTTTCCACAATGCCGAGCTGCCGCACTTGCCGGATTTGTGGGCCATTGAGATTGACCCAGTCCGCCTGTCCCGCCTTGCTTTGCATCGTCAGCCGGACAATCCGGTCCGCGGCAACGAAGGGGTAGGGGTTGATCAGCGCTGCGTAAATAACGCTAAATACCGCCGTTGTTGTTCCAATGCCTAAGGCAAGTGAGACCAACGCCGTCAGGGTGAGGCCTGCATTCTTCGCAAGTTGTCTGAGGGAATATCGCAGGTCTTGCAGCAGCGTAGACATAGGGCGCCCCTTGCATCTGGCCAGATTTTAGTCCATTCCCTTGACCCGGACTCCACACAATTTTCCCCTGATTTGGGTGCTCGCCAGTTGGCTAGGGTAGGCACGAGTTAACACCTTTAGAATCCGCACGTCGGAAGCGCTCACACGAACAAAGAGACTTATCCTTCGGTATCAACCACTTACAAGGTCTCGAATAGGTCACGAAAGGTCACAGCGCACCCTCGTCAGCACCAAATTATGAACAATACGAACAAAACCGACCTCGCCGAAGGCGGTGCAACAATTGCGCGAACGCGACCAGTACTAAAGCACCATAAAACCTATTGGCTAGAAGTGGTATCCTGAGAAAATCAAGCATACAAGTGAGCGCAACCCCATGCCAGCGCAACTCGCAGTATTGACCGCCGCGACCGCCACTGACAAAATGTCAGTGGACGCCGAGTTTCAAACTTTCGTTGACGGGTTGAGTAGTTGCAAACTTCGCGGTGAGGGATCCGTCCGTGATGCCGTGCAAGTCATCAATCGCTATCAGGAAAAGTTCGGCGACTCTGAAAAGGAACTAAATAGGCCTGGCATCGGCGGTCGGCGTGACAACGCGGACCTGACGACAAGAGCGTCTACGAAATCGTGAAGGTCACTTTCTCTTTGCGTGTTGTGCCTAACCCGTTCAAGACCGACAAGAAGACCGCGCCGGAGAAACCGAAGGCATCCGACGCGCGAAAGTTGCCGGACCATCCTGTTCAGCGTGAAACAAGGTGGCGACCATGAAAATAAAACCGAAGCACGGAAGACGCCGCGACAGACGCAAAAAGCTTCGTCGCCATGTCGATGAATTTCGCAAAAAGCTTGATGAATTGGCAAACGAACTCGCAGTCCTCAAAGTTGACCAGCACGTAGAGAGGCTCGACGCGTTGTCCGAAGCGATTTCCCGTATCAAGGTAGGCCAGCACACAGTTGAAGAAAAAGTCACTACCATTGAGAACGTAATTGACAGACTGAAGGTGACTCTGGCTGAGGTTAAACGTGGAGGTTCGAGATGAGACACACGCGTACGAACTTGAAGTCACGCCAAAGAAGAAGGAAGACCCGCAGATATTCGTTGCTTTGAAGCAGGCGAGAAGAGCGCATAAACTGCATCGGAAACCGCACATAAGTCGTTGACCCCATGGGGTCTATCAGAAAATCTGATCGCATGCCCGCAAACCGTTGGGCGCCCTTTCGCCGGAAAAAGCCACGATTTTTTCGCATCGTGTTCCAACTGCCACGATTGATTTTTCCTGTCTCACACTATCGTGCTTCGGCGCTTGCTAGGTAGCTGTCGGGTCTTGAGAAGGTTGATCTTGACAGGAAGACAAGAAACACCAGGAAATGAGCACTGGCTACGGAGAACTGGCCACAACCACTTTCTCAAAGTGCTGCTGCCGTCGCGAATCCCAGGGCCTGCAT
>Ga0209686_1001225_pt1 | contig 12826 bp, 10 predicted proteins | sample GraSoiAngelo_126_FD_185883 | JGI IMG/M metagenome (GOLD analysis project Ga0209686, IMG submission 185883) | Grasslands soil microbial communities from the Angelo Coastal Reserve, California, USA - 14_0927_09_20cm (SPAdes) (version 2) | ecosystem: Environmental > Terrestrial > Soil > Grasslands ...
CGCCGAGATCATCGTGCGGTTGCTGGCGCCGGCCCGGATGCGCATGCCCAGACGCGTGCGCGTCACGAGCACCCACAGGAGCACCGCCACGGCGACACCGATCAGGATGATGACCGCGCGATACGTCGGATACGGAAGGCCGGGCAGGATGCGGAAGTGGCCGCTCAGGAACCGGGGGACGCTGGTGAAGATCGCGGCGCGACCCCAGATGATCGCGACCAGCTCATTGAAGAAGAGAATCAGGCCGAACGTCGCCAGCACCTGATCGAGGTGGTCCCGCTCGTACAGAGTCCGGAGCGCCACCACCTCCACGAGGACGCCGACCAGAAGAGTGGCCGGCAGCGCGAGCGCGACGCCGAGCACGAACGATCCCGTCTTTTCCGTGAACGCCGTCGCCAGATACGCGCCGACCATGTAGAGAGAGCCGTGCGCGAGGTTGACGAGGTTCATGATGCCGAAGACGAGCGTCAGCCCCGCCGCCATCAGGAAGAGCATCACGCCGTACTGCAGCCCGTTGAGCGTCTGCTCGAGGACGAGAGAGAGGGTTATCGACACGCGGGCCCCCGGGCAAACAAAAGGGGCGCGGCCAGGCCGCGCCCCCCGATCATCGCCACGCCTCGTGTCCCTACCACTTCATCGGGCACTCGCCGGCGTAAGAATCCTTGTGGTTCTCGAAGACGGTCTTCTGGATCTGCATCACGAGCTCGCCGCCCGGATCCTGCACGGCCTTCAGGAGGTAGAAGTTCTCGATCGGGAAGTGGTTCACGTTGTACTTGTAGGGGCCGCGGGTCGACTTGTAGTCGGCCTGGCGCATCGCCGCGATCATGCCCTTCTTGTTCGTGAGGTCGCCCTTCACGGCCTTGACCGCCGCGTCGATCAGCATGATCCCGTCGTAGCTCTGGGCGCCGTAGAACACCGGTGTCTTGCCGTACTTCTTGCGGAACTCGGCCACGTATTTCTGGTTCGCCTCGTTCTTCAGATCCGGGCTCCAGTAGCGGGTCTCGAACTGGCCGAGCGCGGCTTCCTTGACCGCCGGCAGCGAGATCTCGTCGACCGTGTAGACGGAGTAGAGCGGGATCTGGCCGCGCAGCCCGGCCTGGGCGTACTGCTTGAGGAACTGGATACCCATGCCGCCCGGATAGAACACGAACACCGCCTTCGGGTTCCCGGCGCGGAGCTGGCTGATCTCGGCCTGATAGTCCTGCTGCCCGAGCTGGGTGTAGACCTCGCCCACGATCTTGTTCTTGAAGTAGCGCTTGAACCCCAAGACCATGTCCTTGCCGGCCGCGTAGTTCGGCGCCATCGCGTAGACGTCGGTGATGTTCTGGTCCTGCATGTACTTGCCCATCGCCTCGGGCGTCTGGTCGTTCTGCCACGACGTCGTGAAGAAGAGCTCGTGGCACATCTTGCCGGCGAGCTCGTGCGGTCCGGCGTTGGTGCCGATCATGAACGTACCGGCACCCGTCACGGTGGGCGCCACCGCCAGCATCACGTTCGACCAGATGACGCCCGAGACGAAATTGACCTTGTGCTTCTTGAGCATCTCGTCGGCGAGCTGCTTGCCGACGTCGGGCTTGACCTGGTCATCGCCGTAGATCACCTCGGTGTCGAGCCCGCCGATCTTTCGCCCGAGATGGTCGAGCGCCAGCTCGACCGAGTTCTTCATGTGCTCGCCGATGATCCCCTGCGGTCCGGACAGGGTGGTGATGAAGCCGATCTTCACCGTCTGGGCGGACGCCGGAGCGGCGGCCAGGGCCACGAGGAGTCCGACGAGGACAGTTTTCGTTCGCACGATAGAGACCTCCAGCCGAAACGAGTTGCGCGATTCTAGCAAACGCGCCGCGGGACTAGAAGATCCTACGATCGCGATCCGCGGGCGGGACCTCGAGCCCGAGGCCCTGGATCTGGGCGTCGATGTCTTCCTTGTACATCCGGCGTAGCTCGGCGTTGCCCCAGCGTCGGATCCCGTAGGCGACGGCGAGGTCGCTGAAACGGGACTCGGACTTGCCGAACGTGTCGAGCGCCCGCGGGTACCACTTGTCCACCGCGCGCTGCACTTCGTCACGGCCCGCGCCGCAGAGACGCGCGTAGTCGGCGCTCCGCACGACGTCGGTGACCCGCCGGGCGCCGAACGAGGCGTGGAATTTCTCCTCGTGGACCATCGTCGTCATCTCGCGCGCCCAGGGGGCGAAGCTCGAGTTCTCCATCGCGCGCAGGTGGTACCAGGCGACCAGGTCCATGGTGAAGCAGAACGTGATCGTGTCGATCCAGCTCTCGAACGGCACGTTGAAGGCGTCGATCGGGTGTTCGCCCATGCGGCGTCGCAGCAGGTCGTCGGCCTCGGCCTGGCCCTCCTCACCGAACGAGCGCAGCAAGCGGCAGTCGATGAACCCCTGATGCGCCTCGTCCGCCGCGATCTGCGCCTGGATGTACCGATCTTCCGCCGTGGGTCCCTTGTTGATCCAGGGATGGTGCTGCTCGACGGACGCGAACTCGGTGGAGGCGATCGCCGCAAGGAGCTTCAGGATGACCCGGCGATACTCCTCGGGCATCTGCTCGACGGTCTCGACCTTGCGCATCCCGAGAAGGACGCCCCACTCGACGCCGCGCGAGACCGACATGGTGATGACCTCCTGCGCCGCGGGCCGCTGGCGCGGCCCGAGTATACATGGGCCGAGCCGTGCGGCCGGGTGGTCAGGCCCCGCGGAGTCGCGCGAGCACGTCGTCGGGAATCGGACGGGCGTGGAGCTGCTCGCCGGCCGACTTCGGCCGGCCCACCCACGCGCGAACCTCGAAGCCCTGCGAGCAGAGCCGGGCGCCGACGGAGATCTCGTGCTCCATGCGGAACGTCTTCGTCCGCACCCAGGCGACCTTCGACCGGATCGTCAAGACGTCGCCGTAGCGCGCCGGGCTCAGGAACCTCGAGCCGGACTCGACGATCGGGACGCCGACGATGTCGTACTTGGGAAACGCCTCGGGCCACGCCAGCCCGAGCGACGCGAACAGCGACTCGCAGCCGAGGTCGTACCACTCGAAGAAGCGCGGGTAAAAGACGATGCCCGCCGGGTCGACGTCGCTCCAGCGTATCTGAACCTGGGTCGTGTGCTGGATCATGCTCGTCGTGGCGCTCGCGTGATGGCGTGCCGGACGCGCCTGGACCTTAGCCCCCTCGCGCAGCTCAGTCAAATGAAGCGGCAAGCTGCCCGATCGATTCGGGCAGAACGCCGTCGTGGCTCACCGCGAACTGCCTCGACACCGCGGCTAAGTGTGCGCACCGTCGTGCGGCGGTCTGGCGCCCGATCGGTTGGCACTGGATGAGCAAGGCTCGCCAGACCAGCCCGTGGGGAGGTGATAGGAAGCGCCGGATCTCGAACTGGGATACGTCTCTTCGAATGTGCCCCGGCCGAACAGAGGAGGATCGCATCCATGGTGAAGCGCCTTCGAGTCTTCGGCTTCGGCAGCGGAGTGCCGATAGCCGGTCTTGCCCTCTGCCTGACCGCCGTCGTTCCCACGTCACTGGCAGCCGCCAACGAGGTCGCTCAGTGGAACGAGACGACGATGAAGGCCATCGTCGCGAACGGTCAGAACAACGTCGTGTCCACGCGCACACTGGCCATGGTGCAGGTGGCGGTGCATGACGCGCTGAACACGATCAGTCGCCGTTACGATGCTTACTACTTCGAGGGGCCCGCCGAACCCGCCGCCTCGCCCGACGCCGCGATCGCGGCAGCCACACACACGGTGCTCGTGGGTGTGATAGGGCTCTACGGCACACCCGCTCAGAAGGGTGAAACGCTCGCGCTGGTCGACCAGGCCTATGCCGCGTCGATCGGGCGGGTCACCGACGGGCCCGCCCGGAACAAAGGTGTGGCGGTCGGCCGCGCCGCCGGCGCGGCGATCCTCGCGCTACGCAAGGACGACGGTGCGACCCGCGACGCACCCTACATACCGGCGATGGGGCCGGGTAAGTGGCGTCCGCATCCAAACCCTGTTCCCGCCAATCCGCCGATCGCCAACGCGGACCTGGCTCGCGGCTATCTGCCGACCGCGAATCCGGGCTGGGGAAATGTCACGCCGTTCACTCTGCTTTCGAGCTCGCAGTTCTGGCTGCCGGGGCCCCCGGCGTTGACGAGTGAGACGTACGCGCGCGACTACAACGAGGTGAAGAGCGTCGGCGGCAAGGTCAGCACGGTTCGTACCGCCGACCAGACACAGATCGCCCGCTTCTGGTTCGAGGGGCCGGGCAACTGGAACACGATCGCGCGCACGGTCGCCACCGCGCGCGGCCTCGATGCCAGGGACAGCGCCCGGGTCCTCGCTTTGATGAACATGGCGATGGCGGATGCCTATATCGCGGGCTTCAAGATCCGCTACGTGTACGATCTCTGGCGCCCGGTCACGGCCATTCGTGAGGGCGACAACGACGGCAACGACGCCACGGTCGGCGACGCGACCTGGGACAGTCATCAGAACACCCCGTCGGTCTCGGATTATCCGTCGACGCAAAGCACGTTCAGCGCGGCGGCGGCGGTGGCCCTCGCGAGTGCGCTGGGCGGCGACCAGGCCAGTTTCACGGTCACGAGCGGCAAGCCCTTCGAAGGCATCACTCGATCGTTCACGAGCTTTTCCCAGGCGGCGCGTGAGAGCGCGGACTCGCGGGTGTATGCCGGGATCCATTTCCGCAGCGCCTGCGAGGACGGGCTCTCGCTCGGGCGCAAAGTCGGCGAACGAGTGGCGAAGATCTACCTTCAGCCCGTGAAGAAGTGAGCTAGGGCGGTGTGCCGTCGGGCGGCTCGTCCCCGAGTCGCCCGCACGGCGCTCCGCGGTCTGGAGGAGGAGGAGACGATGACATGATCGAGCGCGAGGAATTGATCGGCTCGACGACCTCCGCGATATTGCACTGGACTCTGCGCATCGCCGTGGCCGCCTGCTTCATCGGCCACGGCGCCTTCGGTGTCATCACCAAAGCCGCATGGCTGCCGTACTTCGCGATCTTCCGGATTCCCGAGGCGTGGGCGTGGAGGCTCATGCCGGTTGTCGGCTTCGTCGATATAACGGTCGGCGCGCTCACGTTAATCCAGCCCGTCCGCGCGGTCGTCCTCTACATGATGTTCTGGGGATTTCAGACCGCATGCCTGCGCCCCGTCGCCGGCCAGGGAATGTGGGAGCTCCTCGAGCGCGCCGGCAACTACGGGGTACCTTTGGCCTTCCTCTGCGTCCTCGGCGCCGGCCGATCCCTCGCGGACTGGTTCTCCTTCCGGCCGGCGCCTCCCCTCACGCTCGCGCGAGCCTCGGCCATCGGCTGGATTCTGCGCGTGACGACGGCGCTCCTGCTGATCGGTCACGGCGGCTTCGACTTCGCGATGGGGAAGGACTGGGCGAGCTACGGCGCGGCCGCCGGCATCAGCCCGACCACGCTGGCGACCCATCCGCTCAGCCCCATGGCCGGATGGTTCGAGTGCGTGCTCGGTCTGATCGTGCTCCTCCGGCCGATGCGTGGCGTGTTGCTCTTCGTCCTGGCGTGGAAGCTCGCGACCGAGGCCTTCCGACCGCTCGCCGGTGAGCCGATATGGGAATTCATCGAGCGCGGCGGAAGCTATGGCGCGCCACTCGCGCTGGCGTGGATTCAAAGGCGCTCTGAAGAGCCTGCGAAAGCGGCCCACGCGAGAGCTGGATCGGCTACGGTCTCGTCTGACTAGCTCGATCCGGGAATCGATTCGCCTTCCAGGGAACGCGAGATCCATCACCAAACCAATACCACGCAGAGTTGCGGCGGGACCGAGTTGGCTCATTTCGGGCTGGTTGGGAGGGCTCCCCGGCGTCTGCTGGCGACCCTGCTCATGACCATGTTGTCGGTGCTATCGTGTGAACGGCCGATGACGTCCTCCATGCCCCTGCGCGCCATCCTCTGGAACGTGCCGTTCTGGGCCGCCCTCGGCGTGGCCATCCTGGCCGGCTCCTCCGACGTCGGCCACGCCGCCGAGCCACCGACGGAGGGCGCTATCTTACAATCGCTGCGCAGCTTCGCCACCATGGGCAGCGTGCTCTACGTCGCCGCCCATCCGGACGACGAGAACACGCAGGTCATCACCTACCTGGCGCGCGGCCGCGGATACCGGACGGCCTATCTCTCGCTCACCCGCGGTGACGGCGGACAGAACCTGCTCGGGCCCCAGCTCGGCGAGGCGCTCGGCGTGGCGCGCACGCAGGAGCTGCTCGCGGCGCGCCGGCTGGACGGCGGGCGGCAATACTTCACACGCGCAAAGGATTTCGGATACTCGAAGAACGCCGAGGAGACGCTGAGCGTCTGGGACCGGCAGGCCGTCCTCGGCGACATCGTGCGCGTGATCCGCGAGTTCCGCCCGGATGTGATCATCACGCGGTTCTCCCCGAAGCCCGCGCCCACGCACGGTCATCACACCGCGTCGGCCGTGCTCGCCGTCGAGGCATTCAGGCTCGCCGCCGACCCCACGGCGTTTCCCGAACAGCTCCGCGCCCTCAGCCCCTGGCAAGCGCGTCGCATCGTCCACAACGTCGGCCTAGGCGCCGCCGCCGCGAATCCGGGTGGCGGCATGGCCATCGCCGGCTCGCCCGCGAACGTGCCGGATGGTCCGGGCGTGGTGAAGGTCGAGGTCGGCGGCCGGGATCCGGTGTCGGGCGAGTCGTTCGCGTCGATCGCCGCCCGCAGCCGGGGCATGCACAAGACGCAGGGCTTCGGCATCGGCGGGCCGCCCGTGAACGAGGGCTCGCGGATCGAGCCGTTCGTGCTGCTCGCCGGCGATGCGGCGACGAACGATCTCCTCGACGGTGTGGACACGACGTGGAACCGCGTGCCTAGCGGCGCCGAGATCGCGCGGTCGATCGACGAGGAGATCGCGAAGTTCAACGCGCAAGACGCGGCCACGCACGTGTCCGCGCTGCTCGCGATCCGGCGCCGGCTCGCCGCGCTTCCCGCGGATCCCGTCGTGAGTGACAAGCGCGAGCAGCTCGATCGGATCATCCAGGCGTGCCTCGGCCTCGAGGTCGACACCGTGGTGGATCGCGCCGAGGTCGTGCCGGGCGAGACCTTGAAACTGCGCCACACGGCCGTCGTGCGCTCGCGCGTCCCCGTGCGCTGGACGGCGGTGCGGTACCCGAGCGCTCACCGCGCGATCAACAGGGCCGTCGAGTTGCGCCCGAACCAGCCGGTCGTTCGCGAAGCCTCCCAGGTCGTGCCCGCGAGCACGCCGCCCAGCCAGCCGTACTGGCTACGCACGGAGGGCACGGCCGGGCTGTTCGACGTGGACGATCCGTCACTCATCGGCCGCGCCGAGAACCCTCCCACGTTGCCGATCGAATACGTCTTCGACGTCGGCGGCCAGATGCTGGTGATCGTCGGCGAGCCGATGCCGGCCGCGGATCCCGCCGAGCCCGCGCTACGCCGGCGGCTCACGGTCATCGCGCCGGTCTCGCTGCGGTTCATCGCGGGCGTGCAGCTCTTCGCGCCCGGCGCCGCACGTCCGGTGACGGTGGAGCTCACCGCAGCCCGCGCGCGCGCCGCCGGCACGGTGCAGCTCGACGCGCCGGCCGGCTGGACCGTGACGCCGGCCTCGCAGCTGTTTCGACTCGCCGCCCCTGGCGAGCACGCGCGCTTCACCTTCACCGTGGCCCCGCCAGCGCAGCTCGCGACCGCGCCGCTCGGCGCGAGTGTGGAGATCAACGGCCGGCGCTTCAACCAGCAGCGCGTCGAGGTTCGCTACGATCACCTGCCGCTCCAGCTCCTGCAGCCCCCGGCGCGCGCCAAGGCGGTGTCGCTCGAGCTCGCGACTCGCGGCCACCACATCGGCTACCTGCCGGGCGCCGGCGATGACGTGGCCGCCGCCCTGGAGCAGATGGGATACGAAGTCTCGTCGCTGACGGGCGCCGACCTCACGCCGGAACGGTTGCGGGGCCTCGACGCGATGGTCATCGGCATCCGCGCCTTCAACGTGAGGACGGATCTCGCCGAGCGCCTGCCCGCGCTGTTCGCGTACGTCGAGGCGGGCGGCACAATCGTCGCCCAGTACAACACGCTGGACGGCCTTCGCGAGGAATGGCTCGCGCCGTTTCGCCTGCGCCTTTCGCGCGACCGCGTGACCGACGAGCACGCCCCGGTGACGATCCTTGCGCCCGAGCATCCCGTGATGAACACGCCGAATCGCATCACCGCCGCGGATTTCGAGGGCTGGGTGCAAGAGCGCGGCCTCTACTTTCCCGATCAGTGGGACGAGCGCTTCACCGCGATCCTCGCGTCCGGCGACGCCGGCGAGACGCCGCTCAAGGGCGGCCTTCTGGTGGCGCGGCATGGCAAGGGATACTTCGTCTACACCAGCCTGGCGTGGTTTCGCCAGCTCCCCGAAGCCGTCCCCGGCGCGTATCGGCTGTTCGCGAATCTCGTCTCGCTGGGCAAGTGACGCCCGCACCGCGCCCCGACGAGCGCTCCGAGGCCGAGCCGCCCGACGTCCCCGGATTCCGCACTTGGCGCGACGTCTACCTGTTCGTCTTCGGGTGGTTCGTGCTCGTGGTGATCCTATTGACCGTGTTCACCGGGATCTTCTCGTGAACGTCGCTGACTGGGTGGTGCTGCTCGGCACCATCGTGGGCATCGCCGCCTACGGCTCCTGGCGCACGCGCCAGGTGCGGAGCCTCAACACGTACCTGCGCGGCAACGCGGCCACCGGCTGGGGCACGATCGGCCTTAGCGTGATGGCCACGCAGGCGAGCGCGATCACGTTCCTCTCGATCCCGGGCCAGGGCTTCGAGAGCGGCATCGGCTTCGTGCAGAACTACTTCGGCCTGCCGCTGGCGCTCATCATCGTGTGCGCCGTGTTCCTGCCCATGTACCGGCGGCTCAACGTCTACACGGCCTACGAGTTCCTCGGCCAGCGGTTCGACAAGAAGACGCGCCTGCTCGGCGCCGGCCTCTTCCTGCTGCAGCGCGGCCTCGCCGCCGGCGTGACCATCTACGCGCCCGCGATCATCATCTCCACGGTGCTCGGCTGGCCGCTCGAATTCGTCATCGTGTTCACCGGGCTGCTCGTGATCGTCTACACGGTCACCGGCGGCAGCGAGGCCGTCGCCCTGACCCACAAGTGGCAGATGGCGGTGATCTCGGCCGGCATGTTGACGGCCATGGTCGTGCTACTGCTGCGGCTGCCCGACGGCCTCGGGTTCACCGGCGCCGCGCACGTGGCCGGCGCGCTGGGCAAGCTGCAGGCGGTGGACTTCTCGCTCGATCCGAGCCGGCGCTACACCGTGTGGACTGGCGTGTTCGGCGGGCTGTTCCTCTCGCTCTCGTACTTCGGCACCGACCAGTCGCAGGTGCAGCGCTACATCGGCGGCGCCTCCCTGCGCGAGGGCCGCCTGGGCCTCATGTTCAACGCCGTGCTGAAGATTCCCATGCAGTTCGTCATCCTGCTGCTCGGCGCGCTCCTGTTCGTCTTCTACCAGTTCGCGCCCCACCCGGTGTTCTTCAACCAGGCGGAGTGGCGCCGCCACGCGCAGGATGGCCGATTCCGCGCCATCGAGGCCCAGCACGCCAGCGCGGTTGCGCAAAGCGAGTCCGCGATTCGCTTGTGGCTCCAGGCCCGAGCGTCGGACGACGCCGCGCGGGAAGCGAGTGCGCGGGTCGCCATGGTCGCGGCCAGCCACCGCACCCGCGAGATCCGCGCCGAAGCCAAGGCCGTCCTCGTGGCCGCCGACCCGCGCGCCAAGACCACGGACTCCGACTATGTCTTCATCACGTTCATCCTGACGCAGCTGCCGCACGGGGCGGTGGGCCTGCTGGTGGCCGTGATGTTCGCGGCGGCGCTGTCGTCAAAAGCCTCCGAGCTCGCCGCGCTCGGCACCACGACGACGATCGACTTCTGGCGCCACTTCCGCCCGCTCGCCGCCGGCGACGAGGCGCGCAACATGCGCGCGGCGCGGCGCTTTACGGCGCTGTGGGGCGTCTTCGCGGTGGCGTTCGCGCTCTTTGCCGGGTTCGCGGAGAACCTCATCGAGGCCATCAACATCCTCGGCTCGATCTTCTACGGCGTCCTGCTCGGCCTCTTCGTGGTGGCGTTCTTCCTCCGCCGCGTGGGCGGCAGCGCGGTGTTCTTCGCCGCCGTCACCGCGCAGACCCTCGTGATCGTGATGTACTTCTCGCTCGACATCGGCTACCTCTGGTACAACCTCATCGGGTGCGCCGCGTGCATCGCCTTCAGCGTGGCGCTGCAGGCGGTCCTGCCGCCGCGCGCCCGCATCGACGAGGGCCGCGCCGGATGAGCGCGGAGCCGGTCATCGCGTTCGGCCAGCAGCCCTGCGGCTTCTTCCCGCGGCGGTTCCTCGTGGCCAAGATCCGGACCGCGCGACGCCTGCAGGCGGAGATCGGCGGGCGCGTCGTGTACTTCTGCCACGACAGCGACCACGATCCACGCGAGACACGCACGACCCTACGCCATCGCGCGACGGGCCAGCCCGCGCAGCTGAACTTCGCCGTCGTCAGCAAACTCCAGCGCAAGTTCTCCCCGCTCTACGCCAAGCGCATCGCCGCAGACTGGCACGCCAGGACACTGGGGCAGCTCACGAACTACGTCGACCATCCCCTCATCGACCTGTTCCGCAAGACGTTGGCGGAGATGGTGGCCGACTTCTGCCTCGAGATGTACCGCGGGATGGGCCTGCTCGACGGCATGGACGTCGTGCGCTCGAGCGATCCGGAGGTGCGACGCCGCGCGCGCGACGTGGATGACTTCTTCGTGGACGTGCCGTACGAGGGCGAGCTCGTGCGCGCGCGCGTGCGCGACGGCGCGCTGTACTTGCACGAGGGCGGCGAGTCGTTCGTCACGCTGCCGGCGGCGGCCTCTGGCTTTAAGAAGGAGCAGATCAGCCCGACGCGGGATACACGGCTGCGGTGGATGCTGTCCGTGATCCACTGCACGCACTATGTCACGGGCGCGGGCGAGCAGGCGTATCTTCGGCCCGAGGACGCGCCGGAGATCGCGTACGTGCGGCGGGAGAACATCGAACGATCGGATGAAGCGTTCGCGGAGCTGTCGGGCTGACATGCTGTCCACCGGCGCGCACGGTGTCTGAGATGGCCGCGGACACGCTGCGCGTCGGCATCACGTGCTACCCGTCGGTCGGCGGCAGCGGCGTGCTGGCCACCGCGCTCGGCGAGGACCTGGCGGCGCGCGGGCACGACGTGCACTTTATCGCCTACGAGCGTCCGTTCCGTCTGCCCTCTGACGCACCGCACCTGCACTTCCATCCCGTCGCGATCAACGAGTACGAGCTGTTCCGGTTCCCCGACTACACCCTGCCGCTCTCCGTGCGCATGGCCGAGGTGAGTCGCGATCATCGCCTCGACGTGCTCCACGTCCACTACGCCGTGCCTCACGCCACCGCCGCGATCCTCGCACGCGCGATGCTCCCGCCCGGCCAGCAGCCCCGCGTCGTCACGACACTGCACGGCACGGACACGACCTTGCTCGGCCGCGACGCCAGCTACGCGCCCGCCATCAAGCACGCGCTGGCCTCGTCGGACGCCGTCACCGCCGTGTCCGAGTCGCTCAAGCACGAAACCCAGCGCGTGCTCGACTTCGACGGCCCGATCGAGGTCATCCACAACTTCTTCGCGCCGCGCCCGCCCAGCCGTCCGCCCGAGGTCGTTCGCCGCGAGCTCGGCCTGGGCGACGAAGTCCTCGTGGTGCACTCGTCCAACCTGCGGCATGGCAAGCGCGTGGACCTCCTGCTGGAGACCGTCGCGCGCGTGCGCCCAAGCGAGGCCTTCAAGCTCCTCATCCTCGCCGGCGAAGCGTTCGCGCCGTTCGCCGGCGACGTGCGGCGCCTCGGCCTGGCCGACCGCGTGATCGTCCGCGAGAAGGTCCACGCCATCGAGGACTATCTTCAGATCGCTGACGTCGGCCTCTACACCTCCGACGCCGAGAGCTTCTGCCTCAGCATCCTCGAAGCCATGTGCTTCGGCTGCCCGAGCGTCTCCACGCGCGTGGGAGGCATCCCGGAGGTGGTGGAAGACAACGCGAGCGCTTTGCTCGTGCCGGCCGGTGACGTCGCCGCGCTCGCCAGGGCGCTGGAGACTCTGATCCAGGACGAGCCGCGACGCCACGCCCTCGGCCGCGCCGCGCAGGTACGCGCGCGCGAGCGGTTCTCCGCCGAGGTCATCGTGCCGCGCTACGAAGCACTCTACCGCCGGTTGTGCCGGTGACGGCCTACGCTCGCGCTGGGGTCGGTCACCTCGACCAGGAGTGAACGGTGTAGGATGAATCTCGCCTGGAGGCGACCATGAAAACCCTGACCTACGCGTGCGTGATGTTCTTCGCCGTCGTCGCAGCCGCCGTGCCCACGTTGCTCTCGGCCCAGACGCCGGCGCCGAGCCTGGCCAAGGAGCTCGCGGCGAGCTTCCAGCGCGCCGCTACCGAGATCCTCGACGTCGCGGACGTGATGCCCGCCGAGAAGTACGGCTACAAGCCGACGCCCGAGATCTCGAGCTTCGGCGACCAGCTCGTGCACGTCGCCGGCATTACCCAGCGCTTCATCGACGCCGCCAAGGGCAGCAAGACGGAAGCCGCCCATCACGGCGCGATGGCGAAGCCCGAGGTCATCAGCCTGCTGAAGAAGACGTTCCAAACCGCGCAGGAGATGATCACGCCGCTCACCGACGCCCAGCTCCTCGAGCCCGTGAAGTTCCCGTTCGGCGACCGCACCGTCACCCGCGCCACGTTCTGGCAGGGCCCGCTGTACCAGATCCGCAACCATCACGGCCAGCTCGTGGTCTATCTGCGGATGAACGGAATCGTGCCACCGA
>Ga0209686_1001226_pt1 | contig 12824 bp, 13 predicted proteins | sample GraSoiAngelo_126_FD_185883 | JGI IMG/M metagenome (GOLD analysis project Ga0209686, IMG submission 185883) | Grasslands soil microbial communities from the Angelo Coastal Reserve, California, USA - 14_0927_09_20cm (SPAdes) (version 2) | ecosystem: Environmental > Terrestrial > Soil > Grasslands ...
TTGACGCGAACGCCGCCGAGCGCCTGTATAGCTTTCTTCGAACGCTGCAGAACGAGGTACTCTCAGTAGAACAACAAGTGATCGTCAACTCACACTAATAGCTCTCCGATAAACCCGGGGTGGTTCACTTCGACTCGAGGATCGCCGTAAGTGATCGAACAACATCAAAGGGTCTGACACAATTCCCGGGACGTTGTCTGTGCGGTCCGTAAAGTAATGAATACAAATCACATCGCAGAACAGTAGGATTTGAAGGAGGGTTTTGCGATAATCGATGCGAGACCGCTCGCAACTTCTTGATTCTAAAGTGGAGAGATGTCGGAGTGGTCGATCGAGCACGCTTGGAAATCGATTCCCTCCGCGCTTAGCGACGCACATCAAAAGCCACCAACGCAGGTCTCATCAATCACTTCCCGCAACAACGATGTGCATCGGGGTGTCCCCGTAAATGACGGTGATAGACCGAGGTTTGGGGGGGTATGTGACACAGTTCTGACACAAACCTGCTTTCTATTTAAGCGAAGACACACCGACGCACACGGCCTCGTACACTCGTTCTGCAGTGCGCCCGCTTGACACGCTGATTACGGTCGTCGGCGGAGCACTGCCGTAACGGGTCGCGAAGCGCAAGGACGAAGGCGCCAGAAGAACGAGGCTTTCAAGAATTTCGAGGATTTGCGAGAGACGCGCCCGTCTACATCCGCTCCAAGTTGGGCACCGTGCGAAGGGGAAGCGGCTCTGCGGACACCGCCGAGGAGGCGCTAAGAACCAGTTTGGCCTCTCGCCGCCGCTGTCCCACCGGCTCGCTCACGGGCGCCACTACGGTCTGGCTCGATAGAACAAGACACCCAGTAGCCCGGCGACGACCAGAAACACCCCGACGTAACCGACAATGCCGATGTTCCGCAGCTGCATGTCGCCGGCCACAACACCGCTCAAACCGACGAGCGCGAGCACTCCGCTTACGATCATAAGCACACGGATCGATACGGCGAGCCGACTCCCGCCGAAGACCGGAGCAGCGAAAAACATCGAGAGCGCGAAGAAGAAGTCCCAGGCGAGGATGTCGAGCGCGTACGCGACCGAGGGCTATTTGAACGACAGGAACAGTGGCAGCCACGACTGGCTGGCGAACGCGGGCTGGCGACTCAACGTCAGGATGGCAAAGTGCAGGCTGCAGGTCACCCCCGCGAGCACGCCCATGAAGACGACCGCAGTTAAACTGAGCGTCTTGGCGTGCGGCGGCGCCCAGGAGTGCACGGCCACCATGAGCGCGACCATCACCGGCATCATAACGATGATCAGGACCTCGAGGATCGAGAACATCGGGTCGCCGATTGGTTGCTGCGGAGACTTGAGAGACAAGAAACCGACCGCGAGCGTGACCGCATAGGCCACTCCCAGGACCACGACGCCCACCGCGGAGAAGATTCCGAGCCGACGAGCAGTCGCGCTGAATTCAACGGCCACGCTGTGCTCTCTGAGTTGATCGAGGTGCGAGCTCAAGCTCCCCGGCCTGCTACCGCAGAACGCACCAGAACTTCAGGGATGCCAAGTTGAGCACGATAGCGATTGAGCGCTGGCGGATGTCTCGTTCATGAATGCGCCACCGTGATCACGACATTTCCCTTCTTGTGCCCTTGCTCAACGTGCTTGAACGCTTCCGCGATCCGCTCCAAGGGATAACTTCTGTCGATGACCGGCCTGAGCTTCCCAGCCGCGACGAGTTCTGCGATGAAACTCATTCTCTTCAGGTTGTTGATAGCCACCCCGCCCTTGATCTTCTTTCTACTGGCGATGGAGGTCCAAAGGACCCGAACGACGTCGGTCAACTCCATGATGTTTTGAAGGAAGATGCCGTTGGGCTTCAGCGAGTGTTGGCAGCGGTCAAACGTCGTCGCGCCGACGACATCGAATATCAGGTCGTAGGTTTTTCCATTCTTGGTGAAATCGTCCCTTGTGTAGTCGATCACCGTGTCGGCACCCAGGGACTTCACCAACTCGACGTTCGCGCCGCTGCAGACTCCGGCCACCGTCGCGCCAAAGTGTTTGGCCAGCTGCACTCCGGCTGAGCCGATGGCCCCCGAAGCTCCGATGATCAGGAGCTCCTGTCCGGCTCGGATCTTTCCGAGGTCTCGAAGGAAGTGCAGCGCGGTGTTCGCTCCGAATGGAATGGCAACGGCTTCCTCCCAAGTCAACGAATCCGGCTTGATCACCACAGCGCCCGTTTCAGGAAGGCATGCGTACTGAGCGTGTCCGCCGCCCGCCATGCCGGTCGACGCAACGACTCGATCACCCGTCTTGAATCTCGCAACGTCTTGACCCGCTCCCTCGACCTCCCCCGCCAACTCGGTTCCGAGGATGCGTTCTTTCCACGGCTTTCCGATACCAAACATGAGTTTCGCGATCGGGCGCATGGATTTGGTGACGAAGGTGAAATTGCGGATGTTGCAATCACCAGTCGACACCGTCGTCGCGTGTATCGCGATCAGGACCTCGTTCGCCTTGGGAATGGGTTTGTCCACTTCCCTGAGCTCGAGCAGATCGGGTGATCCGTAGTGAGTGTGCAGAACCGCTTTCACAAGTGCTCCCTTTGGTGTAGTTAGCCCGCAGTCAGCTTCAGACGGTGTTAGGCGCTGGCGCCCGATTTCCGCCGAAGCAGATCCCTTCGAGATCTGAGTCGCAGATGACGGCAATACAGCGCGAGGGCATGCCGCGTCAGCTCCGTCCGTTGCGCGAGGCACCCAATGGTGGCGCACCTGGTGGGCGCAGATCGAGTTCACACGCATAAACATTACGCCAACTATCCTTCGCAAAAAGATCGAAGATTTCCGCGTCTTGCGTCAGTGCTCATCGTCCCTGTTCCCGCTGCCGTTCCGCCTCCTCCAGCCACTGCGCCATCTTCTCGTCATTCGCGGCGTGGCGCGCCCAGCCCTGTGCAGTAGCGTTCCAACGGTAGTCTTTGATCGTCATGTCGATGCCGCGGTCGATGAGGAACTGCATCGACTCGTAGTTCCCATGGAAGACCAGCTCGTGCAGGATACTCGCCGGCTCATGGGAGCTCCACGTGGTGTTGATATCGACGCCGTGCTCCAGCAGAAACTCCGCCACGTCGACGTGGTGGTTGATGACGGACCAGGCGAACGCCGTGTCAAGAACCCGCTGCACGCTTGGAGGGCCCCACTGACGTGCATATTCCTCGACTCGGTCCTTCGGCATGTACGGACTGCAGGGGTAGTGATTCTCGACCTCGCCCAGCACCGGCGCGCCCGACTCATCGAACCACTGCTTCACCCGCGAGAGGTTGCCCATGCCTGCCGCATGCGGCAGATCGTCCGGCAGGGGCCAGATGCTGGTGAGGACTGGAATGACGTGTGTCTTCGCGTACGTGAACGCGAACTCGATGGCCTGCGATGAAGGCGGCGGCTGGCGCCGCAGTATCGCGGGATCTAGGTCGAGAAGGGCGGTGATGAATTCCCCGCGACCGTGCAGCGTTGCCCGCTCGATGATGTCCGTTTGAAATCCCACGAAGGCCTCACCGAGCAGCCATGACTCACGGTGTAACAGGCGAACGAACGCCATCAGGTCGCTGTCCCCGCGTGGTGACGCCACCGAGGTCTCGCTCCCACTCCAGGAATAGACCGACCGGCTGACCTGCTCCATGACAAACGCCTTCCACAGCCCGACCTCGATCGCGTGCCCAGGCCTGTTGTCGATGAAGTACTTGAGAAACGCGAGGCGTCCGACGCTTCCGTCGACTTGTGTGCCGAGCTCGGGATCGAGCACGATGGATCGGTCCTGCAGGAGTGACGCCACGGCCTCGTGCTCGAAACCGCATGCGATCGTGAACGCTTCGTTGACGGCGGCCAGATCGTTGCTGTTCTCCTCAAGGGCGATGCGGACGGCGTCGATGTCGCCAAGCGCCGCAAGAAACTTGAGCGTGCGCGGAAGCAGGCCTTTCCGCCGAAACAGCTGCAGCAGGCCCGTGGCGCGGGACCTGAGGAGGCCCTCGCACACCGAGGACATCACGACCGCGCCGGCGTCGATCAGCAGCTCTGCGCACTCGGCGCGGGTGAAGTGCTGTTCTCTGAACGAGTCGAAGCTGTCGCCATAGGAGCCCGTCGCGATTCCCAGCAGGCCGCCCTCGGCGTCGTCACCGTGCCAGGAACGCAACGCGGGGTACTCAGCCAACAGTGGCTTCAGGCGTTTGACGCCGTTGGCGTGAATGATGCGCCGAGCCTGCTTGACTGCCCACTCCAGACCGTGGCCGAGGCGTTTGCTCACCTCCGCCGTGAGGTCTTGCCAGCCGGCGTAGCCGTACTCGCGCGCGATCACGAGTTGCGCGTTGCGCTGCGTCAGCGGCAGGTCGACATCCGGCAGATGCACGCGCGCACGCGCGATGGCAGCGGCGTCACCGGCGGCGATGTCGCGCGCGAGCTTCTTTGCCTGTTTACGGAGGGATTCGAAAGACGGACGAGCGGGGAGAGACTTCGAAGTGGTCATTGCGACCCTCTTTCATGAATCGCCTGTACCCCGCTGAAACCAGGCTGAAAGAAGGTGCACACGCACACGACTCAGACCAAAACAGGTGGGAGTGTTCCCTTGCCGCGGGTGGGTGGCGCCCTGTCTGCGCGCTCCCGTCAGTATCAAGGGACTGCCGCGTCGATGTCAAACGCTTCGAAGCTGGGAAGCGTCGCTCGAGGCAGCCTAATGGTGGGCGCACCTGGTGGGCGCACTTCGAGTTCACCCGCCTAAACACGACGCCAACTATCCTCCGCAAAAAGATCGAAGATTTCCGGAAGTCGTGAACGTCGGTGTCGATTGCCAATCAGTATCCCGCGATTCGGAATGTTCGGTTCCTGCCGAAGCCCGAGAGATCACCTTGTCGCGGTCATCGCGGAGCAGCGTGACTCAACACTCGATGTGGATAGCTGGAGTTCCCAGGATTTAGTGGAGACCCTTTCGAGGCGGCTTACGAGCTGCTTCGAACTGCTCAGGACTCACGCCGCCGAGATGGCTGTGGCGGCGCCTTGAATTGAAGGTGTCGATGTAGTGAGCAACGTCCGCTACCGCCAGCTCTCGGTTCTTGTAGATCTGTTTCTTGATTCGCTCTTTATTCAGGCTGCGGAAGAAGGACTCGGCGACGGCATTGTCCCAGCAGTTGCCTTTGCGGCTCATACTCGGCTCCAGGTGATTCGAGCGGCAGAATCGCCGCCACGCGTCGCAGCCGTACTGCGTGCCCTGATCCGAATGAATCATACTGCCGCGGGGACGCCGTCGGCGTATGGCCATCAGGACGGCCGTTGACCACCAGCTCACGGTGAATCGTCGGACCGGTCGCCCAGCCGACGATCTTGCGCGAGAAGAGATCCATGACGACGGTGAGATAGAGCCTGCCTTGCCATGTCCGAATATAGGTGATATCCGTCAGCTTGGACTTCGGCATCGCTCCTCCGCGAAAAGCGGAATGCTAGCGTCTGTCCACTAAATCCTGTGAACTCCAAAATCGACAAATAGAGCGCGGAGTTGGCCGCCATGAAAAGATTCCTGCGGTTTCTGCGTTTATGCCTTTACTCTCTCGTCACCATTGTTGCCTTGGGCGGTGTGCTGTTCGGCTATTTCGTCTATACGCCTGATCCCGAAATTCCGCATCTGTCCGGAACGCTGACCACGGGTTCAGTCGACGTGGGCGGGCTCACGCGGACGTATCTAGCCTATGTGCCTCGCGGGCTGGCGAAAGACGCACCGCTCGTACTGATGATGCATGGTTCGGGCGAAAGCGGCGCCCGGATACGCTTCGAAACCGGGTATGGATTCGACCGCCTCGCCGACACCCATCACTTCGTGGTCGTCTATCCCGATGCACACAAGGGTGATTGGAATGCGTGCGGGACGGTCGGAGACGTGAATGCGAATGGAGCCGGCGTCGACGACGTGGTGTTCTTGACCGGAGTGGTCCACAAGCTCGTCACCGAGATTGGTATTGACCCGGATCGCGCGTTCACGGCCGGCAGCTCTCGTGGCGGTTTCATGGCGTTGCGTCTTGCACTCGAAGCTCCTTCCAGGTTTCGTGCGGTTGCGGCGGTATCGGCCAACGTACACACACCGGATAACTTCAAATGCAAGCCTGGACCGAACGGTACATCCTCCGTCATGATCATGAACGGCACCGACGATCCCCTGGTCCCGTTCGGTGGTGGCGAAGTGAGCTTCTTCGGGTTTTCCTACCGGTACGGGAACGTGATGTCGTCGAGGGACTCAGGTCAGTATTTTGCGGACCTCAACCACATCGCCGGCGCGCCGGCAATGAACGAGATTCAGATGGCCGAGGGAGTTCACGTCAAGCACGTGATTTGGCACAGCAGCGGCTCCAACGTGGAAGTGGAGCTTGTGGCCGTTGAGGGCGGTGGACATGGCATTCCACAGCCATACCGGCGCCATCCGCGGCTGTTGGGTCCGTCGCCGAAGGAGCCGAACGGACCAGCCGTGATCTGGGCCTTCTTCGAGCGACAGCCGAAAGGATGACATCCAATGAAACCCGCCGTTATGTTGACGATCGCATCTCTGCTCTCGATCCTCTTGCTGACGCTTCACATTACGGACGACATCGTCCGTGGGATATCAAAGGCCGAGCCCTCAAACATTGCGCTGATCACCCTCGCGGTCTTCCTATACGGGACGCTCGTGCTCGCCGAACGGCGATCGGGCCACGTCATCATGCTGCTCGTCGGGTTGTTCGCGGCAGGCATGCCGGTCATCCACATGAGGGGGGTCCATTACGGCGAGATCGCCAAGTCCACCGGCGGCTTCTTCTTCGTCTGGACACTCTGGGCGCTCGGCGCGCTCGGGGGCTTCACCCTCATCCTCTCGGCGCGCGGACTGTGGAGCCTACCGTGGCGCCGGCCGCGATAGTCAGAACCGGAACCGCCGGCGGTGTTCAGCCCGAGAATTGTAGCCGCTTCCGCAGCAATTCGAGGCGACTGGCGTGCAGCGATGGATCCATTCGAACGAGTGCAGCCCCCCATTGGGTCGAACCCGCCGTTGTCACGCCGATCGCCTTTGTCCTCACGCTACTCTTCTTCGCGATCGCTGACCGGAAGCGATAAACTTTTGGGTACTTCATCACCTTGCTGGATCTTGAAGCGCACGTTCGACTCGTAAGTGATCGGCATTAAAAGGTCTGACACAATTCCCCCGACGATTGGCTTTCGCCGGGCCGTAAACCGCTGAACACAAATCGCATTGCGGAACAACAGGATTTGAAGACGTAAGCGCGTCGTATTTTCAAGCGCTTGGCATTCGGATCGTCGCCGGTCGGCCGTTCTCGAGCGCCGACACTCCGAGCAGCGTGCCGGTCTGCATCGTCAACGAGGGATTCGTGCGGCGCTACTTGCGCGGGCTGCCGCCACTCGACACGCGCGTCGTCGTACGTGGCATGGGCACGGGCCGCGGGCCGCTGCCGGTTCGCGGAGTCGCCGGCCAGGTGAAGGAGCGGCCGGACGAATCCCAGCCGGAGCCACACATCTATGTGCCGATAGGACAGGATCCGCCGTGGCAGGCGTCGCTGGTTGTTAGTCCCGTGAGCGGCCCTGCGTCGGCGCTTGCGCCGGCAGTCCGCGCCACCGTCGCAAGCATAGACAGGGAGCGTCCGGTCGCCCGGATGCGAACCGTCGCTGACATTAGCCACGAGGCGACGGCGGCAGCACGCTTTCGCGCAACGCTCGTCGCGTCGTTCGCTGCGCTGGCCCTCACATTGGCCATTGTCGGAATCGTCGGTGTGCTCGCCTATGGCGTGCAACAGCGCATCCGCGAGTTCGGTATCCGCATTGCACTCGGAGCAACTACGGGCACCGTGCTCCGTCTGGTCGTTGCCAGCACGGCTCGCGCAGTCGCGGCAGGCATTCTCGCCGGTCTGATCGCAGCGGCGACCCTTTGACGATCGATCATGTCGTTTCTGTTCGGCGTGAAGCCTCTCGACCCCCTGACGTTCGGCGGCGTCGCGCTCCTGCTCGCGCTGACGGCAGCGTGCGCCACCACCGTTCCCGCTCTGCGCGCGACACGTGTTGATCCGATCCTCGTCCTGCGTGACGAGTGAGGCGTTCGGGTGTCACGAGACCAGGGACCTCGTTCGCTCAAATACGCGAGGATGTGATGCGAGGTCGGCGGAGCGAGCTTCGGGCTGCTCGAACGTGGTCTCGACCGCCGATCGCAGTGGACGCATTGGCCTGTCTCGCCGGGTTGACGAAAGAAACCGATCGTCGCTCGGTTCTCCAAGGCACCGATCGCCTGTTCGAATGCCTCGAAGGCGTGGTGCGCACCTGTCCCGAATGCAGCAAGAAGAAGCTGCCGCTGGGCGCGCTGATCGTGCATTTGAACGACGCGCATCACTGGACGCGCGAACGCATCGCGGCGCGGGTCCCCGACGCCGACGTGCCGCAAGACGAATCACACGCCCATCACTGATGGGTCACTTCCGTTGACGGCTATTCCGCGCGCAGCGCGGCCCACGGGTCGATCCTTGTCGCGCGGCGCGCAGGCAGCCATGCCGCCATCAGTCCCACCGCCATCAGCAGCAGCGTAACGATCGTGAACGCGATCGGATCGGTCGGCGTCACCCCGAACAGGAACGTCTGCAGTACGCGAGTCACGCCGGCGGCACCGGCGAGGCCGACGATCAGGCCGACCGCGACGATGCGGAGCGCGCGCGCGAGCACGAGGCGGAGCACGTCGCGGCGGTCCGCGCCGAGCGCCATGCGCACGCCGATCTCGCGGCGGCGTTGCGTCACCGCGTAGGCCATCAATCCGTAGATGCCGCACGTCGCGATCAGCGTCGCCGTCACCGCGAACAGCACCAGCAGCAACATCCGGAAACGCGGCTGCGCTACCGACGCCGCCACCGCTTCGTCCATCGTCACCGTGCTCTCGATCGGCAGGTCGGGCGCGGCGCGGCGAATTTCCGCGCGGATGCCTTCGACCACGCTGGCGGGTGTGGCCGTGCGCGCGACGAACGACACGAACCGGATGAACCCGCCACGATCCTGCTGGAATGGCACGTAGAGCATGGGCTGCACGTCCCGATCGAGTCCCCTCTGTCGGATGTCCGCGACCACGCCGACCACCGTCAGCCACTCGCCGCGACCGTTCATTCGCACGCGCCGGCCGAGCGCCTCGCCCGGACCACCCGGAAAGCATTCGCGCACGATGCGCTCGCTGACGATCGCCACTTTCGGCGCTGCCGCCGTGTCCCCTGCGGTGAAGTCGCGTCCCGCCAGCAGCGGAATCCCCATGGTCTTGAAATAGCCCGCGTCGATCTTCGGCTCGCCGGCAAAAAGCTTCGGCTTCGGCTGGCCCTCGATGTCGAAGTCGCCTTGGATGAACATCATGCCGAACGGCGCCGAGTTGATCAGGCTCGCGGACGTCACGCCCGGCAGGTACTGGATGGGATCGAGCACGCCGCGCGCGAAGGCATGGATGCGCTCGGGCTCGTCGTAAAGGTTTTCGGGCAGCGTCACCTTGACGGTCTGCACGACGCCGTCGCGCCCGCTCGATTCGAAGCCGGGCGACACCGAGGTGAGACGCACGAAGCTGTGAATCAGCAGGCCCGCCCCGATCAGGAGGACGAGCGTCATTGCGATCTGCGCGGCGACCAGCAGCGTCCGCAGCCGCTCGCCCTGACGGTCGCCCGTCGTGCGCGCGTCGCCGGCGTGCAGCGCGAGGCCTTCGCCAAACGCGGCCCCGCCGACGCGCAGCGCCGGCACGAGGCCGATCAGCAGCGTCGAGACGAGCGACAAGCCGAGGCAGAACGCCAGCACGCGCGCGTCGATCACGACGCCGCCGAGGCGTGGCAGCACGAATTGCGGCACGAGCGGCAGCGTGACGTGGATTGCGATCTGCGCGAGCATCACGCCGAGCGACGCGCCCAGCAGCGACAACACGACCGCTTCCGTCAGCAGCTGACCCACGATCCGCCGGCGTCCCGCGCCAAGGGCCATACGTACGGACAGTTCGCCGCGGCGCGCGGTGAGGCGCGCCATCTGCAGGTTCGCGACGTTGACGCAGGCGATCAGGAGCACGAACGACACCGCCCCGAGCAGGATCAGCAGCAGCGTGCGCACCGATTCCGTGCCGTACTCCTGCAAGCCGACTGTGCGCGCGAGCGTGCGGGCGTTCGGCGCGAATGCGCCGGCTTGCGCGAGTGCGCCCGCGGGAGCGATCGACGGATCGCTCACCAGCGCCGTCAATTCCGCTGCCGCGCGTTCCTGCGTCACGCCTGACTTCATGCGGCCGAGCAGGAAGAGAAACGCGCTCCTGCCGGTGTCGCCGGACCAGCGATTGGGCAGAAAGATGTCCGCTGCCGGCAGCGCGCCGAGCCGGGCCACCACTGGCCTGAAGCTGAAGTCCGGCGGCAGCACGCCGACGACGGTGCGGGGAAGGCCATCGATGCTGATGGACTGTCCGACGATCGCCGGATCGGCCTCGAGCGACGTGCGCCACAGCCGATCGCTGACGATCGCGGTGCGATCGTCGCCCTGCGCCGCGGCGCCGGTCAGGAACGCGCGGCCGCGCGCCGGATTGACGCCCAGCGTGGCGAAGAAATTCGGACTCACGTCGAGCGCGGGCAACCGCAGCGGCTCGCCGCGTCCGGTGAACTGCACGTCGATCGAGCTGTAGGCCGCGAGATGATCGAGCGCGGTGACGCGCGGGCGCAGCGCCTCGTACGTCACGGGCGCCCAGGTCGAGAACGTCTTGACGCCCCTCTCGGTCTGCTGCGCTGACGAGACGATGACGAGGCGATCGGAATGGGGATACGGCAGCGGACGCCAGAGCACGCCGTAGGCGACGGAGAAAATCGCGGTGGTGAGGCCGATGCCGAGCGCGAGCGTGGCGAGGGCGGTGAAGGTGAACGCCGGATCGCGCCGCATCAAGCGCAGCGCGTGACGCGCGTCCTGCGCGAACGTCTCGACCGTCGCGAAGGTCCACGGTTCGCGCGACTGTTCGCGCAGCCGCAGCGGATTGCCAAGCCGCCGCCGCGCGGCCGCCCGCGCCTCGTCGCCGCTCATGCCATCCGCGTCGGCGAGGGCGTGCGCCTTCAGCTCCTCGTGAAAGCGCAGCTCGTCTTGCAGATCCCGATCGAACTGATTCCGCTGGAAGAAGAACAGCAGACGTCGGAGCACAGAACCCACGGCACCCTCCTCAGCGTCAGGACACTACGTCTTCATCCGAGGGGCTGTGCCCCTCGGACTCCCCGACACGCGCTCTCGCTCGCCCGCGGCTCGCTCCGATCGCGTGGCTCACTCGCTGCCGCTCGTTCGCGCTGTCCGACGAGAGAGCGTCGCGGTTTGTGAGATACGCTCTACGTCGTCTTCATCACGCGCATGATCGCGCCGAACATCTGGGAGAACCGCGATTCCTCGACGCCGAGCTGCTGCTTCCCGGCCGTCGTGAGCGTGTAGTAGCGCGCGCGCCGGTTGTTCGCCGAAATCTTCCACTTGGCCACCACCCATCCCTTGACGCGCATCCGCTGCAGCGCCGGATACAGCGATCCCTCTTCGATCGTCAGCACGTCCGCCGACAGCATCTGGAGGTGCTGCGCGACGCCGTAGCCATGCATCGACTCGATCGACAGCGTCTTCAGAATCAACATCTCGAGCGTGCCCGGAAGCAGCTCGTTCTTGCTCTTCGTCTTAGCTTCTTTCATCAGCGCCTCTTTGCATAGACGAACTATGGAAGTGGGAAGTTTCCTCTTTTGGGGGAGAGGCTGTCAACTGTTGGCGTTTGGCGTTATCCGAAGCAGATGATCTGGCCGTCGGCCGTGGCGACGACGACCTTGCCCTTGGCGACGGCCGGGGAGGACGTCACGGGCGAGGCGGCTTCGTATTCCCAGACTTTCTTGCCGCTGGCGAGATCGAGCCCGTAGACGCGGCCGTCGCTGGAGCCGACGAATACGCGGCCGCCGGCGATCGCCGGCGACGAACTGTGCGTGTGTCACCGGATCTCAGACCCGCGATCGTTGGCGCGCCCGCGTACTTCGAGTCACACGCGAAGCCCGCATCGCCGCGCGACCTGCGGCAGCATCGCTGCCTACTCTTCCGTCATCGGGGCGAGAGCGTGTACAAGTGGGAACTCGACAAGGGCAACCAGTCGCTCGAGATCGCTGTGAACGGATCGTTAATCCTCGATGAACTGGACCTCGTGATCCAGGCCGCCATCGATGGCGCCGGTCTCGCGTGGGTGGGCGGAAGATCGCGTCGCGGCACACCTCTCCAGTGGAACACTCGTGCGCGTGCTCGAAGATTGGTGTCCGCCGTTCCCAGGGTTCTTTCTGTACTTCCCGAGCCGCAAGCAGCAGCCGGCCCCGCTAGCCGCACTGATCGACACGCTTCGCCTAGAGGGCAATCGGCGTAAGTGATCCGACGACGTTTCGAGGTCTTACACAGTTTCCGCAACGAGCCGTTCAGGCGCGTTCGCAAATCACTGAATACAAATCGCATCTCGGATCAGAACGAGTTGAAGGAGGATTTTGCGATAGACTGTTTCGGATCGCGCGCAAAGCGTTGATTCAAAAGCGGAGATGTCGGAGTGGTCGATCGAGCACGCTTGGAAAGCGAAGCGTGCGAGCCACACGGAGCCACTCCGACGCGCGTCAACGCACACGCGATCAGCGACTTAACCTTCCAAAACGATACGCGGTGTGCATCCGTAAACCTCGATGTTTGTCGGGGTTTCAAGGGTGACGTATCACAGTCCTATCACAATCGCTTCGCTTAGTTACCGCGTATTGGTCAGTACGCGTTGATACGCACCAAAGACAAGACAGCGTTCCT
>Ga0209686_1001231_pt1 | contig 12803 bp, 19 predicted proteins | sample GraSoiAngelo_126_FD_185883 | JGI IMG/M metagenome (GOLD analysis project Ga0209686, IMG submission 185883) | Grasslands soil microbial communities from the Angelo Coastal Reserve, California, USA - 14_0927_09_20cm (SPAdes) (version 2) | ecosystem: Environmental > Terrestrial > Soil > Grasslands ...
AGGGAAACGATGTGGCATATTCGGGGCTGCTGACGGCCGCGGCGACTTCGTTGCGCAGGCAGGGAAATCTTGCCGATCTCTGTTTCTCACTCCAAGAGACAGCGTTCTCAATGCTTAGCGAAGCAGTAGAGCGAAGTCTGGTCCAGACTCGACGAAGCGAAGTCTTGCTTGCCGGAGGTGTTGCAGCTAGTCAGAGGCTGAGACAGATGATTGGCTCGGTCGCTGAAGATCACGGCGCGTCCTTCCACCCCGTACCAATTGAGTACTCTGGCGATTGTGGAGCTCAGATCGCATGCTCCGGGCGACTCGCCTACGAATCCGGCATCACAGTCAGCACCTCAGACAGCTTTGTCACCCCGAGATGGCGTATGGATGAGGTTGATGTTCCATGGATACCTCGAGCTTAGCATCGACACTCCTCCACAGAGGAGCGGAAGCAGACCTGTCACTCGCCACTGTCGGCTCTTGGAGGGTTGTGGTCAAACGGCGTGTCAAAAAAGATTACAGAAATCCATCGCTAGACGAACAGATTAGACATGACAGGACTATTTCAGAGGCATCCCGGATTCATGAAGCAAAGACAGGTGGCGCGAGAGTTCCCAGCATTGTTGGAATGGATCTTGAAAACAATGCTATTGTCATGACTCACATCGCCGGGACTGTTGCCAGGGAATGTTTAGATGAATTGAGCCCGAAGGAATCGCGAAAACTTCTCCGATCCGTGGGAGCCCAAATTGGACTACTTCACACTGCGGGCATTGTACATGGGGATCTCACAACTTCAAACGTGATCGTGTCCCCCCCCGGTGCACCCTTCATCGTAGATTTTGGAATGTCGCATCGCTCGGTCGAGCCTGAAGATCGAGGGGTCGACCTCCATCTCCTCCAGCGATCAATAGTGGCTAGTCACAGTCAGGATTCTTCATCTATGATGAATGCCACGATCCGTGGATACGAAAAGACTGCAGGGAAGAAAATCGCTACCTCGACATGGCAGAAAGCTCGCGAGATAGCTAGAAGGGGCCGCTACTTTGCAATCCGATAAGAAACCCGTCTGGTTCATGACAGAGAACCCAGACAAGTTTCGAGAAGCAAAATCAATCCTAGACGCCCAAGGAATCCAGATTCGACAGCTCAAACGACCAAAGGTCGAAGTACAAGATTCGAGTCTAGAGAAGATCGCAAGGTTCGCAGTCAAGACAGCCTCCGTTGATCATACAGGATTATTGCTAGTAGAAGATTCAGGATTATTCATCGACGCTTTGGGAGGATTCCCAGGCCCTTTCTCGTCATACGTCTACAAGACGATAGGTTTGAAGGGCATCCTTAGTCTAATGCATGATCAGCGGAAAAGAAACGCCTACTTTCAGACCTCGATAGCCGTTGCTTCCGCCAACGTTTCTCCCAGGGTCTTCACTGGGACAGTTAGAGGGTCTGTGTCGAGAGAGATCAGAGGCACTGCCGGCTTTGGCTATGATCCGATATTCATTCCGGAAGGTTTCAGAGAGACATTCGGCCAGACCAAGGCGGGCTTCAAGAACAAGACCTCTCATCGAGCTAGGGCTTTCCTGAAATTCGCAAATTGGTATAATCGGTCCCGGACCGGCCGACATCGCGTTAGAACTCATAAGAGAGCCCTAAAATAACGCCCAAATCCTCTAGATCATATGTTCAGAATAGTAACTGTGGAAGACGTGGTCCGTATTCCTCCACAGAAATTTGGCGACCCTATCGATGATGTTGCCAAAGAGCAGATCAAACTAAAATACGAAAACTACGTCGACGAACAACTAGGATACGTCATCCTCGTAACCGGAGTAGACGTAGAGAACACCGGCAAGATTCTACCAGGAGACGGCTCAACTCATCATCGCGCAGTCTTCAAACTGTTAACCTTCTTCCCCGAATTGCACGAGGTCGTGGAGGGGGAGATCGTCGAGGTAACAGACTTTGGCGCGTTTGTCAGGATAGGTCCTGAAGACGCTCTACTTCACGTGTCACAGATAATGGATGACTTCATCACCTATGACGAGAAACATGGAGTCCTGGCAGGGCGGGAGAGCCATAGAAACCTTGGAAAGGGGAACCTTGTGAGAGGAAGGATAATCGCAGTCAGCTTCCCAAGAGGAGGCTCCGGTGGTAAGATCGGCATAACCCTCAGACAGCCATTCCTAGGCAGAATCGAGTGGATTCAGGAGGATCTGAAAGTAAAGCCTTCAAAGGCAGAGAAGACGGAGACCAAGCCCGCAAGGGCTGAGAAGGCGGAGAAGAAAAGCTGACCGACAAAGCGTGTAAGACCTGCCGAATGATAAGCGCAGGCCCTGTCTGCCCCAACTGCAAACAGACCATCTTCAGCGACGACTGGACAGGATTGGTTGTAGTGATCGATCCTGCCAACTCCGAAGTGGCACGCTTGATGGGAATAAAAGTGCCCGGCCGGTTCGCCGTCAGAGTCAGATAAAACGAGACTCTGACCGGAGAGTCCCGGTCTACTTCTGTCCGTAATCAGTAAAACTACAAGAGCCACAGACCCATCTCTGCGCAGTCCCACCATGGAAGGCCATGACAGACCCACAACGTGGGCACTTACGATTCTTCAACTTGGCTACTGCTCCTGAAAGATCGTAGAGGTCGCCCCTCATCCGACGCTTCTTCGCCTTCGGTTTCTGTGGCTCGGCCTTGGGTTTCCCTTGCTCTTTTGCGGGTTGCGACATGGAATATGGTCCCTCCGTCTACGCGCGTATTTAGTGTTGATTCTCCCGGGTTCTGGTAACTTCGCACCAGAAAGACGACCCGGCTGTTAGCGGCCGTCAGCCACAAACAATTGTTCGGGTAGTTCCGAGGCCCGCGGGTTGAGAAACCTAAAAACAGCGAAGCAGTCATGTAGCTTCCGAGGGAACTATCATGAAGCCCCAAAACTACTCCACTACGTTTATCGTGGACGAAACTCCTGAAGAAGCCTTCGCTGCCATCAACAATGTTCGTGATTGGTGGTCAGGAAACATTGAAGGCAGTACCAACAAACTCGGCGATGAGTGGACGTACCGTTACAAAGACATCCATTATTCCAAACAGAAGATAACAGAGTTCATTCCCGGCAAAAAAGTCGTCTGGCTTGTTCTAGACAGCTACCTCAATTTTATTGAGGACAAAACCGAGTGGAACGGCACAAAAATCACCTTTGAAATCGGCAAAAAAGGTGACAAAACCGAAGTCCGCTTTGATCACCTTGGCCTAACTCCAGAAGTTGAGTGTTACGACGCCTGCTCAAACGCATGGGGCGGATAGGTTAACAACAGTCTGCGGAACCTGATCACTAAAGGTAAAGGACAACCCAATCGGAAGGAACAAGTCGCTACGAAGAAGAAGACCGTCAAGGCCAAGCCGATTGGGAAGAAGAACCGGAAGAAGTAATTATCAGAAGCTTCTCGCGTGGTTCATCGAAACTTTATTAGAACCCCGCAGCCGCCTTGGCTTCTTCAAGCTGATGAGATGAGGCTAAATGGCTCAAAAATCCGTGTATGTAAGATTCCAGGTTCCAAAAGAGGCCGTTGACAAGACCTACCAAATACTACAAGTCGCCAAAGACACTGGCAAGTTGAGAAAAGGCACAAACGAATCGACCAAAGCGATCGAACGAGGCATCGCCAAACTGGTTGTTATTGCCGAGGATGTTGAGCCTCCCCAAGTCGTTGCTCATCTACCGATTTTGTGTGAGGAGAGAAAGATTCCATACTTGTACGTCCCGAACAAACTTGAGCTCGGAAAATCAGCAGGCCTAGACGTCGGATCCGCAGCTATCTCTGTCGTCGAGCCCGGGGATGCTGCGCAGTCTCTAAAGGAAGTCCTGAAGATTGTTGAGACTCTGAGGAAGACCGGTGCCGCTAAGTGAGTAGATCGAGAGACAGTGCCGAAGAACCGCTAATCCCAGCTGAAGTAACTCAAGTAATAGGCCGCACGGGAGTCACCGGCGAAGTCATACAAGTCAGAGTGCGGGTTCTAGAGGGTCGGGACAAGGGCCGTATCATTACTCGAAACATTAAAGGACCGATTCGACTAAACGATATTCTGATGCTCCGAGAGACGGAGCGAGAAGCCAAGAAGATCAGGTAGGGAGTCGACTGCCACGCCAAAGACATTCAAGTGCTCATTCTGTGGAAAGAACTTTTCAAACTCCACAGGACTGATGCACATCAAAAATGACGGAACGATCCTCTACTTCTGTTCCAGAAGATGCCGCGTGAGCAACCTGTCTTTCGACCGCGACTCTAGAAAACTGAAGTGGACGGCGTATTACGGAAAGAGAGAGAAAGGACGCTGACCGAGACTAGCCAGAGAACTTTCGCATTCCTCAAACCTGACACCGTCAAGAACCGCCTTGTAGGCGAGGTCCTATCCAGACTAGAACAGAAAGGTTTTACGTTCAAACAATTGAGGCTGCACCAGATCACACACAAAGAGGCACAGTCTCTCTACAGCGTTCACAAGGGAAAGCCGTTCTTCCAGGAGCTGGTGGACCATGTGACCTCTGGTCCCGTGGTGCTTATGGTTCTTCAAGGGCCTAACGTTGTCGAGACTCTTCGGAAGTTCATTGGAGCAACAAATCCACTGACCGCCGAGCCGGGGACGATCCGTGGCGACCTATCTGTCTCTATTACTGCGAACGTAATTCATGCCTCTGACAGCGTGGAGAATGCGAAGATGGAATCCTCAATCTTCAGCCTCGACACGTCCTGATTCTACGTTCGATCCAGTAACTGAATCCATTCTTTGGATAAGCTGAACGTCTATCTTCCGAGTTTGGGCCACGGCGTTTCGGTGATTCTGAGAAGTAAATCATCGACCTTCTTTTTCTTCGCGATCTCTCGTAGATAGTCCTTGTCGAGCTGTTTCTCGAAATTGTCATAGAGAACCTTGGCCTTTTCATAGTCGGCTGGTATGTTCCAGAACTTTGCTGCGGACAACCTATCCAGTATCAACTCTTCGACTCCAACTATTCTCGTCTTGTAAGGACCGACTTTCAAGGTACGTGGTCTTTCAGGCGCGAAATCTCCGACAATATCGAATGCTACACCGAGTTTTTCGTTGAACCATATCACTCCAATCTGTCTGAATCCGAGGCTTTTCAAGACCTTCTCGGTTGAAGGCGAATCGCTTGTTGCAACATCAATGTCACCACTCGTAAACTGTCCAGCGGTGTAAGTCTCAACAGCTTGCCCACCTACCAGGAACACGGACTCCTTCTTTTTCTCAACCCGACTTGTGACATACCCTAACAGAAGCATCTTCTTTCTCAGTTCGTTAGGCTCCTTTCGAAGCCTCGAAATGAAAGATTTGGCTGTGAGGGCGCTAGAGTAGGTTTTCGAAGAGGTTCGCTTGACGCTCATCGCATGACTAGCGTTCCATCTTTCAGGGTCCGAAACATTTCGTTGAAACCTCTCCGTGCTATTATGGTAAGAGCAGCTAGTTCCCCTTCCACCCTAGGCCTGTTCCCGCGACCGATGTCTTGCGAACGATTCTGTCTCCGAATGAGAACTCTCGGCAGCATGTTTCGCTTGATCTCTTGCAACTCGTCGAAATCTAGTGGAATCCTTCGTATGTCCATGTTTATCTTGTTCCAATCAACGTTCCTGACTTTACCGTCAACTCTTCTGCTGATCTCGTCTGGAACGCCCGTCGCAATGTTCACTAGTGGGCCGAGATAGGCTAGAGTCTTCTGTCTGACCTTACCTTTCTTTGACACGCCTTCGACAAGGTAGGCGTATCGTTTCGAGCCGATCTTCTTGACCCTCACATACATTGATCGTTCTGCTCAGATGAATAATGATTAGCTGCCTAGTATAAGTATTGTGCCTAAGTTTCGGTCTGTCTATCGGCAAGAGGGGGTCTAAGTATGAGGTTTAGGGTTTAATATTCCCCGGCACCACTAGGGATTCTAATGGAGTCTCCTAGATATGCCGATTCGTCAGCCTATTGCAGTGGTTCTTGGCCATGTAGATCATGGCAAGACTACGCTTCTAGATCGGCTTAGGGGGACTTCTGTCGCGGCTCGTGAGCCGGGCCAGATAACGCAGTGGATTGGCGCCAGCTTAATCCCGGCCAAAACCTTGACAGAGATTATCGGACCCTTACTTGCACGGTTCAAGCTGACAATAGAGGTTCCGGGAATCCTATTCATCGATACTCCAGGTCATGAGACTTTCAGCAACCTTCGCAAGAGAGGAGGATCGGCCGCAGACGTCGCCATACTGGTCATTGATGTCACAAAGGGGATAGAGCCGCAGACGGTCGAGTCGCTGACGATTCTGAAAGCGCGGAAGACCCCGTTTCTGATCTGCTGTAACAAGATTGACGCGGTCCCTGGATGGAAGAGCTCGGATGCGGGATCGTTTCTGGAAAACATGGCCAACCAGCGGCCCGAAGTGCTGACAGAGTTGGACAATCGTCTCTATACAATGATGGGAACCCTGTCAAGATACGCTATCCGAGCAGACAGGTTCGACCGAATAACGGAGTTCGCCAAGACAGTCGCGCTGGTCCCGGCGAGCGCAAAGACAGGGGAGGGAATCCCTGAGTTGATGGCGGTTCTGGTCGGATTGACCCAGGTATACATGAGGGGAGAGCTGAGCGTTACTAGTGGTCCTGCTGAGGGAACGGTTCTAGAGGTGAAGGAGGAGCCGGGGTTGGGCGTGACTATTGACGCGATGATCTATAATGGACGTTTGGAGGTGGATGACCAGATCATGGTTGCGGGACGGAATGGAGTTATCGGTACGCGGGTCCGGGCGTTGCTTCTTCCGAAGCCTCTGGATGAGATCCGTGATCCGAGGGACAAGTTCTCAAACGCGAAATCTGTTGACGCAGCTGCGGGCATAAAGATCGCGGCTGCGGGTTTGGAGGATGCGATTGCCGGCTCATCTCTCTACGGGGTCAAGGACGCGTCGAGTAGGAAGGCGATCAAAGAGAGGATTCTCAGTGAAGTTGAGGAGGTGCGAGTCAAGAAAGACCTCAGCGGTGTCGTTGTCAAGTCGGACGCTCTCGGCTCGCTTGAGGCTCTCACGACATCGCTGGAGGCGTCGAAGATTCCGGTTCGGCTCGCGGATGTCGGTGATGTTTCGCGGAGGGATGTTGTCGAGGCAAAGGCTGTCCGCGTCAAAGATCAATACCTAGGTGTTGTCCTAGCTTTTGGTGTGAAGCTGCTGCCTGACGCGGAAGAGGAGATCGCGTTATCGAAGATTCCCGTCTTCCAAGGGGATGTCCTCTACCATGTTCTCGAAGAATATTCTCGATGGGTGGAGGCTCAGAGAATAGCGGGTGCAAAGGCCGAGATGGACCTTCTAATACGACCCGGAAAAATCAAACTGTTGAAGGGATTCGTTTTCCGGCGTAGCGATCCGGCCATTGTCGGGGTCGAAGTGCTCGACGGGATCATCAAACCGAAGTATCCGTTGATCAACAGCAGTGGCAAGAGGATCGGACAGGTCGTCCGAATTCAGGACCAAGGAAAGGATGTTGGCGAAGCTGGTGCGGGAAAACAGGTAGCAGTGTCGATCGACAAACCGATGGTTGGTAGACAGATCAACGAAGGCGATCTCCTCTATGTCGACGTTCCAGTGCAGCACTCGAGAGTGCTCTCTTCCAAGTTCAGAGACTATCTGAGCCCCGGAGAACTCGCGCTGCTCAACGAGATGGCAACTGTGACAACCAGCAGCGCGACGAGTCCAGTCGGCGAGCAATAGGATTGAAGTTGGCGTAGAGTGCAAGTTCGAATATTGGTTATTGCAGCAGTCGTTGTCGTGGGGAGCGTCCTATTCATTTTCGCACCCGTTGTCTACGGGTTTCACAAGACAGTACCATCAGGTGTGGACGTAACTTTCTATGAATCTCCCAGTTGTAGAATCTTCGGTTTCGGCGGCGTCTACGTCTATGGCCAAAGTATCGGTGGAAGTGGCCAGCAAGTGAGTGTTAGCAACTACCAGTTCTATTGGAACTGCGTAATTCTATGAACGGGCCCGGAGCGTATGGAAGGCCCATCTGTCTACGGCTTTGAGCGTATTCAAACGACGTTTATTAAGCGGAAAGCTCGACGCTCTCGCGATTGAGGATAGCTAGTTGGCCAAGTTTCAGCTCATAGTATCGGACCCGAAAAGCAAGACGTCGAAGGCGGCCTCGCTTGAAGGAACAAAGGCGCAGGCTCTTGTGGGGAAGAGTATCGGAGAAGAGATCGATGGGAAGCTTCTGGGGCTGGGGAATGTGAAGTTGCGGATCACTGGTGGGACGGACAAGGATGGTGTGCCGATGCGGTTTGATATTCAGGGTGCTGCTCGGAAGAGGGCTCTCCTCTCAGCCGGAGTAGGATATCGGCCGAGTGATGAGGGTGAGCGGCAGAGAAAGCTCATTAGAGGACGAGTCATCTCGGAAGAGACGTTGCAGATCAACAGCGTAATTGTCAGTGGTGCGGAAGCGACGGCGGAGGCTGTGAAGAGTTGAGTTTTGAAGTGGTCGAGGAGCATACGAACAACCTGCTGGGACGCCGCGAAGCAAAGCTAGTTGTTCACCACGAAGGAGCAGGAACGCCGGACCGGCTGACGGTGCGGAAGCTCGCCTCTGAACACTTCAAGGCACCAGTCGACAGAGTGTTTGTCAGGAGTATCGCAACACGGACCGGAGGATCCAGCGCCACATGCATGGTCGAAATCTACGCGGATGAGAAGGCTGCCGGTATTGTCCCTGCGTACTTGAAGAACCGGATGCTTCCAAAAGACCAGAGAGTCGCAAAGAAGAAGAGCGAAGAGGAGAAGCCTGCTGCGCCAGCTGCCAAGGCACCGAAACCAGCCGCCGAAAAGAAAGCCGAAGCGAAACCGGCTGAGAAGAAAGAAGAAGCCAAAACAGCTCCAGGGAAAGAGGCGAAGCCTCCAGCGGGCAAGGAAGCGAAACCTGCAGGTGGCAAAGAAGAGAAACCAGCCGCTGCGAAAGAAGGCAAACCATCGAAAGCAGAGCCTAAACCGAAAGCATAGACAAGCTCGCCAGATTAGCCTAGAACCGGAAACAGTATCTTCCAGTTCTGCGTCACGAGACTTGCACGCATACCCAAAATTTCTAGAGCGTCGTTAAATGACCGGATTTTGACGCAGACCCATCAACCCGTCCGTATCACGACCCTAAATCTCCCGCTGACCTTAACATGGTCATGGACCCTCAGCCGTTTTCCAAGGCGTTTCCTAGGGACAATCAGGTCGTTCTCCGTACCATCTGCGATCAAGGGACATAGATTGAAACCTGGGCTGCTTCTCGAGAACTTCCCAAACTCGAAGTTTGTACCGCGAGACTGCATTCAGAATGGGTGGACCCTACAAAGGTAATTAGTGTTTGGATTTCTCCTTTTGACATATTGAGTTCCTCATAAGACCATGGCGGACACGACTGCCTAAACCCCTATCCTTGAGCGGTGCGACATTCGGTCACATTGGACGTCGCCCGCTTCGAGTCCCCTGTTGTGCGACTGTAGAACTTTTTCAGAGAAATTTTAAGGGCCATCGCCCCAAAGTCTAGGAGTCATGAATCGGGGGGCTGACGTTGCCGTCCGTCCGTACTCGAAAGGCGACCTGCCATTGCTGGAAAGGACGCTAGGAGACCCGAGAATGATGAAGCATCTTGGCGGACCGGAAAGCGTGGAAAAACTTTGGGAGCGTCACAAAAAATTCGTTGCTATGTCTGAAGACTCTAGTAAGGGTTGCATATTCGTCATATCGGTAGGCTCCGAAAAAGCCCTAGCTGGTACAGTTGGCTATTGGGAAAAAGATTGGGACGGAGGGAAGGTATGGGAGACTGGTTGGAGTGTTCTGCCAGAGTTCCAAGGTGAGGGAATCGCTACCGCCGCAACAAAACTAGTCGTAGAACGGGTTACAAAGCTTCGGGGTCACAAATATCTCATGGCTTTTCCCTCGGTGGACAACCATCCGTCCAATGCCATCTGCAGAAAATTGAGCTTCGTTCTCTTAGGAGAAAGCCAATACGAGTACCCCAGAGGGAGTGGCAGCTTCATGCGCTGCAACAACTGGCGACTAGACCTCTTTAGGAGCACAAATAAGGAACAAAGGCAGGGCGAACCTAACATTCCGTTGTGAACCTTTTGGGGCTCAGCAGAATTTCCACACAACCACTTGTGCTGTCGGAACAATTTCGACATGATAAATTGGAGAGGCATACTCGTTCGCCTCCTTCGGTCTTACAGACACAGAAGCTAACGAGTATCCCTCCAGCTTGACCCAAAAGACAAGCGGGAAGAACGCCGACCAAAAGTAATTAGTGTCTGCGGGATAGTCTAGGCGTCGGTCTTGAGGCTCTCTAGACCAAGCATTCCTGTGCTCGCTATCATTGCGGTGGGAGTGATGGTGATCGTGGTAGGCCTGCTCATTTCTAGTCACAGCGTCGAGGTTATGCGCTTTTCCGGCAATCAGAGCCAAGTCTTTGCAATCAACGGCGACAGTAGGGACTATTTTCTTGAACCAGTTATCCAGACGAACCTCAACCTCTGCCAGGATCCGACGATTGTGAGTCTCTACAGGCAAGCGGACACGGCGCCTGTCTATAATGGCCAGGTGACCTACTCGCTCACCAAGTCTGGAGGCCAAAACAGCGCTTGGGAACTCAACTGGAATTCAATGTTTCTCCCAGACGGCTTGACTCCCGGCAACTACTATTTCGTGGTCCAACACCCATCTTGTCGCAGCGGAGTCACGCTGGCGCTATTCCGAGTATCTCGGTGAGCCCCACTCACGCTATGGCCTACGAGCAAGTTTCCAATTCCAACCCGGTTCCAAGGCAATTTGCAGGGACTATCAGGTTTCAATCTTGCACGCAATGAGTAAGCCGGTCTCCGAACTCGAACGCACCGGTAGCACGCCCTCCACATACAAACGATTACCCTTGGTCGCGCGCGAAGGAAAATAGTCTAAATTAATCAAACGAATGGCAAAACTGCATACGGTCGGGCTCAACGACATGTCAGAAGGAGACATCTGTCTGACCATCTCCAAAAAGACCGCTCAACCTATTGTTATCGTCAAATATGATAGCCACGTTGGGACTCCTCTGGAACAGGTCATTCGTGAAGCGACTGAATTCTATTCGAAGCTGAAGCTCTCTGAAATGATGCCCGAGCTAGGCTCACGTTCAGGGCCGTTCTCAATCCGGTTTAGGAGTTCTAAGCCGTGAGCTTCGACGACCCGATTGATTTGTCAAAACGGATTGAATCAAGTGAAGGTCTCAAAGTCCAACAGAAAATGGATTGGCTGGGGACCAGCTATAGAGCATTCGTTCAGAACTACAACGAGCTGAAAGTTCTTCTTCAGAAGTTCAACAACCCTAATGTTGCCTTAGAGTTGTGGACCGTTACCAATCGACCTCAGCTAGACGCCTTTCAACAGGAGGTCCTTCGCCGGCTACAGAACTACCTTGCTTCGGCCAAGTCACTGGTTCAGCACGCGAGAAAGCTAGCGGATGAAATGCTTGGGAATACCGAATCTCACAAACAGTATGACGCGTTGCTCAAAGTAGGATTCACTGATTCTCCCCTCGTTCAGTTTGTCGAAGACCTTAGAGATTACGCACTCCACAACCAGTTGCCTGTCACTTCAGCCGTATTGCATTGGGAGAAAGACAAGGAGCTCGACAACTCCATCATGCTCGAACTCGGAGATATGGAAAAGTGGAATCGGTGGTCCCTCCGAGCCAAGGAGTTCATGAAGTCCGTTGGAGACAAGGCAAATCTTGAGGCCGTAGTGAGCGAGTATTCATCTAAGGTTATTGAGTTGCATGGGTGGCTTAGCAAGAAGGTGGCCGAGGCAAAAGCTGTGCCACTTTCGGAATTGGACGAGCTTCAGGAAAGGCTTAGGAATACGGGAGTGTAAGTTTTAGCCACAATTCTGCTTTCAGGTGTTGCGATTGGAGGCATGTCGTTGGTTTCGGTCGCTCTGGACAAACCCAACGATCCCTTATTTGTCGTCCCCTTCTCGTTCTGCCTCTCATCCTAGGACTAAAGGTCTACAGACTATCCAGAGTAACAAGAGGAGTCCCGATTCGCGTAGTTGTCTATTCTGTATCTGTCGATGCCCTTGTTGGTTAGGGAGTTCAGAGAATCCTGCTTAAGAAATGATACTCTGAGCGTAATTCGTCTATATGACCAGTGACCTAAGAGTAGAGTAGCTGTCTTACTGGCCAGAGCACGCGCGATACGTACGTGCCTGACCAATCAACACTATCCCTTTCCCAAGTTGTTTCGGATCTCTTTGTACAGTTGATCTCTCTTCTTATCTGAGTAATTGTCGTAGCTCAGTTCTAGAATCCTGTACCCTTTCTTCCGTAGTAATGTTCTTGTCTCTTCGTCCTTCAACATCCGTGAGGTCTTGAGATGCACAGGGCCGTCAACGAACACGAGTAGTGGTCTTGGTTCTACTGGGAAGTAGAAGTCGGCTGTTGTTATTGGTATTTCGACTTGTGTCCGGTAGCTTATCTGGTCTTGTTGTAGGCTGATTGCCAGTTCCTGTTCCATTCGTGAGGGGTTGGCGTGTAGGCGTTCGCGCCAGTCGCTCCGCTGATCCGACATCTTTGTCAATGAGCCGTTATTCGCTAATTGCTCGGACACGAGAACGAAACTGCTGAAAGCATGGAGTCATTTCATTCCGCGGCACCTAAGGGCCCCTTATGATGGAGTCGTTCCGTGCAGGCTCCCGAAAGCTCTCCTGGAACCGAAAGCCCTGCGGAATACCCACGAATATTTCACGCACCACCTGTCGAAGAAA